>OLHG01000077.1_pt1 | contig 67203 bp, 62 predicted proteins | sample 1605971 | NCBI WGS metagenome assembly OLHG01 (sample SAMN03283289) | human gut metagenome | biome: human-associated habitat; material: feces | host: Homo sapiens | place: Peru | collected 2012 | reverse complement strand
CAAGTGGTAAGGCACGAGTCTGCAAAACTCCGATTCCCCAGTTCAAATCTGGGTGGCGCCTCCATGAAAGCACTTCTTCGGAAGTGCTTTATTTTTTTTCAAACTTTGCTTTCCGTTATTGTCTGTGAAGAATATGGTAAACCGAGGAGATTTTATAAAGAAACATCAAAAAAGTGAGCCGACGGCAATTATTTCAGCACATCGGCTCACTTTTAATATATTTCTTATTTTTATTTCTTATAAATTCTGTTCGTCACAAAGGTTGTAACGCCCATTTCGTAATATTTTTGCATCGTTTCCTTGTCGTCGACCGTCCAGCAGGTGAGTGCAACACCGGCGTCCTGAAGCTGTTTAATTTTATTTTCATTGTTGATTTTTTTATGTCCGTTAAAGCTTACGCCGATTGTCGGGTCATCAAGGCATTTTTGAAGGTTATCCTTATTAAGCTTTGATACGAGTGCATAAAGCTTTACCTTATCATTTCTTTCTCTGACCTTGCCGAGAACCGTGCGGTCAAAAGAGATTACGGAACAGGACTCGGTGAAGCCGTTCTTGTCAATGATTTGAAGCAGAGTATCAAGTCCGTCGTCGGTATAGTCTTTGATTTCAATCATCGGTTTGATGTTGTTTGCAAGACACGCTTGAAGCACTTGGTCAAGTGTGGCAATCTTCAAATCGCCATAGTTTTTGTGATTAGCACCGTTGTCGATGTTGGCGGTTATCAGGTCATAATATGTATAGGATGAAATTTTTCCGCTTTTATCGGTCATGCCTTTAATATCTGCATCATGAGAAACGACCCACACACTGTCGGCGGTCTGTCTGACGTCGATTTCAACCGTGTCAAAGCCGTATTCTGCGGCTTTTTCAACAGCCGCAACCGTGTTCTCCGGTGCTTGACAAGAAAAACCTCGATGAGCGATAAGGTTAATCTTGTTTTGATCTGTTTTTTTTACATAGACGCTTGAAAGAGCAATCGGACTTTTAGCCATATATCGTTTGTGGGAGGCGACGGCATTTGAAATTATCGGACTTGTTATTGCCGCAATTACAATCACAACAGCAAGAACGATTGGCCATTTTTTTCTTTTTATTATGCGAAATGAGCGTTTAATTGCTTCTTTATTCATAAATAATCCTCCGAACAAGCTCTGTATTTATAATTATAGTTTATCTCATCAGGAGAATTATGTCAATCGGTTATTTGCCGACGGCGGATATCCTATTGACCGTCGGCATAATATATTAAACGGATATCTTGCGATTGCGGCATTTCTGCGGACAGGATGTCACCGTGAATCAATATCCGTTGACCTTATTCTTAACATCCTGTTACATTATATGCCTGCTAAGCGGCACGAGTCTCAAATTTTTTATTCTGTGAATATTGAAAAAACATACATAATGTGCTAAAATACAAATAAGGAGGTGGAATAAAAATGTTTTGGCAAATGATAATGGCTTTTTTTGCGGTTTGCGTAATTGCCGTCGGCAATCTTTTTGCAATGGCTTTTCCGTGGATAGGCGATATAATCCAAATGTTTTGATCAAAAAAACGACGAACTCCGATTTTCGGAATTCGCCGTTTTTTTATATAGTATCTTTCCCTTTGCCCAATTCATAATATCGTGTGAAAAACAATAATGTTATCTCATATGTTAAAAAGTATAACATATAAAAATACATTTTGTCAATATTATAATAAATATAAAATATGTTATATTTATGTGGTGATATTATGGACAAAAAGCTGGTTATTAAAAAAAGGGAGCTCAGGGGAGATGACGGATACAAGATTTTTTCCATTCGAATCAAGGAAGAGACCTCAAAAAAGCTCGACGCCTTATCGCAGGAAACCAACCGTTCACGCAATGAGCTTATCAACATCATGCTGGATTGGTCGATAGACAATATTGAGATAAAATAATGGGAGATGTCATTCGGCATCTCCCTGTTGTTTTAGTCCTTTTTATCGTTCGTGTCCTTGCTTTCTTTATACTCGTTATATTTTTCGGAAACGGTTTCAATCATTGACTCTGTCTTTTCTTTAACGGTTTCCGAGGTTTCTTTAAAGAAACGCTTGATTTTATTCGAGCTTGTTTTCGGAAATTCATTGTCACGGATTTTAACCTTAGTTATCTGCTTGTAGATAGGCAGCTCAACACAAGCCTTTTTGATGCTTTTGAGAACCTCTGATGGTGTTTTTTTCTCTTCTAAATAAACCTCGGCTGTCAGACTGCTCTCGTTGCCGTCCTTGTCCTTTTCACCGCTGACGACAACCTCGTTGACGTAGTCGATATCCTGAATATAACCCTCAATCTCCTCGGGATAAACGTTTTTGCCGTTGTTGAGAACGATAACGTTTTTCTTTCTGCCCGATATGATGAGCTGATCTTTTTCGTTGATGTAGCCGTAGTCGCCCGTGTAGAACCAACCGTCCTTGAGCACCTCTGCCGTCAGCTCTGGCTGCTTATAGTAGCCTATCATTACTATGTCGCCTTTAACGCAGATTTCACCTATCCCGTCGTCGTTAGGCTGGTCGATTCGCCATTCGATGCAGGGGAGCTTAATTCCCACCGTTTTAAAATCATTGTACATATCATGATTTGCACAGACGAGAGGGGAGCATTCTGTTATTCCGTAGCCATTGATGAGATCGAGTCCGATGTCGTCAAAGAACTTGGCGACTTCCGGCCTTATCGGAGCTCCGCCGCAAACAATCTTTTTGAGCTTGCCGCCGAAACCTTCAAGAATGAAGCCGAAGAATTCACGGCGTTTGTCAATACCCTGAGCACGAAGCTCGTTACTCTTTTTGACAAGCTCATTGAACTGTTCCTCCATGCCTTGCTTTTTGATGTTTTTAATTATGCGCTTATACATCGACTCGGCAATCGCAGGCACAACATAAACGTATGACGGCTTGTAAATCACAAGATTTTTAAGAATGGCCGGTAAACTTTCGTTGATGCAGAGCGTTGAATGATGGTGGAATGAAACGAGGATATCGCTGACTGCCTCATAGGTATGGTGATAGGGCAGGAGAGAAAGGCCCGTGTCGTAAACCGTGGAGACCATAAGACCGTAATAAACGCTTGAAACAAGATTGTGCTCGGAAAGCATAACGCCCTTGGAGAATCCGGTCGTACCCGAAGTATATACAAGGAGCTTCAGCTCGTCGGGCTTGCTCTGCTCGGCAAGGAATGTATCGGGGTCAAGCTCTGAGCCCTTTTCAAGAGCCTTGGAATAGGAAAGAAACAGTCCGTCGTCCTCTTCTCTGTCAAAGACAATGAAATGTTTGATGTTCGGAAGCTTATCAAGATTATTCCTGAAGATTTCCTCGTATTTTCCGTCGCAGAAAACGATTGAACATTCGCTGTCGTTTATGACGTGAATAATATCAGCTTCCGGCAAATCTTTATCGAGCGGAACAAAAACGCCGTCGCTGCGAAGAGTTGTGATATAAGCTGTTATCCATTCGTAAGAGTTCTTACCGATACAGGCAACGTGTCTCTTGTCCTCGGAATTTTCATGAAGAAATGCACCGAGTTTCTTTAATGTTTCATAGAATTCGGAGTAGGTAATCTCACGAACTTCATCATTGACCTTGAATTTGTATGCAATTTTGTCGCCTGCGTCACGGACGGCAAGCTCGATCATCTCTTTTACAGATGAAAACGGCTGAACCTCATAAAGAGGGTAGTTGATTTTTTTGGACATATATATAACCTCCTTCTGAAGAATATATATTTATTATCTGAATTATTGTCTAAATTATCGCATTTGAGTATTAAAAAGTCAATAGACGATTTGCTGATTATTTGTGAACAAAAATGAGTGTATATGTGGCTTTTTAAGTTATTTATATTTTAATTTCGGCATACAATTTATCTGAGGTGATAATATGGATGAGGCAGTAGTAAAGCCGAAGGATGATTTCGAGCAGACCGAAACGGTTGTAAAAAAGAAAAATTCAACAAATTCCGTAATGATTGTTCAACTGGTCGTTTGCATCTTTGCCGTTGTTTCGGTTTTTCTTATCGGCAGGCTGAGTCCGCAGACGTTTGAATTTATTAGGGATGAGTACAACAGAATAATGTCTGTTGATATGGATGCAAAGGAGATTGCTTCATCGGCGAAAAAAGTGATTGAACGAGCGGAAGCGACGGATGAAGGGCAGACGGCCGAAAAATCGACTGAAAGAAAGAATGTTAACACAGTCAAAAGTGCCGCAGACGGCGAAGTTATGGCGGTCATGTCGCTTTTTAAAAGTGATGAGGAAATAACCGTTCCCGTGCATGGCGAGATAACCTCGGAATATGGAAACAGAACCAATCCCGTTTCAGGCGAGTATCTAATGCATTCCGGCGTTGATATTGCGGCAAGTCAGGGTACGGAGATAAGGGCGGCCTACAGCGGAATCGTCAGCGAGGTCGGAAGCAACAGTGTGGGCGGAAATTACATAAGCCTTGTCCATAAGGACGGCAGTGAAACTCTCTATTGTCATTGCTCAAAAATAATTGCCGAAAAGGGTGATGTAATCCGTGCCGGTGAAACGATTGCTCTTGTTGGCAGTACGGGCAGAAGCACGGGGCCGCACTTGCATTTTGAGATTACAGTTGACGGCAAAACCGAGAACCCATTGTTATACTTGCCGAACGAAAACGGTGAGGTATGAGGTTTCGTATACGGGGAGTTCCGGTCATAATTAATTATTATTTCATCGCTGTTCTGACGCTGATGCTTGTGGTTTTCAAAAATGAAAATATTTTAATGTGTTTTCTCTTCTGCATTTTTCACGAGCTGGGGCATCTGGCGGCGATGACGTTTTTCAGAGAAAAGGCAAGAGGCATTACCCTCGGATATTTTGGCATGAGGATAGATTGCGGAACGAAAATCATGCCAAAAGTTTCTGAAATTGTAATTGCAGCGGCAGGGCCGATTGTTAATTTAATTTTAATGCTTTTTTGCCGTTTGTTTTTGCTTGATGAGGCGGCACAAATTAATTTAACTCTTGCACTTTTCAATCTTTTGCCTGTCAGCATGCTTGACGGAGGCAGAATTTTATCACCGTTTGTCACGGAACGTACCATGAAAATTATCGGAATAACCGTTGGAATCATTCTCTCATTTTTCGGTGCACTCGTTGCAATATACACGAGAAGCAATTTTATTATCCTTGTTGTTTCGCTATATGTTTTAATCGGTGCGATTAAATAGGGCAATGCCACACAAATTGAGCCATTTATATTGCATAAATTTTTCCATAGAATAAAACTCAAAGCATGAAAGAAAATAATGTCAGGGTGATTTTATGGAATTTTTAACGGCATTTTTAATAGGCGGCCTGATTTGCGTAATCGGTCAGACTCTTATTGACGCTACCAATATAACCCCTGCAAGGATACTTGTAACCTTTGTTGTGCTGGGCGTTGCACTTGAAGCACTGGGACTTTATCAGCCGCTTGTTGATTTTGCAGGCTGCGGTGCCACTGTTCCGCTGACCGGATTCGGTTACACCCTTGCAAGGGGAACGGAAAAGGCGATAGGCGAGCAGGGATGGCTCGGAATATTGACAGGGCCTTTCAGTGCGGGTGCGGCCGGAATCGCAACGGCATTGATATCGGGACTGGTTGTTTCGGCCGTCACAAAGCCGAGAAGCAAATAAAAAAGGAGTAAGCATTTAAGCTTACTCCCGTTTTTATGAATTAGAATTTATTTAGCTTCTACTTCAACAGGCTCCTCAGCTTCGCAGCATGAGCATGAAACGTAATCGCTCTCGTCGTCATCTGCAACTTCGTTCTTGCAGGGAAGAACCTTTGTTACAAGATAATAAACGCCTGCAACAGCACCGGCGATAGCAACAAGAATGCCTACTACCTTAAAAATCTTCTTTATAACATCGCACATGATTGAAAACCTCCAAATGTTTTATTTTCCTAATTATAGTATAATAGCAATATAAAGTCAAGCCTTTTTGAGATAAATTCATGTTTTGTACACAAATGAATTTGTTTGTAAAAAAACAAAAGGACGGAAAAATCCGTCCGTCATGTTTTATTCAGATTAGTCTGCAAGAAGCTTAGCAAGAGCCGACTTCTTTCTGGCAGCGTTATTCTTGTGAATAAGGTTCTTTGCGCAAGCCTGATCTACCTTTTTGATAGCAGCTCTTACGACTGCTTCCTTATCTGCTGCGTTTGTTTCAGCAGCAACGTGAGCCTTTTTGATAGCGGTCTTCATTGCAGAATTTCTTGACTTGTTGCGTGCAGCCTTGGTCTGGTTAACAAGCACTCTTTTCTTAGCTGATTTAATGTTTGCCATTGTTGCACCTCCTTTAATAAATGCATTACACAGTTAGTTATGATATCATTAAAACGCAAAAAATGCAAGTGTTTTTTGATATTTTATTAAAAAAAGACGGATAAATTTTCAAATATACCGATTGGAGCGATAAAAGATGGAGCCAAGAACCGATCTTGCACTTGAAAAACGTGAAATACTCGGTAAAAATGAGCCCGAGGGAGTGGAAAGCAGTGAGTTTACCGAGGGTGAGGTGAGCTTCACCAAAATAAGAATTTTAAACAAAAGAGGGAGTGAAGCTCTCGGAAAGCCTGTCGGCACATATATTACCGCTGAGATTCCTCAGCTGACAAAAAATCCGATAAATGACGAAGAAACTATCGAATCGATAGCAAAACAGCTTAGGTCTCTTTTGCCTGCCGAGGGGACCGTTCTCGTGGCAGGTTTGGGTAACACGGATATAACTCCCGATGCTATAGGCCCGAAAAGTGTGTCAATGGTGCTTGCAACACGTCATATTGATAAATCCCTGTCCGAAGAGATAGGTCTCGGCGAACTGAGAAGTGTTGCCGGATTTGTACCCGGTGTCTTGGGCAGAACAGGGCTTGAAGCGGCCGAATCGGTTAAGGGTATCGCAAAATCTGTTTCACCATCCGCCGTGATCGTTGTTGATGCCCTTGCCGCAAGGCGGCTTTCGAGGCTCGGCACAACGGTTCAGTTTTCCGACACGGGCATAATACCCGGTTCGGGCGTTGGCAATGCAAGAAAGGAAATAACCGAACACTCGGTGGGTGTTCCAGTTATTTCGGTCGGAATCCCGACAGTCGTTGACGTGGAAACCCTCGTCAATGACCTGACAGGCTCAAAGAGCGATATTTCTAAGGAAAATCGGAATATGATAATTACTCCGAGAGAAATTGATATTGTAATCGAACGAGCCTCCGAGCTTATCGGAATGGCTATAAATAAGGCACTTCAGCCCAATATCTCCGTCGATGAAATGATGATGCTTGTCGGTAATTGATTATCTTATCTGCGAAATGACGTCGTTCCCGATTGCATAGCCGGCAACCGTTACGAAATCGGTATCTGAAACACTGCCGTCGAAATTAACATCGGCGGCATATTTTATGGAGTCATCATATTCGCCCATATTGTTTGCCATGCATCCGATCAATACTGCGTCCATGCCGTCGGCTTTGCAGTCTCCGTTCACATCGCCGAAAATAATGATGGTGTAGGTTTTGTAAAGTGCACCTGTTATTGTGTAAATCTCAAGCTTTGAGCCTGTTCCGTTGCCGTTGACGGTTGGAATGAATGCGGACGTACCTGTGCCATCTTTTACAGTGACATAGCTTGCAATGTCTGCAAAGCCCTCATCAAGGCCATAGATATAGCCTGTCTTTGCATCGCTTGTAACCGTTGTGTTGAGATTGAATTCAACCTCGGGCTTAGTTGCACCGTAGTCAATGAATTCAACGGCGTCAAGCATCTTGTATGTATATGTTTTTGACGTTGAAACAGTTGGATTCGATAATACGTTTTTAGTTGAGCAATTTCTCAGTGAATTGTAAACCTTGTCGACTGTTTGATTCGGATAAACTGACCTGTAGAGTGCAATGCATGAAGCGACAAGCGGGGTTGACTGAGATGTGCCTGCCATTACCGTAAATTTACCCGATTCGGTTCCGCATCCGATTATCGCATATCCCGGGGCAGCAATATCGTAATATTGACCGCTGTGCTCATCATAGTTTGAAAAATCTGTCAGAGTGTATCGGTCGGTCTGTCCGCTTGCCATAACGCCGATAACATTGCTTGCTGCGGCAGGATAATAAAGACCTGCGGCAGAGCCGACCGAACTGTTTCCGGCGGCTGCTACAACGGCAATGCTGTCTGCGTAGGCATCGTTTATGGCATTTTTAATAGCTGTCGGATATATTCCGGCTATGCTCAGCGACATACTGATAACATTGGCTTTATGACGGCGTGCATAAACTACTGCATTTGCAACGGCGGAGGAGGTGATTAAGGTTGTGTTATTGTTGGTTGCCTCGCCGTTTGCGACTCTCAAAAGCATTAATTCCGCTCCGAATGCTGCTCCGACAAAGTTGCTTCCGTTTGAAGCCATTCCGATTATTCCGGCAACATTTGAGCCGTGAGCGGTATCCTTGAGCGCAGTTCCGTCCGATTTATATACAGGCGAAATATCGGATGATCCGTTGGCAGTGTTCCAGCCATGGTTACCGCTGCCGTCATCCCAAAGATTTGTCGAGAAATCGGTTGCGTCAACATAGAATCCGTTGTCTATAACCGCAACCGTTATACCCTCGCCGCAGATCTGATATTTTTCCCATGCCGCGGGAATGTTCATCACTGTGTCGAGATACCATTTTTCGTGTTTTACATAGTTATTTATTTGATTTGTGATTTCCAAAGGAGTTGTGTAGCCGCAGGTTTCGAGCAGATAGTTCGGTTCGGCATAGCTGATGCCGCTGATTTTTTCGATTTCACGACAGGTCTTTTCAACGTCTCCGCTGATTTTTGCAACGTAGGTTGTCGGTTCGGAAGAAACCGAGCTTGTCTGAATCGTGTCGTCATAGTTGTCAAGTGCAGTCAACTCCGTAACGCCCAAAGAAAAAAGTCTTGAGCGAAAGCTTGATGCCGATCGGCGTGCTCCGGACGATGCCGGCGGAGTGTACTCAAACACAACCTCATCCTCAACATAATCGGCGGTTATTACTTCCCCGGCAGTTGATGAGAATGGCAGACATATGCAAATCATGACTGCCGTCATCAATACGCAAATTATTTTTTTGATTTTCATAATATCACTTCCTTCGGTAAAAATAGTATAGGGTGATTATATTGAAAAGAAAAATATCAATAATTGTATCGGGAATAATGCTTCTGCTTATGTGTTCATGCGGTGCAGATATTTCCGAGGGCATGACAACCGAAGTTACGACGGCGGGAAACGTTGCCGGAAAAACTCAGCAGAAAGCAGCGGCGACCTACACAGGATATCCTGCACTTGAGCCTGTGACGCTAAAGTGCGAAGATCCCGAAAATTCAAGAGGGCTTCCGACTGCAAAAATTTCGCATTCCTACGGCGTAGCTAAAGACGGACAGCCTCATCAAATTTCCGTCGATTCCGAAAAGTTTTTTGAAACCAAGAATTACAAGGCAGTGACCTACGATACCAAGTCGCAAGGCAAGGTGCTTTATCTGACATTTGACTGTGGCTACGACAACGGTTATACGGAAAAAATTCTTGATACGTTGAAGGAAAAGAATGTCAAGGCGGCTTTCTTTTGTACCGCCGATGAGCTTAAATCCGCTCCGGAGGTAATCGCAAGAATGATTAAGGAGGGGCATATCGTCGGCAATCATTCAACGACCCACCCGAGCTTTGATGAAATCAGCCGCAGTGAGATGACGAAAGAAATTCAGGACTGCGACAACTATCTGCGCTCCAATTTCGGCTATACTTCGCCGTATTTCCGTTTCCCGAAGGGTGAATATTCCGAGTGTGCTCTCGAACTTGTAGGCTCTCTCGGCTACACAAGCGTATTTTGGTCGCTTTCCTATGCCGATTGGGATACCAAGGCACAGAAAGGTGCGGATTATGCCTTCGAAAAAGTAACGTCACGCCTGCACCCGGGTGCGATAATTCTTTTGCATGCAGTATCCTCCGACAATGCCGGGGCAATGGCTCGAATTATCGACTATGCAAGGGAGCAAGGCTATGAATTCAAAAGTCTTGATGATTTGAATTTATAATTTAACAAAAAAATTATATCATAAATCGAATTTTTATACAACCGTTTTTTAAAAATCTTAACATCTTGCAATTAAGGCTGTGAAATGCTATAATTATTCCATTAAAAAAATCGGAGGAATTTATTATGGCTTCACAGCTTTCCATGCCCTCAAAGGGCGACATGATCGCAATTATGAAAACAAATAAAGGTACAATCAAGTTCAAACTTTTCCCGAACGAGTGCCCGAAAACGGTTGAGAATTTCACAACTCATGCCAAGAACGGCTACTATGAGGGAATTATTTTCCACCGCGTTATCAATAACTTTATGATTCAGGGCGGCGACCCGACAGGCACGGGTCGTGGCGGTGAGAGCATCTGGGGCGGCTCATTTGAGGATGAGTTTGACCTCGGACTTCACAACCTCAGAGGTGCACTCTCGATGGCGAACGCAGGTCCGGGCACAAACGGCAGCCAGTTCTTCATTGTTCAGGCAGGCACGGTTGACGGTAATCTCATGGGTCAGATGGAAATGATCGGAGAAAGAATGTTCCCGGCTCAGTGCATCGAGGATTACAAGAAGGTCGGTGGAACTCCGTGGCTTGATTTCAAGCATACGGTTTTCGGTCAGGTTTATGACGGAATGGACGTTGTTGACGAAATTGCCAAGACGAGAGTTGATCTCATGGATAAGCCGTTTGACGACGTTGTTATCGAGAAAATCGAGATCGGCGAGTACGAGGGCTGATTGGCTTTTTCCTCGGAAGCAATTTTTATCCGACTCTCACACAGGAGGAGAAAAAATGAAATACATCAAATGGCTTATAGCGTCGGTCGTTGTTGTCGCTTTGCTGATATTCACCGCAGTGTTCGTTGTCAATGCTTATAACACGGGCAAAATCGGCAACAAGGACGAAAAGGTTGCAAACGATTTTGTCGAGGATATTCAGGGCGTTTGGAAGAACACCTCGACGGGTACAATCGCATCAAAAGTTAATTCCGTTCGCTTCGGCGAGGACGGAAGACTGACGGTCGTTGTTCTCGGCCAAACGGCAAGCGGAACATATATAGATGAATATGACATTGATTCAAAGAAGCATACCCTGACCGTAAAGGGCAATATCTACGGCGGATTTTCCGTTGAACGCTCATTTGGAGCGTCGCTCAACGAGGATAAGGATACGCTTACGCTTAAGGACACAAAAGGTTCATTCGACTTTACGCTTGTTAAAACCGACGAAACCGAAATGACAACGGCAAAAACGACACAAGCACCTATAACGACCGCTCGTAAAACGGAAAAACCGGCCGGATCGGCAGGTGACACGGCACAATATGCCGAAGCCTTGCTCGGCAAATGGGTTTCAAAGCTCAACACAGCGTCGGGTTATGAATTTGTTGATTCATCGACGGTCAGAATATCTCTTGTAGGCTTCTCGACCGACGGAACATACACGCTTTCGGTCAACGAAAACGGTCAATGCGAGCTTAAAATAAACTATGTCAGCCTCGCAGGAGTGACCGTTTCCAACACATATATCGCAGAAATCGGAGAATCTGAGCTTACGCTGATACAAAAGAGTGCAGAATCCCTTTCCGTAACTTATGTTAAAGCACAATAAAAAGTTATGTTAACAAAAAATTTATAAATATCTTTATTTTCCCACTTGTTATATTCCTCATTTTGGTATATAATAAAATGAAACTAAGCGGAGGTGTTTACAATGACGGATAAAACGATTCAGTTTTCTATAAAAGAAGACCATGAGAAGGAAATGAAATCGACTTTGAAAGCCGTTTATAATGCGCTGAGTGAGAAAGGCTATAATCCCACCAGTCAGATTGTCGGCTACCTTCTTTCCGAGGATCCGACATATATCACCACTCATAACAATGCAAGAAGTCTTATCCGCAGGATAGACCGTGATGAGTTGCTCCAGTCCTTGGTTAAAAATTATCTCAAAGATTAAGAAAGGCTGATATAAATGGCAGTTAAGAAAAAAGGAGATCAGTTTCTCACTTACAGAGGCAAGCCTCTTGTTCGCAGCGGAAACATGATCTATTACGGAAACATGAGCGACCCGTACGTTATCATGATTCAGATTATGAGCAAAAAGATGCAGGGCGACGTTGAGGTTCCCGACAGGGTTCTCATTCAGCTCCTCAATACAGATCCCGATTGCCGTCCGAAGGAACGCATAGTGAAGAAGAGCGAAAAGCACGGACTTTACAATGCAATGGATATCGGTACAATTTGGCTTGAGAGAGCACTCAAATAAACATAGCGAAATAAACGGACTGTACCCCAATCGGCACGGTCCGTTTTGCGGTATTCGACTTTTTTTAACAAAAGTCAGCTATTGTCTTAATGTTAACAAAAGTTGATTTTTATTTAGTGGACTTTATTGAAAAGATATGGTATAATAACAAATTGGATAAGCAAATTATCTATATGGAATTTATGGGAGGTAAGGCAAGTGCAAAAGATAGATGCGACAGTCAAAAAAGAAACATTATTCATTGCCGCCTTTACGCTGATATTCAGTGCAGTTATGGAGCTTGTCTTTCTTCTTCTCGGATATTGGAGCTACAGAGTCGTGCTCGGGAATTTGCTCGGATTTGTTGCGGCTGTTCTCAATTTTTTCCTGATGGGATATACGGTTCAGGAAGCGGTTTTGCTCGAAGAAAAGGACGCAAAGAAAAAAGTTAAACTTTCGCAGTCCCTACGCACGCTTATGCTTGTGGCCTTTGCCGCTGTGGGCTGCATTTTCAAATGCTTCAACCCTATCGCGGTCCTTTTACCCTTGCTTTTTCCAAGAATAGCAATTCTCTTTAGACCATTGTTTAAAGCTAACGATTGATATGAGATATAATCCGTACACGGAGGTGTTGCCGAATGAATAAAAAAAGCATAGGCTTCAAGCTTGTTGATGCCTTGCTGATACTAATGATGATTCTGCCGCTTGTCGGCGCAATGGCATTGCAGGTTATGACTAAGCCCGGTTCGGACGGCGTCGCAATCGCCGGTGCAAGAATCTTTTTTACGATTCATATGCCGATACAGGATCTGCCTATAACGGAAAGCCAGGTCAATACATGGCTTATCATGATCTCGCTTTTCTTCCTTTGTCTTTTCCTTACTCACGGATTGACCGAGAAGTGTGAATCGAAGCGCCAGGCAATAGCGGAATGGATTGTTGAAAAGACCGATGACCTTGTAAAGGACAATATGGGAGAATATTTCAAAGAATTTTCGCCGTTTGTCTGCGGAATCATGGCTCTTTCGGTTTTCTCGAGTCTTTCGTCAATGCTCGGAATCTTTCCGCCGACGTCTGATATAAACGTTGTTGCAGGTTGGGCGGTTATTGTTTTTATACTCATAACGCACTACAAGCTCAAGGGCGGTTTTTTCAATTATCTCAAGAGCTTTACCGAGCCTGTTCCGGTGCTTACACCGTTCAATATCATCAGTGAATTTGCAACACCGGTTTCAATGTCGTTCCGTCATTACGGCAACGTGCTTTCCGGCTCGGTTATATCCGCACTCGTTGCCGTCGGTTTGCAAAGCGTATCGCATCTTCTGCTCAGCTGGATTCCCGGTAAGCTCGGTGAATTTCCGCTGTTCCAGATCGGTTTACCGGCGTTCTTGTCGCTGTATTTCGACATTTTCAGCGGATGTATGCAGGCGTTCATTTTCGCAATGCTCACGATGATTTATGTTTCGGGCGCATTCCCGATTGAGGAATGGCAGAAACGGCAGGAGAAAAAGAAACAGAAAAAAGCGGCAAAGAAAAAAGCCGCATAAATAAAACGGAGGTTATTATTATGACAGCAATCGCAATAGGAATTATTCTCGGATGCTGCGCTCTCGGCGCAGGTATGGCAATGATCGCAGGTATCGGCCCCGGTATCGGTGAAGGTAACGCAGTTGCCAAGGCTTGTGAAGCTATCGGCCGTCAGCCGGAGAGCAAGAGTAACGTTACAACGACCATGATCATGGGTTGTGCTATTGCAGAAACAACCGGCCTTTATGCCCTTGTTATCGCAATTCTTCTCATTTTCGTTGCTCCGAGCAGACTTGTTGATATTCTCATGAACTTAATCTGATTTTGTCGGGAGTGAATTTGTAATGCAAAATCTTGATGTCATATCGGTCAATATATGGCAGATACTGATCTCGCTTTGCAATCTTCTGATAATTTTCCTTTTGTTCAAGAAGTTTCTTTATGCCCGTGTACGCAGGTTTGTTGACAAGCGCAAGGCTAACGTTGATGCGCAGTATGAAAGGGCGCAGGAGGCCGAAAACGCCGCCCTCGCCGATAAGAAAACATACGAGGACAAGCTTCAAACGGTCAAGGCCGAAACTGACGAGATGATCAAGGACGCCACCGTCAGGGCGGACAGAAGAAGCGAAAAAATCATCACGGACGCTAAGGAAAAGGCCGACGGTATGATCCGTCAGGCTCAGAGTGAGATTGAGTTGGAAAAGAAAAAAGCTTCGGACGATATCAAGCATCAGATCGCCGATGTCTCAACTCTCGTTGCCGAGAAAATGCTCGAGCGTGAGATTGATTCGGACGATCAGCGGAAATTTATCGACTCTTTTATAGAGGGAATAGGTGACGGCAATGGCTCAGATAAGTAACGAATATGCCGAAGCACTCTTTGCGCTGGCATTGGAGGCGGGACAAGTCAGGAAATATTCCGAGGCTCTCGATATTGTTCTGAACTTAATGAACGAAAATCCCGAGTACGTTGATTTTCTTGCTTCCCCGGATATCCCGAGGCAGGAGCGAGCCGATGCGGTTGAAAACGCATTCGGCGGCAGTATTCCCGAAACGGTGGTTTCATTCCTGTGTCTTCTTTGCGACAGGGGAAGAATCCATACGCTGAAGGATTGTATATCGGACTATAAAAAGCTTAGCGATGCCGCCGACGGAGTTTCAACGGCGGAGGTTATCAGCGCAGTTGAATTGGCAGAAAATGAAAAAGCTGCTCTTAAATCAAAGCTTGAAGCCCTCTGCGGTCACAGAATCGAGCTTGATTGCAGTGTCGACGAATCTCTTATCGGCGGCGTGAAAGTCACGGTTGACGGCAAGGTTATCGACGGCAGCGTTAAACAAAAGTTGCATGAGTTGAAGGGAGCGATGTATAGGTGAACGCCAGACCTGAGGAAATCAGCAACATTATAAAAGAACAAATCAAAAATTACAAATCAAAAATCGAAATGGCGGAGACCGGCACGGTTATCCTTGTCGGCGACGGTATTGCAAAGGTTTACGGCCTGCGTAATTGCATGGCGAGTGAGCTTCTTGAATTTGAGGACGGAAGCTTCGGCCTTGCTCAGAACCTCGAGGAGGAGACTGTTTCCGTTGCAATTATGTCCGAGACGGAGAAGATCAAGGAAGGCTCAAAGGTTCAAAGAACGGGACGGGTTCTTTCCGTTCCGGTCGGCGAAGAGCTTCTCGGCAGAGTTGTTAATGCACTCGGTGAACCGATTGACGGCAAAGGTCCGGTTAATTGCAAGGCGACTCATCCGATCGAGTCGGAAGCACCGGGTATCATTCAGCGTAAGAGCGTTTCCGTTCCGCTTCAGACGGGCATCAAGGCCATCGACAGCATGATTCCTATCGGAAGAGGTCAGCGTGAGCTTATTATCGGTGACCGTCAGACAGGTAAATCCGAAATTGCCGTTGATACTATTATCAATCAGAAAGGCAAGGACGTTATTTGCATCTATGTTGCAATCGGTCAGAAGAACACCTCCGTTGTTCAGCTCGCACAGAATCTTCAAAGAGCGGGAGCAATGGAATATACGATTATAGTTTCTGCTTCGGCTTCCGAGAGTGCGCCCGTGCAGTACATTGCGCCGTACTCGGGCTGCGCTATGGCAGAGTATTTCAGAGAAAAGGGCAGAGATGTCCTCATTGTATATGATGATTTGAGCAAGCATGCGGTAGCTTACCGTGCACTTTCCCTGCTTATTCGCCGTCCGCCGGGACGTGAGGCTTACCCCGGAGATGTTTTCTATCTCCACTCAAGACTTCTCGAGCGTTCGGCATGTGTTGCCGATGAATACGGCGGAGGCTCAATCACCGCACTGCCGCTTATTGAAACGCAGGCAGGCGACGTTTCGGCTTACATTCCGACCAACGTTATTTCTATCACGGACGGTCAGATATTCCTTGAAACAGAGCTTTTCCATTCGGGTATCATGCCGGCTATCAACCCCGGTATTTCCGTCAGCCGAGTCGGCGGTTCGGCTCAGCTCAAGGGTATGAAAAAGGTTTCGGGTGAATTGAAGCTTCTCTATTCTCAGTATCTCGAGCTTAAATCGTTCGCCCAGTTTGGCAGCGACCTCGATGCCGACACCAAGAAGAGACTTGCCCTCGGCGAAAGAATCGTTGAGGTTCTCAAGCAGGACAGAAATCATCCGCTCAGAGCAGGCTGTCAGGTCGTTATTATCTATGCTGTTATTCACGGCTATCTTGACAGTGTTGAGGTAAATAAGGTCAAGGATTACGAGGATGAGCTTTATTCAAAGCTTGAAGCGGAGAAGCAGGATTTGCTCAACCGTCTTGAAGCAGGCTTCTACGAGCAGTGCGACATAGACGAGATCGAAGCTACGCTCAAGGAAATGCAGAGGTGATATGAATGGGAGCTGATATAAAATCTCTCAGAATTCGTATCAAAAGCGTTGATTCCACCCTGCATTTGACCAAGGCAATGGGTCTTGTTGCTTCATCAAAAATCAGAGGAGCGACGGCAGCAATGCTTAAAAGCCGTGATTATTCCTCGGCTCTCGGTGCAATAGTCGATCAGCTTGCTTCATGCGCAGAATGCAAAAAAAGCTCTTTTGTCGCAGGCAACGAAAGCGATAAGGTGAAGCTTATCGTAATAGCGGGCGACAGGGGACTTGCAGGCGGCTACAATGCCAATGTTTTCCGTGAAGCGGCGAATTATCCCGACGCCGAGTTTATCCCTATCGGCAAGCGAGCCTGTGAAAGATATTCCGCAGAATTCAATTCTTCGGAAAAATTTTCGGCAACAGACTCTTATGCTCTTGCAAAAAAGCTTTGCACCGAGTTCAAAAACGGCGAATTCGGACGGCTCGGAATAATAAGCACGCATTATGTTTCGATGATGATGCAGGAGGCAGCCGTTCAGTGGGTGCTTCCGCTTGAAAAGAAAGAGGCTCAGTCGGGTGCAGGCACAGTCTTTGAACCGAATGAGGAATTTATTCTTGATACGGCGGTTCCCGAGTATGTTACGGGAATTATCTTCGGTGCCGTGCGTGAGAGCTACACCTGTGAGGTCGTGGCAAGAAGAACGGCGATGGATTCCGCAGGCAAGAATGCACAGCAGATGATTGACGATCTCAAATTGCAGTATAACCGTGCAAGGCAGGGTGCTATTACGCAGGAGATTACGGAGATCATCGCAGGCAGCGGATCATAATCCTTTTAAGGAGTGATATTTTTGGAAAATTCAAATATAGGAAGCGTATCTCAGGTTATGGGTCCTGTCGTTGACGTGCGCTTTGACGAGGGCAACCTGCCCGAAATCAACAATGCGCTGACAGTTCCTATCGGTGAGAAAACGCTGACGGTTGAGGTTGCCCAGCATATCGGCGACAATACCGTGCGCTGTATTGCAATGGCGTCAACCGACGGCTTGACGAGAGGCGCACCTGTTACCGATACCGGTCATGCAATCAGCGTGCCCGTCGGTAAAGAGACGCTCGGACGCATTTTCAATGTTCTCGGCGAGGCCGTTGACAATGAGCCGACACCCGAAACCAAGGAGAGATGGAACATTCACCGTTCCGCTCCGAGCTTTGATGAGCTTTCAACCTCAACCGAGATACTTGAAACGGGAATCAAGGTTATTGACCTCATCTGTCCATATGCAAAGGGCGGTAAAATCGGTCTTTTCGGCGGCGCAGGTGTCGGCAAGACTGTTCTTATCATGGAGCTTATCAACAATATTGCAAAGCAGCACGGCGGTATTTCCGTCTTTACGGGCGTCGGCGAGAGAACCCGTGAGGGTAATGACCTTTACAACGAAATGAAGGAGTCGGGCGTTCTCAACAAGACCGCACTTGTTTACGGTCAGATGAACGAGCCGCCGGGAGCGAGAATGAGAGTCGGACTTTCGGGACTTACCATGGCTGAGTATTTCCGTGACGAGGAGAAACAGGACGTTCTTCTTTTCATTGACAATATATTCAGATTTACACAGGCCGGCAGTGAGGTTTCCGCCCTGCTCGGACGTATGCCCTCCGCCGTCGGATATCAGCCGACGCTTGCAACGGAAATGGGTGCGTTGCAGGAGCGTATCACCTCGACTAAGAAAGGTTCAATCACATCGGTTCAGGCGGTTTATGTTCCTGCCGATGACTTGACCGACCCTGCTCCGGCAACAACCTTTGCCCACCTTGATGCAACAACGGTTCTTTCAAGAAGTATTTCTTCGCAGGGTATCTATCCTGCAGTTGATCCGCTTGAATCAACGAGCCGAATCCTCAATCCCGAGATTCTCGGCGAGGAGCATTATGCAGTTGTGAGGGAGGTTCAGCGTGTTCTTCAGCGATATAACGAGCTTATGGATATCATAGCCATTATGGGTATGGATGAGCTTTCCGATGAGGATAAGCTGCTTGTTAGCCGTGCAAGAAAGGTTCAGAGATTCCTGTCTCAGCCGTTCCATGTTTCAGAGAAGTTTACGGGCTTGTCGGGAATTTATGTTTCACGTTCGGAGACGATAAGAGGCTTTAAGGAAATCCTTGAGGGCAAGCATGATGATCTTCCGGAATCGGCATTCCTCTTCGTCGGAACGATTGACGATGCCGTTGAAAAGGCAAAGAGGTTATCGTAATGAATACTTTCAAATTGACGATAGCTTCGCCCGACGGCAACAAGTTTTCCGACGAGGCGCAGATGCTTACGGTGAGAGGAATTGACGGAGATTTAGCGATTATGGCAGGTCATATACCGTTTATTACGGCATTACAGCCGTGCGATTGCAAGGTTGTTCTTCCCGATGATACAGAAAAAATCGGTGCTGTTGACGGCGGATTGCTCACCGTTTCGGAAAAAGGAGTAACCCTCCTTTCCGGCAGCTTTCAATGGAAATAATTTATAAAATAAGTGGACTGCCCCAAATTGTGCGGACAGTGCAAAAACCCTTATGGTAGGCAAAATTAAATTTTAAGCAACAAACTGATTCCGTTTTTTAATCGGAGTCAGTTTTGTTTTTTTGTTTGAATACGATAATTGTTGTAGAAATTGATGTATTCACCTATGAGGAGGCTAACCTCCTCATAGGTTTGGAGTTTAGCTCGATAAATACACTCTGTTTTGAGTATGGAAAAGAAATTTTCAGCCATTGCATTATCATATGGATTTCCACGTTTTGACATTGACGGCGTTATGCCGTATGATTTTGTCAAGTTAAAATATGCTTGTGATGTATATTGAAAGCCTTGGTCACTGTGGAGCTACAGCTCTGCGGTGACCTTCTCTTTTTTCTTGGCTTTTTTAATTGTGTTCAACACAAGATTGACATTTTGCTCGGTGCCGGCTTTGTACGCAACCATACTGTTATCGTACAAATCTCTAATGACCGAAAGATAGAGAACGCCCTGCTTTGTGTGTATGTATGAAATATCTGCAATTCACTTTTGATTCGGTCTGTCTGCGTGAAAATCTCTGTTAAGAAGATTTTCATATTTATAAATGTGATTGCCATAGTTGCGATATTTCTTTCTTCCAATTACTGACAATACCACATATTTTTGCATAACTCTTAGCACTGTTTTGGGATTGCAATAAATTCCGTTTTTTCAAGCCATATATGTACACGGCGATATCCGTATGTATTGCCGCACTCCTCTTGACATTCTTGTATTTTCTCTGCCAATGGCAAATCCCATGCGGGTATATCCCTATTCTCTTTACATAGTCATAATATCCGCTTCTTGATACGCAAAAAAGTCTGCACATTTCACTGATTGGATACCTATCTTTATGTCGGTAGATTACCATATATTTTACACTTGTTCTCACTTCTGTGAACAAGAGAAAATCTCGCATCAGTTCATTTTCCATCTCTAACCGGTTAATGTGTCGCTCTTTCATTGCAAGTTCATATTGTAATTGTGTGAGTTTGCTCAATTGCTGTACAGATGGTGGCAATTCTGTTTCGTCTTTGCGTGGTCTACCTTTTCTTTTCAATCCTTCTCCGCCGGAAACCTTTCGCTGATTTCGATTGTGCCGCTTGAAAAAATCGTGCATCTTTTCGTAGGGAAATACCAATCTTTCTGCTATTTGACGTTGGCTGAGTCCTTGCTCTTTGAGTTCAAATATCTCTTTCTCATACAATTTAATGTGTCTATACTCTCTTGGCATACAAAATCCCCCTTTATGGTAGATTTTTTATTCTACCATAAAGGGGGGAGTTTTTTCTATTGTCCGTTTTTACTGGACTTGTGCAATTTCATTTTCACTTTTTTACGGACAGGAAAGTATAACGGTCGCCGTTTTCTTCCGAGCCGTTTACCCTTTGTCGAGCTGTATTAAATTCTTAAAAAACGAAATCACTGTTTATTTTTTAAGACGAATTCGCCGTTTGTGCCGCCTATATATTGACCGTTCTTCAATACTGCCTTGCCGTTGATGTAAACGGCATCGACACCGCCGGGTGCATTATCAGGAACAGACTCGTTAACACTCAATTTGTCGTAATCGAGCACTGTGATATCCGCTTTGTAGCCGGGCTTTAAGTAGCCGCGATGCTTGATGCCGAACCTGTCGGCGGTTGCGCCCGTCATTTTATTGACTATTCTTTCGGTCGCTATTCCCCACCGTTTGCCAAGCAGTAAGAACTGCGGGAAGGTCTGGAAGGCAGCAATGTTCTGTCTGCCCTTTTCTTCTATCCATGCATCGGTCATAAATACGGACATATCGTCCTCCATAAGAGCGTGAACGATATCGTCATTGTAGTATTTGTCAAGATAAATTCTGCCGGCACGGTTTGAAAGCTCAACGAGTTTCAAGTACATGTCAAGCGGCTTTACGCCCTCCTCCTTCGCAAGCTCGATAACGGTCTTGCCCTCGTATTCGGGGTACTCGTCATTGATATACGCAACGGTCATATCCTCCCAGTCGATACCGAGCACCTTTCTGTACATAAGTATCGTGAGATTGAGCTTAAAACGGTTCAGTGCCGATTTTGCATCTTTTGCGGAAAGCTTTGCATACCACTCGGGGAAAACGACCGTTATAACGGAAGCACCGTAATGGAACGCATAGTTATCGAAGGCAATAGGCTTACCCTGCTTTTTCAGCTCGTGGAAAACATTCAGCATTTTATCAACCGCCTTCCACGATTTCTTGCCGGTAAAAATAAGATGGCTGTACTCTGTTTTGCAGCCGGTTTGCTCAATTATATCGACAATCTCATCAAGCGCCAATTCAAGATGCGTCTTTTTCGTAATAAGAGGATAATCCGCGCTTACTGCGGAGCACGCACGGGCGTGAACGGTGAGAATACCGTCATATTTTGCGATTTCACGCGCAAAAGCATAGATTTCCTTCTTTGTCGCATATCTGTTCGGTTCGTACATAAAGCCCATAGAGCCGCCGAATGCGCCGTCCTCCATAGCTTTTCTTACATACTCGATTTCCTGTTGCAGCTGCTCGTCCGTAAGCTCCCTTGCGTCATAGCCGAGCATACCGGCACGAACCGAGCCGTGACCGACAAGAGGGACAATATTCACATGAAGCTTGCCCTCGAGCTTCTTGCAGAACGCACCGAGACTGCCCGTAAAGCGCGACTCGAAAAGTCCGCCGCCGAGCTTATCTCTGTACGGCGTGTTTTCGTCAGTGCCGAACGGAGAAAAGCTGCAATTTCCCGTTATTTGAGTTGTAATTCCCTGACGGATGAACGGACTGAAAAACTTTTCGCTGTCGTCCCTGTCACAGAAAAAATCGTTATGCGAATGCGCGTCTATAAAGCCGGGGCAAATATATTTGCCCATGATATCAATAACCTCATCGGCGTCCGAATCGCACTTACCGACAGCCATAATCTTATCATCTTCAATAAGAACATCGCCGACAAACGGGGCGTTCGTACTGCCGTCAAATATCGTACCGTTTTTAAATAATGTTTTCATATGTGATTCCTCCTTCAAGGATATTCCCTACTTAATTATAGAATACTGCTTTTGATAAATCAACACTTTCATACAAATATATTTAATATTTTCTGCAAAAAACGGTGCGATACAAAGAAATAATATTGATTTAATTTCACCCTTATATCTGAATATATTTCAAATGAGTTGCTGTTGGTAAGTGTTCGGTAATGCGAGTACAAGCAGTACGAATGACACCGGAAGTTCAACAACGACTTCTGCAATGCCGAGTCGAAGCACAGATATTAAAGGAAAGAAATTTGCTCTGTCCGGTCTGTGAATATAGGATTCAGAAAGTATATTCAGATGCAACCGGACATTGAAGTGTTAAGAGCCAAAAATGCAAAAGCATTAGCATTCTAAACCTCGCCTATTTTCGCAAGATTAAATGTCGAAAGGTTAGTAGGTAATTGAAAAAGACAATTAAATAAAGACTTCGATATTATTCGAGCAAGCGGAACAGAATTTCCACTGATTACCAAGCACCGTATGAAGCAGATTTAACATACGGGATAAGTATATCCCATTGTATGTAATCTTTGAAACTCGGGTGTTTTCTTAGTTCATTATATATTCCGAATTGAACAGCTCGTAAATTGCGTTGCTCAGATTTTTGTTTTCGGGATTTTGGAGGTTGAAGTCATCTGCCAAAATTTCCTGTGCGAAGCGGTGAGCTTCGGTCAGCAATGCCGAGTCGGTGAGCGATGCCATTTTCATGTTCGGCAGTCCGTGCTGGCGTGCGCCGAAGAAATCGCCCGGGCCACGCATTTTCAAATCCTCGTCGGCAATCTTGAAGCCGTCGGTCGTTTTCGTCATGATCTCCATACGCTTCTTTGCACCGTCGGTTTTGGCGTCGGAGATAAGAATACAGGTAGATTTATATTGTCCTCTGCCGATTCGTCCTCTGAGCTGGTGAAGCTGCGAAAGGCCGAATCGCTCGGCATTTTCGATAACCATAATGACCGCATTCGGCACATCAACGCCTACCTCGATAACCGTTGTTGCAATGAGCAGCTTGATCTCGCCCGAAACGAAGCGAGACATGACCTCGTCCTTTTGCTTCGGCTTCATCTTTCCGTGGAGCAGTCCGACCTCATATCCGCTGAAAAATCCCTTTGAAAGATTTTCGGCGTAACTTTCGGCGGCGGCAATATCCTCGTCGCCCTCCTCAACAAGGGGACACACGATATAGCCCTGTCTGTTTTCGTCAAGATGCTTCTTGACATAGCCGAACGCTCTCGCTCTGAGCTTGCCGGTGACATAGTAGGTTTCAATCGGCTGCCTTCCCGGCGGAAGCTCGTCGAGCACGGAGACATCCAAATCGCCGTAGAGCATGAGGGCAAGCGTCCTCGGAATGGGTGTTGCCGACATGACAAGCGTGTGCGGTTTGTTACCTTTTTTGCTCAGTGCTGCTCTGTGCTTAACGCCGAAGCGGTGCTGTTCGTCTGTTATGACAAGGCCAAGGGCATTGAACTCAACATCATCCTGAATCAGTGCATGAGTGCCGATTATCAGCTGGGTTTCGCCGCTTTTCAACCGTGCCTTAATTGCTCGTTTGTTTGCTGCCGTAACCGAGCCGGTCAGCAGCTCGGCATGAATGTTTATGTTTTTAAAATAGTTTTGGCATGTTTTGAAATGCTGCTGAGCGAGAATTTCCGTCGGTGCCATAAATGCGCATTGATAGCCGTTTTTGATAACGGTGTAAATCAGTGCGGCGGCGACTGCGGTTTTTCCCGAGCCTACATCGCCCTGTAAAAGGCGGTTCATTGTTATTCCGCTCGTCATTTGCCTTATGCTTTCGCTGACTGCACGTTTCTGTGCACCTGTCATTTTAAACGGTAAAAGCCGTTTGAATTCGTCGGTGTAATCCCGGGATATTTCAACGGGTGTGGTCTCCTTACGGTTGCCTTTTAGCTTCATTAGGCCGAGCTGGAAGATGAAAAGCTCTTCAAAAATAATTCTTCGCCGTGCTTCATGGAGCATGTCCTCATTCGTTGGCAGGTGAAGCTCACGAATTGCCTTGTTGATTTCCATAAGGCAGAGCTTGTCCCTGAGCGACTGCGGCAGGCAGTCTGTGAAATAATCGCTGCCCGAGGAAAAGACCTGGCGTATCAGCTTTTCGATATACTTTGAATTAATACCTGCCGTCAGATGATATATTGAATGAATTCGTTCTCCGCTCGATGCCTTCTCAATCAGAGGTGATGACATTTCACGTCGGTGAAAATTTCCGCCGACCTTTCCGTAAAAAAGATATTCTTCACCTGCCTCAAGGGCTTCTGCGGTGTATTTGCTGTTGAAAATCGTGATGTTCATGAGCGATTCACCGTCGGTCACAACGGTTTTGTAAATCGTCATGCCCTTGCTGACTTTTGCTCCTCTCGGCTTGTGGTCAACGGTGGCTTTGATGCAGCAAGGCTCATCAAACGGGGCAGCGGCAATGCTTATTACTTTGCTCCAGTCCGTGTATTCTCTCGGATAATAACGCAAAAGATCACCGACGGTGAAAATTCCGAGCTTATTCAAAAGCTTGGCTCTCTTTTCACCGACACCTTTCAAATATTGTATGTTGGTGGTTCTTTCCATCACTGCGCCGTCCATTCATCAATATTGACAAAGCAATCTCCGGGAACGGTTTTGATTTCGTTCTTGATTTTATCCGAGTTAACGGTGATGCCCTGCCGGAAAGCGAGCGGAATAAACGGAAGCTCGTCGGAAAAAGTGTCTATGAGCCTTTGCATATCCGCCTGTCCGCTGAGATATTTGTCATAAATTCTTGATGTTTCGCTTTTTTCGGAAATACCGTATCTGAGACCGCCTTCGGCGGAGAAAAATCTCGAAAGGCTGAAGTTGTTTGAAAGCTCTGTTTCACCGATGTACATGTCAAAGCTTTCACTTTCGACAGCAGAAGCATAGTCGGAATAGGAAACCTCTCGGATTGTTACGGTAATATTAATTTTTTCGAGTGCCTGTTGAATTCCTCTTGCCATAGAACGGCGGAAATCATTTTCGCTGTTTACAAGCAGAGTTAAATTCATAACCTTATCCTCATTGTACCTTGTACCGGAGCTGTTAATATTTGAATATCCGGCCTCGTCAAGAAGGTTTTCTGCATTGTCGGTCTTAATATTCAGCGTCGGCAGCGTGCAGCCGCTGAGCTTGTAATATGATGGGTGGAAGGGGAGAGATGTTGCAACGGCACAGCCGGCGAAAGAGTCGGAGGCAAGCTCCGCTCTGTTCAGAGCAAGAGCGATTGCACGGCGAACCTTCGGTTCTGAAAGCTCGTTTCTTTGGGAGTTGATTCCTAAATATACAAGGTTTGTAAGCTCAATATTGCTGCTGATTTTTGAAAATTTCGTATATTTTCCGCTGTCAAAATTATCGCAGTAAAAGTCAATTTTGCTCAGATTGAAAAGACTGCTGAAAGATTCGGAGGCTGAAATATCAACAAGTCCGATTTTGGCATACTTGGGGTTATAGCTGCCGAGGCGGGATTTGTTATATTGCAGGTATTTTGCCTCGTTTCCGGAGATAAACGTATATCTTCCGCTTCCGATGGGAATTTTTGAAGTGTATCCGCTGCCGGATGAAGCGGTTGTGTTCTCTTCGCCGTCACTGTCATCTGTGTTATCGGTGCTTGCTTCATCGTAAGAACCGCTTTTAACGATTGGAAAAACGAGGTTGGCAACTTCCGAACCGTCAGAAGATTTGAGAGCAAATGTAACGGCATTGTCGCCGCTTGCATCCGCACTGTCAATATTTTCAAGATATGCGGCATAGGCTATGCTGCCTTTTGCCTGCTTAAACGAATATATAATATCTTTTGATGTAAGCGGTGAATCATCCGTAAACTTAAGTCCGCTCTTTATTTTTACTGTGAGTGCTTTATCGGAAAGCGTATAGGATTCGGCTATAACGGCGGATTCCTTAAAAGAACCGTCAACATTATAGAGCGAATCGTAAATCAAATGAGAGATATATTTGTTCATTGAATTCGAAGCTTTGTACGGGTCAAGCGAATCCGTCCGCAGATAGGGAATTGTAAAGCCGATTTCATCAATCGGTTCTTCCTCTTTGGGCTTTCCGAGATTTGAAATGGTATCCATTACCGTTTTACTGCCGTTACATGCGCAGAGCGAAAAAAGCATGGCTATGCAAACCAAAACGGCAGTTATAATCTTTGTGTATTTCAGCATGGTATTACTCCCTTATATCTATAGCTTCGACAGAAATTGTCTTCCCTGTCGTTTCATCAATTTCAAATATGCATCCGTTTAAAATAATGTTATCCTCTTTCGCTTTGAAGAGTGTCGGCATACCTGTTTTGAGCGTACGGATTATGCATTCGGGCTCGATTCCGAGGACGGAATTCTCACTGCCGCACATTCCGAGGTCGGTTATGTAACCGGTGCCGTTAGGTAAAATCTGAGCGTCGGCGGTTCTGACATGCGTATGTGTGCCGAAGAAAGCAGAGACACGGCCGTCGGCATAGAATCCGAGTGCTCGCTTTTCTCCGGTGGCCTCCGCATGAAAATCGACGATTTTTATGCGGCAATCTTTGATTTCTTCTATTGCCTTGTCAAGGCTGTCAAACGGGTTGGCGTAGCTTGAGTTAAAAAAGGCGTTGCCCATGAGGTTAATTACGCCGATTTGATATCTGCCCATGTCGATTATTCCCGTTCCTTTTCCGGGGCATGAGGAGTGCATGTTATAAGGCCTTAAGCAAAACTTGTTTTCATCAAGAAAATCGGCCGTTTCGTGTCGACGAAAAACATGATTTCCTGTTGTTATCATGTCAACACCCGCAGAAATAAGACTTTCGGCCGAGCTTGGAAGAATTCCGTTGCCTTTGGCGGAGTTTTCTCCGTTGGCTATGCACACGTCAATATTATATTGCCTTTTTATTTTGTGGAGAAGCTTTGAGACAGCACCGCATCCGCCGTCGCTGACAACATCTCCGAGAGCAAGAAGCTTCATTTAATCACACTTTCAATCAGAAAATATACGCTTATATTATAGCAAAAAGAATATATTTTGTACAGAAAAAATAAAATAAATATTGACATATTTGGATTTAGCTATTAAAATTAAATTGTGGTTATTGATTTTGCACGGAATTTTGGATATAGGTGCATTTGAGTTGACCCGAATTTTCTGAATAAAAGGAGAATGCAATAATTATGAAAATGTTAAAAAGAATTCTCGCAGCGGTCATTGCTGTTGTAATCACGCTCAGTGTGTTTGCTGTTTCGGCTTCGGCTGCTCCGGCAGCACCGGAATTCAAGTTTAAGATGACAAGCCAAACAAGCTCCGAGGTTACCTTTGAGCTGTCTCTTGCCGGCGGAAGCTTCAATTCTCTTGACGTGCAGATAAAGGTTTCAGGCCCTATAGGTGCTTGCAAGGAAATCAATATGACCGATGCTTTTAAAAAGGTGAAAAGCGATATTGAAGATAAAGGCGGAATTGTTTCATCTGCAAAAAATACAAATACAGTAATGATTTCTTTCGCATCAACCAATACAATTTCCAATGCAACATCAATGTTTACATATAAGTTTGCCAAGAAAACGCAGAATGTTACCTCTTCCGACTATAGTGTAGATATTTCAAGCTGTGTTTTGACCGTCGGAAATGATAACATTGACCTTACTTCAAAAGCTAAGGTTGCAACAGGCTACATTGATTTTAGTGAAACATCAATTACCGCTAACTACAAGCAGACAAAGAAAATCAATTTCGATTCAAGTTACAGTGCAAAGCAGATCAAATGGGAATCTTCCAATACCAAAGTTGCAACGGTTGACGACAACGGTAATGTTAAGATGACCGGCAAGGGAACTGCAACCATCACCGCTAAGAGCACCGATGGCAAAGCTTCGGCACAATGTAAGGTTACTGTTAAATATGCATGGTGGCAGTGGATTATTATAATTGTTCTCTTCGGTTGGATTTGGTATTAATTAATTGACAGTATAAAATTTAAGCTCCGAGGCACAACGCTTCGGAGCTTTATTATGCTATAAAATCAGAAAGGAAGAATATCCTTAACCTTGGAGGCAACCTCTTTGATTTTGGCTGTGCTGTCCTCAACCATTTTCTTCGTGGCAATGGCTGAATATCCGTCGCACGGGCCTATTTCCTGAGCCGTGAGGCTGTCTATCATGAGAGCCATTTTAATGAAAGATACTGTCTGCTCGTACATAAGCTCGGCATCAAATTTGTCCATTTCGTTATTATCGCTGATAACGCAGAGACAATCGGGAGCGGTGACAAGCGCAATTTCCGGGATTCCGCAGTTGAAGAGAGGCTGACCCTCGCCGAAATGGAGAAGATTATGTCCTCTGAGCGTGAGGGTATATACCTTCTTGCGATCTTCAAGCGACTTGAAATAGATATCGTCCATCATCTTGTTGCCGGTGTAAACGATCTCGGTTTCAACGTCGCCGGTCTGTCTGTATTCACCGTTCTCATCGGTTTTCCACATTTTGCAACCGAGGTGTTCAACGGAAAGTCCGGCTACGGCTTTGAGGTGACCCTCCTTGCCGTCCCAATGACTTCTGTGGGCGGTCAGCCATTTTGATGTTGCCTGAACTCCGCCGCCGTCAATATTTTTAAAATTCGGCAGTCTGAAGTGACCTGTCACGAAAACGAAGATATGAGTTCTCTTAAGCGGCTTATCCTTGAGATATTTAATCATTGCAAGCATTGCAATCGGACCGTTTTCCTCAATACAGTTTGTGCCGTCGGTATGGGTGTTGATGATAACGCTTTCGCCCTCTTCTTCACCGTCAAGCACACACCAGAAGGATTCCGTCTTTGCATATTCGTCGATGATGCCTTCAAGAGTGAGCGTTGCGAATGCACCTTTTTCCGCTTCTTCGATGACCTTTTGACCGTTCTTTGAGTTGACCCAAACGGCAGGAATTCCCTGATAGTCGAGAATGAACGGCAGGTACTGACCCTCGATGCAATCGTCGTTTATGCCTTTCCAAATGCAAATAACGCCCTTCGCACCTGCAAGCTTCGCAATTTTAAGGAAAGGGAAGTTGACAAACGCCGTTGCAACAGGTCCGTTATAGTGGCTTGGGAGTTTCAATCCCTCGGGTATGCTTCTTTCACGCTCGTTAAAAGCAATCTCGCTGGGCAGGAAGTCAAGCTCATTGACTTCAACGACGGCAATTTTATCCGTTGCATTGAGATATCCGACGTGTTTTTCCTTAACAAGTGTCATTTGTGCCGTAATGCCCTCGGCAGGAGTTCTTCCGGAATAGGGGAAAGCCGAAGAAATCGGAACTTCAAATTCCTCGTCCAAATCCTTGATAACAAGTTTTTTGTTTGTTTCCTCCCAACGCATGAAACGGCTTGGATCCGAAAAAGTTTCAATGCCCATGTCATGTATACGGCTTTTGAGATACTTTATAAAATTTCTTTGAGCCTTTGTTCCTGTCAAACGAACGCCGAAGGAATTCATCTTTTCAACTTCCTTTTGCAAAAGCTCAGGCGAAGTTATGTTTGTCATATCGATTTCCATGTTTATCTGCCTCCAATATTTTCTTGGAATATTATACTATACCAAAGTTCATTTTTTCAACCTAAAAAGAGAAAGATTGTTAATTTTCTTACAAATCGTTTAAATTGTTGATTTTTGTTTGAGGCTATGATACAATTTCTATATTAATTAATTTTGAAATGGGACGTATGAAATGGCAGAAGTAATTTCACTATTAATATTGTTTTTAATTGCACTTCCCAAGGTGAAAGTTTCAATTAATAATGCTAACAGTCTGACCGCTGATTTCAGCACAAATGTCAAGGGCTTTCTTTGCATATTGATTTTTTATAATCACATGGCGAGCTGGTTTGAAACTCAAGGCTTGATTTTTCAACTGTTTTCTCACATGGGAAGCTTTGTCGTGGGAGTATTTTTCTTCCTCTCGGCATTTGGATTGACCAAGGCATATCAGGGGGAAGTAAGCTTTTCTTTTTTAATTAAAAGATTCATTAAAATTCTTGTTCCGTATTGGATTTGTGAAATAATTTACATAGTTGTTTCGGTCGTTTGCAATATTGCATTGCAGGTTGATGTTACATGGAAAAACATATTTTTATCGGCAATTCAGCTGAGGACAATAGTTGAAAATTCATGGTATGTCGGAGCAATTCTTCTTTTATATGTTATATTTTATATCTGTAAAAAGATACTTCCGAAGATTGATTTAACTCTTAAAACAACCTTGCTTATGATTATTGCATCATTTGTTTTCAAAGGTTATTGGACGACCTTTTTTGCTTTTCCTCTCGGGATTTTTATCGGCGAACGTGAGCAAAGGATATTGAATTTAGGAAAAGGAAAAAGATTTAGCTTTTTTATTGTTTCTTTTATGTTGTGCTCTTTGGCAATAGGGCTGAAATTTTACGGCAATAGCATAGGTAACGAAATGTACATGAATATTTCCGATATGCTGACATCGATTTTGTTTGCATCAGCGGTATTTTTTATTCTGACGTTCGTAAAAATCGGCAACAGAATTTTGAAGTTCCTCGGCAACATATCGTATGAAATATATCTTCTTCACGGATTGGCACTGAGAGTGGCATATAAATATGTCGGGTTAAAATATTCCGTATTATTTTTTATTGTTGCTTTTGCAGTTACGATTTTGCTCTCTTTTCTGACAAATCGTGTGTCGTCTGTAATAATTAAACCGATATTAAAACAAATGAAAAGCAAGGAAAAAAATAATGAAGTATACAACATTGCTCATTGATCTTGACGAAACGCTTTTTGACTTTTCAAAGTCGGAAAAATTTGCAATAGACAAGCTCATGGAAAAATATAATATTCCGGTTACGGAGGAGAATCGCAGGCTTTATTCGGCTATAAATGATGAAAAGTGGAAAAAGCTTGAGCGGGGTGAGCTGACACGGCAGCAGCTCTTTCGTGAAAGATTTGCCGACTTTTTCAAAAAAACAGGTGCCGCCGCAGATACCGATGAAGCGAATCTTTCTTATATGAGGTTTCTTTCGCAAGCGAGCTTTATTCTTGACGGTGCACTCGAAACCTGCAAAAAGCTCAGCGAGAACTATTCGCTCTATCTTGTGACAAACGGAACAAAAATTGTTCAAAACGGCAGGCTGAACGGCTCGCCGATAATGAAATATATAAAAGGCGTTTTTATCTCCGAGGAAATCGGCTTCAATAAGCCTCAGAAGGAATATTTTGCTTATGTTTTGGAGCATATCGAGGAAAGGGACAAAAAGAAAATTCTTGTGGTCGGCGATTCGCCTTCCTCGGATATTGCAGGTGCAATAAACAGCGGTCTTGACTCTTGCCTGGTGAACAGAAAAAATCAGAATGTTGAAAGCGGTGCAACCTACACTATAAGCTATATAACAGAGATATTTGAGATATTATCCTAACGTTCTTAAAATATTTCCAACGATGTTTTTGTATGATGTTGCCATAAAATTCTAATTGTATATTGATTTTATTTCATATATTTGTTATTATTATCTTGATAAAATATAACGGAGGTTATTTTATGAAACTTTCAAAGAAGATCATTTCCGTAATTCTTTGTGTGATTATGGTTTTCACCATGTCGGCCGTGGCTATAACGGCAAACGCAAAGGACGATGTTACACCGGTCGTTTTCATTCCGGGTATCGGTCAGTCGCAGACCTATAAATACGACGACGAAGGCAATGAAATCGCAAGCTGGAATATGCTTCATGTCAATACGGATTTTGCAAGCTTTTCAATTATTGACTGGGTCAAGATGATTCGTCTTGTTGCAGGCTTGGTTGTAACGATTGCGGTTCAGCGTGACGTTGTTTCGGAGAGCACAATTAAGGGTGCCCTTGAGGTTCTCTTTGTCGACCATCTCAGAAAAGATGACGGAACTTTCGTAAACAATGTTGTTACCCCCAACTATCCGTGCCCGATTTCGGGATATAACGAGAAAGCAAGAGGAATTTTTGACAGACGTATTCCTTGCCAGGCTCTTGTTGACGAGATAGGCGAGGACAATGTTTATTGCTACAACTATTCTATTTTCTCAAACACATTTGAGAATGCGCAGGGCCTCAACGATTACATAGAGAACGTTGTTCTTCCGCAGACCGGATCGGATAAGGTTATCCTTGTTCCGATGAGCATGGGCGCAAGCGTTGTTAATAACTATCTCAATCTTTATCCCGATTCAAACAGAATTGAAAAAATTATCAGCGTTGTAGGCGCATGGCAGGGCAGCAGCGTATTTGCCGACCTCATGCTTGCAGATTTTGACGAGAACGCTCCGGACATGGTTTACACCGACGCTATTCAGCAGATCGGCGTTGACGCTATGACGGGCTCACTTATCAATATCGCAGTAAGAATTCTTCCGAAGCAGGAAGTGGACAACCTTCTTTATGACATAATTTCCGCTTTTGTTAAGACGCTTATCGTTCCGAATACATCGCTCATTTCTCTCTGTCCTCCCGACAGATATGAGGAGTTCGCCGACAAGTATCTTCAGGGCGAGGAGTTTGCGGAGACAAAGGCTCAGACCGACAGCTACGCAAAGGCACAGCGTGAGCTTAAGGAAAGACTTGAGTATCAGCAGGAGAAATATGGCACAGAGCTTTACTTCATCGCAGGCTACAACCTCGGCTTCGGCGGAGGCAGCGGAGATTTCGGATTCTTCAAGTTCTTTGAAACTCAGGATTCGACAAATTCCGATGAGGTTATCGAAATTTCTTCAACAGCACCCGGCACATCATATGTTCCGGCAGGCACATCCTTCAGTGACGAGTATAAGGCGGATCCGACTCACCACGTTTCTCCCGACGGCTCGATCGACACATCAACAGCTTATTTTGAAAAGACAACATGGTACTTCAACAAGCAGTATCATGAGCTTACAAACAACAATATCGCACTTAAACTTGCTTACGATATCGCAATGAACAAGGTGAAGAGCATTGACGATTGCAAGGATATATATCCGCAGTTCAATAATGTCAGAAACCTCAAGAAGCTTAACCGTTATCTCGGCGACGCAGAGCAGGTATTCAAGCTTGGCGTTCTTTCGGCTGAGGATGATGCAGCACTTAAAAAGGCAGTTGCCGACGCAAACGCTGTTATCGCAAACACGATAATTGATCCCGCAACGGACGACAAGACAACCGAAAACATGCGTTCGATCATGGCGGAGCTTGTTGCAAAGTATGACCTTGCAACGGAAGAGGTTAAGGAACAGCTTGATTACGACGGACTCATGAGAGGCGACTATAAGCCGGCTTCCGAGCCTGACAAGACAACAGTTGTTCTCACTTCTGTGCTCGGTGCAACGGCAAAGATTTTGACTCTTATCTTCGGCAAAAAAGGCTTCGGCGATTTTTGGAGCTTTATATTCTGAGTTAATACGGCCTCTCCTTGAAAAAGGGGAGGCTTTTTCTCTGTTTAGTGTGATTGCTTTTTATTTTATTTATGCAATAATTTTTACCGTCAAAACGTATTATATGTGAAAGGGGCAATATCATGATATTTTTTATGTCGGGAAAGGACGCTTTCCCATACGCATTTTCTCAGTTTACCGATACGGTTTACCGTGTTGCGGTACATAATTCGTCAAGGCCTGCCGATGCGGAGGACATTACACAGGCTGTGTTTGTCAAGCTCCTTGAAAGCGAAAAGGCTTTCAGAGGTTCGGAGCATTTGAAGGCATGGTTGATCCGTGTAACGATCAATCTTTGCCGTGACGAGCTGAGAAAAAATTCAAAAATCGTGCTTTGCGAGTCTCCCTTGCCGAATGATACGGTGCAAAAAGAGGATTCCGTCCTTGAAGCGGTCAGAGCGTTACCCGAAAATTACCGCAATGCGGTTTACCTTCACTATTATGAGGGATATACCGCCAAGGAAATCGGAAAAATTCTTGATGCAAAGCCGAATACCGTCCTTTCGTGGCTCAGCCGTGGCAGAGCCATGTTAAAGAAAGAAATGATCGGAGGTTTTGACGATGAATAAAAAAGATTACATCAGAGAAGTCGATGAGCTTCATGCTCCCGATTCGCTCAAAAATAAGATTTCGGAGATGAAACCGACTCGTTCGGCAAATCTTAAAAGAAACAAAAGAATTACGGCAATTATTGCCGCCTGTCTTGCTGTTGCGGTTTTGATAGGCGGAGTTTACGGAGTAGGACCGTCACTTTTCCAAAGCAAAAGTTCGATTGAGATCGGCGACAGCGGCACATACAGCTATAACAATTATAACAATTCAAACGGCGCAGGCAACGCTAACGAAAGTGCCGGATCATACGACAATGCGAACGCTGCATCAGCATCTTCGCAGAAGCTGATAAAAAAGGCTTCCGTCAGGTTGGAAACCAAAAACGCCGACGAGCTGATTAAAAATATCAATTCGCAGATAAGCTCACTCAAGGGCTACACCTCGTCGCTCAATCAAAGCAAGTACAACGGTTATCTGACGGTTGACACAAACGTTTGCGTCCCTGCCGAAAAGCTTGAGGAATTCATTGATTTTCTTGAAAAAACGGGAACGATTACATCAAAGAACATTGAAACCTTGGATGTGACGGATAATTACACCAATACCGAAAGCCAAATCAAAGCACTTGAAACGGAAGAAAAAGCCTTGCTCGGTATACTTGAAAAATGCGAAAACGTTCAGGATACAATGAGCGTTCAGGAAAGACTCGCAAGCGTCAGAGGTGAGCTTGAATCGCTAAGAGTGCAAAAGAAAAACTACGATCAGCGCATTGCATATTCTGAGGTTTTAATTAGTATTTCCGAGGTAGAACGGGTGAAGAAAACCCCAACAAGCTTCGGCTCGCAGGTCAGTGAAAAATTCTCCGAGAGCCTTTACAATATCGGACAGTTTTTCAGAAATCTCGGCGTATTTGTTCTCGGTGGAAGTCCTTATTTTGTAATTGCCGCCGTTGTGATTGTTGTTGCGGTTATAATTATAAAGAAAAAGAGAAATAAAAAATAAAAGGACAATAAAAAATCCGACCTTCGTTTGAGGGTCGGATTTTCAACTTCAATAATTAAACCGAAATTTTTCCGATTTATGTCGCATAAAATATATTATAAAATAGCCTTTGTCCGTTGACTAAGAGGTACATTTGTGGTATGATTTATATGGAGAAATATGAGGGAAAAATTAAATTTTTCTTATGTAAAGGAGCATAGTTATGGACTACAAAGAAAAGTATCAGCAGTGGCTTGGCTTTGATGAAGATACAAAGGCAGAGCTTCTCGCAATCACCGATGAAAAAGAAATTGAGGACAGATTTTATAAGGATCTCGAGTTTGGCACAGGCGGCCTGAGAGGAATCATGGGTGCAGGTGCCAACAGAATGAACAAATATACCGTAAGCAAGGCTACTCAGGGTCTTGCGGATTATCTTAAAGCCGAATTTGACGGCGAAAAGAGCGTTGCGATTGCTCATGATTCAAGAAATAATTCAAGACAGTTTGCAATTTATGCCGCAGAAGTTCTCTGTGCAAACGGAATTAAGGTTTATCTTTATGATACACTTATGCCGACTCCGGTTCTCTCGTTTACTGTAAGACATCTCGGCTGTACGGCAGGTGCGGTTGTCACGGCCAGCCACAACCCGAAGGAATATAACGGCTACAAGATTTATGACGAAACAGGCTGCCAGCTTTGCCCCGATCAGGCAAACAAGGTTATCGGCTATGTAAATGCGATTGAGGACCTTAAGGCGGTTCCGCATATGAATCTTGAGGAAGCTGCGAAGAAAGGCCTTTATCAGCCTATCGGTGCAGAGGTGCTTGACGCATTCCTCAAAGAGGTTAAGAAGCAGTCTCTTTATGAAGAACCTTCGGATATCAAAATCGTTTACACTCCGCTTCACGGCACGGGCAATATTCCTGTCAGAAAGATTCTTGAGGGTATGAACATCTCTGTCGTTAAGGAGCAGGAGCTTCCGGACGGCAATTTCTCAACCGTTCGTTCCCCGAATCCCGAGGAGAAGGACGCTCTTACCCTCGCTCTCAAGCAGGCTGAGCGTGAGGATGCCGATCTCGTTTTCGGAACCGACCCCGACTGTGACCGTATCGGTGCAGGCGTAAAGCATGACGGCAAATATGTTCTCATCACAGGTAATCAGATGGGTGCTCTTCTCGTTAACTTTGTGCTCAACATGAAGAAGGCTTCTCTTAACGGCAAGTCAACTCTTGTTAAGACTATCGTTACAAGTGAGCTTGGTGCAAACATTGCAAGAAGCTTCGGACTTCAGGTTGCCGAAACGCTCACAGGATTTAAGTATATCGGCGATCAGATTAACAGATATGAAAAGTCCGGTGACAGAGAGTTTGTTATCGGCTATGAGGAGAGCTACGGCTACCTTGTCGGCACACACGCAAGGGATAAGGATGCGGTCGTTTCCTCAATGCTTGTTTGCCAGATGGCAGCTTATTATTACAACCAGGGAAAGACGCTTATCGACGCTCTTAACGATATCTATGACGAGTATGGCTACTATCTCGATTCTCTTGATACCTTTGTCCTCAAGGGCATAGAGGGCGCACAGAAGATTCAGAGTCTTATGACCGAGTTCCGTGAGAACGGCAGCAAGTTCTTTGACGGTATCAAGGAAGTTTACGATTTCTCAAAGGGCATTGCAGACCTGCCTAAAGAGAATGTTCTTAAGTATATCTTTGAAGATGGCTCATGGCTTGCAATCAGACCGTCCGGAACAGAGCCGAAGCTCAAGGTTTACTATTCAATTCAGGACAAGAGCAGAGAAAATGCTCACGCTCGCCTTGATGCATTGAAAGCGCATCTCCACGAAATAATCAACGGCTGATAAATTATTAGCTTATTGTTATGTTGACAAAACGGCAACTGTTGTGTATAATATAACAGTTGCCGCACATAAGCCGGTGTGGCGGAATAGGCAGACGCAAGGGACTTAAAATCCCTCGGTGGCAACATCGTACCGGTTCAAGTCCGGTCACCGGCACCATAGAAACCTCGTAGAATCAACATTCTTCGGGGTTTCTTGTTTTTGTCATTAGATTTTTTTGCAATTTTCTAACAGATTTCTAACGGATTAAATGTAGGGCACGTCTTTATTCTTTGACGAGCCTATTTCGTTAAGGTTATGCCTGCGATTACGCTCCCGGCTCGTGAACGCTACAGCTTTGACGGTTATTTCACTCAGCCTGACGGTGAGGTTCTCGGCAACATATTCGGCGAATGAATCAGAAAAAAGAGATGCTGCTTTTTGAACTACAATATAACTAAAGTGTATAAAATCGGTAAAAAAGTTCACAAATGGTTATTTTTTACGCTATATATTCATAATACCATAGTTTCAACATCATAATAATCTTGCAAACAGGTTATTTTGCAGAGGAGTTAGAGCTATGAAAGAAGTTAAATCACCGAAAAAACCGATTATCTATTACTACGGAATAGTTCTTCTGATTATTCTTGTGTTCAACATGGTTATTGCGCCGCTTATCACGAACGCAAGAGTGAAAGAGGTGGACTATGGCACATTCATGAAGATGATTGAAGAAAAGAGCATCGGCAGTGTTGAGATTGATGATTCCGAAATTATTTTCACGGATAAGGACGAAAAGCAAATTTATAAAACGGGCGAAATGAATGATCCGAATTTGACTGATCGTCTCTATGCATCGGGAGCTAAATTTACCCGAAATATAGAAAAAGGAATGTCGCCGCTTTTAAGCTTTTTTCTGTCGTTCATCCTCCCGATTTTGATTTTTGTCGCACTCGGTCAGTATGTGGGCAAAAAAATGATGTCGCAGGCAGGCGGACCTAATGCGATGACCTTCGGCATTGGCAAGAGCAATGCAAAGGTCTATGTTCCGTCGAGTGACGGCATACGCTTTGCCGACGTTGCTGGCGAGGACGAAGCCAAAGAGAATTTGGCGGAAATTGTCGATTATTTGCATAATCCAAAGAAATATTCGGACGTTGGAGCATCAATGCCGAAGGGCGTTTTGCTTGTAGGCCCTCCGGGCACAGGTAAAACAATGCTCGCAAAAGCCGTCGCAGGAGAAGCTGGCGTACCGTTTTTCTCAATGTCAGGCTCGGAATTTGTTGAGATGTTTGTCGGAATGGGTGCTTCAAAGGTTCGTGACTTATTTAAGCAGGCGAAAGAAAAAGCTCCGTGCATTGTGTTTATTGATGAAATTGACGCCATCGGCAAAAAACGTGACGGCCAAATCGGCGGAAATGATGAGCGTGAGCAGACGCTTAACCAGCTGTTGACTGAGATGGACGGCTTCGACGGAAACAACGGAGTTATTATTCTTGCCGCAACAAACCGCCCGGAATCGCTTGACCCGGCACTGACACGTCCCGGCCGATTTGACCGACGTGTTCCGGTTGAGCTGCCCGATCTTGCAGGGCGTGAGGCAATTCTTAAGGTTCATGCAAAAAAAATTAAGACAGCGGATAATGTTGATTTCCACACCATCGCCCGTATGGCTTCGGGTACCTCGGGTGCTGAGCTTGCCAACATAATTAATGAAGCGGCCTTGCGTGCGGTGCGAAGCGGACGTACGGTTGTTGAACAGGCTGACCTTGAGGAAAGCATAGAAGTTGTTATCGCAGGATATCAGAAGAAAAATGCAATTATGACCGATGAGGAAAAGAAAGTCGTTTCATATCATGAGATAGGTCATGCACTTGTTGCAGCATTGCAGACAGCTTCCGCACCGGTTCAGAAGATTACGATAATTCCTCGTACCTCAGGTGCTCTCGGCTACACTATGCAGGTTGAGCAGAATGATAAGGTTCTGATGACAAAGGAAGAACTTGAAAATAAAATCGCCACACTTACGGGCGGACGTGCGGCGGAGGAAATCGTGTTCGGACAGATTACAACGGGTGCTTCAAACGATATAGAGCAGGCGACCAAGCTGGCCCGTGCAATGATTACTCGCTACGGAATGACGGATGATTTCGACATGGTGGCCATGGAAACGGTCAACAATCAGTATCTCGGCGGTGATACGTCACTTGTGTGCTCGGCAGAGACGCAAAAAGAGATTGATAAAAAGATTGTGGAAACGGTCAAAAAGCAGCATGAAAAGGCTCGCCGACTGCTCACGGAAAATCGTGATAAGCTTGATGAGCTTGCAAACTATCTTTATGAAAAAGAGACAATTACAGGTAATGAATTTATGGCTATCCTGAACGGAAAGGACGGTGCGGCAATATGAATAAAAAATCAAACTTCGGATGGAGCGAATTGATTATCGGACTGCTCATGACCGTGCTCGGAATTATTACGTTCATTAAGCCTGAAAACATTCTGTCGGGTGCAATCATTGTGTACGGAATCATTATAACAATAATGGGAATTGATGATATTATCGTTTATGCGAGAGTGTCACGTTTTACCGGATTCGGACCGACGCTTGCGTTGATTTCCGGTATTCTCAGTGTTATGTGCGGCATTATGCTCATCGCTAATCCGAACATAGGCAAATGGGCTCTGACGATTCTCATGCCGATTTGGTTCATCGCTCACAGTATCGCCGGACTTACAAGAACCAACTTTATTCGGTTGGTCGGTAATACGTTTTACTATTACTTTTCATTGATACTGAATATTTTGGGCTTGATTATCGGCTGTATTATGATTTTCAGCCCGGCAATGTCATTTTTAACTCTCAGAGTAGGCACATATATCGTTGCCGCGTACTTTGTGCTTTTCGGAATTGAGAACATCATTTCCGTTTTTGTAAGACGGAACTCCGATTGGTAAAAGCGAGATAATAACGTTAAAAGAATAAAAAGGGACTGTCGCAAATCGTAAAAAGGAAAGCGACAGTCTTTTTAAATTCCGTATTTTTTCTTGCAAAGATAAAAGTCTCCGTTGAAAACTCACAGAGGAAAGCAAAACAAATCAAAGGTCGATAATAACGGCCTTTGATTTGTTTTTTTGGAGTTTAAGCGGTTCTCTTTAAAATAATATAAAATAATAACAGGTTTCTTGTCAAAAACAACTGAGATGAAAACCCAACTTAATTACGCAGAATCTCATCCTAAGTGATATCCCTTTTTCAGTGAAATCAATTCGGTCGTTTTGAATTGAGATTATTCTTCAAGCTCTCTAATAACTTTTTTGCTGCAGGCGACAAATTTTTGAACGATGAGCGGCATTGTGTTCTTGGATTTCACGATAATGCCGAGATCACGGTGCTCGTCGGGGTAGAGTGGTTTCGCGATTACGTTTCCTTTCATTCCGTCAAGAATGAGCTTCGGTAAAATACTGTAGCCGAGGCCGTGGCTGACTATTGAAACAACAGTTGCGTCGTCAACCGTCGTTGAATTGATATTCGGCTCAATTCCGCTTTCCTGAATGATTCTGAGAATGTCGCCGTCTGCACCGTAGGTCGGGATGAAAAATGATTTATCCTGGAAAAAGTCCATTGTGATATAATCGTCCGAGTTGGTGTCACTCGGCGGAAGAACCGCAAAAATACGGTCGTCAAGCAGGTGTATCCAATCAAACTTGTTGTTTTTTATAAGGCTCATAAAGCCGAGGTCAACCTCGCTGTTGGCAACAAGACGTGAAATTTCCTCCGGCAGACCAACGTGAAGCTCAAATTTTGCGTTCGGATTTTCCTTGCGGAAGCTGCTTATAATAACAGGAAGCCAATGGTTTGCAATGCTTGAATAAGCGGCGATTCTGATAACCTTGTTGTCATCCGCTTTGATATTCTTGATTGCCGTGTCGAGGGCCGATGCCGCATCGGTAAAGCTCTTGATATAAGGCAAAAGCTCCTGGCCGTCGGGGGAAAGCTTTACACCGAGCTTAGTGCGCTGCAGGAGAGAAACACCGATTTCTTTTTCAAGTCGATTCATCATGTGGGTGAGGCCGGCCTGGGTGTAACCAAGCTCTTCGGCGGCTCCGGTGAGACTGCCGCACTCGATTGCTTTGAGAAGTGCATGAAACTTTTCTGAATCCATATCGTTATCATCCCTAACGTAATAACATTTTGTAATAGATATATTATAATATGTAGGTTTACTTTTTGCAAGAGTTATTGTATAATTCTTTTACAGTTTTTACAGTTTTTTGATTTTTCAAAAAGAGAGGGGATTTAATCCACATGGCAGAATTGAAAAAGAAATACGGTTTGATCACCGCTATCTGCATGGTTGTAGGAATCGTTGTCGGTTCCGGAGTTTTCTTCAAGGCAGAGGCGATGCTCAATATCACAAAAGGTGACCTTCCGATTGCTTTGATCTCATGGCTTATCGGTGGCTTCGTTATGGTAATCAGCGCATATACTTTCGCTGTTATGGGCACAAAGTTTGAGAAAATCAACGGTGTCGTTGATTACTCGGAGGCCCTTGTCGGCAGCAAGTATGCTTACTATGTCGGCTGGTTCATGGCTTCGATCTATTATCCGGCAATGACATCGGCTCTTGCATGGCTTTCGGCAAGATACACAATGGCTCTTTTCGGCTACGGTGCGGCAGATGCGGAAACAATGGTTCTTGCTTTTGTTTACCTTATCCTGAGCTTTGCGCTCAACACACTTTCTCCGAAGCTTGCAGGCCATTTCCAGGTTTCCGCAACCGTAATCAAGCTTATTCCGCTTGTTCTTATGGCTATCGTCGGAACAATTTTCGGAATCAGGAACGGTGTCCTCCTTGACAACATGAATTCCGTTGTTGAGATTGTTAAGGACGCTGAGGGTAATATCGTTTCAAGCACACAGGTTGCAAGAGAGGGAATGTCAACTCATCTTATTCTTGCCGGTGTTTGTACATCTGTTTTTGCTTATGAGGGCTGGGTTATCGCTACGGCAATCAACTCTGAGCTTAAGGATGCAAAGAAAAATCTTCCCCGTGCTCTTGTTCTCGGAACAATCATCGTTGTTGTTGTTTATATGTTTTACTATATCGGAATTTCCGGAAGCATCAAGACTGCCGAGCTTCTCCCGAACGGTGCGAGCCTTGCGTTCAAGACAATTTTCGGCAACGTTGCCGGTACAATCCTGACAGTATTTATCGCAGTTTCATGTCTCGGCACTCTCAACGGACTTACACTTGCATGTGACCGTGGATTCTTCTCGCTTGCTGCAAGAAATCACGGACCGAGACCAGAGTTCCTCGGTGAGATTGACAAGGCTTCGGAAATGCCGTCAAACGCTTCAATCGTTGCTTTGATAGTAAATGCACTCTGGCTCTTCTATTTCTACATGGCAAACCTTACATCATTTGCAAGCTATACCGGAAAAGGCTCTATCTTCCTTTTCGACTCAACGGAGCTTCCGCTTATCTGCGTTTATGCTTTCTATCTTCCTGTTTACATCATGCTTATGGTAAAGGGCAAGGAGCTTAACGTATTCCGCCGTTTCGTTATGCCGATTCTTTCATTCGCAGGTTCATGTTTGTTTATCTATGCCGCTATCGACAAGCACGGCACAAAGAATATCGGTTTTATAATCATTGCAGCGGTTATCATGCTCATCGGTGCTCTTACGTATAATCCAAAGGGCATGAAGGGCAAAGCAAAGAGTAAAAAATAAATAGTAAAAATTGTTTTTAAGCCTACGGTTATCCGTGGGCTTTATTTATTGACATATGACAACTTTTGGGGTATTATTAGATATAAATAGAAGTAGAAAATATTCAGCAAAGGAATCAAAAATATGAAATTGAATGAACTGGCTGTAGGCAAGAGCGCTGCTATACTGAGGGTTGGCGGTAAGGGTGCTCTGCGTCAGCATTTTCTTGACATGGGAATGATCCCGGGTGCAGAGGTTACCGTTATAAAGCTTGCACCGATGGGAGATCCAATGGAATTGCAGATTCACGGTTATGAGCTGACATTGAGACTTGCCGAAGCTGAGCAAATCGAGATAAAGCCTATACCAAAAATAAAGGACAAATATAAAGATGCCGATCGTATTAAGGTGACGGAACACCCGGGCTTTGGCGAAGAGGGCAAATACCACTCAAAAGATGAGGAAAACCCGTTACCCGACGGCACAAAGCTGACTTATGCTCTTGTAGGTAATCAAAACTGCGGCAAGACCACTCTTTTTAATCAGATTACAGGTGCAAAACAGCATGTCGGCAATTTTCCGGGGGTAACGGTTGACCGCAAGGACGGAATGATTCGTGGCTACTCAAACACGGAGGTTACGGATTTACCCGGAATTTATTCAATGTCACCGTTCAGCAGTGAGGAGATTGTTTCAAGAAACTTCGTTCTCAATGACAAACCCAAGGCGATAATAAATATCGTAGATGCAACCAATATTGAAAGAAATCTTTATCTGACTATGCAGCTGCTTGAGATGAATGTGCCGATGGTGGTTGCCTTGAACATGATGGATGAGGTTGTCGGCAATCAAGGCTCTATTGATGTTAACGGGATGGAAGCAATGCTCGGCGTGCCTGTTATCCCGATTTCTGCGGCTAAAAATGAGGGCGTTGACGAACTGATAAAGCACGCAATACATATTGCAAAGTATCAGGAGCGTCCGCTGAAACAGGATTTCTGCGATAAGAACGACCACAACGGCGCAGTTCACAGATGTATTCATGCCGTTGTTCATCTTATAGAGGACCATGCGGCAAAAGCCGAGATCCCCGTTCGTTTTGCCGCAACAAAGGCGATTGAAGGCGATCCTCTTATTCTGGATCAGCTTGAGCTCGACCAAAACGAACATGAACTGCTTGAACACATTGTTCAGCAGATGGAGGTTGAATGCGGCCTTGACCGAAGTGCGGCGATAGCCGATATGCGCTTTGATTTCATTGAAAAGCTTTGCGAGAAAACGGTTGTTAAACCGAGGGAGAGCAAAGAACGCATAAGAAGCGAAAAGATTGATAAAATACTTACAGGCAAGTATACGGCGATTCCGTGTTTCATCGCAATAATGGTTCTCGTCTTTTATCTGACCTTTAACGTTATCGGCGCATGGCTTCAGGATCTTTTGGCAATGGGAATCGACAAGCTTTCGTCAATTACCGATGCGGCACTGACTGCGGCCAATGTCAATTCGGCGGTGCACAGTCTTATAATCGACGGAATATTTACCGGTGTCGGCAGCGTGCTGAGCTTTTTGCCGATAATCGTTACACTTTTCTTCTTCCTTTCAATGATGGAGGACAGCGGATATATCGCAAGAGTTGCGTTTGTTATGGATAAGCTGCTTCGAAAAATCGGACTTTCGGGCAAGAGCATTGTGCCGATGCTTATCGGATTCGGCTGTACCGTTCCTGCCGTTATGGCAACGAGGACGCTGACAAGTGAGCGTGACAGAAAGATGACGATTTTGCTCACTCCGTTCATGAGCTGTTCGGCTAAGCTTCCGATTTATTCGTTCTTCGTCAGCGAATTTTTCCCGGGCAAGGGCGGACTTATCATGTCAGCTCTTTATGTCCTCGGAATCCTGCTCGGAATTTTGGCGGCATTTTTGTACAAGGGCACAATGTTCAAGGGCGAGCCTGTTCCTTTTGTTATGGAGCTTCCGAATTACCGCTTGCCGGGAATAAAGAATGTTTCCCAGCTGCTTTGGGAAAAGGCGAAGGATTTTCTGCAGAAGGCCTTTTCGATTATTCTTATTGCAACGGTTGTGGTTTGGTTCCTGCAAAGCTTTGACCTTCACTTTAATATGGTCAAGGATTCCGCAGACAGCATTCTTGCGGCAATATCGGGACGGATTGCTCCGATATTCAAGCCTCTCGGCCTCGGCGATTGGAGAATTTGCACGGCTCTTATCAGCGGCTTTATGGCAAAGGAAAGCGTCGTTTCGACAATGCAGGTTCTTTTCGGCAGCGGAATTACAAATGTACTGACTCCGCTTGCGGCGGCTTCAATGCTTGTATTCAGCCTTATTTATACTCCTTGCGTTGCGGCAATCGCTTCAATCAAGCGAGAGCTTGGTCTTAAGTGGGCGGCGGGCGTTGTCGTTTGGCAGTGTGTTGTTGCGTGGGTAGTTGCATTTCTCGTTTATCTTATAGGATCGGCGGTCGGAATATAATGAATATTTGGGATATCGTAATTATTGCGGCTCTTGTGCTAATAATTGTGGGTGCAGTCTGTACGATTATCAAGCGCAAGAAAAAGGGCGGCTGCTGCGGCGGAAGCTGCGGCCGGTGCACCTGCTGCAAGGAGAAAAATAACCAAGGTAAATGATTCTAATAATTCAAATAAGGGTTGTCAAACGGCAATCCTTATTTACTTTTTATTGATTTTTTGGTAGAATATTTTTAGAATATTATCAATCGAGGTAGCTATGAAAAAGATCATTGCAGGAATTTTGGCTCATGTTGATGCAGGCAAAACAACGCTTGCCGAAGCGATGCTTTATCGCACGGGAAAATTGCGTAAAATAGGTCGTGTCGATCACGGCGATACGGCTTTGGATACCCATGCCCTTGAGCGTGAAAGAGGTATCACGATTTTTGCAAGTCAGGCGGTTTTCTCAACGGATAAAATGGAGGTTACATTGCTTGATACCCCCGGTCACGTCGATTTTTCCTCCGAGACGGAGCGAACTCTCGGCGTGCTCGATTATGCCATTCTTGTTATCAGCGGACTTGACGGCGTGCAGTCTCACACGCTGACCTTGTGGAAGCTTTTGAGGCTCTACGGTGTTCCGACATTTGTTTTTGTGACAAAAATGGACTTTGCGAGAAAGAGCCGCGAGGAGATAATCGAAAACCTCAATTCCGAGCTTGACGGAGATTTTGTTGATTTCGGCGATGAGGCTGCCATGTCGGAGGGGTTAGCACTTTGCAGCGAGAGCATGATGGAAAAATATCTCGGCGGCGAAACGATAGACGAAAGAGAAATCGCCGAAGCAATTAAATTAAGGCAGGTCTTTCCGTGCTTTTTCGGCTCAGGATTGAAGCTTGACGGAATTGACGAATTCATAGATGCACTTGAAAAATATACGATTCAGCCTGAATATTCCGAAGCTTTCGGTGCAAAGGTTTTCAAAATAAGCCATGATCCGCAGGGCGTGCGTCTGACCCACATCAAGGTCACAGGCGGTTCAATTAAGGTCAGAGAGATGATAGGCGATGAAAAAATCAGCGGCATAAGAATATATTCGGGTGCAAAGTTTACAACGGCGGACGAAGGAAGATCGGGCGAAATATGCGCATTGACAGGACTTGACAAAACGCATAACGGTCAGGGTCTCGGATTTGAAGCGGCGGGGGAGAGACCGACGCTTGAACCGGTCATGAACTATCGTGTCGTGCTCCCCGACGGATGCGATGCAGATACGATTTTGCCGAAGCTTCGTGAGCTTGAGGAGGAAGACCCTCAGCTCCATGTGACTTGGAACAGCCATTTGAAAGAGATTCATGTCGGACTTATGGGAGATGTTCAGGCCGAGATACTCAAAAGTATTGTTGCAGAGCGTTTCGGCGTAAAAATAGATATCGACTCGGGCAGGGTTATGTATAAGGAGACGATAGAGAACAAGGTTGAGGGCGTCGGTCACTATGAGCCTTTGCGTCATTATGCCGAGGTTCACCTAATTATGGAACCTTTGCCGAGGGGCAGCGGTCTTGTATTCAGAACGGATTGCAGCGAGGACACGCTCGACAGAAACTGGCAAAGGCTGATACTTATGCACCTGGGCGAAAAACAGCACCTCGGTGTGCTGACGGGTTCGCCGATAACGGACATGAGAATTACCCTTGCGGCAGGCAGGGCACACATTAAGCATACCGAGGGCGGCGATTTTCGTCAGGCGACCTACAGAGCGGTACGGCAGGGACTTATGCAGGCGAAATCAAAGCTGCTTGAGCCTTACTTTTCGTTTAGACTTGAGGTGCCGAGCGAGCAGATAGGCAGGGCAATAAACGATATAAGGATGAAATCGGGAAGCTTTGATTCACCCGAGGAGAGCGGCGGAATATCGGTTCTGAGGGGCAGAGCACCTGTCACTGAGTTGAACGGTTACGCATCCGAGGTTGCGGCTTATACGGGCGGCAGAGGCCGTCTCTACTGCGAGAGTGCAGGCTATGACGATTGCCACAACGCCGAAAAGGTGATAGCCGAGCTTGCCTATGACCCCGAGGCCGATCTTGAAAATACACCGGATTCCGTATTTTGCGCTCACGGAGGCGGATTCGGCGTGAAGTGGAACAAGGTCGGAGAGTATATGCACCTTGAAAGCTGTCTTGAAAAAGAAAAGCCCTACACTCCGCCCGTCAATCGCAGAAATCTGCACATTGACGATAAGGAGCTTGAGGCTATAATGGAGCGTGAATTCGGCAAGCCGAAATATGAGCTTTACAGACCGACGGCGAAAAAGAATGATGAAAATCAAACGGATTTTGAGATGACCGAACGCAAAAGCTATGTTCTCGTTGATGGCTATAACGTTATTTTTGCATGGGACGAGCTGAAAAGCCTTGCCGATACCGACCTCGGAGCGGCGAGAGAGCGGCTGATGGAAATTCTTTGCAATTACAGTGCGTATACGAAAAATAACGTCGTGCTCGTGTTCGACGCATACAAGGTACCGGGCAACACAGGCGAGCGATTTGATTTTCACAATATTCATGTTGTTTACACCAAGGAGAGGGAACTGGGCGACGTTTATATCGAAAAGCTCATATCGGAGATTGGCAAGAATGACCGAGTGAGGGTCGTTACGTCGGATAATCTTATTCAGCTCTCGGCGGTTCGCTTCGGCGTGCTGAGAATGTCGGCGGCGGAGTTTGAACGTGAGGTTGATTCCGTTCACGCAAAAATCGGCAAATTCCTCGACGAAATCAGAGAGAAAAACCCTAAAACGAAGATTGATGAAATTGTAAAATAAAAAGAGCAGTGATGATTTCATGTTTCATCACTGCTCATTGCTGTTCAGCTTTGTTTCAAAAGCTCGTAAACCGTTTGATATTTTTCCTGGGAATAATCCTTGTCAAGCGAGAAATCGGAATTGCCTGCGATTTCAACGACATCTTTTTGACTGCCCTTGAAGAATTTCTTCGCATAGGAATTTACCTGATAAAGAGCTTCGGCGTAAACGTCCTCATCCCTGACCGTTGCAACAAGCGATTTAATATCGTCGCTCAGCGTGTCGCTTTCGGCAAGGTCAGAGTTTGAGAAAGCAATCAATCGAAGCGCAAGGCTTGCCGCTTTTGTCGATGAACCTGCCGTGCCGATCGGGAGATTTTTGATATCGGTAAAGATGTCCTTAATGGTATCTTCCTTTTTCGGAGCCTCGGTCGTCGTTTCCGTTTCGGATTCTGCCGTGGTCTCCGGCTCGGTCGGTTCGGTTTGTTTTTCGGTCGTTGTCACTTCGGTCGTGGTCGGGTCATCTTTGCCAAAGGGGAGGGAGCATGCGCCGAAAGAGGAGATTACGAGGGCGAACGCAGAAACGATCGCAAGAGTTTTAATTGCTTTTACCATAATCATTTTCCTTTCTGTCGTTTAATGACTTTGAGCCTTGAGAAGTCCTCACGCTCTTTTTCGTCAAGTGCATCGGAAATGAACTTGACGGTTGATGTGAATTTCGGAATCATAACGTTGCTCAGAGCGTTTGTACGCTTCTGAGTTTTTTTGATTGCGTCGGCAAGACGCATAACGTTGCTTTCGATTTCAGCCAGCTGAACCGTCAGCTTTTTGACCTCTTCAAAGTTAATATATGCCTCGTCAAGCAAAGAATTGCTCGAATTAAGACCGTAGTAAAAATATCTGTTGCGTTCGTCGAGCGTAATTTGCGGCAGTTCAACACCCATAACGCTCCTGACGGTCATGTGCAGACCGTTATCAACGGGGATACATTCGGCAAAGGAGGAACAGTTACCGATTGATATCTGTGCCTGCTCGAGAGCGTAATAAGCCTTGGCATATGCCGTATTAATCTCGCTCTGAATGGTCGAAGCCTTTTCGCTCATTGTCATAATTTCACGGATAAGAATATTTCTTTTTCTGTCCATGAGGTCGTAACCGAGCTTAGCCAGCTCCAACGATTTTTTGGTGGCAATGAGATTGTTTTTGGTCGGAAAAACTTTTGAACTCATCGACTGTTCTCCTTTCGTAAAGTTAAGCGGGTGTATTTAGAAATTGTTATCAACCTCGCAGGCTGATTTTGTTGAGAACGGATTATTTACCCTTATAATACTTCTCAATCGTCTTATCGTCAACACGGTCGAGATCCTCTCTTGGCAGTTCGGAAAGAAGCTCCCAGCCGAGATCGAGTGTTTTCTGAATAGAACGGTTTTCATATGGTGACTGTGAAATAAACTTTGCTTCAAAGTCCTTTCCGAACTGTAAAAGACGTTTATCCGAAGCGGAAAGTTCATCCTCACCGATAACGCTTGCAAGGCTCTTGGCATCCTGCACCTTAGCATATGACGAGAAAAGCTGGTTGGCAAGAATGCTGTGATCCTCACGGGTGAAGCCTTCGCCGATACCGTCCTTCATAAGACGTGAAAGCGACGGAAGAATTCCGATTGGCGGATAAATTCCCTTTGAATCAAGCTCACGGTCGAGAACGATCTGACCCTCGGTGATGTAGCCCGTAAGGTCGGGAATCGGGTGGGTGATATCGTCATTCGGCATGGTGAGAATCGGGATCTGAGTAAGAGAACCCTTTGAGCCTTCAATGATTCCGGCACGCTCATAGAGCGAAGCAAAATCGGAATAAAGATAGCCGGGGAAGCCCTTTCTTGCCGGAATTTCGCCCTTTGACGAGCTGAATTCACGGACGGCTTCTGCGTATGACGTCATATCCGTCAGAATAACAAGCACGTTCTTTTCAAGCGTAAACGCAAGGTATTCTGCGGCGGTCAAGGCGCATCGGGGAGTGATAATTCTTTCAACGATCGGGTCGTTTGAAAGATTCAGGAACATTACAACCTTGTGCATAACGTTCGCCTTTTCAAACGATGAACGGAAGTAGCTTGCAACGTCGTTCTTAACACCCATTGCGGCAAAAACGATTGCAAAGTCCTCACTGTCTGAGATTGAAGCCTGACGAACAATCTGAACGGCAAGCTCATTATGCTTCATGCCTGAGCCGGAGAAGATCGGCAGTTTCTGACCTCTGATAAGAGTCATAAGCGCATCAATCGAGGAAATACCCGTGTTGATATAGTTCTTGGGATAAACTCTCGAAACGGGGTTGATGGGTGACGAGTTAACGTCACGCTTTTCAACGGGATAAACCTCGCCGAGACCGTCGATCGGTCTGCCGAGTCCGTCAAAAACTCTGCCGACAATTTCGGGAGAAAGGCTCAATTCAATCGGGTGACCGGTCATTCTCGTCTTGGTGTTAACGAGCGAAAGACCCTTTGTGCCCTCGAATACCTGAATAACGACTTTTTCACCCTCTATTTCAACAATACGTCCCGTTCTTGATGAACCGTCCTCGAGTCGAAGCTCGACCATTTCATCGTAGGAAGCATCCTTAATGTTGTCAAGAACGATAAGCGAACCGTTAATCTGACTTAAACCGATGTGTTCAATAATCATTTTACGGTCGCCTCCTTTGCACTGACAGAGGCAAGAGCTGTATCGATTTCTTTATAATATTCGTCGAACATGTCAAGCCTGTCGTTAGGTATATCATATTTCATCTGAACGAGTTTGTCAAATAATTTAAGCTCCATTACCTTTGAAAGCGGAATCTTGAGAGCAACAATTTCATTGCTTCTGTGATAGAGGTAGAGAATTATCTGCATCATCTTGAGCTGCTTTTCAAGTGAAACGTATGTGTCGTCCTTGTGGAAAGCGTTCTGCTGGAGGAAGCCGACACGGATAACTCTTGCAACCTCAATGATAAGCTTTTGATCGTCTGGAAGAACATCCGAACCGATGAGCTTTACGATTTCCATAAGGCTTGTTTCCTCGGCAAGAAGCGATGCGATTTCATTTCTGCAAGCTATGAAGTCCGAACCGACATTCTTATTGTACCACGGTGCAAGGTCGTTGAGGTATTCACTGTAGCTGTCGTTCCAGTTGATTGCCGGATAGTGACGTGCATAAGCGAGGGATTTGTCAAGTGCCCAGAAGCAGCGGGTGAAACGCTTTGTGTTCTGAGTAACAGGCTCGGAGAAGTCCGAACCCTGCGGAGAAACCGCACCGATAACGGAGATTGAACCGTCCTGTCCGTTGAGCGTTTCAACATAGCCGGCACGCTCATAGAACTCGGAAAGTCTCGACGGCAGGTAAGCCGGGAATCCTTCGTCGGCAGGCATTTCTTCAAGACGACCGCTGATTTCACGCAGAGCCTCAGCCCAACGTGAGGTTGAGTCGGCCATCATTGCGGTGTGGTAGCCCATGTCACGGTAATATTCGGCTATCGTGATACCTGTGTATATTGAAGCCTCACGGGCGGCAACGGGCATGTTCGATGTGTTTGCGATAAGTACGGTGCGGTCGGTGAGGGGTCTGCCGGATTTCGGATCGGTAATCTCACCGAATTCCTTAAGAGCCTGTGTCATTTCGTTTCCACGCTCGCCGCAGCCGACGTAAATAATAATATCTGCATCACACCACTTGGCAAGCTGATGCTGAGTCATTGTTTTTCCTGTGCCGAAACCGCCGGGGATAGCGGCTGCACCGCCTTTTGCAAGCGGGAACAACGTGTCAATTACACGCTGGCCTGTGATAAGCGGTTTTTCGGGTGGAAGTCTTTTGGCGATCGGTCTCGGCGTCCTGATAGGCCATTTGCGGCACAACGAAAGCTCATGAAGCCTGCCGAGTTCGTCTTTTAATATGATCACAGTGTCGTTAACTCTGTATTTTCCGTCAGGCTTAACTTCGACAACTTCGCCGCTGAGCTCGGGCGGAACCATAATTTTATGAATAAGGGCTTTCTCGGGCGTTGTTGCATAAACTGCACCGCCTTTGAGCTTGTCACCCTTCTTAACCGTGATTGTAACGTCCCATTCGGTTTCCTCGTTAAGCGATGAGGGGTGCAGACCTCTCGGAATAAACGAGCCTGCGCTTGCGGCAATATCGTTGAGCGGATTTTCAATTCCGTCGAAAATATTGCTGAGAATTCCCGGTCCGAGAGTGATGCAAAGGGGAGAGCCTGTCGGGAAAACGGGATCGCCGGGTCTGAGTCCGGAGGTTTCCTCATAGACCTGAATAACAGTCTTGTCGCTGTCGATTTTGATGACCTCGCCGATAAGGCGCTGATTTCCGACAAATACCATTTCGGTCATTTGCAGGTCGGTCTTTCCTTTAACAGAAACAACAGGACCGTTTATCGAATATATAACATTTTCCATTATGTTTGCTCCTTCTGTCAAAGAGATAAGGATAAGCCGGAGTAGCTGTAAAATTTCTGCTTTTCCGTTTCAAGGCGAGCATCAAGAGTATCGTCGGCAGTCATTGCCGTGCGAAGATTTTCGCCCTTGCAGCCGCCGAGCTTTATGAATTCGTCATACTTGACCTCATTGCCTAAAGCCTTGATTTCGGCTTCAAACGGTTTATCGTTGGGATCGAGAACGATAATTGCGTCGTCGCCGATTGCAGCCTTAATATTTGATACGCTGTTCATGAGAAAATCATGATAGCTGTCGCTCTTTGCAAAAGCCTTGATTTTTTCAACCGCTTGAGCGAAAACCTCATCGGTTATTTCACTGCGGCGAGCAACAAGCTTCTCGATTTCCTTTGTCTCGGTTTCGGACAGCTCGGCATTGATTTCTTCGTTAAGACGGTCAAACTCACTGCTTCTGACAGGACGTACATTCTGGCGGGCAAGACGGCGAGTTTTTTTAATCTCGTTCTCGATGTATTCATCAACGTCCTGTTTGATTTTATCGCAGCGTGCATCGGCGTCCGAATTTATTGCCTTGAGAAAACGTTCTGTTTTGTTCAAGTTGCTGTTCAAAATTACTCCTCCTTTTGGAGTTTCGGTAATTATATTTTAATTCCGATCGCTTCGCTTACATAGTCGGCGATCGAGTTGCTTGTACCGTCCGAGTGTCTGTCCGGAATTTCTATTATCAGCGGCAGCGAGTGTGCCTTGCGAAACGCACTGATTTCATCCGAGCAGAGGGATACAAGCGTTTGATTGATGAGGATTATGCCGATGTCGGAATCCTGAGCTGTTTTTTCAAAAAGCTCACGAACCTCATCCTTGCTTTCGGTTACAGCACCTTCAATTCCTGCAAGGCGCATACCGAGAGCCGTGTCCTCATTGTCACAAATCAGATAAAGACGCATAATCTCACCTTAGATCTTGTTAAGGATAAGGATTGAAATAACAACGCCGTAAAGGGCGATTGATTCACCGAGGGCAACGAAGATAAGAGCTTTACCGAATGCCTTGGCATCCTCACTTGTTGCTGCGATAGCTGCCGGAGCACCTGCTGCAACGGCGATACCGCCGCCGACGCCGGAAAGACCTGTAACGATAGCGGCTGCAAGAAGTCCGAGACCCTTGCCGTTATCGGAATTGGATGTTGCTGCTGTTGCTTCTTCGCTCTGAGAGGTTGTTGCAGCCTCGCTCGTTTTGTCCTCGTTGGCAGCCGATACTGAGAAGGTAACGGCGCAAACCGTGATTGCGATTACTGCGAAAGCGATAAGGTTTCTGGCGAGAACCTTTTTGCCGGAAACGCCTTTTGACTTGCGGTTAAAGGAATATGCGAAAAGTGCCGTGAGAGCGGCGATGGGGAGTACTGCGATAAGAACATAAAACAATGACATGGTTATTACCTCCGAAAATTATTTTTTAACTGTTATAACTACGTTTTCGTTGTCCTCTGCCTTTGAGGGCTTGAAAGCGTTTTTTATGCTGAAAAATACGCTTCTGTTTTTTCTTGTGCCGACGCTGTTGAACGGCTTGCCGTCGCCTGCGTAGAATCGGCTGAACATCTCGTAGAATTCAAGTCTCAATACCTGAATACCCGTCAGAAGTCCTTCAAGTGCGATAACTATGACGTTACCGAATATCATCGAGATGATGCCTCCGACGGAATATTCGTCGCCTGCCAGTGATGAGAAAACCATCATCATGCCGGCATGGACAAGAACGAATGCACCGACTCTGAGGAATGAAACGGTGTTGCTGAAATAGGTCAGGATATATTCGATAACCTCAAAGAAGTTCTGCATGATGTAGTCCGACCATTTCTCGGGCATATAGTTCTCTTTCTTGTCCACCATTCCGATAAGAACCTCCTGGAAGAAGAGAAGCAGTATGCAAACAACTGCGACGATTACGACAACGCCGGTCGGAAGTACCGTTTTGCCTGCCATGAAGCCGACGACTGCGCAAACAAGCGTTGCATAAAGAATTATGCCCACAACGCCGTTGGTACTGAACAATGCTTCGCCGATTTTTTTGTTCTTTAGCGAGCAGAAAACGTTCAGACCCATGGAGATCACAACAAGTGCAACACCTATGCCGATTGCAAGAATCAAAACGGTGTTTATGGAATCCATGACGGAAAGCGGTTTGCCGGGAAGTCCGATTGCGTGATAGAGCGGATCAAGAAGCTCTTCATAGCCGAACACGGAACCGACAAGCAGTCCGAAGAATGCCGAACTCATGCCGCAGGGAACAAGAATTTTTGCAAGCTTTGCGCCCTTAATCCTATAGAAAAGATATCCGCCGATTGCAAGCACAAGTCCTTGACCCAAATCGGCAAACATAATGCCGAAAAGCAACGAATAGGTGATTGCAACAAAAGGTGTGATATCAACTCCGCCGTAGGAGGGAAGTCCGTACATTTCAACGAACATCTCAAACGGACGGAAAGGCTTTTTGTTTTTGAGCTTGACCGGAGGACTGCTGCGCTTTTCCTGTTCGGGATCGGCGTCCTCGAATGTAACTCCGTCAATTTTTTCAATATTCTGTTTAAATCGTTTGTAGCTTGATTTCGGAATCCAGCCGACAAATATAAAATAGTCTGAATGCGAATCCTTTGCCGCATAGCGTCTGAGATCAAAGGCAAGACTTGCAACCTCAAGGTAGGCGTGAACCTGTTCGCAATGCTCGGAATTCTCCGCCCAGAAATCTGCGATTTCCGTATCAATCTTGTTAAGCTCGGCCGTAAGCTTTTCTTTTTCATCATTGAGCTTGGAAAGAATTTCTTTCGGCGTACCGGTTGAGAACGGAATGCGAATTCTGTCAAAATAGAGCGAAGCGAAGATTCTGTCAACCTCGTCAATCTGCGCTCTCGGGGCGGAATAAAGACCCCAATGGCTCTTTTCGTCAACCGATGATTCGAGAAAAACGAAAAGGTTGTTGTTTTCGTAAGCCTTAAGTTTAGGGTAGCAATCTTTTGGAATGCTACCGAATCTAACCTTCAAAAATTCGCAGGAAAGAAGCTCTTCGATCGGAACGTCAATTCCGATAAAATGATTGAATTGCTCTGCCGACGCTTCAACCTCCTTGAGCTTGTCGGAAATTTCGGTTCTTTTTGCGAAGCTTTCCGAAAGCTTTTCTTTAAGGGTGTCAATATAGTCAAATTCGTTTGAATCAACTATGATTTCGTCGCCCTTAAAGGTGTCCTTGAGTGTGACGCCTGCGATTGAAGCAATTTCTTCTATCTTTTGAATGGAAGAAGAATATGGGTTTTCCTCGTTCAGAGGTACAAATCCGAGCGAGTCGGAGATGTAATCCATTGCGTTTTCCGGATGAAAATCGCCGCTGATACAGCAGGATGTTATAAACTCATTAAGGTGATCCATAAGACCGTAAGTCCTGACGAGTTTCATTTTTTCTATTGCCAAAACACAGCCTCCTAACTTTCTGTTCCGATAAGAACGGAACGTGCTTTATCCGCAGGGATATTGTATTTTATCGCCTCAACGATGTGGATAATGTTTCGCACCTCGTTTTCGGCAAGGAAAAGGTAACAAAGCATAACTGCCGTCGGGTTCGTATAATAACGAAAGCCCTTGAGCTGCTGCCCGATAAGCATTTCTCGGGTTGCATTTTCGATATATTTGAAGTCAACCTTTGAGAAATCCTTTTTATAATAAGTATTGGGGATTATTTTTACAATGTCCGTTGCATTCTTGGCTTCGGATATCGCAGCCAAATCCTTTTCGCTGAAATTCGTACAGTTCTGAACGCCAAAGTCACGGATGAACATTTTGTTTGGACTGCCGAAATTTAAAAGTCTGTAGGCTCTTGTAAGAGTATACATATCCAGTCTGTAGTTAACCGTTTCGTAGATCTCTTTTTTCTTGCGCCGGTCTTTTGAAAGCTTGATAGACTTGACAAGAAAAGAGAATCTGTATTTATTAAGGTCATTTTCAATCAGAATAAACATTCCGTCGTCGGAATAGTTATCACGATATCTTTCGAGGATCTTTTTGTAATCCGTGTGTTCCAAAACCCCGAGCAGCTCCGAATAGCTTCGAACCTTTGCCAGATCATAAAGATCTATATCGGTTTTGCTGTTGAAAAACGGCGGCAGGGAAGAAAGATATTTTTCAGGCTTGCCGATTATCAGCAGCTGTATCATTGTCATAAGCTGCCGGATGTCATTTTGAACAACAAAGTAACGGTAAAAATTTTCACCTGCCGAAAGCTGGTATTTGCAAAGCTTTTCGCATTTCTTCAAAAGACTTATTTTGAGGATTTCCTCAATCTGCGTCGAGTCGATATTCGTCGGTAGGGCGTCAAAGTCGGAGCGGAAATAAGTCCTTGTTTTAAGATAGTTCGCAAGCTCATTAAGCGATTTGCAGTTGAGCATATCGTTGTAATTCTCTTTTGTCAGCCTCTTACCGTACATCGCATGTGCCTTTGCCATAACAGCGTTGTCGGCGTATGAAACCGCCATTACATTCACCTCCAGCATTGATAAACAATTACAATATCAAAAACAACCGGTATTCCCGATTGCCTGTCAGTTCTTTGTAACGTTTTCAAAAATTTCATTTACCCATTTGTCTGCATTCTCTTTATAGCGGTTCTCCATATTGCCGAGGATTTTTTGATTTTTCTCGCTTACCTTTTTTAGATAAGCATCGCCCTCTGTACGTTGCTTTTGACTCTTTTTCAGAGCAAAATCAAGAGCTTTTTGATTTTCTTCCTCGGTAATACGGGATTTCTTTTCGCTCAGTTCGGCGATTTCCTTGTCGCGATATGCTTCGGCCTCTTTAACACGCTCACAGGCCTGCTTATCCATATCAAGGATCACACGAAGCATCTCTTTCATTCTCTCACCTCATTATGCTTGTTAATTCATTCACACATTATAGCACTTCTAAATAAAAAAGCAATGGTAATTTTGTACAATTTGTCGCCGCTTTTTTAGAGAAAAAAGACAAATATTTCATTGAAAAAAATTGCGAAGTATTGTAGAATATTAATAATCTGTGTAGGAGGATATCGTTATGAAGCTTAGCTATATAGTTCCGGTATATAATGTAGAAAAATACATAAAAGAGTGTATTGAATCAATCCTTGCACAGACATTCGATGATTATGAAATTATTCTCGTTGACGACGCTTCTCCGGATAACTGCCCTTACATTTGCGACGAGTATGCGGAAAGATATCCGGATATAATTAAGGTTATACACAAAAGCAATGCCGGACCCGCTACGGCGAGAAATGAAGGTATGAAAATAGCATCGGGCGATTACATATGGTTTTTTGACAGCGATGATCTTTTTTTCGGAGATTGCGTAAATGAAATCTATGAAACGGCTGAAAAAAATAACGTTGATATTTTGCAAATGCCCTTCATGTTTTTTCGTGACGGAAAAGACGGACCGTATAAATCAGATTCTGTTTTTGAATACGGAAAGGTAATCGGACACAAAGAAATAATGAAATACATTGTACGTTCCAGCAGTGACAGAAGTGCAATTTTTGCATGGAGAAATATATATAAAAGAACTTTTTTAATTGATAATAACATTTCATTTGATTCGTCATTGAGAATGCTTGAGGATCCGCCGTTTAATACGCTTGCTTTTTTGAAAGCCGAGAGATTCATGGCGGCCGATATTCCCGGATATTCCTACAGAGTGAGACAGGACAGCTTGCAGCGAAAAAAATACATTGAAAATTATGATGTCGTTATGGAACGACAATGGGAATTGAAACAGAAATATTACAAGGATTATTCCGATGGAAACGTTTTGTTTTACAAGGACATAGCCGAGTTTACAATTAAAACCAATTTGCCGACTCTTCTTTCCAATTTATATCTCAATAGTGTTGACGGAAAGTATAAAATTCTAAAAAGAATCGGGAATCTGCCTATGATAAGAAAATCCTTTGAGGATTATGATATCAACGAATTTAAGTCGAAATCTATTGATTGGTGGGCTACATTCTTTATTAAAAAGAAGCTTTATCCGCTTGCACATATAATATGCAAAAAAGTTTTATATAAACAGTATAGATAAATCGCACCTTGTTTTGTGGGTGCGATTTATTTTTCTGTAAACAGTTTTTGTGACAAAAAAATCGGTAGACACGGAATATAATTTACCTGAGGTGGTGAGGATGACAGTCTATGCCGATGTGCTGGTCGTGGTGAATTTGTTTGTGAATTACGCTTTGCTGCTTTGCTCATCGCTGATTTTGAAAAACAGGATTTCCAACCTTCGTTTGCTCGCAGGGGCGGCGATAGGAAGTGTTTACGGCTTGGTAATTTTCCTGCCGGAGATTCCGATTTATATCGAGCTGCCGATGAGAATAGCTGTGAGTGCGGCGATAGTGCTTGCCTCGTTCGGCTATCGCAATATACGTCGATTTTTACGCTGCTTTTTTACATTTTTTGCAGTGACCTTTGCTTTCGGCGGAATCATGCTCGTTATCTGGGTGACTGTTGCACCGGTCGGAATGATATACAACAACGGAACGGTTTATTTTGATATAGACCTGTCTGTGCTGGCGATATCAACGGTTGCATGCTTTGCGATTGTCAGTCTGATTTCACGTCTGATTGCAAGAAAAGCACCGATCAATTCCGTATATACACTGAATGTTACGAATGGCGAACGCATGATATCCGGAGTGGCACTTTGCGACACCGGAAATTCGCTTGTTGAAAGCTTCAGCGGTTATCCGGTGGTTGTCGGCGAATATGACACTCTGCTCGGAGTTATGCCGCAGAGCGTGATTGATTATTATGAAAACCCTTCGGGATGCTCGGATGCTTCAAATCTGCGGCTGATTGTTTGCAAGACGGTTTCCGATGTCGGCGTTTTGCCGTCTTTCAGGCCGAAAAGTGCAGAGGTCGTTTCAATCAACGGGAGAATGAAAACAGATGAAGTTTATATCGCCGTGACGAAAAATCGGCTCGGCGGCGGTGAATTTGATTTTATTTTTAATCCAAAACTGTTTGACGGAGTGAATGACCATGAAGATAATAGAAAAAATAAAAAAGCTCCTGCTTCGGCTGAAACAGGAAAACACTGTGCATTATGTAAACGGCCCCGAAACGCTTCCGCCGCCGCTGTCAAAGCAGGAGGAGCAGGCCGTAATGGAGGAAATATTAAAAGGAAACGACAGCGTTCGAGAAAAGCTGATAGTTCACAATTTGAGACTTGTGGTATACATAGCAAAAAAATTTGAAAGCTCGGGCGTCGGCATTGAGGACCTTGTTTCAATAGGAACGATAGGCCTTATCAAGGCGGTTAACACCTTTTGTCCGGAGAAAAATATTAAGCTTGCGACATACGCTTCACGCTGTATTGAAAATGAGATATTAATGCATCTTCGCAAAACAGGCTCTCAGCGCAACGAGATTTCGATTGACGAGCCGCTAAATGTTGACTGGGACGGAAATGAATTGTTGCTTTCGGATATTCTCGGCAGTGATCCCGATCTTATTAATCGTGATATCGAGCTTGAGGATGAAAAAAGTATTTTGCTCAGAACGATAAACTCAATGGGAGAGCGGGAAAGAACGATAATGTCAATGCGCTTCGGGCTGAACGGTCAAAGGGAACACACGCAGAAGGAGGTTGCGGATCTTCTCGGAATTTCCCAAAGCTATATTTCGAGACTTGAAAAGAAAATCATTGCTTCATTAAAAAAGGAAATCGAAAAAGCGACCTTTGTTTAAGGAAAAGCGTGCGGTACTGTATTAAAGCTTCATGAATTTGAAGCTTCCGTAAAAGCAGGTGTCAAGAAGCTCCGAGGGCAGATGAGTGTTTTCGCAGAATGCCGAGTAAAGCTCCGTGTCCGAGCAAATTGCATTAATACTTCTCGGAATGTTCAATGATGCCTGAATCCGTCGTATTCTTTCGATGAGTCTGTCAATCGAAAAAGAAATGTCCTCGCCGGAGCGGAAAAGGCCGACCCGTCGAGCAATATCGCCGAGAGCGTCACAGCGGTTTTGTTCAAGATAATCGGGCAGGCAAATTGCCGCAGCTGTTTGTTTCTTTACGCCGAGCTTTGCAAAGAAGGATGTAATCTCGTCAAGCGTTGAGCTGCCGCAGTTCGACGAATTTCCGTAAGCCAAGACTGCGCAATACATAGCATATTGCAAGCGTGCGATTGATTTGAAATTTCCCCTGTATGCACCGACGGCATGGTTGATGATGTTTGCTGCACTTGAAAGAGCGAGTGAGGCGATAACGTAATTGTTACATGAAGCTATGGCGTCGGCCGCATAGGCCAGGCAGGACATCGCATCGTATGCAATCGTCCCCGAGGTTATCTGCGTGGCAAGGTCGGGATCAAGCACAACTTCAACGGGGGAAAGACGGTAGGTACGGTAGTCGGCCTCGGGGAAATCGGTCATTGAGCATGAGGAAAAATACGGCACGGCGGCAAAATCAATGCCGCTTTGATATGAAATAAACATGGCGGCGTCAATGAGCCATGCGCTGCCGACAGCTATGATCCTGTCGGGGTCGGTTTCGGAAATATATTTAATTGATTTTTCGTAAAGCTCATCAAAAATCTTTGAGACCAAAAGCTTGATATTCGGCGTTTTTCTGCCGAGCATATCCTGAATATATCCGAGAGATTCGGTTTGCTTAACTGTTTCGGCATCGGAAAGAATCAATATGTTTTCATAGCATGACTGAGCAAATTTTTGTATGGATTCATCGCCGAAAAAGACTTTTTGCGGCAGAGATATTTCTGGCATAAAACTACACTCCTTTTTGACTTATTATTTTCAAAGAGGAGTGTTTTATTCTGAAAATTTTGATTAAATAAAAAATTTTAACCAATTATAATATCAAAATAATGAAAGGAAAAATCAAATGAAAAGCTACAAAACTCAATTTGCGAGAATAACAGACGCCTTTATCGGCGTGACGGCAATCATTACGGCGGTAACGCTTGTTGCGTCGGGCATTGCAGTGTCAAAAATCAATACCGAATATATGGCAACAGGAATCAAAACGGCGAAAATCGTCGCCGAAAGAGAAAACAAAGAAATATTCTTTTCACTCGGCGGAAAAAAGTTTTCCTCTCCGAAAAATATAAAAGATAATTTCAAAACAATCGGTTATCTTTTGCCTGCACCGTTAAACGCAGTGTATTATATATATGAAAAGGTGACGTGATTTTATTCGTTTATTTCTTTGAAGTTAATTTTTATAATTTGTTCGTTAGAAAAGTTGCAGAAGCTTTCCGAGCCTCACCACGGTTTACTCCAGTGCTTTTCGCAATTCTTTTAATGCTTTTTTCTCAATTCTCGAAACGTATGACCGTGAAATATTCAGTTTTTTTGAAACCTCAAGCTGCGTCATGGGACGCATGCCGTCAAGGCCGTAGCGCATCATTATAATTGATTTCTCCCTCGGGTCTTTGATTTTGCCAACCTCGGTTGAGAGCTTTTTTAGCATTGTCATTTTATAAATGTCCTCAACAATTTCGTCCTCGGTGGAGATAATATCCATCAGAGTCAGCGGATTCCCTTCGCTGTCGGTATCAATCGGTTCGTTGACAGAAATGTCCTGAGCCGTTTTTTTCTGTGCTCTGAACTGCATCAGAATTTCGTTCTCGATACATCTTGCGGCATAGGTGGCAAGGCGTGTGCCCTTGTCGGTGTCAAAGGTGTTTATCGCTTTAATAAGCCCGATTGTACCGATTGAAATCAGGTCGTCCTGCTGAACGCTGCTAGAATAGTATTTTTTTATGATATGCGCAACCAGTCTGAGATTGTGCTCGATAAGCTCGTTTTTTGCGTTTAAATCGCCGTTTTTCATTGCTTCAAGGCATTCTCTTTCTCTCTTGGCGGAAAGGGGAGGCGGGAATGAGCCTGAGCCTGAAAGATGAAGCGCAAAAACGAAAAGATTTGATATTGTTCTTATAAGTAATTCAGCTATCATAATAATCACCGTCCGTTATAATTCTTATGTTGTGAATGTTTATTTGATAACGCAATGATTTGTATATTTATATAAAAAAATCAGCTGTCTATTGTTTAAAATGTAAAAATAGAATGCATTGTGAGCTTATATGGTTGACTTTTGCCAAAATTAAAAGTATAATAATAATGTATATAAGTGTGGAGTTGACTGCACTTTGTATAGCACTAATTTTTGGGAGGAATATTAATGGCTAAAAGCAGACGTATTCTCAGCGTGTTGCTGGCTATCCTGATGGTACTTACCATTGTTCCGGCAGGATTGATCGGCACAGCCGGTGCTGTTTCAGATGATGAGATCAGCACTTCGTCGATTGAGCTTAGCAAGAGTTTCCTTGAGAGACCCGAGATAACAATCAGCTCAACGGCAGTCATTCGTACAGCCGACGCAGCAAAACCACAGGCTGCCGGCACAACCATTGTCAAGGCCACGGCTTCGGGCTTGCCTGAGCTTAACGGAACAAGGGCGAAAGCCTTCTACGCAGGTGAAACTCCGCAGGATCCGATGGTAGTTTTCACTACCGATAAGGCTTTGAAAGCTAACCCGACAATCACATGTTCAAATGCAAACCTTACCTTCACCGCAGCATCGGCAGGTGCATATGCGGACGGTGTTTACACCTATTCTTGGAAGGTTGCGGGCTCCAGCATTTCCGTAAAGCAGCTCAACTTTGAAGTCGGCTATACATACGAGTACACCGATGCAAACGGCAAGGTCGTAACAAAGACCTATACCGCTTATACCACAAGTGCGGTTGAGAACGTTGCTCAGCCCGGCGGTATTTATGCGGATAGATATCGTTCATATAATGCGACTCAGCACAGCGCAACATGTACGAGAAAAGAAAGAACACAGTATATTGCTCGTATAGTAGGCGTAAATACCTTCGGCGGATACGCAGATGATAGTCAGGCCGGATGGGATCGCGGCTATTGGGATTTCGACAACAAGAGCTTTGTAAAGGTTGACGGAGTGGCAGCAGGCTACGGTCAGATTGCACATAGCGGTGACAGCGGTAGAGGAACACAGGAATTCAATACTGCAAATGATTATAATCGTCCGAAGACGGTAGCTTATGTTGACAGAAGTATGGTTGCTTTGAGCAATTATAACCTCAGATTTACAGTTACCGATATGCTTGAAAGAACCGACAAGTATGTCAAATACGGTATCAAGTCGTTTAAGATCGCGCAGGGCGCCATTGCTTTCGACGGTAATACTCCCGATAATAACAGTGCCCGTGAGCAGCTTGTTCCGGTTAATCCTGCAGAGTATAATGAATCCACCAAGGAATATGATACAGTTGCAGGCGGAACGATCACCATTCCGTTTACGGGTACAACATACGAAAAGAACGCTACAACTCTCGATAACGGCAATAAGAGTGTGGATTATACGTTGGTTGTTACTTTCGGTGATAAATACAGCAGCGGTCATGACACAAGGGCAACTACAGCTATCAACCTCAACATCGTTACATATGATAAGTCCAGTCTCCGTTCACAGATTCAGGATCTTTACAGACTTTATACACCGACCAAGCTCATGGCTTCCGAGTCGGAGATAGGCAACAGCCCGAACTCATGGTTCTATTCTGAGGGCTGGGATCAGTACCTTGCAGCAATGAGAAATGCTCAGTTTGTTCTCAATGATCCCGATACAGATCAAAAGAAGATTGACGCTGCAACAGAGGCTTTGAGATCCGCTGTCGGAGCTCTTAAGGTTGCTACAGCAGATTACACAGAGGCAGATGCAGTTAAGGCACAGGTTAAGCAGCTTAACGCTTCTATTTATACAGATGCATCATGGTCAAGAGTTCAGACCGCTGTTTCCAACATCACTGACGGCATCAGCGTATTCTGCCAGACATACCTTGATTCTCTCGTTGAGGATCTTCGTGTTGCTATCAGCAAGCTTGAGAAGAACCCGGCAGATTATACCGAGGTCAACGACATGGTTACAATCTACGAGGGCCTCAATCCCGAACATTACACAGCCGAATCATGGCAGGTTCTTCGTGACACTGTAAATTCGGTCGATTATACACTCACGGTCGAGCAGCAGGAACTTGTTAATTCTTATGCAAGAAGCATTGATAATGCAATTAATAATCTTGTTTTTGCTCCGGCTGACTATACTGCAGTCAACGAGCAGGTTAAACGATACAATGCGGTACTTCCCGAGAAGGACTATTACACAGATCTTTCATGGAGAGCAGTACAGGCAGCCTATAACGCAATCGAGTGGGATAAGAACTGGAAGCAGCAGGAAGACGTTGACGATATGGCAACGAACCTCGAAAACGCACTCAAAAGACTTAAATATAAGGATGCCGATCTTACCGCTCTTGAGGCAGCGATAGAGTCAGCAAATGGCGAACAGGAAAGCTGGTATACTCCGGAATCCTGGGCACCGTTTATCGAGGCTCTCAGTGCTGCACAGGAAGCAGCGGAAGCTGATCCGGTTTATAACATTAAGCAGCAGGAAACAATTAATAACCTCAAGGATGCACTTGTTAATGCACAGAGGGATCTTGTTCCCGCAGACGGTGATTATTCAAAGGTATATGCCGCTATTGACGCTACAAATGAGCTTAACGAAAGCATGTACACAGCTGATTCATGGCAGAATCTTCAGGACGCTATCAACGCTGTTGTGTATAACCTCACAGCTAAAGAGCAAAGTAGAATTGACGGCTTTGCAGATGCCATCAATGCAGCTGTTAAGGCTCTTAAAGAAATCGGTGCAGACTACACGGCAGTCAGAGCAATCATTACCGAGTGGAACGCTATGGATAAGTCACTTTATACAGATGCATCTATCCTTAACGTAGCAAATACCGTTAAATCGGTTGACTGGAATCTCCCGGCAAGCCAGCAGACAACGGTTGACGGTTATGTAATTGCAATTCGTGAAGCTATGAACAATCTTCAGTATAAGCCGGCAGACTACAGTGCTGTTGATGCGGCAATGAAGAATGTTGAAAAAGCTAAGAATATCCAGGCTGCTTTCGCAACAGCTCATAACGGATATTCATACTACACCAAGGAGTCATATGACGCTCTCATCGCAACAACAAATTATCAGAAGGGTCTGGATATCAGATATCAGGAGACTGTTACCGGTTATGCAACCGCAATCAACAATGCTCTTCTGAATCTTACGCCGAACGCCGCCGATTATTCGGCAGTCAGAGCTGCGTTGGATAAGATTCCGGCAGACTTTGAAAATGGCGTTTATACCGACGAGTCGGCCGCAGAGGTTTTGGCCGCTAAGCTTGCTGTTGATGAGTCACTCACAACAGAAAATCAGGATACGGTAGACGGATACGCAAAGGATATCGAGACTGCAATCGCAGGTCTTAAATATAAGAGTGCGGATTACTCTAAGGTAGAGGCTGAGAAGGATCTTATTCCCAAAGACCTCACACCTTATACTCAGACCTCTGTTGACAATCTCAGAAATGTTCTTGCAGGTATAAACTATAATCTTGATATCAACCATCAGGCAGAGGTTGACGCTTTTGCAGATGCCATTAAGGCTGCAAGAGAGGCTCTTGAGCTTGACCTTGCCGACTACACAAAGGTAAAGGAAGCTAAGGCAAGGGCCGAGGAAGCTATCAAGGATACTAACTACACAGACGAAAGCATTAATGCAGTTAAGGCTGCAATCGCAAATGTTGTTGAAGGTCTCCCGAAGGCTAAGCAGGCAACAGTTGACGGCTATGCAACCGCAATTGATGATGCAGTTTCTCATTTGACAGATAAGCCGCTTGATCTCACAAGCTACAATAAGGCACTTGAAGGCGTTCCCGAGAAGATCGACAACTACACAGATGCTTCCGTGAAGCTTTATACCGATGCTCTTGCAGCGGCAGACAGTTTCAAGCTTACAAAGAACTCCATCAGAAACCAGACAGAGTTTGAGGTTCTTGTTTCGGCTCTCGATGCAGCAATCAAGGCTCTCAAGCTTAAGGACGCTGATTATTCGGCAGTCAGAGCAGCAAAAGAGGCTAAGGATGAGCTTTACAAATCCGGATTGTACAAGACTGATTCACTTACAGCTTATGATGAGCTTATCGCTTCAATCAAATGGAACCTCTCAATAGAGAATCAGGCAACAGTTGACGGCTATGCAAAGGCAATCAATGAGTTTGTATTTGAGTACAAGAATGCCGATTATACCGCACTCGATGCAGCTATCGAAGCAAAGAATACGGAGATCGCAAAGAACCTTTACACAGATGATTCTGTTGCAGGCTTCAATACACTTGTTAACGGCTTTGACCGTACACTCACGATTGACAAGCAGAGCACTGTTAACGATTATGTAAACAGCGTAAACAACTATAAGTTCACTTATAAGCCGGCTGATTACACAAAGCTTGACGCACTCATCGCAGAGGTTGAGGCTCTTGATTCATCACTTTACACAAACTACGATGAAATCTATAACACCTACATCTTCGACTATCTCCTTTCCTACATCCCGTCTCACAGGGATTACAACATCACGGAGCAGGATAAGGTAGACGAGATGCAGTCAACTCTCCAGAGCTATGTTGATATGCTCATCCTCAAGGATCAGAAGGTAGCAAAGTTTGAGCTTACAAACGGAGCGAAGTACAAGACTTCGGGCGGAGTAACCTACATTGTAGGTCTCAGAACCGGCCTTT
>OLHG01000076.1_pt1 | contig 67272 bp, 64 predicted proteins | sample 1605971 | NCBI WGS metagenome assembly OLHG01 (sample SAMN03283289) | human gut metagenome | biome: human-associated habitat; material: feces | host: Homo sapiens | place: Peru | collected 2012 | reverse complement strand
GATATTTAAAAAATATGAATAAAGAAAATAAAATAGCAGGTATTTACATTAGGGTCAGTACAGAGGATCAAGCTCGTGAAGGTTTTAGTTTAGGAGAACAAGAAGAAAGATTAAGAGAGTTTTGTAAGTTTAAACGATATGAAATATTTAAAGTTTATAAAGATGCAGGAATCAGTGCTAAAAGTGATAAACGGCCAGCATATCAAGAAATGCTTGAGGATATAAAAAGCAAGAATATTAATGTAATTGTAGCATTTAAACTTGATAGACTTACTAGAAGTGTTTATGATATTGAAAAATTAATGAAAATAGTTAATGATTTAGAGTGTGATATCGATTGTCTAGCTGATGAATCTAACACTACTACTTCAAATGGCAGAATGGTTATGAGAATTATGACTAGTGTAAGTCAAAATGAAATAGAAAAATGTTCTGAAAGAACTAAAGTCGGATTAGCAGGTGCAATTAAACAAGGACACTTGCCAAGTAGAACTACACTGGGTTATAAAAGAGAAAATAAAAAGTTAGTTCCCAATCCACTTACAAAAGATATTGTAGTGAGAGTTTTTGATTTATATTTAGAAGGTAAAAGTCACCAAAAAATAGCAAACATCTACAATAAAGAAAATGTTTTAGGTAAAACTTGGAGAGATTCTACTATTCAAAAGATATTATCTAATGAAATATATAAAGGTGATTATATTCATGGTAAAAGAACTAAACATCCAACATATTATGAAAATGTAGTTGAACCTTTAGTTAATAAAGATAAATGGGAATCTTGTCAATATCAAAAATTAAGAAATGCAAGACACTATGAAAGAACTTCAACATATCTTTTTACTAACAAATTAAAATGTTCTAAATGTGGTAATTATTTTGGTGGTAAAGCTAGTGTTAAAAAGAAACTTAATAAAAAGTATTACTACTATAAATGTAATCATTGTAAAATTAATTTAAAAGAAGATTCTATTGAAGATTTGATTCTTTTAGAACTATTAGCACTTGTTTATATAGATGACCTATTTAACGACTATTATACGCCTTTTATAAAGTCAAAACTTGATTATAATAAAATAGATTATAAAAAGGAATTAAAAGAACTAGATAAAGAAAAAGATAGGATTAAAACAGCATACATTAAAGGTATAGTTAAACTGGATGAATTTGATAATGAATTAAAACAAATAGAATATAAAAGACAAGTACTAGAAAAACAAGAGCAAGATAGCAAACAATATGAAAATTTAAACTTTACTATGGATGATTTATTGCTTATTAAAGATAAAAAAGAAATAGAAGATTATCTTCACCCTGAAAATATAATTGATTTGTTTGTTCGTTGGAATTATTTAGATAAAACAAATAAACAAAAACTAATTTCTAAATATATTGATGACATAGAAATAGAAAAGTTAGGTACAAAAATAGAAATAAAAAAATTAAATTTAAGAAACTCATTTTATTATGACTTAATTGATTATCATAATAATTATGACACGCCGCTTGATTTATTTATGTTTATGGATGAGGATAAATTTCCCATACCTGTAGCACATAATGGTTTTAGAACTAGAATTGAAATAGAAAATTATGTTAATAAATTAAAAGAAATGTATGATGTTAATTATTATGAAGTTATACCGAATAAAGATTTCACTAATTTATCATTTACACCTAAAAATGATATAGAAAAAATAATAAGAATAATACCTATAAAAGATAATGATAAATTTAAAAGTAACAAATTAGAACTCGGAATAATCACTATTAATTTATCAAAAATAAAAAGCCCAGATGGAACACTGCTATATAAAAATATTTTTAAAACAAGTAAACTACCAACTTAATACTTGTTTTTTAATATAAATATTTATACTAATTTAAATTATTATTTATATTCTTGTTATATTAATTCTTTATATTATATTATTATATTATGTTAGACAAAAAATATAAATCTTATTCAAAATAAAAAGACTAGTTATATTTCAAACTAATCTCATCAATAAATTGTAATTTGTCTTTTACAATAATAGCATAAAAAAGAAAAGTAGTTATTGTTAATCAACTATTGCATTTTTCTAATTCTCATAAATACTTTTAAATCTTTCTCTGTCTACATTCTCTTGATTATTAATATAGTCCAAGTATTTTTCTTTATTTTCTTCTGTATATGGAGTATCAGAATATAAATCTTGTAATAATATTGTTCCGTTTGGCTGTCCAATACCCACAAATATATAATTTTCACCTATCTTTGGTAATTCCTCATCCGTTATATAATCACCTTTATGCAATATAAGAGTTCCATCTTTATCATATCCACCAGGATAAGTTACTTTAATTATATTTTGTAGATCACCCTTCAAATTTTCTGTTACCTCGATTTCATATATAGTTCTAGCTGAGCCATAATCTGAGAATGTCCTTTCAATTTCCTTATCTACCTTTCCTATAAACACATAATCAGCAAATCCAACTTGATAATATGGATTTGTTTCTTCATTCACAAGTACTGTATCATAATTTAATTTGCCATTTGGCTTATAATTTGAATTTCTATTGTTAAAGTACCAAATTACACCACAAATCATAGCAATTATAAAGATAACTAAAATAGATAAAATAATAATTTTTTTCTTTTTCATAACAATACCTCCTTTATTTTGTTCTTATTTTAATAAAAATAAGCTTTAATTCTACTAATAATCAACTACATAGTAACATATTTTAAAAAAGTTACAACTTTTGTTCAAAAAATGATTATCGGCAAATTACTATTTATTTAACAAATCACTAAATTGTAATTTGTAATTATTATTCTGATGGGCAATTATAATTTGTATTTTTAAATGTTGGAATTACCGTTATTACATCATCGCTAACACAATAATAAGTATCAATTAAAATACCTTTGTCTACATAACTATCACTATCATTAGCATCTTCAATTCTCCAACTTATTATTGGGCTATTTTTAAATACTATTGCTTGAATTGTGTCTAATATTACAATTGACAAAATAGTAATAACTATTGTTAATAATATTATTATAAACTTATTCTTTTTTACCTTTTTTATTTCTTTTGCAGAATAATCAAGTGTATCAATTAAAGTTTCCTCACTTTTTGAATCGATTTCTTCTTTAGTAAATCTCTCACCATTTAATATTTCCGTAACCGAGACTTCTAAAATGTGACTTAATGGTTTTAACAATGACAAATCCATTAAGCCCAATCCTCTTTCCCACTTGCTTACAGCATTTTTGGTTATCCCTAATTTTTCTGCTAACTGTTCTTGAGTTAATTTTTTTTGCTTTCTTAATTTAGCAATAAATTTTCCTATTTTTTCTTGATTCATTTTATCACCATCCAAGAACAATATATCAATTTTTTATCTAATATTAAACATACTATTAGTTCACTTTCAAATTATTATTTATTAATTATTTAATCTTATATAATTATATCATTAATTTGATGATTTTTTATCTTTAAATTATAACTTTAAAATTTATTCATCATTAATAATAGTTTAGTATAAAACTAGTAGCATACTAACAACAACAATAATTATTAATAATGATATTGTCATATAAAAACACTATACAAATCAAAGTATTACCTTTATCACTTGAAAGGTCATGTAGGAAGAATGGAGTTTTTAATTTCAATAAATCATAAATCAAATATACTATTTTAAAACTTAATATATTTACAAATAATACATAAATTTATTATACAAATTTTTTACAATGATTTTACATTCTAAGTGTTCTTTTACAACCATTATTTTGTAAACTATGATACGCAAGTTTATTTAAACTACCACTCATAATGTTATTATTTAAAAGGTATTTTAATTCTTCTTCAGTAAATATTCCATATGTCAAGTTTTCATTTGGATTTACATTAAATGCTTTAATAGAATTTTTAATACGTACAATATAGCAAATCGAATTATCTATACCTACAGAATAATATGAATTATCAAGTATTGTTACATTATCTGAAACATATCCAGTTTCCTCTTTTAACTCTCTTTTGGCTGCTTCAATAACATCTTCTCCATTTTCAATATAACCCGAAGGAAATTCAGCAATTATTTTATCATTAATTCTTGTTTGAAAGGTTAATATATAATCACCATTATTATCTGTTGCAACAATTATAACTGAATCTTTTCCACCATTTTTAACTATTTTTTCTCTTGTGATAGTTTTATTATTAGGAAGGCTATAAACCTCTTTTATAAGATTAATAAAATCACCACTATATAATATTTCCTCTTTAGTTAGTTTTCCTTTAACCTTTTCATAAATATTAGTTATTTTTTCTAACAACATTTTTTCTTTGTACTCTGAACTTCTTAAATAATTTAACTCATTTACTCTAATCATTGTACTATTAGCACAGTCCTCTAAAGTTTTATTATTTTCATTTAATAATTCTTCCCTAAAAATAGTTCTTACTTCAAGTTCATCAACGCGTGGAGTAACCCTCATAATAATTTTGCCTTTTTCAAAATTTTCCATTTTCTTTATAGAAATTTCTTTTTTATCTCCATAAACAAAGTCTATATAAATCCCTGTTGAATAATCAAATAAATTCCAATCACTAGGCAATAAACATTCGTCAGAGTGATCATCATAATATAAAAATATATAAATTGGTTTTTCAAAAAGCTCTTGCTTATTAAACAAATAATCAAAATCTGAATAACGATATTTAGTATAATTTCCATCAATAATATCCTTAACTGTTAATATGTAACTATTATTTTCTAAATTAATATTATATCTTCTTAAAATTAAATATCTATGTCTATTAAATATATCACTCACTTTATTAAAAAAGTCATCCTTTAATTTAATTTCAATAAATACTTTGTCCATATTTTTTTCTTTACTTTCATATAAAATATCAGAAAGCAATTTATAAAATCTAGCATTTTCATTTTCATAAAATTTTAACTTTCGATAAATATTTAATTTTTCCTCTTGGGAAAAAGTTTTTTGATAACCTAGTTTTGCTATATTATCAAGATACTCTAGTTCCCCACTTTTAAGTTTAATAAACTCTTTTTTTAACTTTTCAATATCCATAAAAATTTCTCCTTTTCAATAATATTTTATTCCTTATTTATTGATAAGTAAAATATATTTATGTTATAGTATATATAAGGAGGACTTATAATGAATATTGACCTAGAATTATATAAAGTATTTTATGTTGTTGCTAAAAATAAACATATGACTAAAGCAAGTGAAGAACTTCATATATCACAACCAGCAATATCACAATCTATAAAAAAACTTGAAAACCAGCTCGGAGGAACACTTTTCTTAAGAAGTAATAAAGGAATGCAGCTTACTAGTGAAGGAAAAATGTTTTATGAATATGTTAAAGGTGCTTTAGAACTTATAAATAATGCTGAAAATGAATTTACCTCTTTTAAAGATTTATCTAAAGGTGAAATTAAAATTGGCTGTTCAACAACACTCACAAAAATAATTTTATTAGATGTAATAAAAAGATTTCATCAAGACTACCCTAACATTTCAATAAACATTACCAATGATTTAACAAGTAATTTAATTAACGATTTAAAATTAGGAAAGCTAGATTTTGTAATATTTAATGAAAGTAATATCAAAGAAACAAACCTACATTTAGAAAAAATAACCGAGCTAAAACAGGGATTCATTTATAATCCAGACTATTTCAAAGATGATATAAATAATTTTGAAGACTTAAATAATTACCCTCTTATATTGCAAAAAGAAAGTTCTAACAGTAGGAAACTATTAAATAGTATTGCCTTAAAAAATAATACAGTTTTAATACCTAAAATGGAAGTTGTAAGTCAAGAACTAGTTACTGAATTTACTAATATTGGACTAGGCATTGGTTTTACAATAATTGACTTAGCAAAAAAGAATTATAACAATTTAAAAGAACTAAAAATTAACAAAGATATTCCAAAAATAAATGTTTATTTAGGTACTAACAAATCAATCTTACCTACTTTCGCAAGTTCTACTTTTATAAAATATTTAAAAAAATGATCAAAAAAATCATCTTTTACTTATCTCTCTAATATATTTAGGCCTATCTATTTTGGATGTTAACATTCTTACTTCGTTTAACATAGTTATTTCAAAACCAACATATTCACTTAATTTTCTTTTTAATTCATTAAGAAGTTCTAAAGCGTTTGCATCTTTTGAATCATATAAATCTCTTAAAAAGGAATTACTATTTACAAAGTTATTAAATAGATTATCCACTAAAAAGTATTTTAACTCTAAATTAAATCCTTCAGAGTTTTCTTTTAATGTTACATTTCTTTTTGAATATTCCATTGTATCTATTACATTAATCTTACCTTTTGAATATAAAATATTATACATAATATCATAAATCTTTATATCATTATTTGTTAATAATTCAATATCTTTATAACTTTTATTTATAGCCTTTGCAAATGATTTTAAATTTACATACAATGGATTTATTTCATATAAACTTTTTGACTTAACGAACTTCATAGTATAACCTATAACAAAACTATTATATTCTATAGTTTCTATCGGCCATATAAAAGTTGAGTTTGTTATATTACTAAACTGGGTTAAATCTTCGGATATAACATCATCATAATCATCATCAAAAAATATGTGGAATACTTTTAAAACTTGATTAGTTTTAGGATCATAATAACAAGCTCCTTGTGAACCAACACCTAAAAATCTAAGACTTTTTAAATAATTCAAAAAACTATCTTTATTAGTTATTTTCATATCACAAAACTCCCCTTGTGTACGATAATTATATCATTTTTAAGAGATTGTGTCAAATTAGTGTAAAGTATTTTTAAAATAACGTTTTAATTACCAACCATATTACTTTTCATTATTCCATATATTTCTGATATAAACTCACTATCTTTTTTTAAATTTTTATCACATAGTAAATAAACATGATTTTTAGTTCTTGTAAGAGCAACATAAAATAATCTTCTTTCTTCAGCAAAAGGAATGCTTTCATCAATAACTTCATTTCGATACAATTTTTCTATCCAAGTCATACCTGTTTTAACAGATGGAAATGAAGTATTTAATCCAATAATAATTACATCATCAAAAGTAAGACCTTTAGATTTATGCATAGTCATTGCTTCAATATCTATATCTTCATAATTTTTAAATACTAAACTAGATTCTATTCCATCAAAGAAACTTTCATCATCATATAAATTATCTATAATCCTATTTGTTCTACCTAATACTAAAATTCTATGATCTGGACTATCACCATATATCTCTAAAATAGTATTTTTAAGTAAATTAATTTCCTCTTTATCAGATTTAGTTCCATCAAAAGTCTTAATAATAATTGGTTTATCTATATGTTTATCAGATACTAAGTCTTTTTTTATTTGACTATTATTTTTCATAATAAACTGTCCAGATAAGTTGATAAGTTCTTGACTATTTCTATACGTCTTATTAATTTTAAATAGTTTTGCTCCCTTAAAATAGTTAGTAAAATTATAAATATACTCTATTCTTGAGCCACTAAAGGAGTAAATACTTTGCCAATCATCTCCAACCGCGAATACTTTAGCATCATTTCTTTTAGCGGTCTTCATAGTAAGTTCATACTTAATATTAGATATATCTTGATATTCATCAATAATTATATAATCAAATAATAAATGAGTTTCACTTGTTAATTTTTCAATATACTTAACTGCATAGTATAATAAATCATCAAAATCAAAGTAATAATATTCTCCACCATAAAGTTTATTTGAATAATAATTATAAAAGTCTAAGAAGTATTTTGCCTCGATCATAACATTTTGTTTTTCTTCACCTTTTAAAGTCATAATATATTTTTTGATAACTGTTTTATCCTCTCTATAAGCAGATGATTTTAAATATTTAATACTTGAGTACATAAAATATTCAAATGGATATACTTGTGAAAGTGGATTTAGACGAAGAATATGTTCATATATTTCTTCATTAGTTCTTTCATTATATTCAACATTTAACTCTCTTAATTTGTTATCTAAAATTCTAACAATATTTGAAAGTGATGTTCTTTCAATTTCAATAAATTTATTATTATGCTCTTTATGGTATTTTTCTTTTTCTAATTTTATTTTATTATAGTTTTCATCCTCTAAGCCAAAGTATTCAATATATATTTTTTCACCAGCATAATCAATTGTAAAATCAGGTTTATATATTATATTATTTTCCATTAGTTCTGGATAAGCTTCTTCATAAGAATATGAAAGACCTCTTTTATAAAGAAAGTTTGCTATTACTGCTTCACCGGCTGATTTAACATAGTCTCCATTTATAGATATAATATTTTCATCTTTCTGAAGTTGTCTTTCAATCCATGATTTAATTAAATTTATAGTTCCTACAGTTTTGGCTTCATTAAGTTTAACACTTACATAGTATTCTATAAGCTCATCATAAGTATTAAATTTTTGATAGTTATCAATAAAGAATTTGCTAAATACAAAGTTTTTCATTTGTTTAACAGTATCAAAATTATTAATTATTTCTGTAATTTTATTTTTATCTAAATATAGGTTTTTAAAGTACTCTAAAAAGATTTCTCTTTTTTTATTTCTATCAAGTATAACGCATTTTCGATTATTAAATATTTCTCTAATATATTCATAACCAAGTGAATGAAATGTTGTAACGTGTGCTGGGATATTAAAATCTAAGCAAATTCTTTTATCTAGTTCTTCAGTAGCTTTTCTTGTATAACTTAGTACTAATATTTTTTCTGGTAAGATATTTTTCTTTTCCACTAAATATTTTACTTTTGATGCCATAGTGGTAGTTTTACCTGTACCAGCTCCAGCAATGATAAGACTATATTTTTCATCACTTAATATGGCTTTACACTGCTCTTTATCAAGTTTTATATTAGGATCAATATCTTTATAGAAATTATCAAAGTAATCTTTATTTAATAAATATAATTTTTCTAATACAATGTCATTATAAGTATCAATATTAAAGTTAGAGGGCACAGCATCACTATAATTTGCTAATACATTTAAATATAAATCATTTGAAATATATTCATGATTATTATATTTTTTTATAAACTCCTCTTTCACACTGCCACCTACTATAATAGTATTATAACAAAAATCAATTACTTTTTATAGTGAGTTTTGTTTAGTTTAAATTTTTTGTAACTATTTTATGGTATTATATTAAAAAAATAGGATATTACCCCTATCTAATAAATTATATAGCAAATGCCAACCAAGGAATTATTAACATTAAACTTATTAATAAACACACTTTATAATCTTTTTTAAATAAGTTAATTATATCTAATGAAGAAAGTATTGAAATAATAACCAATATCATTTGAACAACAGTTATTATAGCAAATATTATATGTGAATCATTAAAACCCTCGATGCAAAATATTCCATATATAAAGAATAAAATAATACTAATAATTCTAATTACTTCTTTACTTATTAATGATTTACCATTTTTTTCAAAATATTTCTCTTCCATTTTGTTTTTATGTTTTAACTCTATTATTTCTTTTTTGTTTTTAGTTTTAGATTCTAATTTTTCTTTCCAATCGTTTTCACGTGAATTTATACCTTTTTCAATAAGACTTTCTGCATCAGCCTCAACTTCAACTCCAATTTTTTTAAAATTAACTTTCATAAACTATTTCACCTCATTAAATACAATGTTTTTCTCACGAACTTACATCATACTAATTATATCATGTATAATGTTAAACATAAAGATTTTATGATAATACCTATAGATGTATCAAAAATTACTTAATAGTTCTAAAGCCCTTTAATATACAAAAAAATGAAAGTTTTAGTTCTCTTCAGTTAGAAGAGACCAAATTGTGTTAAACCCTTTAAATATTGGCCATTTTATATTAGTATAAACCATCATTTACCGTGGTTTTTTAGTATTTTTGTACCTAAATTGTACCTAAAAAAGACAGTAGAGTTGTTTTCTACTGTTTCCAATTGTTAATCTATAACACCTGTTTCAAGAGTTATTTTATTCATTTTTATATCACCAAAATGTTCATAAACTGAAGCTACTATTATTTGATATCCATGAAAATCCCTTTGTAAAATATTCATCATATCAGTTGCAGCATCTTCTTTCATTTCACTTGTTCTTGGGGAATCTATTATAAATGGCAATTTTATTTCAAATTTTTCCTCAATAGTTTTTAGATAAGCTAACTTAAATACAAATGCTAACTGCGCTAGTATTTTGCCGCTATATCCTTTTAACTTACTTGTAAGTACAATACTATGATCCTTATTTATGAATTGCTTAATTTCTAGCTCAATAGCATATTTATCTATAATATCGTAAAAATAATTTAAGTAATTATTATTAGTGGATAAATAATTTTTAATTTTATTATTCACTTTATTCCTTTGGTTTATAAGATTACTTAACACATTTTCGACTACATTTTTATCCAGGTTGAGATTTTTTATATTATCTTCCATGTTTTCTAAGATTGTTTTCATATCAAATAATGTATTTTTCTCTTCTATTTTCTTTATTACTTTATCATATTCAGCTTTATACTTAAACAATTGATGATTTAATAAAGTTTTCTTATATTTTAGATACATTTCGTTTTCATCATAATTTACTATATTATCTTTTTTTAATTCTATTCTTTCTCCATTATTTCCTTTTACAATAATTTTCATATTTTCAATATAATCTATGAACTGTTTATTATCTTTAATAATATCATCTATTTCAGAGATTTCTTTTTCTTTTAATTCTATTTGAAATGCAAGTTTATTCTTATTTTTTATTAATAGACTAATTTCCTCATTTGTTTTACTAATAGCCAAGTTATCAACAATTTCATCTTTAAATTCAGATATTTTTAATAAATTTTTATATTTTCTAATTTCCTGACTTATTTTTTCTTTTTCATAATAAAGATCTCCTAAATCCTTACCTGATAAACCAGATATATAGTTTTCTATGTTGAATCTATTATTGCCTATTATTTTACCTCTGTTTAACATTGTCCATCCCTTTTCCTGATCTATATAAAATACAGCCAAAAGATTTTCTAATATTAATAAATCTTCTATTCCAAATAGTAATGCTTGAAGTTCATATTGCTCTTCCGGTAGCAAAAATACTTTTTCATCGTTAACATTTTTTAAGGTTATTGATTCACCTTTTCTAATTAAGAATACTTGTTTTTTATCAATTGTTAATACAACATTAACATTATACTTATTAAAGTCACCAATTCCCTCTGTTGGGGGAATATTATAACCAAGTCCATATAATATAAACCTCAAAAGTGTAGTTTTACCCTTTGAATTTTTTTCACTAAAGATTAGATTAAAACCATTTTTTAAATTGTATTTTTTGCTTTTATCACCTGATGAAATTTCAATACTATTTATTACCATAATTTTCAACTCCTCTCTTTATTTCTTCAATACTTTTTGATCTTAGAATTATTTCCTTTGCTATAATTTTAGCACATGCTTGTAAAACAATATCGTCCTTATTTTTATCAGGAAAAATCAAATTAAATATCTCGTCTTTATTTCCTTGAATAAATTCATATATTGAAACCGATTTATCACTCTTTAATTTATATTTTGAATATAATGATATTATTTTATTATAATCTAGAAAAGTCGAACTCTTTATATCAATTATTTTTTCATACTCATCTATTGCTTCTAAGAAATCCGTTTCCTCAATTTCAAGTTTTTCATCAAATTTCTTTACATCATCTAATTGCAATTTACAAACTACTAATCCCCAAACCACATTTTCCTTATTTATTGTTATTTTCGGGCTTTTAACTGAAGCGTTATGTAAAAATTCTTCTTCCCATATAGTAATTATTCTATTTGCAAACGAACTTAAACTTGGACTAACATTAGAAACAAACTCTGACATTTTTTTACTAATTTCTTTATGTCTTTGTTCCCAATCATCACCATAAAATGGTATCTTAGCAATAATCAATCTACTTGTATCAATATTATAATTTTCATTTGATATTTGGTTATCAATTTTTTTCTTAGATTCTTCCTTTAGTTCATCATATTTAAAAAAACTAATACCATCAAATTCTTTAGTTCCAGAATTAAGCGGATTTTCTTCTAAATTACTAATATACATCAAATTATAATTCCCTCTATCATCAACATTTGATAGTGTTCTAAGTGCATCTTTTAATTTTTCAGAATGTCCTTTATTATCTTTGGTAGGAAATTCTTTTGATTTAGCTTGTGCATATATTTTTTTGTTATCATGTAAAAACAATTCTATATCTTCTTGACTTCCTTCAACCTTTATTTGATCAAAATCAGAAAAATGTTTAAGCATCAAATATATTGCAGCATTTATTTGAAATTGAAATCCGAATATAGTTGCACTTGCCTGTGTATTATTCATAACATCACCCCTGATAAATAATTAATATATATTTTACACCATTTATTAAAATATAGCAATTATTATCATACTATTATATAATTATATCATGAAAAAAGGGGCTGTTGAAAAATTAATATTTTAATTTTTCAACAGCCCCTTAGTATATTAATTTTGGTTGTATTACAAATATCGTCGGCAAAAAATTGGCACTGTTTTTTATATAAACAAAAAGACATAAACTTGGTTCAAGGTAATTGGTAAAAAACACTGAAAGGAACAAATCTATGTCTACAAATAATTACATATTAAATATTAAATATGTAATATGAAAATATCTCTATTGAGAAAGAAAATAAAGATGATGATTTAAATTTCTCTAAATATATTTTTATCAATATAATCTATTTGTTTAAATATTTCTTCTAAAACGTTTACAACTATACTATTTCCCGCCATTTTATTCATTTTATCTCGAGTAAAAACATCTCCTCTACCATTAGCAGGAAAATTATTTCTTAATAATGATTCATAGTCCGATTCATCAAATCCCATGAACATAAACCCCTCTCTCGGGGTAATATATCTAAATTGGCTCATTCCTTTTTTTCCACTATCGAAATCTATTACACCGGAATTAGGATGTCTATCTTGCTTAGTCGTTAAGGTTGGAGCAATTTCAGCAAATCTACCTTTAGAATATAATTTTTCATTGTCTACATAGATATCTCTACGAGATGGTGTGTCTCTAGGTTGACTTTCTTCAGCCTCCTTTTTATATATTGGATTTGAATAATCCATTCGTAATATATCTTCTATATGAATAGCTTTTCTATTTAATTGATTTGGTTCTGTAATTTTAGTTAAATCATTTTTTTTAAAATAATTATCGATTTTTTTCTTTAACTTTTCATCTTTACCAACATATATACTAATCATATATGCCCTAATTCTCTTTTGTGGAATTCCAAAATACATTGCATTTAATGGAAATACATAATTAACATAACCCATATCCCTTAATGACTTTTTCCACATTTCAAAATTATTTTCGTGTTTTTTAGACATTATATTCCTAACATTTTCCATTAATAAAAATCTAGGCATGGAAAGATTTTGACTTTTTCTCTCTAATAACATTCTTTCAATTTGCCATAACATACTAGACCTATTATTTGCATTTCTATCAATTCCACTATTGTTTCCATGCCAACAACCTGCTAGAGAAAGATCTTGGCAAGGGAAAGAATACGTTAAAATGTTCATATTGTTTGGTAGATCTTCACCCCTTATATCAGTTACACTTATCAAATTATGTGATCTATCAATTGAGAAACATAATCTTCTCAAGAAATTAACATTTTGTCTTTCAAGTTGTCCCTCTTTGGCAGGCTTTTTTCCATCAAAACTTAATGTATATTTTGAAAGTATATTTAGCAATTCTTCTTTGGTCTTATTTGAATATTTATTTGGTTCAATATAATCTCCATTATGGATATAATCGTATGCTAAAATAGCATTAATATCCCAATCAGCGGTATTCAAGATTTCAAAATCAATGTTAGCGTTTTTAAGTGCTTTAGCTTGAGCGCCTATACCACTAAATGTTTCTACCATCTTTAGCATATTACAACTCCTCCTATCTTACAGTATTCATTTTACCAGGTTTTAACTTTTTTTTCTAGAGTTAATTAATAATTTAGTCAAAATTCTTTCGGCATACCTTCGTCTATAAGCTTTTCTCTCGTTTGTAAAATAATTGTTGCTTGTTTAGATGATGGTATTTTTCCGGTTTGTTCAAAAGTTGATACTAGTCTAATTAAATCATCTTCCATAGGTGTAAATAATTTTTGTTCTCTACCCCAATTATATACTTTTTTCCAATATTCTTGGCCTAATCCAATTACTAGAATATCAGCGTTTAATTCATTAACCATTTTTTGCTCTTTTTTTGAATCTTTTTCATCTTGCTTTAGTAAATATTTATCAACAAGGGATTCAATAAATTCTTCATTTAACTCAAAATTATATGAAGAAGCTCTTTTCCAGCATTCTTCCTTTTTACACCATTCTGTGACATTTAGTGTTTGTCTATCATCTCTAGTTATAAAAGACAACATTTCTTTCGTAGTTTTTAATAATTGGTTGTATAATTCTTTATACATTTTTTGCTCATTCCATATTTTTTTATAATCTATTGATTTATTAGAATAATACTTGTTTAATTTATCCACAATAACTGCTATGGAATAAGTCACAATATTTGCACGATAAGCTTTTATTTCTTTATACCAATCTTGATCTGCAACTAATTTTTCAGTTTCTTTAAAAATGATTGCATATGAAATGAGTTTTTTATAATAGTTTTCATTATATTCCAAATCCGATTGTTCCCATTTTTTTGTTATTATCTCAGCAAAATATCTCATACTAGCTTGAGCACCTTTACTAACAATATCTGGTCTACAGCTAAATGTATTTAAATATTTAGCAATATCAACCTTTTTAAGCACCTGGGATTTTGGATTTTTGGTTTGAAATTTTTTCTTTTCCGCAGCGGTAAGTTTCATTTGTGCTTGTGTATATTGTCCTTTTGCCCTTTCATAAAACCAGATTGTTTGATACATATTTCCATTTACTGGTGGAGCAAATATTTTTCTAGAAAATTCTTCAATCCTAATATGATATGGGTGATTTGAGAAAAAATCAGATTCATCAACTTTATTTTGACTATTTGCAAATCTAGATATTTGAGGAATTATTTCGTTTGCTTTATCATCATCAACAATAGATATTTTCATAGGAACAAATATATTTTCTACAGCTTCAAGATTCTTATCTTGTAATATTACATTTGCAATTGAAGCAGTTGTTTGGCCACCATTTATTATTTGCAAATCCTTAATTCTAGTAATGCACTTAGTAAATGGGTCAACATCCATTTCTGTTGCAGTGGCAGCAATACCATTATTATACGCAAAAAACATATTAGGTTCATTCAATATAGTATTTCTAATTCCTTTATTTACTTTACCTTTAATGCTTAAGAAAGATCTAACATTTCCTTCTAATAACCTAGAACCATACTCAATATACAAGTTTGCTAAAACTATGCCCGGTATTACTGCTAGATATGCTTTATACTTATCTTCATTAACAGCATTAATACATGGTATAACTTCTGTAGGATTAAAATTAATATCAATACTTTCTTTTACTTGATTAGATGCATACATATTATAGAAACGATTCATATCCCATATGTTTAAATCTACAATTTTATTACCTATTTTTTGTTGTTTTAAATTCTTAACCCTATTACTTAATTTTTTATCTGTAACAATATAAAATCTATACTTTATTATTTCATCATTTTTTAATTTAATAAGATTTGCTAATTCAACGCCAGGTGATGCTTCCTCGAATCCAGCATTAAGTACAAATCCATTCTCACAAGATTCAACCAAATTACGTAAACAATTATAATCTCTTTCGATATCAGTATTTGTTAAAGATTCCTCTTCACCATTTGTGAAGTCGCTATATAAGACAACCAATGATTTATCATATTCATCATAGTAATATCCATCCATTACCATCTTCTTATTACGTGATCCATTACCATTAAAATATCCAAAAATAAAATCATCTATTTCTTCAGCATCTTCTAATATGTTTATTACAGTATCCAAAAAAGCATTGTTTATACTCGTCATATCCTCACTAGCAGAAACACGAACTGTTTCTAAAAAATCATTTTTGTATTCTTCAAAATTCATATTAATCCTCCACCATAAACTCTTTTATATTTGGAATAATTAATTCATAACTTACTTTTGCTACTTGATTTGGCATATCTATAGCTTTAAGTCTTGGAAATTTATCATTTACACTATAAAATTTTATATTTTTTTTATCATAAACAAAACTTTCATATTCTTCATAATACGAATAACCCATTGTAGACAATTTTTTATAATACTGCTTAATTATAGAATCATTTGGCAACATTAATGATATTTCTTCTACTAATTTATTTAAAGTTAAAAAACCGGAAACATTACTATTTGTTTTTTCTAATTCTATAATTGTCAAATAGCCATTTTTATCCGAATCTAATTGTTCAATAGAACTTATCTTGACAGTAGTTGCACCTTGTGAAGTTGTTTTAATTTCATACCATGTATTCTCTATTTCAATGTCTTTATGAGAAGAATCTGGGCCTTCCCAAGATTCTATAGATTTCTCTATTCCATATTTATCAAACATATAGTCTCTTAAAAAAACAAGTTCTCCAATTAATCCTCGAATTTCATTTTCGCTTAATATCTTTGAAAATGGATTTTTAAACATATTAATCCATCTATTCCATCTAGCATTTATTATTTTTAAACCATTCTCATTAGTTACATCTTTTGTCGATTCAATAATATCTTGGCAAAATCTATAAAATATATCTGAATCCGTCTCTTCAACTAAGCAAAAACACACTGCTTTTTTACCATCGCGTCTTGTATTTATATTCAAATCAATCAATCTTGTAGATTGGAATGTTTCATCTACTTTATCAGTAATATAAGCCAATGTTTTTTGCACTTTATTATTATATCCCAAATAGATATCCAATTTATACTCTGCTGGAATTCTTTTAAAAGTTAAAGAGCTTTTACATTCTGCAAAAAATTGTTCTAAATTATTCATTTAAATCATCTCCTAAATCTCCTCTATAATCTAAATAGTCGAGTTGATCTATTACATTTAAATAATAGGTTACATATTCAGTATTCTTATCCGTTAAACTTGGTATACCAATACTTAATCCTATTAACGGAATGTCATTTAATCCTTTATCTAGTTTTGCTTCATCCTTTGCAGAATAATTTAAGCCTACAAAATATATCATCAATAAAGGTTTTCTTTTTACAAATGGTTTGAAGTACCATTTTTCACCCAACGTTCCACCATCGGGATGTGTTTTATTAAACTCTTGTTTAATTATTTCTATTTGTTTTTGCGTTAATCCAAATGAAGCATCGCTTCCAGTTCCTAAACGATTCTTAGATTTTGAAACTTGCAATAAACGATCTTCGTTTGTAAAATTAAATGATCTTTTCATCCAATTTATAGTATATCCAGGAGCTATGTCTTCAACATGATTTTCATCAGATCCATTTAAGAAAACAATATCCCATTTATTTAATTCTACACCAGCATAATCTGTAATAAATCTAGTTACAGCTTCTTTATTGAATTTGATATTAGCCCTAGCTATATCAAACTTTGAAATGAACTCAACAATTTCATTTTTTTCAATATCTTTAAATCCAAAATTCTTTTTTGAGTTTTCATTTTTTTCTATACTATGTGTTTTTTTACAATCCTCTATTAATTCACGTAAAGCAAATAAATTACTCTCGTTTCTTTTAGTATCATTATATAATTTTGGAGTTTCAATGAATTCTCCACTTAAAGAAATTAATAAAGGTATTGAAGATGCTGTTCTCATTTTGTTTCTCGCAGTTATCATTAAAACTGTAGAATCTCTACGAACTCTTAGTCCAAAATCTTTTGGAGTATTTCCATTTTCTTTCATTATCTTGATATCTTCTCGTAGCTCATCTGTTGCATTACTAATCTCAGAATACCAATTAATACTATCATCAGACATCCATATTTTACATATATCTTCATATCCAGGTCTATAACCAAACCATCTTCCCATTTGCATCAAAGTATCATATACTTTTGAATTTCTATAAAAATAACTTACTACTAAGCCTTCTAATGTTAATCCTCTTGATAATGTAAATCCACCAACACATATTGCCCTTAAACCATACAACTCGTTTGCTTCATAATCCAAATCATTTTTACTAGCATTAACAACAAAAACTTGAATAGGTTCAATGGCTCTAGAAAGATTAGTTTGAATTACATCCCACGTAAATTCTACATTACTGAATTGTTCATCATATACTTTTTTCAACTCACGTATTGTTGTACATTTAAGTGCTTCATTTGGGGCTAGTTTACAATAGCATCTTACCTCATCCTTTGCATGTTTTAAATGTCTATTAATTGCATCTCCTAATTGATGTTGAACGTTTACAAACCTACTTATATTAACAAGCATAGAACGATGTTTAGTAACGTCACCTCTCAAGTCTCTTATAACATTACATAAATAAAATTCATTTAATGCAGTCTCTAAGCTTGGCGAAAGTGCGCTAATCTTAAAGTCTATTTTATGTGACTGAGGATAATAATCTTCAGCGTCTAAAATTGGAGTAACCATATTAGCATATTTCGCATTATCGCCAAATATATTTCTAGCGCCTATATAGTTAGTAGGAGCATCCAAACAATATATATAATCCCTTGGAAACAAATCATCCGCTAATATTTCGTCTTGTTTTCTAAACGGGTCAATAAAAATATTAGCATATGGAGTAGCAGTAAAACCTATATAACTTGTCTTTGTAAATAATCTTAATAAGATTCTTATTTGTTCGTTAATTTTAGTAGGAGATTTGTCTTCATCATTAGTATTAATTGACGCATTATCAGCTTCATCATCAATTACTAAAATTGAATTGTTAATAACATTACTTCCATCACTCAAGTTTCTTTGTTTAATCCATTGATTCAAATTTTTTAGAACTGTTACATTTTTCTTTAACACTAAAACGCAAGTTTCATTTAAAGAATCCAAAGAAATACCTAAAAGTTTTGAACTTGTACTTTTAAAATCGTCATATATTGTAGTGAAAAATGAAGGTTGAAGATTTGGTTCATATTTTCCAACTCCTATTATATTTGATTCACTTCCGCTAGACCTTCCTATAAATCCTTCGTCAACTCTTATTTGAGTTTGTTTTCTTAATTTTTCTATGGTTCCAGTTAATATTACTATTATTTTGTATCCTGCATCAGCAGCTTTATTAATTACACTTATGTAATTAGCGGTTTTTCCAGATTGAACATCACCTATTACTAGTCCTCTTCTTTGAAAGCCAAATTGAGATTGTGGATTTCCTAATAAGTCAACTATTTCATCAGATACATCATCCATAGAGTCTACAACGTTTTGAGCATACTTTTTATCATAAAGTAAATAGTTTTTATATCTTAACCAATATTTCATATCTAACTGAGCTTTTTTTGCCATAAACCATTTTTTATGATTATTATCAATTAGAACCGTTCCGATATCTAATCTAATTAATTGTTTTGAGTGAATGTCTTTTCTTATTGTTTCTATTTCTTCTATAGTAACACTAGAAAAAGCATCCATTTTAGCAAAATTATCAATAATATTATCTATTTCTTCTTCCGTATATATTTTTCCTTTTTTTGAAAACAAAACTGCCATTATAGTGCTTTCAAATTGATCTTTATCCATTATTAATCACCTCGTTACTAAATATTTTTTTTAATTCTTCATTGTTATTGTAAGGTTCTGTTTTTAATATACTATCAAGCATTGTTTTTTTATCAATATTTAACTTTTCGGCAGTTGCTAGCATTTCATTAATTTCATCAATCATAGTAAAAAGCTCTTTTTGATTATCTTGGATATCAAGTACATCATTAGCAGCATCTAAGTATATTTGATTAGACGGTAATCTATCTTCAATAACATCTAAAATACTATTTAATAATGTTATTTGTTTTGGTTCTAATTGTTCAACCAAAAGTTTTATTTGCGGCGTATCTCTATTAATCCTATATTTAACTTGTTTGTCTCTTATTTCATATCTATCCCAAATATAATTAATATCATTAGATGTAGTTTTTCTCCCCCTAAATTCATGAACTCTTTTACTGCCCAAAAAAGAATCCTCAATACATCCATATAAACGTTCTTTAATAATATCTGGAAGTGATGCTGAACTTTTTTTTATATCAACACCCCACATATAATCTAATTCTGAAGGAATATCAACTTCTATTCTTGCAAGCTTAGTTAATTCTTCTTTTCTATATAATCTAAACCAAGTTCCCCATATAATTAATCTTTTATTTCTATATATATAAAATCCTTGATTATTCTTTAAATCAGCTACTCCTCCAGCTTTTTTCTTATCATCATTAGTAAGTTTATTTATATATGGAAGAATGTAAGGTCTTACTCTTATTCTTGCTCCACCTAAAGGTATATATTCTTCTTTCATAATTTGAGTTCCTTTATTATCTTTTAAAAATGGATCCAACTGTTCTATTTCATCATTATTTATAACAATTTTTACACTATCATCTAAAAATCTATGAAATACTAGAGCAAGATGATCTCTAGCATTATTCATATAACTGCTTAGAGTAGAAGATAAGTCTTGCGTAGCTGCACTTATCCTATCAAAATTTTGAAGTAATAAATATGTACCATGTTCTTTACTTAACAGTTTATCTATTTGTGGTAATTTTTTTATTTCATCTTCTAAATATTCTATTAAAACCCAATTTTGTTTTTTATTTATATAATCAATATCCCACGAATAGCATGAAACCTCTTCATTTTTTTTACTTACAACTGTAAGTTTTCTACATTGAGATAAAGAAGCACTTTTCATGCCTAATCCGAACCTTCCTAGATCAGTTGCCAATCTTGATTCCAGTGGACTTTTGGAACCATATCTCAAAGCTTCTTCAAGTTCACCATTAGTCATTCCACAACCATCATCTAGTATTATTAAATATGGATTATCCATAGGTAACATAATTAAATCTATTCTTTTCGCATTTGCACTTATACTATTATCAATTAAATCAGCAATAGCCGTTTCAAAAGAATATCCCAATGATCTCATCGACTCCACCAAATTAGGAGCAAATGGTATACTTTCTTTTTCTTTCACGAATAACACCTCACACTAGCAAATTTACATATACTTATTATATCATATAAATATCATTTTTTAGTTAAATTATTAATTAAAAATGACTAATATGTTAAAATGTAACCTATAAAGTGGACTCTTAAAAAAAGAGAGGCCTACTTTATAGGTTACATTTTAAGAACTCTTTTCTTCTTTAACTAAGTAATCATTTAAAACATAACTAACATATAATAAACGCTTACTTATTCTAGGATTATTAATTAAATCATCTTTTGGAACTTTGGCTTTACTAATTGGATTTATACTCCTAGACATATCATCTATATAACTTTTTGCTCTTTTTAATAATTATATATCCATATTATTCATACCATTCCATTACATCTTTTGCAAGGGGTATATCTGCAGGAGCTAAATCATAATTTAATAAATCATCTATTTTTACCCATGCATATTCTGAGTGTGCATGAAGTTTAAAGTTACCATCAATATATTCACATTCATATAATTTAAGTATTACATTACCATGTGGATAATTAAAAGTACTTTGTGATATAAAATCTTTTGCTTTAACTTTTACATCAAATTCTTCATAAATTTCTCTTTCTATAGCTATTTTTTCATCTTCATTTTCTTCGACTTTACCACCAGGAAATTCCCATTTACCTTTTGCATCTTTATCCGTAGATCTTTTTGCAATTAATACTTTATTATCCTTAAAAATTAAAGCCGCTACTACATTTATATCTTTACTCATAATACATTTACCTTTCACTACTTATAACCAATTACTTTTTTATTTACTTCATCAATAATTGATTTATCAATTTCACAAATGTTTTTTATATAAATCACATTTTTTCTTGGATTATATATCCCAATTCTTTTTAAATTATTTATTTCATTATTTCTACTATAAATTAAATAATAAATTAGTAATTGCAATGTATGTTTACTTTGAATATCTTTTTTTATTACTTTAAGATCCCACAATGCGTCATTAGTAATAAAATCAAAATCACCAATTTTTACAAATTCAGCATTATCAGTCATCAATACTCCACCCGATTTTATAATTGGGCCAAATCCAATCAAAAATATTTTTGTTCTATTAATCATAAAAATAATATTATTAATAGTATCTTCATTAGGATTTATATACTCTATAGGTCTATAAGCATTAATTCCCGCTCTTGTAATTGCGTCAAAACCAACTAACTTACACAATGATACAATCGACTTTTTGTCCAATCCTTTAATATTATTAATAAATTCTTTTGCAACTTTTGTTTTACCAATTAGTTTCGCTCCTGCTAATGAAATATTAAATACATTTGATTTTTCATTACCATATAAATATCTTACCATATAATCTACAGCTAACCCTATTAAACTTGAATCAATATTTTCGTTTTCACTCAAAACTACATCATCTCTTAAAGTGATTTTTTCAAAGCTAGATGGTTTTAAGAATCCACCTCGTGGTTGACTATATTTTCCAGCTCTTTGAGTAACAGTGAACATACATACAACACTACCTTTCATTAATTCTATTATACTATATTTTTACTATTAAAAAAACTAAATGTTTTTTGACATTTAGCCTTTATTTAACTTTCTTTATTAATACATGATAATGAAAAGATGAATATGTTTTACCATTTGATTCATAAAAATCCTCGATATGATTAATAAATTCAATTTTAAAATCTTTGAATAAAACTTTTATTAAATCATAATCTACATAAAAATGTGGTGTTTTATATTCTGGGCCCTCTTCCATTCTAAGTCTTGTATTTCCATCTACTAAAGGCCAAGAAGTTTGTTTAAATCCCCATGTAGATTTAGAACCAAGTGTTAAATAGCATTCTCCATTATCCTTTAAAACTCTATAAAGTTCTTTAATTATTTGTTTAACTCCTTCAGTATCTTGATGTGATATAACATTTCTACATAATATACAATCAAAACTATTATCTTCGTATGGTAAATGAATCATATCACCTTTTTTTAAGTCTACTTTTAAATCAAGAGAATCTAACCATTCCTTAGTCCTTGTTAAACCATCTTCACTAATATCAAATCCATACGTTTTAAAGTCATTACTTGCAAATAATACAGTATGTCTTCCTAACCCACAACCTAAATCTAGAAAAGATTTAAAGCCTAGTCCTTTCCACCTATCAAGTAAATAATATGACTCAATACTTGGTATTTTCCATACACAATTTGAATCATCCTCAACCATTTTCCAATTCCATCCTTTAGATTTAATCATTACTTCCTCCTCCTTCAATAATTTTATTTAAATCTTTATTACTTTTAACACAATAATATGATTTAACATCCTCGATAACTTTTCCTATAAACTCATTATCATTAGTTTCTAATACTTTTTTCTTAGATAATTTTAAATCTATCTTATCATCTCCTGCTGCATATAATGTTTCTATTACATAAAATTCATCTTTTACCTCAATAAAATATAGCATAATTTTAGTAAAATCTAAATTAAAATTGCTATAACTTAAAGCAATTCTCCATACTATTTCTCTATTACCATTTTTAATTGCATAATCAATTAATTTATCTAAATTTTCTTGTCCTATATTTTTAGGATGATCTAAAGATAAACAAGTTTTTAACTCATTTAAAATAATTTCAAAATCCATATATAATCCTTTCAAAGATAATACTCTGCATAAAAGTTCATGTATAACCTTAGTATACAATACTAATTATTATAATGCAATTAAAAACTTACGCATTTTTCAAAATATAATTTTTGCCTAACTTATGCCAAAAAATCACTATTTCTATATAAAAACTGTCAAACAAAAAAATCTCTTTCGAGATTTTAATTTAACACTTGTTTTAAAGTACCATTTTCTAAATCGTTAATATTATACATAGTTTCGAGTTCATTAAATGTTTCCTTAAGATTATTCTTTGCATCATGCCAACCTAAACCATCAGTAATCCATATAAATGTTATTCCATCAATTTCCTTTGCTTTTTTTGCTAGCATTTCATAACTTCTTGCAGTTTCATTTAATTTAGAACCACTACTTGCATAAAAATTTGTTTCAATTAAATAAATTTGTTTTGAGGTTTTTATAACAAAATCAAATCTTTTTGTGGAAACGTTATTTCCAGATAAAGAACTTAAATCAATATTCCATCTTTTCTCAATATCATTTAAATACATTTCTTTAAAATAATTTACATCCTTAATAAAGCCAGATTCCTTAATATATTTTTCTACTAAATCTTCCATTAAATGACCACCACGATTTTTTCTACCATTAGAATCAAGACCAACTTCAATTCCTAAAACATAATCATATAAATTATTTATAATATGGTTTTGTAATAAATCAAATAGACCACTTTCTTGCATAAACCTAACATAGTCATCCATTGAATAAACCATTTTTTTAAAGTCAAATAAATATTCATTGATTTCATCCTTAACAAATATTTCAGTAGAACGAACCGCTAAAAGAAGTGGTATACATTCTAAAGTTTCAGGATATTTAAGCATTATGTTTTTAAAATCTTCTTCAATTGTTTTACTACCAATTAATGAATTTAAAATATTAAGTTCTACTTTTACTTTATCAACATTTTTATATATTTTTTTAAAATCAGCATAATAACTATAATTAGATATACTAGACTTAAAGTTATTAATCCATTCATTAAAATTTCTTTTCATTTTCATCACTTTTCTTTCTTTTAATTGTTAAATCTAAATATTCTTTTTCTTTTTCAATACCGATATATCTCCTTTTTAATTTACTGGCAACAATACCAGTTGTACCGCTTCCATTAAAAGGATCTAATATTAAATCATTTTCATTAGTTGAAGCAAGTATAATTTTTTTCAATAATTCAATTGGTTTTTGTGTAGGATGTTTTCCACACTTTTTTTCACTTGGTTTAGTAAGTGAGGTTTCCCAAACATCTTTCATTTGTTTATTATTATTGAGTTTTTTCATAATGTCATAACTAAATTTATATTTAACATTCTTTATGTCCTTTTTGGCCCATAAAATAGTTTCTGTCGAATGAACAAAACATTTACAACTTATGTTTGGTGGTGGATTTAATTTTTTCCAAGTAATATTATTAATTATTTTAAATCCATTTTCCTCAAGGGCCATACCTATAGAATAAATGTTATGCATAGTTCCACTTATCCAAATTGTTCCATCATCTTTTAAAACTTCTTTGCATAATTTTATCCATTTTTTGTTAAAATTATGTTTTTCTTTTAAAGTAATAGATTTATCCCAATCGCCTTTATTAACGCTAACTATTTTTCCACCACTACATGTAATACCATTACTAGATAAAAAATATGGGGGATCAGCAAATATTACATCAATACTTTTAGGTTCTATATTTTTAAGTATTTTTAAAGAATCACCTTTATATAATGTAAAATTATCTTTTTCATAGTATGGTTTCACTTGGCCTCCTTAATAATTTGTAATAATAACTTCCTCTACTTTACCTCTTTTATTTCCATTTGCGTTAATACTTCTTTTAGCATCGATTACATGTATATTAAAACCTTTATATAATTCATTTATTAAAGAAGTATTATGATTTGATAACATTACTTTTACACCTTTATTATCTAACTTTTTAAATACACTTGCAAGTCTTTTTTGTTCATCTTTATCAAAACCAGTATCTGTATAACTATTAAATGTATGTGTATCTGAATCATATGGAGGATCAATATATACAAAATCACCTTCTTTAGCACTTTCTAAAGAAGTTTCAAAATCCTCACATAAAACTTTAATATCATTCATACTAAGATAATTACTTACAGTTATTAAATTATTTCCATCATAAGTATTAACTTTATCTTTCTTTCCAAAAGGAACATTAAATTCATTTTTGCTATTAACTCTATAAAGTCCATTAAAACACGCTTTATTTAAATAAATAGTTCTTGCAGCTCTCGTATAGTCAGATAATCTATTAAATGTTTTTTTATTTCTATCTTTATTTCTCATTTCATAATAAAATTCTTCATTATGTTTAGCTTCAAAACTATTTAATGAGGCACATAACTTTTTAAACTTATCTTCATCTTTCAAACAACTATAAACATTCATAAGTTCTTTATTAGAATCATTTATTACAGCTTTTTTGGGTGATAATTCAAAAAGGAGTGCTCCTCCCCCTACAAAAGGTTCATAATATGTATCAAAACTTTCTGGAACATATTTTTTTAGTTCATTAATTATTTGTCTTTTTCCACCAGCCCATTTTACAAATGGTTTTCCTTTAATCATAATTTCATCCTTTTCCTACTTATTTAGTATAACATGAATAAGAAATTTCTTAAATAAAAAATAGAAAAATTTACAAAATACGCATTTTTTAAACTTTTAATTTCGCTTAACTTATGCTGAAAAAGCACTATTTTTTAGTGCAAACTGTCAAACAAAAAAATCTCTTTCGAGATTTTAATTAGCATCTTCTATCGTAAATATTTTCAACAACATTTTCTTCACAACAAGTATTACATGGAGTAAAAGTATGTTTATAAATATGATGATTAATTATTCTAGTATTACAAGGTTTAATATGAGGTACTTCATAGCAAATATATCTATGACACACCCTTTCCTCTGGGCACTCATAAACTGGTTCACACGTACATCCCATCATATTTTCTACTTTACCCATATCTTCCATAGCAGGTCTTTTATCACAATTCATAATAGGTAATTCCTCCTTTTACATTATACTATTCGAAAAAATTATACATGTATGGGCTTTTTGAATATACAAAAGCATAAAAAATGTAGAAATAATAATAATTTCTACAAAATTATAACCATTTATCTTATCTTTGTTTGCTTGGTAAACTAGATGTTTTTTCTAATTCATTAATTTCATCTAACCTATTATATAGGACCTGTAAATCATTTACTTTATATTTTCCATTTATTTCATACTCTTTCCATTCGAATTCAGGAAGCTTTAACATACTACGTATCTTTTGTGATGCGTGAGGTAATATCGGAGCAATCATGTTAGCAATATTTGCAATCATATATATACAAGTATAAGTTGTGTCATTAAATGATTCTATATTTTCTTTTACTTGAATCCAAGGTTCTTTGCTATCATAATATTTATTAGCTAAAGAAATATATTCAAATATTTGTGTTGTTGCATTTTTTATTTCACCTTTTTCAAATAATTCACCAACCAATTTATAACTTTTTTGAGTTATGTCTTTAATTTGTTCATCTATTTTACCAACTTCTATATTTCCATCAAACTTTTTATTAATAAAGGATAAATTTCTATTAACGAAGTTTCCAAGCATACCCACTAAAAATTTATTATGAGTTTGAATAATATCTGATAAAGAACAATTCATATCATTTGTCTCCGGACCTTTAAAAGAAAAATAAAATCTTAATGTATCACTATCAAATAACTCTAATAATTCATTTACAGTAATAAGATTACCTTTACTTTTACTCATCTTTTCTTGATTTAAATTAACATATGCTGAGGATAAAATATAATCTGGCAATCTATAATTATTTTTAAGTGCAAGTATTAAAGCAGGATAAATCGTTGTATGAAAAGGAATATTATCTTTGCCGTGAATATAATAAGTTTTTAAATTATCATTATCTTTGGACATAAATTTATCAAAATCAATATTTCTATTATTTGCTACTTCCTGTCCTACAGATAAATAACCAAGTACGGCTTCAATCCAAACATAGATTCTTTTATCTTCATAACCTTTCACAGGAACTGGAACACCCCAGTCAAGACTTCTGGTGGCTGCTCTATCAACTAAACCATAATTTAAATACTTTTGGGCTTCGCCTAAAGCGTTTTTTCTCCATGTATTTTTATTATCATCTATTAATTTTTGTAGTTCATCTTTGAAATAAGTAAGTTTAAAATATAAATGTTTATTATTTCTCATTACTAAAGAAGAACCACATTTTTTACAATGTTTGTCTAATACTTCAGAGGCACTTAATGAAGCTCCACATTCATCACATTGATCTCCAGTACTTTTGCCACCACAAATAGGGCATTTTCCAATTATCTCTCTATCTGATAAAAAACTTTTACATTTTTCACAATAATCCTGCTCATCTTCTTTTTCATATATATATCCATTATCCATCATCTTCTTAAACATTTTTTGAACATACTCTATATGATGCTCACTCATTGTACTTGAATACTCATCATATTCAAATCCCATATTATTAAATGTTTTAACAAATTCATTATGATAAAATAGTGCTATTTTTTCAGGAGAAACTCCTTCTTTTTTAGCTCTTTCAGTTATAGGTGTGCCGTGGCAATCTGAACCAGAAACATATATTACATTATCACCTTTACCTCTATAATATTTTGCAAGTATGTCTCCAGGTAATAATGCTGCTAAATGACCTACATGTAAAAAATAATTTGCATATGGCCAAGCTCCTCCAATAAAAATATCTCTTTTCATAATTAATCCCTCCCTTTGATTAATATATCATACAATTATAATATTTTCAATTTTTATATTACATTATATTAATTTCTTTATAAGATACAATATTTATATTATTATCCTTTATCATTTTCTTTAATTGTTTCAACGATTTTAATTCTTTTAACCTGTCAAAATTTGAAAATTTTGATTTATGTGAAAAAAATGGAAAAAAGAAACCAGGATGACACATTAATTGTGCTAGTAAAATATTATTGTTAAAATATATTTGATTAAATAAAAATTGTGAATCTCTTACATAACCATAAATTGTCCCTAAAAAAAATATTTTGTCTTTGAAATTAAATTTTTTACACAATGAATTATATAATAACATATCATACTTTAAGTAATAATCATATTTATTTAAAATGCTTTTAATAGTAGAATGCTGCTTATTTATATCAAAATTTTGAAAATAATCATCTTTTTTTAAAATTCTAACATCACTTTCATTTATAATTTCATAAGGAATTCTTAAATGAATTTTATATTTTTTTGATATGTGTTGAAAAATTTTATTAACATTCATATGGAAAATGTTACAATGATTATGTCCATCAATATGATTTGGTATAAAGCCAAAGCACTTAACGAACTTTTCAAATTGAGTAGTAATTTCTTTATCAATTACATTTAAATCTATAGTTTTTTCTAATGAATTTCTCCAAAAAGCGTATTTACTTTTTTTATATGTATATTTATTACTATATAATTCATCGGATTTACAACATAATAATGGGTCATCAGTCAAATTAATATGAAGACCAATGCTTACCTTCTTTTTCATTATAAAAATAAGCAGTTTTCTAATAACACCTATATTATTTGTTACTATCACACTAACGCTAGATACATAACCTCGAAGTACACAATAAAAAATACCAATGTCCCTATCATAATCAACCCCAAAATCATCAGCATTAATTATTAATTTCATATTTTTCTATTTCTTTCATTATATTTTCTAAAGAATTCTCATCTTTAAGTATATTATCGCAAAAATTTATATTTTTAATATAATTGTTTATATTATTTAAAAACGCATTAAGGTTATTATATGTTATTAATTCACTGGAAATACCGATTCTATTATCATTAATAAATTTACCACAATAGTTCTGATCATATGTTGGTAAAGGAATTACAAATGTTGGAATATTACAAAAAATAGCCTCTGAAATTAAAGTATGTCCTGCAGTACTAATTGCGCAGCAAGCCTCACCAAAATCTTTTGCAAATGAATCCTTTTCATTTTTTTTAAAGATAATATTTTCATAATTACGATTTGAATGCTCAGAACTATAAATTACAAATTTGTAATTTTGAAATTTGCTAAATATTTTGCAAATATTATTTAAATCTTGTTTAATAGGAATATCTATAAATTTAGAAAAATATACTATTACTGTATTCTTTTTATTCTTTTTGTTATATTTTTTTATTTCATCTCTAATAAACGGAGAAAATAGTTTTACATTTGATGGTAAAAGGTTATTGTCAATTTTATAAAATGAAATTATAATTTTTTCATTAAATTTTGGAAAAAATAAATTCATTCTCTTTTTTTCCTCTCTAATTGAATATCCATTTATTTCATCTTGATTCATATAAAGAAATTTACTTTGTTGGTCAATATTAATTAGTGGAATGTTGTGACTATATGCAAATCTTGCTACCGTTGGTTCATAATCACTTATACAAACATCAGGTATAAACCCATCAATGCTTAACTTTTTAAATACATTTTTATTTTTAAAATAACCTTTCAAAATATATTTACCATTTCGTTTAATAAAATCAACCATATTTAGTTTTTCATTTTTAAAAGTAATCATAGGAACAAAAACATCGTAATATAAAATATTGGATTTTTGAAAAAATTTCAAACCATTTCCATATGTCAAAACTCTAACTTCATGTCCATGATGTATAAGTTCATTAATAATTATATTTTGTCTAATGCAATGTCCATTGCCAATACCACATATACCAATTAAAATTTTCATACTCTAATCCTTTCTACTACCTAAATTTTGGTTTCTCATTTAAAATGTAAGTTTTTTTTCTTATTAAGCCGTTATCTTGATTAGAACGACTAACCCATATGTTTTTGTCAAAAAAATAATTATCCGGTAGATTACATAAATATTTACTATTAACATAGTTCTTAATAAATTTATAAATTTCATCCTTATTTATATTATACCTACTACACACTACATTAATTAAAGGCTCTAAAAGATATATTCCAAATTTAAAGTCATACATATATGATGTTCTATATTTATATTCATCGTCAGTAATATTATAAGTTTTATATCCAACACTTTCCCATTTTTTTTCAATATTGTTTAATTTCGCAATATAAATATCTCTATCAACATCTTCCATATCCCTTATTATAATTCTTTTTATATCAAAATTATAATTCAATTCAACTAAACAATTTTGAGAATGTAATTCTGCAACTAGCCCACATTTAAGTAATAAACTCCAATAGCAATCAATAAGCATTACAAGAAGTTTAATTAAATATTCTCTAGGGTCTGAATTATTTAATGTAATAAATTGGTTTATGAGGCAATCATCATTTTTATTATTATAATCTTTTGAAAATAATGAAAATGCCGGAACTACAATTGTATTATTAGTTGATGGATATTCTCTAAATATAGTACCCCACTCATAAAAATTTCCATTATTTTCTAAATATGTAATTTTAGCACAATTTTCCGGCAATATAGAAAAATATATAGGTAATTTTTTATTTTTTATACATTCTATAATATAATTACTATTTTCATAGCTTGCTAAAGCACTCATTTTTGATATGTGCCTATCACACCTTCCAATTTTACCAATATCATAATTCAGTTTGAGAAAGTAAGGACTATTTTTATTTATAACCAGAACAGTTCTAGAACTAGCAGTAGGGGCAACAGCAAATTCTGTTGAGGCAAGCTGTATATTCATCATTTTAAATAGTTTAGAATATTCAGAATCAGGATGTGCAAAATTTAAATTATTAAAAATATTGCAATCATCACCCAAAACTAAATTTCTATACCGATTAGTATCAAATGATTTTAGTTTAAAACATGCATCACCACTAATTGGATTTGTTTCAAATGATGTAGTATTAATTAAAGTATACCCACTTGGTGAACCATCATTAACATACCTTTCTAAATATACATACTTATTTATACTATACGGGATTAAATCAATTGCCTTCATAATATTCTCTTTCAATCTTTCTTTCTTTAAATAAAATCATAAAACTCATATTCATAGGACATTCGTTACAAAAACACATCTTATTTTTTCTAAATTCATTCCACTTTTCAGAATTCCAAAGTTGTTCTATTTTTGTATCAAAAATATTTCCAACAATATTTTCCCGACAATATTCAACTGCGTTACATGGTAAAACGTTTCCATCTCCTTCTATAATCATAAATGTATTAGGAATATCACACTTTTTCTTAATTCTATCATCAGGCCAATATATCCCGTTTTCAAAGTTTTTTATATCATTAAATTCAGTATTAAATATATCTTGAATTTCTTTAATGTTAAATTTTTTTAATTTATTACTTATATTCATTTTTCCTATTTTATCAATTAACGATGGAACAAAGTCGTTTTTAAATTTGTTTATTTCACTTTCTGTCAACAAAAAATACTTATTTTTTGAATCAGCTTCAATCAAATCAATACTTAATAGGTCAGCATCCAACTCTAAAGCCATATCTATCATTTTGTCAATATCTTTATAATTATATTTAGAAAGTACCATTCTTATGTTTAAAATAAAATCTTCTCTCTTTTTTTTACATTCTGTTATATTCGATATTACTTTATCATATAATCCATTTAGCCTCCTTAAATTATCGTGAATTGCACTAAAGGGAGAGTCAATAGAAATATTAAATGACAAGACGCCTGCATTTATTAACTCATCAAATATTTTGGTATTTAATAAATAACCATTAGTATTAATAGAAACTTTTAATTTATTATTTGTTGCTACTTTTACAAGTTTCACAATATCTTTATATAAAAGAGGTTCACCACCACTAAAGCAAATATTCTTGGTCCCCATTTTATGTAAAGAATTAAATAATTCATTATATTCGCATAATGTTAGCACTTTATTTCTTTCAAATTTTTTATTTCTAGGATTGCAATGCAAACAATTCGCTACACATCCTAAAGTTGGTTTTATAGTTACATAATAAGGAATATTCGTATTCACATTGTAAAATGTTCCTTCATCAAAATATTTCTTTGAAAAATCAGTATAATAACATTTTTGTTCATAAGTTAACTTCATTTTTACTCCTATTATCGTTTAATTGTAAATACCAATGGATAGTTTGCTTCAGCCCATCGTCAAATTCAAATATTGGCTGGTAGCCTAGAAAATCTCGACTATTAGTCAAATCGGCAAGTGAATCATCTACATCACCAGCTCGTTTTGGCAAGTATTTAATTCTTGTTTTTTTATTTAAATATTTAGATATTTTATTATATAACTCATTTATTGATATGTTTTTTTCACAACCAATATTATATACTTTTCCAAAAATCAAATTATTTTCATTCTTTAGCAATTCAACATTAGCATACACCACATTTTTTACATATGTAAAATCTCGGCTTTGATTTCCAGTTCCATTTATCAAAACTTCTTCATTGTTTATAATTGCATTAATAAACTTTGGAATTACGGCAGAATAAATCGAATCAAATTTTTGTCTTTCCCCAAAAACATTAAAATATCTTAAGCCTACGGTTTTTAGCCCATATAAATCATAATATAGTTTTGCTAATTCTTCATCAATTTTCTTGGATAATGCATATGGTGATAGAATATTGCCCTCTTGACCAATACACTTCTTATGGTCTTTATTATCACCATATACTGAAGAAGATGAAGCATAAATAAATTTTTGTACATTATTTACCACTGATGCTTCTAGCATATTATGCATCCCAACTATATTATTACCAGTATATAACAATGGTTCTTTTATAGAACGTGGAACTGATCCTAAAGCAGCTTCATGAAAAATACAAAATACATTTTTTGTAATTTTCAAGCAAACATTATAATTTGTAATATCGCCTTCATAAAACTCAAAATTTTCACATTTTACTAATTCTATAAGATTTTCTTTACATCCATTACTAAAATTATCAATGCCTCTAACTTTATAACCTAATTCTAAACATTTCTCTGCAATATGAGAACCAATAAATCCAGCAACACCAGTTACTAAAATAATTTTTTTATCTAAAGTCTCCATACTTCAAAACCCTCTTTCTCTAATAATTTTTTGTCATAAATTCCGTGCAAATCAAACAATATTCTTTTTTGATTTTGATACATATCTTTTAATTCTTCAACCGTAAACATCTTATATTTGTCATGTTTAACTGCTATAACCACAACATCAACTTTTTCATTGATATTACTAAGTTTTAATCCATACATATTATAAACATCTTTTGAACAAACATTATAATCTTTGATATATACATTACAATTATATAAATTCAATGCATTAACTATATCAACGACTTTAGAATTTCTAATATCGTTAACATTTTCTTTAAATGTGATTCCTAAAATAAGCACTTTTGCTTTTTTTAGTATAATATTTTTTTTAATTAAACTTTCCACTATTGCTCTAGCAACATAGTTACCCATAGAGTCATTAACACATCTCCCAGATAAAATAAATGTTGGATCATATCGTAATTGTTTTGCTTTATATGCTAAATAATATGGATCAACACTAATACAATGGCCTCCAACTAGTCCGGGGTTAAAATCTAAAAAATTCCATTTTGTTTTAGCGGCTTCGATTACTTCTTTAGTATCAATACCCATTAAATGAAAAATTTTAGAAATTTCGTTCATAAAAGCAATATTTATATCTCTTTGAGTATTTTCAATTATTTTAGAAGCTTCAGCAACTTTTATAGATGACACCTCCATTATATTTGACTTTAATACTTTTTTATAAATCTTTTTAATATAATGTGAAGTTTTCTTGTTAGAACCAGAAACTATTTTATTAATTCTTTCAAATGTATGTTTTTTATCACCAGCATTTATTCTTTCAGGGGAATATCCAACATAAAAATCTTTGTTTAGTATTTTTTTTGATACGCTTTCTAAAATAGGAATACATATTTCATCTGTCACCCCAGGATAAACTGTTGATTCATAAACAATAGTCGCTCCTAATTTTAAATGTTTTGCTATGTTTTTTGTAGCACTTATTAAAAAAGATAAATCTGGTATATTTTTTTGAATCACTGGTGTTGGAACGGTAACAATTATAAAATCGGCAGCTTCAATAGCATTTTCATCATCTGAAAAAACTATTTTAGACTTTTTGATTTTTAAATCACCAGCCTCATTAGTAACATCGATACCTTTTTTATATAATCTAATTTTTTCTTTGTTAATATCAAAACCTATCGTATAATATTTTTTAGCAAAAGCCAAAGCAATAGGAAGTCCTACATATCCTAATCCAACAACTAAGACTTTCATTTTATTGCCCCGAAAACATAACAAAATTCAAGTATGCAAAAAGAATTATATAGACTTTCATTTATAGAAGTAACATCAATTAACATTCTACATCACTCCTCGTATTGCTATATACAATATTATGAATAATGTTATTTGTCAATATATTTTTTGTAAAAAGTTTATTTATAAGTAATAAAAATTATCAAGCCATAAAAAAATGATGCCTTGCACCATTATTTTGATTTTTTATCATTTTTAGGAATAACAAATTCTCTAGTATTATAATAATATTGACATCCACTTATTACACTGAATATTGTTGCTATAATTAAGCATATTTTTGCAAGTGGGAAGTGGAAAAACTCACATGGAAAATTACTAAAGAATGTTAATGTTAATCCAACCATCATAAAGGCAGTTTTAATTTTTCCCATTGAGGAAGCCGCTACTACTTTACCTTTATTTCCAGAAATCATTTTACAAGTATCAGTAATAATATCACGAGTAATAATAACAACTGGTACTACCAAAGGAATCACTCTATCATATGCAAGAATAATAAGTACACCATTTACTAAGATTTTATCAGCAATAGCATCAGCCATTTTACCGAAGTCAGTAACCATATTATATTTTCTTGCTATATGTCCATCAAGTTTATCTGTAAGTGAGGCAATTAGAAATAAAGTTCCTGCAATAATATATTTTAAATTAAATGTAACTCCATGATATAAATATACTGGCCATGAAAAGCCTAAAGCATGCCATGGTATACATAACATAATAAGTATAATAAATGCTAAAACAATTCTTGAAATTGTAAGTTTATTTGGTAAATTCATTTCCTACTCCTTATAACTTATCTCACTAGCAACTCTAGTGTTAACAGTAATTTGTTTTACAGCCCAGAAAACTGCAAAAACTGCTAAAATAACAATTAATACATATACAAGTACATATAAAACATTATTTGGTTTCTTTTCATGTCTTGTATATGGTGAAAATACTTTTTCTTCATTACCTTTAGTATTTTCCTCGATTTCCTTTTCAATATCTTTTACAGGTATTTTTGATGTTGTTTCAAAAACATATTCATTAAACTCATCTACTATTTTATCAGCATCAAGTCCTAAATATTTAGCATAATTACTAATATATTTTTTTAATGCAAATATGTCTTGAAATGCACCAGTTTTACCATCTTCGATATTTTCAAGAATTACTTTTTCAAGATTAAGATCACTACTTACTTCCTCAAGGGAAAGACCAGCAGCCTCTCTAGTATCTAGAAAAAGACTTCCAATATCTTTCAAACTAAATCTCTCCTTAATTAAAAAAATAAAAATAATATCTTAATAAGCCATGTTCTGTACCATTACTGGTGACAAACATTTATCTATGTACAAAGTACATCTAGTCTTAGGTTCGTTTTCCCTTGACCAGCTCCCCTACCAAAATTTGGGTTTCTCACTCGTGGGGTTTACCACGTTCCACTTCTTTTATTTCTAAAAGACTCGTCTCTTTGGCACTTTTATACCTAATCATTTCATTTTCAGAAATTTTCGGAGCCGTTAGCATATGCTACCTTAAGTTATTTATTCCTTAAGCACGAACATATTATCCATCACAGGATAAGTGAGCATGGACTTTCCTCAATAAAACTAAAAGTCTTACAGCGTTTGTCTAAAGATATTATTCATTTCTTCCATAAACAATTTTTTCTAAGTTACTTATTCTTTTTAGTAAATCAATGTTAGTAACTTGTTTGTTAGAACTATCTTCTTGCGTTTCAAGTTTTTCTTTTAACGCACGAATTTCTTGTTTAAGTGTATAATTATCAGATGTTAAATCATTAATTTGACCTTTAAGATTTTTAATAATATTATTATACTCAGTATAATCTCTTATGATCATATCAAGATATTTATCAACCTCTTGAGGCCTATATCCTCTTGCATCAATTTTGAAATCATGCTCTAGTATCTCCCCTGGTGTTAAATAAATCTTTTCATTATACATTTTTACACCTTCCAACATAAAAATTATAGCAAATTTCTTACTTATTTGTCAATATCCGTAAGGTTTTCATATTTTATCAAAAGTTTAGCATAATTAGTATCATCAATTAATTTACTTATAATAAAATCTATATCCATTAGTATCACCATTATTATAATATGATAAAAGAAAAATGTTATCAACAACTTCGACAAAACATGTCATTTATTTTATAAAAAAAGTATGCTATAATTAAAATGGTGAATATAAATGAATTATCCAACTGCAATTAAAAAGACCTATAAAAAACAAATTAATTATGGCAACCGTGGTATGGATTTAGAAAATTTTATTAACCAAACCAACGAGTACTACTTAGAAAAGGATATTGCTGTAATCTATAAAAAACCTACACCTATTCAAGTAGTAAAATATAATTATGATAACAAAAGAATAACTGATGCCTTTTATTTAACTCAATCTACCCTAGATTATAATGGAGTTTATAAAGGCTACTACATAGAATTTGATGCAAAAAATACAAATAAAAATTTTTTACCGCTTAATAACATAGCAGAGCATCAGATTAAACATATGAAAAATATTGTAAAACACAAAGGAATATGCTTTTTACTTATTGCAATTAATAGTGAATATTATGCTTTACCGGCAAAAATGTTATTTAATTTTATTGATAAAAAAGAAAGAAAAAGTATTCCCTATGATTTTATAAAAGAAAATGGTTATAAACTTGATTATAATTATTTAAAAGGAATAGATTATATAAAAGCTGTTGATTTAATGATAAAGGAGAATGTATGAAAAAATTAAAAATTCAAAGAAAATTAAAGAATTTTAATAGTAATGTAAAAACAAAAATTAATAATGAAATAAAAAGAAAAGGAAAAAAAGGATTTATTTGGGAAATAATATTTAGTTTTTTAATATTTTGTGCAAGTGCTGTTTTAATATTTGTACTTTATATTATAATTAGTGCTCCAAACTTTGAAAAAGATAAACTATATAAAAAGGAAGCCACAGTTATTTATGATAAAAATGGAATTGAATTTGCAAGAGTTGGACAAGAAGACCGTGAACTTATTGAATATAAAGATCTTCCTCAGGTATATATTGATGCCTTAATAGCTACTGAAGACTCAAGATTTTTTCAACATAATGGACTTGATATTGCCAGATTTTTAAAAGCCTCAGTGGGACAGCTTGTTTCCTCAAAAGCAGGTGGTGCTTCAACTATTACAATGCAACTTGTTAAAAAGACCTATACAAATGGAGCTTCCGAAGGTATAGCGGGTATTGTTCGTAAATTTACCGATATATATATGGCTGTATTTAAAATAGAAAGTTCATATACTAAAGAAGAAATACTAGAATTTTATTCAAACTCATTATGGTATGCTAACGGAAGAAGTATTAATACTACAGGTATCTATGGAATAGAGCAAGCAAGTCAACATTTTTTTGGTAAAAGTGTTAGAGATTTAAACCTTGCTGAGGCATCATTAATTGTTGGAATGTATCAAAATCCAAGATTATATAATCCATACAAAAACCCTGTTGGTTGTCGAAATAGACAAAAAATAGTTTTAAAATTAATGGTTAATCATGGATACATAACTGAAGAAGAAATGAATGCTGTACTTGAAATACCAATTGAAAGTATGGTAGCGGATGATAGTGATGCAGTATCTACTAACGATTATCAAGCAATAATTGACCATGTAATTGATGAAGTGTATGAAAAAACTAAAAAAGATGCTAGACAAGTACCAATGAAAATTTATACTACATTTGATTTAAAAGTACAAGATGTTCTTGTTAAACTTGAAAAAGGTGAATTATTTAAATACTATAATGATTATGACCAAGAAGGAACTGCAATTACATCAATCGAGGATGGTTCGATAATTGCTCTTTCTGGAGGTAGAAAATATGGTGCAAGAGGATTAAATCGTGCAACTGATATTAATCGTCAACCAGGTTCTACTGCAAAACCATTATTTGATTATGCACCTTATATGGAATATCTAAATGGTTCTCCAGGAGATTATTTCTTCGATGAACCTTATGCATATTCAACAGGTCAATCAATTAATGATGCCGATAGAAAATATCAAGGTATGATTACATTAAGAAAAGGTCTTATTGGTTCAAGAAACGTAACTGCCTTACAAGCATTTCAAAAGGTAGCTGCTAAAGATCAAAGTTTAATTGAAAATTTTGTTCATAGCGTAGGAATTAATTATGGTTCTGCATTATATGAATCTGCCTCAATTGGTGGTTTCAATGGTACTAACCCACTTGAAATGAGTGCTGCTTATGCTGTATTTGGCAGAGGTGGTTATTACATTAAACCTTATTCATTTACAAAAGTTATTTTCGAAGATGGAACAACATATGAAAATAAATATACAAAAGAAAAAGTTATTAGTGAAGAAACATCATATATGATTACTAATGTTTTAGTAGACACAGTTAGAGATAGTTGGTCTGGTTCAATAAAAATAAGTGGTACTGAAGTTGCCGGTAAAACAGGTACAACAAACCTTGATACAGCAACACAAAAAGCACAAAATTTACCTGCAGATTTAATTCCAGACTCTTGGAACATTACATATAATCCAGAATATTCAATTGCTTTATGGTATGGATATGATAGACATAGAACTGATTATTATATGAATACTAATACTGGATGGACTGCAAGAAGTAGAATAATGGAAGCTCTTGCAAGAAATATTTATAGCACGAATAAAACATTTAAAAGGCCTTCGGGTGTAATAAGTGTTGAAGTTGAAAAAGAAACAGTACCTTTAATGTTAGCAAGTGAATATACTCCTGAAGATATGAGAATGACTGAACTATTTAAGGAAGGAACAGAACCAACTGAAACATCAATAAGATATCAAAAACTTGAGGCTCCTACAGGAGGAAAAGCAAGTTATAATGGTAATGAAGTAACACTTTCTTGGACAGGTATTAAAACACCAGATGCAATAAATAGTACTTATTTACAAAATTATTTTAATGATAATTATGCAGCATTTGCTACAAAATATTATGAAAAAAGAATTGAATATAATAATAGTTATATTGGTAAACAAGGTTATGAAGTTTATATGCAAAATGAAGATGGTTCATTAAAGGAATTAACTTTTACTGAAAATGCAAGTTATAAACAAACTATCGAAGGTGGAAAATCATATAAATTTATTATTAAATCAAGTTATTCAATCTTTAAGGCAAACCAATCAGATGGCTTAATTATTAATGTTAATACAAAAACTGATACAACAATCGATGATATAATTAATCAAGATAAAGATAAAGATAAGGATGAGGATAAAGATACTGGATTAAACTAAAAACAAGGATTAAATTTTCCTTGTTTTTTTATATTTGCATTCCATTTTACAGTTTTGACATAATGGATTTTTTGCTTTACAATAATATCTACCAAATAAAAGTAATTGATGATTAATTTTATTATATTCACTTTTATCAAATATTTTAGACAACTTTTTTTCTATTTTTAAAACATCATCATTTTTATTAGCTAGTCCTAGTCTTTTTGAAACTCTTTCTACGTGTGTATCTACCGCCATTGTAGGAATATCAAATAGTTCTGATAAAACCACATTCGTAGTCTTTCTACCTACACCAGGCATTAGTTCTAACTCTTTTCTATTATTTGGAACTATTCCATTATATTTTGTTAATAAAATGTTACTAATTTCTTTAATATATAATGCTTTCTTATGATAAGAACCTAGAGGTTTAATAATATCTTCGATTATTTTTACATCTAAAGAAGCTATTTCATTTAAATTATATTTATATAACTCTTTAGTTACTTCATTAACTCTTTTATCTGTTGTTTGAGCAGAAAGCATCACAGATATTAAAAGTTCATAATCTTTATTATAATCTAGTTCACACTTAGGATTAGGTATATAATAATCTAAATTATCTCTTAAATTAGTTATCATCATCTAACCAATTATATTCAAAAACACTTGTTTCAAAGTTTTTTACTTCCTTATTTATTTTATTTTCATTAATTTCTTTTTCTAACTCTTCCTTACCCTTATATCCTTTTTTATTCCATTCAAATAATATTTTATCTATATATCTAAGTGAAGGTGCATCATTTTTAATTGCTTCATCTAATGCTTCGAGAATAAGCGATTCACTAAACCCTTTTGAAAGCCAAGCATTTATTATTTCATAATCCATACCTGATAAACCTTTACCAAACTTTTCTTGAAATTTAAAGAAAATACTATTTTCATTCTTTTCCTCTTTTTCTAAATCAATAGTTTCTTTTAAGTTATTATAAAAATTTTCTAATGATACTTTATCAATAACTTTTCCACCTTCATTTTTAATTTGATTTAATTTAATTAATTTTTTTGTAAGTAAACTATTAAAGGCTATTAAAGTATCATTTTCAGATAAACAAGTTGCTTTAGATATTTTTTTTATATCAAAAGTTAAATCATAATCATTATCAAAGTACATTAAAACTATAAACTCTTTTAAAGTTAAATTATACTTTAATGCCTCTTTTAAAAAAAGGGTTTCAATTATAAATTTTTTGTTGTCTTTATTCATTTTTGTACCTACCTAATATATATTTTTTAATTTCATTTTTCTTATTTTTTAAATTCTTTTTTAAAATTTCGATTTTTACATCATTTATTATTTCACTAACCTTTTTTGAGGGTTCAAGATTTAAAAGTGTCATTACTTCTTTACCAGTTATATCAATATCTTTCATACTTTTTATAGGAAGATTTTTATATATTTTGTTGATAGTTTGTTTGTTTATATGTAAAACATCTCCGGCTACATAAGAAAGATATAATCCATAATTAAATAATGTAAAGTTATTAATTCTATTTTGATTTATTATTTCCTTTATCTTAGCAATATTATCTTTTTCCTCTTTAGTATATTCAATTTGTTTTACCTCTATTTGAGAAAGCATACCTAAAATATCCACAGTAAAAGTTATATCTTCATTATATTTAAGTCCTAAAACTTCACTTATTTTTGTTTCATCTAAAAGCTTTAAACCTTTTTTAAAATTCTTATTTGATAATATTTTAATTAATTCATCTTTAACTCTTTTAGGACTTAAAGTACTAACCTTTTCATAATTATTTTTAATTGCATTATAAGTATTTTCTTCGATATCAAAATCTAATATACTTGCAAATCTTATTGCCCTAAGCATTCTAAGGGGATCTTCAGTAAATTTATCATTAGCATTACCAAGTGATCTTATAATACCTTTCTTAAGGTCTTCCTTACCATTTAATAAATCTAATATTTTATCATTTTTATCTAAACATATTGAATTTATAGTAAAATCTCTTCGATTAATATCCTCGAGTAAATTACTAACATATTCTATTTCAATAGGCTTTCTATTATCATATTTTTTTTCTTTTCTATATGTTGTTATATCAATATTGTATTTTTTAATTTTCATATTAAGTCCACCATAATTATTAAGATTTTGTTTCACATTAAATAAATGAATTAAATCTTTAGGTTTAGCATTTGTACATATATCCACATCATAAGAGTTTTTTTTAAGTAGATAATCACGAACAAAACCACCTACTATATAGGCTTCATATCCTTCACTTTCAATTTTTTTTAGAATATTTTTTATAATTTTATCCATAATCTCTCCGTAAATATTATACCATAATTTTATATAAAATAAGTAAATATTTAATCAAAATAAAACTCGAACTAAAAAGCTCGAGTTAAGTATTTAATTGGTGCTTGTAATCGGGGTCGAACCGATACTTTCTTTTGGAAAAATAGATTTTGAGTCTATCGCGTCTACCAATTCCGCCATACAAGCAACAAACAAATACATTATACCATTTAATTATTGTTTTTTCAAATAATCTAAAACAATTTCTTTATCATCTAGGTGATGTTTTTCATGTCCTATAATTTGATAATCTTCGTGTCCTTTACCAAGAATTAATAAAGTATCATTTTTATTAAGCATTTCTAATCCTTTATTAATAGCCTCTTTTCTATCAAAGATTATTTCATAATTTGTTTTATGAACACCACTTATTATATTATCCATAATAATTTTAGGGTCTTCAGTACGAGGATTATCGTTAGTAAATATTACATAATCACTTTTTTGGGTAGCAACATTTCCCATAATTGGTCTTTTTTTAGGATCTCTATCTCCACCGCAACCTACAATAGTAATTATTTTACCTTTTTTATTTTCTAAAAAAGAATTAATTATTTTTTCAACAGCATCTGGTGTATGGGCATAGTCAATAACTGCTTCAGCATCACGTACTTTAATTTGTTCACATCTTCCCTTCGGAGGAAAAACATCTTTAGTTATATCAAATATTTTTTGAATATCTATTCCATAAGTATTAATTATGGCTAGTGCCGTCATATAGTTATAAACATTAAATTTACCCCTTAAATTAGTTGTAACACTTAAATTTTTTTCATGATATTTAAAATTAATTATTGTACCACTATCAGTACTTTCATAACTTATTACTTCATAATCAGATTTAGTAAATCCAATTGTTTTATAATTTTTCTTTTCAAAATACTTACCATATTCATCATCATTATTAACAATAATTGTACCAGTGTCCTTTAGGTAATCTAAAATTAAAAGTTTTGCTTTTAAATAATTTTCCATAGTTTTATGATAATCTAAATGATCCTCGGTAAGATTTGTAAATGCCTCAATAGTAAAAGATAAACCTTCGACTCTTTTAAAAGATAAAGCATGTGATGAAACCTCCATTACAACAACTTTGCAACCCTTTTCAAGAGCAGTAGTTAGCATTGAATAAATCTCAGTTATCTCAGGAGTTGTATTAGGTAGTTCATAAACTTCATTTTCTACATAAAAACCAATTGTGCCAATATAAGCAGTTTTAATTCCAAGTTTATTAAGCATTTGATAAGTTAGAAAACAAGTAGTTGTTTTACCATTTGTACCAGTTACACCAATAATATCAAGTTTATTAACAATATCTTTATAATTATCAACAATATATTTTTGTAAATACTCTTTTGTATCAGGAACAACAATTGTTTCAACGTTATAACTTCCATGTTCACATACTATTTTTGATGCACCATTTTCAATTGCTTTTTCAATATAATCGTGTCCATCAACAGTATTTCCCTTTATAGCAATAAAAGTATCACCTTTTTTAACTTTTCTTGAATCAGTTTTAATATTTATCATAATTAATCCTTTCTATATTTCATTAAAATATATGTCGTACCACACTAAAAATGTGTATATTGTCCAAACCTTTTTATATGAATCTCTTTTACCATTTTTATGTTCTTCGAGAAGTTTATTAATTTTTTTTGTATCAAAAAATAATTTTGCACTTTCACCATTAAATTTTTCTTTAATTATATTATATAACTTATCAGTTTTAATCCATTCTCTCAAAGGAACAGGAAACCCAAGCTTTTTCTTTTTATATGCTTCATTAGGTATTACCTTCGAAGCGGCCTTTCTAAGAGCAACCTTTGTAGTCTCTTTATTTATTTTTGCATAAGTAGGTAAAGATTTTGCAACTTCATAAACTTTATTATCTAGAAATGGAGTTCTTGCCTCAAGGCCAAACATCATTGTATTTCTATCTACTGCATGTAAAAAATCATTTACTAACCAATAATAATAATCAATCATTTGTCTTTGAATTAATGTAGAATTATCTTTATATCTATCATAAACATTCTTTACAATATCTTTTGTATTAATTTGATTTGGAATTTTAACAATACTTTGTGCTTCTTTATCACGAAATACTCTTCCTAAACCAATGTTATAATTTTCTAACTTTTGTCCTCTTCGATAAAGAAAATTAAAACCTCTTATATCTGGAAAAATACTCACAATATTTGAGACAATATGTCTTAAAAAATAAGGTAATTTCATATATCCTTGCATAGTAAGTTCCTCTTGGTAAGAGTTATAACCTGCAAAAAATTCATCTGCTCCTTCACCAGAAAGAACAACTTTTACCTCCTTCGAAGCAATTTCTGACACAAAATATAAAGCAATTGCTGATGGGTCCGCTAAAGGTTCATCCATATAATACATAATTTTAGGAAAAGATTCTATATATTCATCCATAGTAATTTTTTTTGAATAATTTTCAATACCTAACTTATCAGATAAATCTTTTGCATAACTAATTTCATCAAATTTTGGATTATCATATCCAACAGTAAACGTTTTATCTGGTTTTGCAAGTGAAACTATATACGAAGAATCTATTCCACTTGATAAAAAAGAACCTACTTCAACATCACTTATTTGATGATATTCAACTGAATTTTTCATTGCTTTATCAATATTATCAACAATTTTATCCATATCATCATTTTTTTCTTTAAATTCTAGTGTAAAGAAACTTTTTGTTTTAATCTTACCATCTTTATAGATTAAATAGGTTCCTGGGTCAAGTCTATATACCCCCTTGAAAAAGGTTTCTGATGTTGGAACAGAGTTAAAACATAAATATGCAGATAATATATCAGTATTTAGTTTCTTTTCAAAATCTGGATTTGCTAAAAATGCTTTTGGTTCTGAGGCAAACATAAATGTATCATTAAATTTTGCATAATAAAGTGGTTTAATACCAAAACCATCTCTTGCCATAAATAGTTCATTTTTATTTTTATCCCATATTGCAAAAGAAAACATACCTCTTAAATGGCTTGGAAGTTTTTCACCCCACTGTTCATAACCATGAAGTATTACTTCAGTATCAGTTTTTGTTTTAAAAACATGTTTCTTTTTTAATAAAGCTTCTTTTAATTCTTTAAAATTATAAACTTCTCCATTATAAATAATAACCTTACTTTTATCTTCATTATATATTGGTTGTGCACCAGTATTTAAATCAATTATTGCAAGTCTACGATGAGCAAGTGCACAATTATCATCAATATAAAAACCTTCACCATCTGGACCACGATGCTCAATTTTTTTTGACATATCTTTAATTATTTTCTCTTTGTTTTCTTTATTATTTACAAATCCTACGATTCCACACATACTATCACCTTCTTGTTAGTTTTCTTTATAGGTACTTTTATATAAATCTACTTCTTCATTTGAATTTTCTTTATTAAATTTAATTTCTGGTAAATCACTTAATGATGCAAGTCCAAAATAATCTAAAAATTCTCTAGTTGTTTTATATAAATTTGGATGTCCCGGTAAATCAGACTTTCCACATACTTTAATTAAATCTTTTGCCATTAATTTTTTTATCATAAAAGATGAAGAAATTCCTCTTAAATTGTCTACACCAGTTCTAGTAATTGGTTCATTATATGCAATAATTGCAAGTGTTTCAAGTGCTGCTTGAGATAATGTTTCAGCTCCTGAAGTATCCTTAACTAGTTTTTGATAATACTCAATATGTTCTTTTTTAGTCGTTAATTTAAAAGAGTTAGATAAATAACTTATTCGAATACCTCTTTCAGCTTTTTCATATTCTTTCTGTAAATCATTTAAAAGTTTTCTAGCTTCTTTTTCATCAATTTCTAAAACTTCACAAATTTTTTCTAAAGTAATACCTTCATCTCCGACTACAAATAGTATTCCCTCTAAAACTGCTAATTTATTCATTATATACCTCAACATATATTTTACTAAAATTTTTGTTTTGTGACAAGGTTATCAAATTATCTTTACTCATTTCTAAAATACTTAAAAAAGTAACAACAATTTCCTCTTTTGTACATTCATTAAAAAGCCTAGTAAACTCAACCTTTTTTTCTCTACTCAAAATTTCTTTTATATAATTAATTTTATCTTTAACACTAATTTCTTTTCTAGCAATTTTTGTATTTCTTGGTTTTTTATACTCTAATCTTTCGGATATTTCAAGCATTGCATTAACAAGATCCTCTAAAGAAACATCATCACTTAAATAAGTTTCATTATTAGCATATTCCTTTAAACTTTCTGGTACTTTTGTAAAATAATCTTGTCTATTTTTTTCAAGTTCACGAAAATCATTAGTAATAGTTTGATATTTTTCATATTCAATTAATCTATTACGTAAATCTTCTTCACTATTAATTTCATAATTATCATCGTCTTCTTCTTCATCAAAACCTAATATAATTTTACTTTTTAAATGTATTAGTTCTGATGCCATAACTAAATACTCACTTTTATTATCTAAATCATTTTTATCAAGTGAGTTTATAAAGTTGATGTATTCATCTATTATTATCTTTAAATCTATTTCATATATGTCAAGTTCATGTTTTTTAACCATATGAAGCATTAAATCTAAAGGTCCTGTAAAATCTTTAATATTAAAATTCATTTTTCTCCTTACTAACTACAAGTAAAGAATTCAGCGGTCATTTCATAATTAATTTTAATTGGACTTACTCCTTTACTATAGTAATAAATATTATCTATTTTTGTATCACCAGCATTATAATCCATAGTTAATCTATATCTAAATCCATTAGTTATTTCAGTTACAGTTGCAGTAACACCTGACTGACCTCCAAAAGATGCTGCTAAAGTAGTGTATTCATTAAATAAGTTTGTATAATTTACATTATCATTAGTAACTATTATAGTATCTTCATATTTAAATAACTTATCATTTTCAAAAAAATATATAATTGATTCGCCATTATTATTTTTACAAGTCATCGCAGATTTATTTTCACTATCAACATCAAGGCTAATTAAATCATAATCACTTTCATCGAGTTTAGCAATATTATACTTTGTTGGAGTAACACTTAACTGATATGAAAAGTTTTTATTAGATTTATTAGTAATAATACCATTAATTTTAATTACAGAAATTTGAGTATTACTGTCATCATATAGTCTAATAAAATATGAATCATTTGTTAAATTAAGTTCTTTATCTGCATTATTGTTAACTAAAAAACTTAGTGTTCCAGCATCAAAACTAATATTAGTAAATGTAGTTTCATTTAACTTTACTTCATTATTTGTAAATGCATAAATAGTATTTTTACTATTTTCGGTAACATTTGTTGTGGTGTTAGTCCCATTTTCAGTACCATTTGTAGTGTTATTATTTACTACATAATTATTCGTAAAGGCTTTATTATATAAATAATCACGATATGCTTTTTGAATATCAGGTAAGAAATAAATTACCACAATAAAAATAATAAATAAAAAAAGTGTTCCAATCCAACCATATTTTTTTGTATCAGTTCTTCCTATTGTAACTGATTGTAAAGGATTTGTATCTATATTAACTTTTCTTCTTCTAGCCAAGTTATTCCCTCCTACTCTTCATAGTAATTATACTATATTTGCAAATATAAAACAAGAAAAGTATTGCACTTTAATTTAATTATTGTTATAATATATCTAGTTTTGTTGAAGCAAAACGTTTTGGCGGGGTATATCAACTGGCTAGATAGTTCGGTTCATACCCGAAATGTTGGGGGTTCGAGTCCCTCCCCCGCTACCAAATAAATTTATGTCAAACATTAATGTTTGACTTTAATAAATAACTAATTCTAGTAAGGGTTAGTTTTTTTATACTATTAAAACTGTTTAAAAATCAATTAAGAAAAATAAATTTTTATTTAAAAAGTATTGCATATTGTCAATAAATAGTGTATATTACTTATTGAGATGTGCCTAGGAAACTTTAGAAGCCCTAGGTCTTTTTCATTTTATAGGAGGTAAAAATGGCTAAAGAATTTAAATCAACAAATGAATTATTAGAAATAATTAATTCAAAAGGTTTATTAGTAAAAGATAATAATAATTTCAGATATCTAATTGGAAAGTACTCATATTATTCAATAGTAAATACCTACAAGCTGATATTTAAAATTGGAAATAACTATAAGAATAACGCTTCGTTCGAAGAAATATTTGCAATGTATAAGTTTGATAAGAACTTAAAAATAATAATGCTTAAATATATTCTTGAAATTGAAGCTGTTATTAAAACAAAAATTGCTAATCTATTTGCTGAAAAGTATGGATTAGAAGATTATTTAAATATTAACAATTTTGATTTAAAAGATGATAATTCTAATTTAGAACATATAGAAAAATTAATTGAAGAAATAAAAAATGAAATTGATAAAGGAAATGGTAAACATGATGCAATAACTCATTATATGAATAAGTATGGATTTGTTCCACCTTGGGTTGTTACTAAAATATTATCTCTTGGAACTATTAGTAAATTTTATGGTTTAATGAAACAACAAGATAGACAAGAAATAAGTAAGCAATTTCATATAAATGATAGAATATTAAAAAATATTCTTGGTAATTTAACATCAGTTCGTAATATAGCAGCTCACGATGATAGATTATATACCTATAGAAGTACTTTCTATATTAGATTAGACAAAACTAAAAAATCACCAGATAAAGTATTACATACAAATATGTATATAATAATTAAATCGTTGGAATTATTATTAGAAAACGATCAAGCAATTGAAATGAAAAACTTAATTATAAAGGAATTAGATATATTAAAAAATAGTTTAACTTCAATAAAAATTGATGAAGTATTAAAGGTAATGGGATTCGATAAGAACTATTACACTGCATAAATATTGATTCACAGCATATAATAATAATGAAAAGTGCCTAGAAAACTTTAGAAGCCCTAGGCCTTTTTCATTTATCTCATTATAAAAGTAATGATAAACATGATGAAAAATGAATACTAATATAAGATTAATTGTTTATGAAATATTTTTGAAGTTTCAAACATACAACGTATTTGTACGGAATAAATATTTAATAGATAGAAATATCTATTTTTTTTTAATCAAAATAAAGTGTTCTGTCAAGAACACTTTTTTAGAGGTGATTATTTATAATAAATAATCCAATATAATTTTAACATGTTTTTCTATAAACCTCAACGAACAAGTGAGTATAATTTTACTTAATTAATGAGAAAATAATATTAGAAAGACTGGTGAGCATATTGCATAATAAAAATGATGAAAATTATATTTATTATTTAGTTGCTCACAACCTAAAATCTATTAGAAAGAAAAAAGGATTTACTCAAGCTAAATTTGCCGAACTTTGTAATTATAGTGAAGGATTTATAATGAATATTGAAAGTAATAAATATTTACAAACATTTAGTTTAGGAACACTTTGGAAGTTTGCCCAAGTTTTAGATATTGATATACGAGAGTTATTTATACCAATTGATGATAATAAATAACTTTTTTTCATTTGTAGACAAAACATAAAATATATGATATAATCTATTTGTTTTTGAAAAACTTTTAAAAATAAGAAAGAAGGATTTTATATGAAAAATGAAATAGAGGAAACATCTATAGTTGCTTTAGGTGGCCTTGGAGAAGTTGGAAAAAACATGTATGTCATTACTCATAAAGATGAAATAATTATAATAGATTGTGGAGTTCTTTTCCCTGAGGATGACTTACTTGGAATAGATTATGTTATACAAGATTATACATATCTTAAACAAAATGAAAGCAAAATTAAAGCATTAATAATAACGCATGGTCATGAAGATCATATTGGAGGAATTCCATTTTTACTTCAAAGTGTAAATATTCCTGTTATTTATGCTCCGAAAATTGCTACAGATCTAATTAATAAAAAACTTGAGGAAAGAAATATTAATTACAAAAATATTGAACTAATAAATAAAGATTTAGTTTTAGAGTATAAATATTTTAAAATTGAATTTGTTAATACTACTCACTCAATACCAGATAGTTTTGCAATATGTATTCATACACCAAATGGAACGATTTTTGAAACTGGAGATTTTAAATTTGATTTAACCCCAATTGGACCAATGGCAGATATCCATAAAATGGCTAAAATTGGCGCTGAAGGTGTAACACTACTTTTAAGTGATTCAACCAATGCTCTATCCGAAGGTTATTCAAAAAGTGAATCATCAGTTGATGGAACTTTAAATGATATTATATCAAGACATCACGGAAGAGTTATAATTGCAACATTTGCCTCAAATATATTTAGAATTAAACATATAGTTGAAACTTGTAAACAATACGGAAGAAAAATAATTGTTTTTGGAAGAAGTATGGAAAATGCAATCGAACTTGCTAGTAATAATGGGCTTATCGAAGATAAAAGTATATTTATAGATGCATATCAAGCAAAAAGTTTAAAAAGAAATGAAGTATGTATATTATGTACTGGTACTCAAGGAGAACCTCTTGCAGCTTTATCAAGAATAGCTAATGGTGTTCATAAACAAATATCATTATTAAATGATGATTTAGTAATATTTTCATCAAGTGCTATACCAGGTAATGCAAATAGTATAAATAAAATTATTAATAAACTTTATTTAAAAGGTGTAAGAGTATTTACTAATACTGAATTTAGTGATATTCATACATCTGGTCATGCTAAAGAAGAGGAACTTAAATGGATGCTTAGAATTATTAAACCAGCTTATTTTATGCCAATGCATGGTGAATACAGAATGCTTAAAAAACATGCTGAAATTGCTAAAATGTGTGATGTTGAAAATTCTTTAATTTGTGAAAATGGTAATGTTGTAAAAATGCTTAATGGAAAAGTATATAAAGATGGTAATGTTATATCTGGCGATGTTTATGTTGATGGATCAAGAGTTGGTGATGTAGGCTCTGTAGTTATAAAGGATAGAAAACTTATGAGTCATGATGGTATTTTAATTACTATTTTAAATATTAATACTTTAACAAGAAAATTATTAATAAAACCAAATGTTACTGCACGTGGATTTGTTACAATAAATGAAAATATTGAATTAATTAATAAAATAGAAAATAAAATTTCTGATATTACAAATAATTACCTAGCAAAATCAATTTATAGTTATACTGATTTAAAAAATCAAATCATTTTAGAGGTTCTTCCATATATTAATGAACTTACAGGAAGAAGACCAATTATATTACCTGTAATTATGGAAGTTAATCAATCTATATATTAAAAAAACTGCAATAATCATATTGCAATTTTTTTATAGGTATTTTTCTAATTGTTCATTTTGACTATAGAATCTATCAAAAGTTAAATACTTTGCTCCATCTTTTATTAATACCTGAGGTTTTTGAGTTTGATAATCCTTAAAAATAGTTTCACAGTTTAAAGTAAAATATTTTGGGCTAAATATCATACAAAGTTTATCACTTGCCCAATGTTTTTCCAATATATTTTTATCAGTTTCTGAAAATGAACTAGGATATTGTCCATGAGAATGATAACAACCAATAACCTCAATATTTTTTAATTTAGCATAATTCATTGCTCTAGCTTCATATAAAATTGAAAAATTAAACTCATTTTCTTTTCCAATTATATTTTTTTCATAATATATTTGAGTTACATAAAAATATTTTAGCGAATCTTTTTCTACAACTTGTCCTAAAAGATAACCACCACATTCGTGAAATTCATCCATAAATGCGTGATTTATAATAGCATCAGATACATTTAAATTCATAATAACAATTGATTTTTGTGTTTCCATAATATCCTTTCAAAAAGAAGAAGTCATTATTTTGCTTCTTCTTGTGCTCTTGTTTCCCTAATAACAGTAATTTTAATTGTACCAGGATATTGCATTTCTTTTTCAATTTTATCTTTCATATCTCTAGCAATTTTAAAACTTGTTAAATCATCAACTTCATTAGGTTTAACCATAACTCTGACTTCTCTTCCTGCTTGCATTGCATATGTTTTTTCAACACCTTCGAAAGAGTTTCCAATACTTTCTAATTGTTCAAGTCTTTTTATATAATTTTCAACTGAATCATTTCTTGCACCAGGTCTTGCAGCACTTAAAGTGTCCGCTACTGCGACAAGGTTGGCAATTACGGTTTTTGCTTCTTTTGCACCATGATGAGAAACTATTGCATCAAGTACTGTTTCATTTTCATGATATTTTTTAGCAATATCATATCCAATATCAACATGAGAACCCTCAACTTCAAAATCTATTGCTTTACCAATATCATGTAAAAGTCCCGCTCTTTTAGCAAGTGAAATATTTTCACCAAGTTCTGATGCCATAAGACCACATAGATTAGCAACCTCGATTGAATGCTTTAATGCATTTTGTCCATAACTAGTACGATAATTTAATTTACCAATTAAATGTAATAGTTCTGGATCCATCTTAGTAAGACCAAGTTCATTCATTGTCTTATTACCAAGTTCAGTTATTTTACTATCAATATCCCTTACAGTTTTATCATATACTTCCTCGATTCTTGCAGGATGTATACGTCCATCTTTAATAAGTGTCTCAATAGTAATTTTGGCTATTTCTCTACGAAGTGGATCAAATGATGATATAACAATAGCTTCAGGAGTATCATCAATTATTAAATCAACTCCAGTAATTGATTCAATTGTACGAATATTTCTTCCTTCACGGCCAATTAAACGACCTTTCATTTCATCATTAGGAAGTTCAATTGTACTAACTGTCTGAAGACCTACAACATCATCAGCATATCTTTCCATTGAACCAACAATTAATTGTTTTGCTTTTTCATTTGCCTCAAGTTTTGCTTTTGCAGTTTCTTCGGAAATATACTCCGCTATTTCCTTACTCATATCAGCCTCAACTCTAGACATAATTTGCTTTCTAGCATTATCTTTACTTAAGCCAGATATTTTTTCTAATTTTTCAATTTCCTCTTTTAAAAGAGTATCCATTTTATCCTCTTTTTCTTGGATAGTTTGATTTCTTAAATTTAGAGAGTTTTCTTTTGCATCTAAAGACGAATCTCTTTTCTGAAGCATTTCTTCTCTCTTATCAAGATTATTTTCTCTACTAATTAAACGATTTTCAGTTTCTTTAAGTTCTGCTTTTTTTTCTTTTATTTCAGCATCCGTTTGTTGTTTTAATTTAAAACTTTCTTCTTTAAGTTCCAAAAGAGCATCTCTTTTTTGTTTGTCTGCTTCTTTTTTAGCTTCATCAATTAGTTTAATAGCTTTATTAGTGCGTTTTTTATTTATAATATAATAAATTACAAATACTATTGCACCACCAATTATTAATCCAATAACTAGAGTTAAAATGGAAGTTGTAGTTAATTCCATTTTAATCCTCACTTTCCTTTTACATAGAATTTTTTTAATTCCTACAATTTAATTATATATTTTTTTTCAAACTTAATCAATAGAAAAATAATATAGGTTTACAAAATTACCTATATTACATATAAAAATATTGAAAAAAAGAATAATATACTTGCGGCTAAAACAAAGAAATGAAATATTGAATGCATATATTTTTTCTTTTTACCTACTGCATAAAATATTGCACCAATAGTATAAATAATTCCTCCACTGAGCATCAAATAAATACCTGCTATATCAATGCTATTTAATAGTGTTTTAAAAGTAAATATAATCATCCATCCCATTACTAAATATAGAAACATTGAAAATTTTTTATACTTATTTAAATTAATTGAATTTAAAGTTATACCAAGTATTGCACATCCCCATATAACTCCAAAAACTGTCCATCCTAAAGCCTTAGGAAGTGATACTAATGCATAAGGTGTATAAGTTCCCGCAATAAGTAAAAAAATTGAATCATGATCTAATATTCTAAAAACTCTTTTAGCATTATTAAGTTTAAATGAATGATATAATGTAGACATTGTATATAAAATAATAGAGCAACTTCCATAAATAACTGAACTTATTACAGCATAAACATTATGGTGAATTGCACTAAAAACAGTACATAAAACAAGAGCTGCAATTGAAAGAAGACCTCCAACACCATGACTTATCGCAGATAATAGTTCCTCACATAAATTATATTTTGGTATTTCAATCTTATCTTTTAATTTCATATATAAATCATATCATAAACATAACAATATTTAAAGAGCACATATTTTAAAATATGTGTTATAATAGTCTTCATAAAGGAGAAAGAATATGCAAGATAATTTTATGAAATATATAGAATATTTATTTGTAACAGGGCAACTTGATGAAATGGACAATGAACAGATTTCAGAAATTGCCAATGAACTTTTTAACGATGATGAGTCATTGGATAATGATGATAATAGTTTAAAAAGATAAAAAAACAATGCCAGTTAAGCATTGTTTTCATTTGATGTTAAATTAATATTTCCAACTCCACCTTCAATAGTTAAACTAACAAGTCCTTTACCATTTTCATAATTTGAATTTATTTCTTCGCCATTAACTTTAATATTACCTATCCCTTTATTAATCTTAACTTTATAATCATTTAAACTATTAAATAAGTTAATATTAAATTCTCCTACACCAGTAGTAATTTTATTACTACCTTTGAATAAAGCAGAAATATTTGTTTTACCAGCACCCATAGTTAAATTTAAATTATAGATATTTCCATATTCAATATCAAGACTACCTGCTCCACCTAAAACTTTAGTTTCATCTAAAACAGTAAGTCTTTTAAAATCAATTTTACCCGCTCCTTGTTTTAAATTAAGTTTTTTAGTTACAAGATTTTCAGCTTCAATTTTACCAGCACCTGTAGTAAATTCTATTTCACTAAATTCTTTATCGCTGGGAAGATAAATAATTAAATTACTATCTTTTGTTTCAAAAGAAACATTAATTTTTTCTTCATTGATTTTAATTACACCATTTTTATTTTCCAATTTTACATTTTTATTATTTGTTTCTATTTTAAAGTTTTCAGCATCTTTAATAATTAAATTTGTATAAGATAAAGTTACGCTTAACTTAGAAATATTATCATTTCCATCATAAATAACTTTATTTTCCTTCAAAAGAGCACCAGTACTAAAAAACTTTTTAAATACATTATATTTACCTGTATAAAGTCCATATATAACAAATATTATTAATGCAAGAATAATTAATCTAAATAATCTTTTTATCATTTAACATCTACTCCACCAAAGATGCATACAGAATTTAAATATATAGTAATTTCTTTTTTACTAGATTGTTTTCCTCTTTTTACTTCAACACCTCCGAAAAATGGAGTCGAAGATACTTTAACTTTTACATCATCAGGAACATATATATCTATTCCACCAAAAACTGATAAAGTATTTATAACAATATCTTTTTCAATTTTGCCATCTCTTAAATCAAGTTTTATTCCTCCGAAAAGTGATTTTAAATCTAAATTCTCTACTTTTTCATCCTCAAATTTTAAATCTTGAGAACCAAATACTGCAATATAATTATTGCTTTCTTTATTATTTGCATTAATCTTTTTAATTTCTTTGCCATTAATACTTAATACATCCTTAAATACTAATAAAAGTCCAATTGAAATTAATATAACTGGTAATAATAATTTAATTAAAAGCTCATATTCAATTAAATCTCTTTCCGCTAAAAAAAGCCAAACACCAATAATTAAAAATATTAAACTTGAGGTTTTTTCTTTATCATTTATAAGTCCTACTAAAGAAGGAATTATTATAAATAAAGTCCACCAACCAGAGAAAAATAAATTAATATTAGTAATTCCAAAAGCATTTAAGCCAAGTATTAACCCAATAAAAATTAATAAAAATCCAATAATATATTTTGTATAATCTTTCATATCTAACCTACTTTCTATAAAAATTATAACACTTAATAAAGTCTATGTAAAACTATTTTAAATAATAATGTCTAATTGTATTTAAGTTTTCAACTACATTTTAAAGACTCTTTATAAAATCATAGATATATGGGTATATAATTTTATATCCTTCATAATTCAAATGAAGATTATCTGGCAAATATGTTTTTGTATTAACTTTTAAGATATTTGAATATTCTTCATTAAATAAATCTAAATATTTTATATTCCATTTATCAAGAATTTTCTTTGTCATCATAATATATTTATTATAATCATCATAACTCCATTTCTGACCTCTTTCTGTATAATTTGGAGTATAATAAGTTATAATATATCCAATTTTTGCATCTTTAAAATATTTTTTGGCATTATATATATATGATTCAAATCCTCCGGCAAAAGTATTTACATCAAAATCATCTTCACTCTTACTATTTGATATTTCTCCTAAAGGTGTGTTATATAAAACATCATTAATACCACCTTGCATAATTACATAATCATATTTTTCATTTGCATGAGAAATAATTGTATCTGTAAGCCACTTATTTTTATCATCATAGGTTGATACTCTATAATCACTTATTCCAGCATTTATAACGATGTTAAAATCATAATTATCCTTTATAAATTCTGCCCAAGAATAACCTTTAGTTAGAAAACCATAAGTTATAGAATCACCGAAAAATATAATATTTTTATTTTTAGTAACCACAGTATAAATAATTTTATAAGAAACTTCTTTATTATCGAGTTTACACTTTATAGTATCATTATTTTTTTGACAAACAACTTTTTCATTATTCGAAGATACAATGTTATCTAAATAATTATAATTTTCATTTTCTAAGATATGTACTTCTTTAGATTTAACATTTATAAAACTTTCTTTTTCTTTTACATTATTACAACCACATGCAACTATACATAACATTATTAAAATAAATTTTTTCATAAATTACCTACCTTAACTTTAATATTGACATATCATCATATAAATTGTTTAAATTATATAATATTAATACATTATCAATATTTTTACTCTTTACAAAATCACTTACACTTTTATTATAATACCTTAAGTCAATTACATAAATATTTTTATAATGTGATGTTAAAAAAGGAATAAATGAATTTGCATAACTATTTTTTATAACAAGAATTGAGTTTTCATTTTCAAAATTTTCAATTTCTATTAAAGCATGATTATTATCTAAAAATATTGAATACTTATCTTTTTTATCTAAATAATCATAATTATATAAACTATTAGTTACTTTATTTTCATTAACATAATTTATAGTTAAATTTTCATTTTTTAAAAATAAATATATATCATCACTTTTATCATAACTAAGCACTTTTGTTTGACTTGTTCCTTTAAAAGAGTTACTTACTTTAACAATATTATAATAGCTTTCGTCATTTGGAATAATGTTTTTACTTTCCATATATTTTTTATATGCATAATATGCACCGAAACTAGTCCAGTGATGATCAGTTTTATAATACATATTTGTTTTTTTATTATGATTTTTTAAAGTATCAATTACATTTATGTTATTTGAATATTTTAAACTACTATATAAATAATTTATATCATTTTCTTCATTTGTGTTAATACTTCTTTTTAGTTTATCACTATTAATATAAATAGAATCCGGTACTATCATAACATCTGTTTGAATATTTTTAGCAAAATCATTTATTGTTTCTATTATTAAACTACTTTTTTTGATTTCAACTTTTTCTGGCAATAAATAATAATCATTTGCAACATAAACTCCATTTACAAGGGTTTTACCACATAATAATTCAATTTTATTTTTTAGTTTTAAAAGTTCATTTCTAAATGGTGCATTATCAAGTAAATAACTCTCTACATTGTTTAAACTAAATTTTGTTAAATATCTATTTTCAAATTCTGAATAGCTTTCCTTTTTTTTAAATAAAAACATAACTGAATAAATAAAAATCATAATACTTATTATTAAAAATATAATTTTATTTCTTTTTTTCATAAACTACCCCTTAAAAATTATTATATAAAAATGGTTTAAATGAACCAGATAAAATAAATGAAACTGTAATTATAAATAAGCAAACATAAATAATTATTATTACTATATTTATAAATTTGTTATTAGAAATTTTATTTTTTATACTTTCTGGAAGTTTTAAAATCATAAGTAAACTTAATATGATTAAAAATAAATTATCCCTTAAATAAAAGATTACTTCATTATTATAAAGGTTACCCTTAAACATATTTGATATAAATAAACTTATATCATTTAAACTATTTTGAGTAAATAATATATAACCAAATAATACAATAATTATTACATACAAATGCTTAAATATTTTAGGAAGCTTTTCTAAAAAATTATTTAAAACAAACTTTTCTAAAACTATTATTATTCCATAGTATAATCCCCATAATAAAAAATTAATTGTATTTCCGTGCCAAATACCCGTTAAAAACCAAACTACCATAAGATTTCTTATTGTTATGAGTTTATTTTTCTTACTTCCTCCTAAAGGGAAATAAACATACTCTTTAAAAAAATTTGAAAGTGATATATGCCATTTACGCCAAAAAGAAGATATACTATTTGCTAAATATGGATTATCAAAATTTTCCTCTAAAGAAATACCACACATTTTACCAAGTCCTAGTGCCATATTTGTATAACCTAAAAAATCAAAATATAAATATAATGCATAAATAATTAAAACAAACAAACATGATAAAAATGTTTTATTAGTTATACTATTAAAAGTGTTATATAAAATACTTAAATTATTTGCAAGTAATACCTTTTGAAATAAACCCGTTAAAAATCTATAAAAGCCTTTTGCTCCTATTTCAAAAGAAATATCTAAATTCCTTATATTTTTTGTTACTTCATTAAACCTTGTAATTGGTCCCATTAAAACATTGCAAAATAGTGTAATATAACATAAATAATCTAAAAAACTTTCATTTTTAATTTTATTATGTTTTCTATCAAGTATGTAACTAATATTATTAAAGGTATAAAAACTTATCCCTAAAGGAAATATAAAATAGTTTGTATATTTAAAAAAACTTAAAAATAATATATTAATTATTACCAAAACATTATATGATCTTTGATATTTTTTTCCTAATAACTTAATATAAAAATAATTAAATAAAATGGTAAAAATTAATAAACAAAAATTAAATATTCCACTGTAAAGATAAAATATTAAATTAAATATTATAAGAACAATATATCTTTTTGACTTTGGAAGCAAAATAAATAATAGATAAAAAATTGGTAAAAAAAAGAAAATAAATAATAAACTACTAAAATTCATTAATTTATATATTCCTTTACTACATTATACATTTCTTCATTATTTTCAGATACTATATATATTAAATAATCACCTACTGATGTTGCAAGTTTATTTTTAATTAAATTAACAGCCTCTGGTGAATATAAACTACTTTGATTTTCTAATATAGAAAACATTTCATCCATATTATTTTTAACTTTTTCTTTGTTTTCAGATTTTACTTTAATTAAAGCATAAAAATTACCATTTTGATTTTCACTTGACTTAATAATATATTCTTCCATTAAAGTTATATCTTGATTATAAATACCCTCAAGTTCTTTTTCACTCATAAGAGCCATATTTTGATATTTTTCATCAAGGGAGTTTGACGCTCCTTTCATATCAAGTGTTGATGCACTTTTGTTACAACCTGCTAAAATAATTGCAAGTCCTATAACCATTATAATTTTTTTTAATTTCATATTAATTTACCACCTTTCCTAAATCTAAATGTTTTACGTAGTCTATATATTTATTTCTTCCTTCTTCATTTAAATGAAAATTGCAATTAAGTTCATCAGTACATTCAAATAAACTTACATCAGCATAACCTTCATCATCCTTTATTTCATTTGTAAAATCAATAAAATTTATATTATTTTCATAACAAAATCTTGCTAAATAATAATTTAAAATATTAATATTTTTTTGACTTGCTTTATTTAGTGTACCATCATTTATTGGAAATATTGCTGAAAATATAATTTTTGTATCTTTATAATTTAACTTAATATTATCATAAAATTTTTGAAGTTCTCTTACAAATACGTCTTTTTGCATATAAAGTCCAGCATTAATTCCAGGACATACAATTAAATATTTTGGTTTATATTTTGTAAGAGCATCATTTAAAACTGTATTTTGTCTATTTTCATAAGTTTCAAAAGTCGAAGAATTCATTTGAGCAATGTTTAAGTTATTTCTTGCCCAAGTTTGATAAGCTGAAATATGTTTTCCTTTTAGATACAAAAATGATGTATTTGAGTCTCCTAAAAAGATAGTATCATTAAAATAATTATATTCATTTTCTTCATAAGTTAAAGTCGTTTTAGTAAATAGTCCTTTTAAAGTAAAATCTTTTATCGAACTTGTTAATGCACTATCATCAAGAACTTCAACAGTTCTTACAACTTTTGCTTTATTTTTAGAACTATCTATGGCCTCATACACAACCTCATACTTGCCTGCTTTGGTTTCATCAATATTATTTGTTACTTTAATTTTGCTATTAATATCTTTATCATAGTTATCAGTTATTTCATAACCAGGTTCTTCATATTTACTATCTTTATTAAGATATATTATATTATCACCATTTAATGTTATTACAGGTTTTTCATTATCAACTACATGAATATTTCTAATAACACTTTTTTTAAAATTTAATAAGTTTGCTGTATATGTAACTTTATAATCTCCTAAAGAGGTATTATCAATATTATTTTTTACATCAACTTTTAACTTTTTACCAAAAAATGTTGCTTTATAGCCATTTTCAAAATAAGAACTATTTACATTTAAATAAATGTCTTTATCTCCGATTAAAATAATATTAAAAAGAAAATTCATACTAAAAAAAGTAACTAAAAATATAGCTATAATTATAAGTAAAAATTTATATTTTGTTTTTAATTTTAACTTCTTTTTCTTCATAACTACCCTATAAAATAATACCATTTAAATTAATTAATTTCAATTATTTTGAGCTTAAATATTCATTTAATTTATCTTTTATATTATTATAATCTTTTATTCCAATATCATATATTCTATCTATTTCTTTTTTATTTACTTTATTAAGACTTATATCAATATTTTCTGAGGGATATATAGCAAATATTTTATTTTCACTACTTAATTTATCAATTATTTCTAATGATTCATTGTACTGTTTATATCTATTAACCATTGCTTTAATAAATTTAGGATATTTCTTATACTTAGTTTTTATTCCTATAATTTCTCCTTTATTAAACGGTTTTTTAGTAAAACCTTTTTCCCTTGTTAAAATAACAATAATTCTATCATATTCTAAAGATAAAGCTTTTTTAATTGGAATGCTATCACATATTGCTCCATCTAAATAATAATTATTATTAATTTCTACAATATTTGTTAAAAAAGGCATTGCACTACTTGCCCTTAATACTTCAATCTGATTATAAACATTATTTACTTCAATATATTCTGGAAGACCTGTTTCAACATTTGATACTGTTGCTAAAAGAAGTTTGTAATTTTTTTCATATTCTTTTTCATCAAATACTTCAATATTTTTAGTAACATCATAATAAGCAAAATCTTTATTAACAAAATTACCAGTTTCAATTAATGATTTTTTACCCATATATCTTGAATCTTTACAATATTTTCTATTAATATTTAAACATCTTCCTATTTGCCTAGAATAATAATTCGGAGCTATTAAAGCACCTGCAGAAACACCAATTATTGCATCTATATTAATATTATCTTCAATAAATTTATCTATTATTGCAGCAGTATATGTACCCCTAAAAGCACCACCCTCTAAAACTAAAAGTGTTTTCATGTATCCTCCTTTTCAAAATAATTATATCTACTTTTTTATTAAAAGTACATACTGTGTATCACCACTTGCAACTATTTTACAGTTTGGATTTAATGTATTATAATCATAGAAAAAATCTTTATTTATATAGAATAAATAAAGGTGGTGCCATCCTTAAATAATTATTAATGTAATTTATCATTAATTAGTTACTATTTCCATAGTTATTAAATAATCCTTAATCTCATCAATTACGTCATCTATATTTTTATCTAACCAATTATATTTTGGATTATTAAGATTTATTTTATATAATCTTGAACCAGTAATTTTTTTAAATTGATCAATCAAATCTTTTATATTATTAACATTTATTGATTTATCATCATAAATTAAAATTTTAAAACATTTTTCTAGTTTTTTCTTATCTAGTAGTTTATTGTCTATCAAATAATAAAAATCAAATATATCTTTATATCTAGTTGATCTAATATTAAATTTTAAAAGAGATTTCATTTTTTCAGTAAAAATTTGTTCTGGAGAATTAATTAATAAATTGGCTCCCAAGTTAATGATACTAAAATCAAACATATATTGTTCTTGTTCAAGTTCAAATAATTTATGAACTCCAATATCTAACTTTGTATCTATTTCATTTTTGTAGTTATCTTTAATCTTTAAAAAAACTCTTTTGCCTTTATAATCCTGGTGATGTAATGGAATAATTTCATCTATTATTTCAAAATTAATAGAATTAATAGAATTATTTAACTCATTAATAAAATTTATAATAGAACTATTATCTAGAGAATATTTTATAAAATCTAAATCTAAATCGCGAGTTGCTCTACGCTTATCGTTAGATATATTATGTATAACAACACCACCTTTAATAGTAATATTTTGAAAATATTTACTATTTGCAATAGCAGTTAGTATTAAATCTTGTGAAACTTTTGAAGAAGCAAGTTCATCTGTATAACCATTTTCTATGTACTTTTGTATCATTCCTTGTAAATTCATTAGAACACTTCCTTTTGTATTTTTAAAAATAAATCAATATCATTTTTATAATAATTCAAATAATCAGATAATTTATTTAAGTCAAGTTTATCACTAATACTTCTATAATTATGTATAATTTCCTTATAATAATCAAAAGGAATATTTTTGCTGTTTTTTATTAGTTCTATTAATAATTTTTCTTTGTCATATATCTTAATTTTAATTCCATCAACTTTTATTGTAGTAACCCCAATATCAAACTTATCTTCTGGCATATATATTTGCTTTACTTTATTATCCGTTATTTTACTTGCCTTTCTATTTGTAGCAAGGTAGTATTTTTGAGGAATTACATCAGTTAAGTTATGATAATAAAAAGCACTATCAGAAGTAAAAACAGCATTAGGATATTTTTTATTAATAACTAATAAATAATTAACAAATTTTTGACTTGAATATATTCCTAATTCAATTTTAAATATTTTTTTATCTTTTAAAGCCTTTTTTAATTGATAATTATTTTTATAATTTAATATAACTTCTTCATAGCTATAAATCATTTTTCATCACCTAATACAATTTTAAAGTAATTCTCGGCAATTGTCAATACTTTGCCGAGAATTACTAAAACGAATATTTTCACCCATAATAAAGAAGAAATCTTTAAACTTAAGAAAATATTTATCATTTACTGAATATATTCTATTATTAGTTCCACCACTTAACTCTTTTATACATTCTAAATTTTCCATTTACTATTTTTGTGTATTTATGGTAAATGAGTATTCATAATAATTTTATTCTAAAAAAATGCGGCCTGTAAAAAGGCCGCTCAGGGGGTTTTGGTTTGACTATTCCTCACATTATAATTCGTAAGGTTTTAGTCAGGCATAGGTTTTTATTTGTCCTATGCTAATTAAATGATAATATGATTTTTTAAAAAAGTCAATTATTTTTTTTACACTTTACTAATGCTTTACACTTTTTAATCTGTGATGTTTAAATTTTGAGCTAAGTCTTTATAATATTCATTATTTAAATATTCTTTACTATCAATAAATTTTTTTGCATCTTCATTAGCAAATAGCAAAATATTATAATCATTTTTTAAATTAGCAAGTTTAAATGACATATCTCCATGTTGTTTAACACCAAATAAATCTCCATGACCGCGCATTTCAAAATCTTTTTGAGATATATAGAAACCATCATTACTTTCCTCCATTACTTTAAGACGATCATTATCACTATCACTAATTAAATAGCAATAACTTTGTAAATCACTTCTTCCTACTCTTCCTCTTAACTGATGAAGTGTTGCAAGTCCAAATCTTTCAGCATTAAATATTACCATCATGGTAGCATTAGAAACATCTATACCTACTTCAATAACAGTGGTTGCTATTAATATTTTAATCTGATTATTTTTAAAATCATTCATGATACTTTCTTTTTCACTAGTTTTCATTTTTCCATGAATTATTTCAATTCTAAATAAATTTTTAAATGCAAGTGATAGTTTTTCCTTTAACAAATTTATACTTGTTAAATTTAATGATTCATCATCTTCGACTAAAGGAGACACTACATATATTTGATGGCCTAATTTTATTTGTTCAAGCATAAGTCCAAGCACCTCTTTAATATCACTATTTTTCTTAACCTTTGTAATAATATCTTTTCTACCAGTTGGTTTAGTTTTAATATATGAAATATCTAAATCACCATAAATAGTCATTGCATAAGTTCTAGGAATAGGTGTTGCTGATAAATATAAAATATCAGGGCATTTTGACTTATCTTCCAAAGTAAATCTTTGATGTACTCCAAAACGGTGTTGTTCATCTGTTATAACAAGTCCTAAATTATTAAATATAATATTTTCATTTAATAATGAATGTGTTCCAATTAATAAATCTATTTCTTTATTTTGAACTCTTTTATAAATTGCTTCTTTTTCTTTTTTAGACATTGAACCAGTTATTAACTCAACAGCAACATTAAATTTATCAAGCATTTTTTTAATACTAAAATAGTGCTGAGTAGCAAGTACTTCAGTTGGAGCCATTAAAGTAGATTCAAATCCAGCAATAAAATTAGCATAGATTGCTCCCACGGCTACAACAGTTTTACCACTTCCAACATCTCCTAAAAGGAGTCTATTCATTTTTTTATTTGAACTCATATCTTGAACAATTTCATTATAAGCATTATCTTGATCAGTAGTTAAAGAAAATGGCAATAATTTTTTAAATTCATTTATTTTGTTTATATCAATATTTTTAGGTTCTTTATCTTTTCTAATATTTTGATTTTTAAAATAGTTCATTTTAAATGAAAAATCAAATAATTCTTCATAAATTAATCTATTTTTAGCATAATGAACCATTTTTAAATCATTTGCAAAATGAATATTATATAATGCATCTTTTTTAGATAATAAATTATATTTTGAAATAATATTACTTGGTAAAGAATCTTTAATATATATATTATTAAAATTATCTTTTATTAATTTAGAAATTGTATTATTAGTTATTCCTTTTGTTAAATGATATACTGGTTCTATTTGACCATTAGTTACATTAAATTTTATGTCCGAAGATGTAAATATATTTTTCTTAAAATCATATTTACCAATAATAGTTATATTTTTCCCAATAGTTAAATTTGTTTTTAAATAAGCTCTATTAAATATTACTACATTAAAAATTCTTTCATTATACCTTGCTCTAAATGATAATCTATTAAAATTTTTTTTAATATATGAAACAATTGGATTAGATTCAATAATTACATTTATTATTAATGTAGAATTATCTATTAATTCATTTGAAAAATTATAAACATTATATCTATATGGATAATAATTTATTAAATCATCATCTGTAAATATTCCTAGTTTATTTAATATTTTTGAAGTTTTTTCACCCACCTGGTGTAAGTTTTTTATGTCCATTTTACCTCCAACCTAATTGTATCAAACTTTATAAAAAAAGCAAATATAAAGTTTTTTAAAAAAATATGTAAAATGAGTGTAAAGTTAATTGACTTTTTATCATATATGCTTTAGTATATTAATTACCAAATCACTTAAGAAGGCGATTTGGTGCTAGTATCACACTAGTCAACCCCTTTTTATTCTTTGAGGCCCTAAAGGCCTCGTTTTTTTTATGAAAAAAAGAATACTAATGAAGTAGTCAAGTAAAAATAGACACTTTATAAAAAGAACGTTCTTTTAAAACCC
>OLHG01000073.1_pt1 | contig 68688 bp, 75 predicted proteins | sample 1605971 | NCBI WGS metagenome assembly OLHG01 (sample SAMN03283289) | human gut metagenome | biome: human-associated habitat; material: feces | host: Homo sapiens | place: Peru | collected 2012 | reverse complement strand
TTGCTCAAACCCTTATTTTATACTACTTTCCACAGCAATTTTTATATTTTTTCCCCGAACCACAAGGACATGGATCGTTTCTACCTATTTTAGTAACTTTTTTTGGAGTACTCTTAATTTTTTCTTTACCATCATTAGCACTTCCTTTAATAGTTTGTTTCATTTCAGTATTTTGTCTAATTTCTGCTTTTAAAAGGAATACTGATATATCATTATCAATCTTATCTAATAATTTATCAAATAATTCAAAACCTTCCATTGTATATGCTTGTACTGGATTTGTTTGACTATAGCCACGAAGACCAATACCCTCTTTTAAATGTTCCATAGTATTCATATGTTCAACCCAGTTTGAATCAATTACTCTAAGTGATATTGCTCTTTCAAATTCATTTCTTACTGGAAGTCCTTTTACTTTTTCTTCATAATCATTAATTACAAGTGAAGAAATATATTCTGGAACATCCTTATCTTTTAAATCAATTATATCTTCGACTTTAAGATTTTGTTTTTTTAAGAAGTTTGTATTAACATATTCTACTATCTCAGATTTATCATTTTCAGTTAAATGTCCTTCAGGAGCAATATGATTTTCGCATAAAACATTAATTGTTTCTTTAAAAGTATCTATAACTGTTTGTGATATTGATTCATTATCAATGATTTCATTTCTCTTATTATAAATAATTTCTCTTTGTTCATTTAAAACATTATCATAATCAAGAAGACTCTTTCTTATATCATAGTTATTACCCTCAACTCTCTTTTGAGCTGTTTCAATACTTTTAGTAAGCGTTTTACTACGTATTGCCATATCATCATCAACACCAAGTGACTGAAGCATCATTTTAATTCTATCAGTACCAAATCTACGCATTAAATCATCTTCGAAAGAAACAAAGAATTGACTCATTCCTGGATCTCCTTGACGACCTGCTCTACCACGAAGCTGATTATCTATTCTTCGAGATTCATGCCTTTCAGTACCAATTACGCATAAACCGCCTAATTCTTTAACACCTTCGCCTAGCTTAATATCTGTACCACGACCTGCCATATTTGTAGCAAGAGTTATTGCACCTTTCTCACCGGCTTTAGCAATTATTTCTGCCTCTCTTTCGTGATTTTTCGCATTTAATACTTCGTGAGGAAGACCAGCCTTTTTCAAAAGTCCACTTAAATGTTCATTTGATTCAACAGATATTGTACCAATAAGGATTGGTTGTCCTTTTGAATGAATTTCTTTAACAGTATTTATAATTGCTTTATATTTACCTTTTTCTGTGGCATATACAAGGTCTGCTAAATCTTCACGAATTACAGGCTTATTTGTAGGAATACATATTACATACATATTATAAATATTTCTAAATTCTTCTTCTTCAGTTTTTGCTGTACCAGTCATACCTGATAATTTATTATACATTCTAAATAAATTTTGGAATGTTATTGTGGCCATTGTTTTAGTTTCAACATTAATTGTTACTCCTTCTTTAGCCTCAATTGCTTGATGAAGACCATCAGAATATTGTCTTCCTTGCATAAGTCTTCCTGTAAATTGATCTACTATTATAACTTGTCCATCTGAAACAACATAATCAACATCTTTAGCAAAAGCATAATTTGCCTTTAAAGCTTGATTTAAATGATGTACAAGGCCAGCATTATCAATATCATATAGATTTTTAATATTTAATATTTTTTCAATTTTTTTACTTCCCTCTTCAGTAAGAGAAACACTTTTAGTTTTTAAATCAACAGTATAGTCTTCATCCTCTTTTAAATTTTTAACTGCCCTATTTGCTTCAATATAAAGACTATTTGAATTAGCTTTTCCACCACTTATAATAAGAGGAGTTCTTGCTTCATCAATCAAAATACTATCAACTTCATCAATAATACAGTAGTTTAAAGGTCTTTGTACTCTATCTTCTTTATTTACAACCATATTATCTCTTAAATAATCAAACCCAATTTCGTTGTTTGTTGAATATGTAATATCACAGTTATAAACATCTTGTTTTTCTTTTGGAGTCATATCACGAAGATTTACACCTACACTTACTCCCAAAAGATCATAAATAGGTTTCATCCAATTAGCATTTCTATCAGATAGATATTCATTTGTTGTAACAACGTGTACTCCTTTACCAGTTAAAGAATTTACATAAGCAGGAAGTACTGTAGTAAGTGTTTTACCTTCACCAGTTTTCATTTCAGCTATATTACCATAATGAATAGCAAGTCCACCTATAATTTGAACTTTAAAAGGTTTTTCACCTATACCTCTATAACAGGCTTCTCTAGCAAGAGCAAAAGCCTGTACTAAAATATCATCTAAAGTTTCACCTTTGGAAAGTCTTTCTTTAAATTCATTTGTTTTATTTTTAAAGTCTTCGTCCTTTAAATTAGCCATAGAATCTTCTAAAGAGATAATTTCATCTGCTAATTTGTCAAACCTTTTTAATTCTTTATATTCGCTGTCTAATAATTTTTTTAATATTCCCATATATATTCACCTTCAAGTTAAATTATATCAAATAACTTCCATAAAAAAAAGGCTAAAAGCCTATTTAACATTAATAATACCTAAAGAACCATCTTTTCTCTTATATAAAACAGAAACACATTCTTCATTAATGTTTTTAAATGTAAAGAAATCGTGATTTAAAAGCTCCATTTGCATTATTGCTTCATCTTCATCCATTGGTTTTGTATCAAGATTTTTTCTTTTAACAATTTTATCTGGTTCCTCATTTAATGTTTCTTCATATTCTAAATTCATTTCAAATGAAGGAACATTTTTATAATGATTATTAAGTCTTGTTTTATTTTTTCTAATCATTCTTTCAAGTTTATCAATAATCATATCTATTGAAGCATATAAATTATCACTACCTTCTTCACATCTGATATTAAACTTAGAGGTAGGTATTGAAACTTCAACAGTCTGAAGATTATTTTTAACTCTTATAATAACATTACATTTTATATCTTCACTATTCTTAAAATATTTGTTTAATCTCTCTAATTTCTCATGTAAATAATCTTTAATTGCTTTAGTAACTACAATCTTATCTCCTCTTATACTTATTTTCAAATTCATCACTCTCCTATAATGATAATATCACATTTTATAAAAAAAAACTACTATACAGTAGTTAAATTTAAGGTTTCTACATCTTTTGCTTGTAAACCTTTTGATGTTTCAATAAGTCTAAAACTTACAATATCTCCTTCATTTAATGAACGATATCCATCTTTTTTGATTACTGAATAATGAACAAAAATATCTGATAAATTATCACAATGGATAAAACCATACCCTTTCTCATTATTGAACCATTTAACTTGTCCTTTCATTTTTACACCTTCCTTCTATTTAAATTTAACACAAGTTTTATACTGTATCAATTTAAATCGAAATACAAAAATCGACATTTATCGGTGTATTTACTTTATATGACAAGTAATTAACCTATTTCATCAAATATAAATTTTATGTAATTATTTATTAAATAATAAGATTTGTTTTTTAATAATTTATTAATAAGGTCATCATTACTACTTAATATAAATAAACTTTCTTTAATATGATTTTGAATTATAGAAATAATATCATTATAACTAATTTGGGATGTATTCATATATACTGTTACTTTTTTGTTATATTTATTTATGAAATATAATCTTAAATTATTATCACCAATTAGATAAGCTCTATTTTTTCTTACATTAAGTAAAGTAATATCTTTTATAATTTTTATAATTTTAATTCCAAGTTCTTCGAAAACAATCGATAACATCTTAATATCATTTACTGATAGGTTGCTTTGAATTATAACTATCATTTTATTATTAATAATTTTTTTTAACTTGTTTTCTTTGGTAAATTCATTATATTCTTTTATAAACTTATCTTTATTTAAGATTATTCCATTGTTAAGAATATTTTTATTTAATTTTAAATAATAAATATTATCATTAAATCTTACTATAACATTGTTCTCATAAAAATATATTATATTATTTAACTTCATTTGGGTTTAATTCATAAAATTTTTCAGGATCTATTTGTTTACCTTTTAAATATACTTCGATAAATAGTACATTTTTATCAGTTACCAAGTTATTTGAGGTAGCCTTACCAATAATTGTACCTTTTTTGATATCATCATTTTCTCTTACAGTAACATCTTTTAAAGAATAATAAATTGTTGTTAAGTTATCTGAATGCTGCACTTCCACAGTATCTCCGAGCATTTCATCTTTTTTAATGCTTTTTACTTTGCCATCATAAACACTTACTACATCAAATTCATCTTGAGATGCATAAAATGTTCCAGATGAGGGCATATAAGTATTTTGATAAACTATTAAAGAATTTTTTTGTGATTCATCATCATAATCTTTACTATAAAAACCTGATAATAATTTTACATTTTCACTTAAATATGGTCTTTCAAATTTATCTGGTAATATTTCACTTAAAACATTTTCAGTTACATCTTTCATAATTGATTTAGAATAATTATAATTTGTAACATTTTTTAAAAGATGGTTATTAATAAGTGATACACTTAAAAAAGTAACAAGTATTATAAGCACATAAATTGTTGGTAACACATATTTTCTTAACTTCATTTTCTTCATTCATTCCTCCTATAAAGAAGTATGAACAAAAAAATTTAATTTATACTAGAAATAATTACATCTTTATAATAATATTTTAATATATATTCATAATTAAAACCTTGATTTGCTAAATAATTAGCACCATATTGACTCATTCCAACTCCATGTCCATAACCATATGTTGTAATATTTATATCGTTTTCATTTAATTTTATAACAAAATCAGTAGAGCGAAGTCCAAGTGTTTTTCTAACTTCAATACCGGTGAATTTTTTTCCATTAATTATAATACTTTCAACTCTATTTGTACTATTTCTTTTTACATTACTTATAATTATATCATTACAAGTTATATTTAGTTTATTACAAAATTTTTCTTTTGAAATAGTTACTTCTTTTTCAAAATTTATATTTTCCTTTTCATATTCTGAAGAAACGCTTTGTAAATAGGGATAACTTTCACTAAATACAGATGTGCTATTTTCGGTATAGCCATTACTCATTGAAAAATAATATGCAGGAATTATCTTTCCATCATATTTTAATACTAAATTTTTAGTACTTTCTACCGCAGATTTTATTTTATTATAATAAAAATCATAATCTTCTTTCCAAATACTTTTCATTTTTTCTTTAGTAATTAAACATTGGGTTCTAGTATCATTAGTCGGCTCTATATTTTTACTTTTTAGAAAGTACGCATATGTTCTCGAGGCAATTGCTTGGCTTTTTAATGTTTCTTCATTAAATGATGCTGGCATTTCACAAGCAATTACTCCGATTAAATAATCCTCCATTGGATCAAAAGTTTCTTTTATAACAATGTTTTTTGTTTCATTATTAAAAAAATAGGAAGTACTTTTATTTAAACTTCCTATTAATAAACATATAACTAATATCAAAATAATTATAATTTTATTTTCTTTATCCATATTTTCCTTAAAATAATTCAATTAATTTTATAAAAAATTCTGCAGAAACATAAGCAAGACCAAATGATGCAAGCATTACAAATATTTTTGCCTCAAGTTCGTGTTTAATCTTAAAGAAACCTGTAAAATTTATTCCGCTTAAAGCAAAAATAGATACAAAAAGCATTAATACATAAATTAACATTTTATAATTCATTATATTCACCATTTTCATAATTTATGATTTTTTGAACTCTTTTATGATGTCTTTCCTCTTCAGAGGTTTTAGTATTTAAAAAAGTATCAACAATTTCATAAATATTATTAATGTCATTATTACTACTTATACAAAGAACATTACTATCATTATGATTTCTTGCAAAAAATGCATCATCAGTATTAACACATCTTGCCGCTCTAATACCTTTAACTTTATTTGCTGCAATGCTCATACCTATTCCTGTTCCACATATTAATATGCCTAAACTATTTTTATTATCTATAACTCTTTTGCAAACATCAAATGCAAAATCAGGATAATCATCATTATCATTATGTTTTAATTTACTTATATTTATATCAATTCCTAAATCTTTTAAATAATTTACTATTTTATTTTGTGTTTCTACACCCCTATGATCTGTTCCTATATATACCTTCAAAATTAACCATCTCCTTTTTAATTATATCATAAAAAAACAAAAAACTATGCTGTCTTTTGTTCATTTAATCCATATTTACGATTAAATTTTTCTACATTTCCTGTTTTCTTAGCTTTTGCTTGAGTTCCTGTGTAGAATGGATGACATTTACTACATACTTCAACATTAATATTTTCTTTTGTTGATAAAACGTTAAATGTTTCACCACATGCACATTTTACTGTAGCTTCTTTCATTTCAGGATGTATATTTGCTTTCATAATTATTTTTCCTCTCCTTTTAACTTCTTTAGTATTATATCATATATTTTAAACTTATCAAGAATTTTTTGCTAAAATTTCATTAATTTTATACATTCCTTTACTATTTATGTATACTTTATCATCAAAATATGTAAAGTAAGATTTATCAAGTTTATTTAAATCAATATAATTTATCTTAAATTTTTTACTATATTCTGATAACTTTTTATTAATTAATTTAAAATCTCCTTTATCATCATATATATTTATTAAATTTATATGTGCTTTATTTATTTTTGTTATTTGATACAAAATATCGTACATATTATTTAAATATTCAATAGTTATTTCTTCATTTAATTCTTTATAATTATTAAGTTCGTAATTACCTACATTAATATTTATAAAATTAGCATTTTTTATATAAAACTGAATATTATCTTCATTATTAGTTATCTTTTCTAATAGTTTGTCAATTGTTAAATACTGCTCTTTTATTTCTTTACATATAACATCTTTGGAATAAAGATTATCATATGTTTTATTATAAAAATAATTCATTTTATTCATTGATATATAATCACCAATTGATAGAGAAATAACTTCTTTTTTCTTATTTAAAATAAAGTACAATGATATTATTAAGATTACTGCGAATAATATTATTAAAATTAACTTATATCTTCGCTTAATCTTCATCAATAATTTCTATATCCGCGCCAACTTGTTTTAATTTTTTAACAAGATTTTCATAACCTCTTAAAATATATTCAATATTAGTTATTTTTGTTGTACCAGTAGCAATTAATCCTGCCATTACTAAAGCGGCTCCTCCCCTTAAATCTGTGGCATTTATTTCACAACCTTTTAACTTTGATGGGCCAATTATTATTGAATGTGCATTATCTTGAAGAGTAATATTAGCACCCATTTTATTTAAATATTTAACATGCTGCATTCTATTTTCCCAAATTGTTTCCTCAAAATAAGATGTCCCGTTTGCTTGAGTAAGTAAAACAGAAATAGGTTGTCCTAAATCAGTTGGAAATCCTGGATATACAAGAGTTTTTATATTAATTGGTTTTATATTATCACATTTAGAAATTGTTACTTTATTACCATCGATTAAATATTTAATACCCATATCATCAAATTTATCAAATAATGCTTCGATTTGACTTGGAATAACTCCACTTACTGTTAAATTATTTCCAATCATTGCACCAATCATTAAATATGTTCCTGCTTCAATTCTATCAGGAATAACATCAATGTTTGCACCATTAAGTTTTTTAACACCCTCGATAGTGATAACACTTGTTCCTGCACCTTCGATTTTAGCTCCCATTTTATTTAAGAACTGTGCAATATTTATTATTTCAATTTCTTTAGCAGCATTACTAATTGTAGTTATGCCTTCAGCCATACTTGCCGCAAACATAATGTTGATTGTTGCACCAACTGAAGCAAAATCTAAATTAATTCTGGTACCTTTTAAATTTTTAGCCTCTAAAGTATATTTATGAGTATCTTCATCATGAGATATTTTTGCCCCTAAAGCCTCAAAACCTTTTAAATGTAAATCAATTGGTCTTTGACCTATATTACATCCCCCTGGGAAAAATATTTCTACCTTTTTGAATTTTGCAAGAAGTACTCCCATAAAATAATAAGAAGCACGAAGTTTATTAGATAAATCCTCTGGTATTAAAACATTTTTTAAATTTGTAGGATCAATAATTACTTCTTTATCATTAAATTTAAAATCTACATTTAATACTTTTAAAATATTAAATAATGCATCTTTATCAGATATATCAGGTATTTTTTCTATTCTACACTTACTATTTGCAAGAAGGGCTGCAGGTATTAATGCAACTGCACTATTTTTTGCTCCTCCAATAGAAATTTCCCCTTGAAGTGGTTTACCACCATTTATTTTAATATATTTCATACTTTCACCACACCATCTATAAAATAGATGCTTTCATTATATCTTTATGTATTTATAATCATAGTTATGAATAACATATACAATTTAATATTACCTTTTTTTTGTCTTATAGTCAAATATCTTGGTAATTATTTACAAAAAAAAGTAAATTATTTTTGAGCTTTATTTACCGTGCCCTCAAATTTACTTACTATTTCTTTTAAAGAATTATAATTTTTATTAATTTGTTTTGAACTTTTTTCAGTTTCACTTTGCATTTTTGAAAGTTTTTCTTTTTCTTTGGTTATTTTAGAAATTTCGTTTTTTTGATACTCATAAAAGGTTTTTTGAGCTTTCTCTAGTCTTTCTTTATAATCATCAAGATAATCTTCATAATCAAATAATTCTTTTTTCATCTTTTCATAATCTTTTGTTAATTTTGCTTTTTTTTGATTAAGTTTATCTATCTCTTTTTTTATATTACTTGCAAATTGTTCTTTATCTTTTTCTAAATCTTTTTTCTTTTGTTCTAAATCACTATTTAACTTAATATAATAATTTAAAAACTCATTAGTACCTTTTTCCTCTAAATTTTTTTCTAATAATCCAGTATTAAAATCATCAAAATTTAGTTCAAAAACATCATCCTTTTTTTGTGACATTATTCACCTTTATTATTCATTTTAGATATAAATGTTCTAACTATTTTTTCAAATTTTGCATAATTATCCTCGAGTTGAGCTTTATTCTTTTCTATTAAATTCATTTGTTCAACGCGATATTTTTCAAACTCATTTTTAGAATTAATAACTTCTTGTCTTTTGAAATCTATATCAGCATAGATTTTAGTCTTTTCTTGCTCAAAATCAATTTTTGCATCATTTAATTTTTGTTTTTCATTTTTCATTTCTTGTTCAAAACTAAATCTTTCATTTGATAATTTTTTCTCATCTTCTTCAATTTGTAATTTGCGGTTATTTAATTCCTCTTTTTGAGATACTAAAGCCGCTACTGAAGTGTCAGCATCAGAAACTTGTTTATTTAGTTCTAATAAAAGACTTTCAAAATCAGTACTTTTTGCTTTATTATCCTTATTATCTTTTAATAAATCTTCGCTTTCTTTTGTAAGAGAAAATATTTCTTTAGGAAATTCAAACTTTGGTCCTTCACTAAAAGTTTCATAACCTTCGTCTAATTTAATATCATCTTTTTTCATACTCACACCTCTTTATTCTACATTTATCTTACTACAATTTTGTGATTTAATCAACAAAAAATTATAAATTTTTAAATGCTAAAAATAAAATTATTATTATACCAATAATTTTTGAAATTTCTCCCATCTTTTTAAAGGAATAAACGCCTATTTTTAAACCTAAATAAGTAAAAAATGCTGATATTATCATAAATATAAATGATGCAAAAATAATATTATTTGTAATACTTTTAAGACCAATTCCGATAGTAAAGCTATCTAAGCTAACTGAAAAAGCAAATAAAATTGCTTGCCAAAATGATAAAGAAAATGCTTTTTCACTTTTACTAAATAAGTCAATTACCATTTCAATTGCTATAAACATAAATAGATAAAATAATAATAAATTAGGATTTATGTTGAAAATTTGTTTTATTTCATTACCAAATGCATTTCCTAAAAGTGGCATAAAAAAATGAAACACACCAACTAAAGAAGATAAAAATAGTATATCTTTTCTTTTAGTTAGAGATGTTCCTACAGATAATGCTAGAGAAAAAGTATCCATTGATAAAGAAACTGCGATTAATATTATTGATAATATTTTCATACTTCAATTATATTATTTTGAATATCTATTTATGATTTCTTTTGCATAAGATTTATAAACTACTTTATCTAAATTTTCTCTATTAATATCAATTAAACATAACGGTGGAAACATAACACACCAAAAATTATCTCCTTTAGCCTCATCCAAATAAATAACTAATGATTCATAATTACCTTCACTATATGTATTATTTAAATATGTTTTTGTTGGAAAATAATTTTGACCAAAAGATACTTTATACTTAATATTTAAATCATCTAAACTTTTTTCAATAAGAGGAATATTTTTATTTATATTTTTTCTAGCCTCTATTATATTATTAGAATTGTTCATTATATCATTTATTATTGGAAATATTATTTCATTTGCTTTAAATTTATTATACTGATCTAAATCGTTATTACTATTTGCTACAATCCTATACCTAATACTTTCTTTGGGTATTACAACATTTTCTTTTGTAAAAGATAACATAAAAACCACTATTACAAATAAACATATAATAATCTTTTTCATTTGTTCACCAATTTAATTATGAAAAAAAGATAGATTATTTATTCACTATAAATATAAATCTATCTTTATTATTTAAATCTTTTTCTAAATAAATATCAGCATTAGGAAATTTTTCTTTTGCTATCTTAATTATTTGTTTTCCTTCATTATAACCTATTTCAAAGGCAATAATATTTTTATCATTTAAATAACTTTTTGCATTATTTAAAATAACTTCATAAAAATATAATCCTTTTTTAGGGGCAAATAAAGCCATTTGAGGTTCATATTTAGTTTTTATATCTACTTCATCATTAATGTCAATATATGGAGGATTTGATACTAAAATATCAAATTTTTCTGTACTTTTAAATTTTTCTATTGAAATATGTTTAAAAGTAATATCAGTATTATTTAATTTAGCATTTTTCTTAGCAACTTTTAAGGCTTTTAAACTTTTATCTATTGCTAATACGTCACAATCAATATTTTTTTTTAGAAAAATACTGATACATCCAGAACCTGTTCCCATATCAATTATTTTAGGATTTGTAAAATTATATTTTTTTATATAACTAAGTAATTTGTCCACTAAAGATTCAGTTTCAAATCTAGGTATTAAAACATTTTTATTAACTAAAATCTTACATCCGTAAAAATCTACATCACCAATTAAATATTGAATTGGATAGTTTTTTTCTAATTTTTTTAAGGCTTTTCTTTGTTTATTAACTGGAATATATTTTTCCACTAAAGACTTATCAAAATCACTTACCATTTATTTTAAACCTTCGAGTTTTAACCTCATATCTTCATTAATTAAGGCTTCAATAATAGGATCTAAATAGCCATCCATTACTCTATCTAGTTCCATAATTGAAAAGTTTATACGATGGTCTGTAACACGATTTTGTGGGTAATTATATGTTCTAATCTTTTCACTACGGTCTCCAGTACCAATTTTACTTTTTCTTTCAGATTGTTCTTTACTATTTTTTTCATCCTCTAAAGCGGAATTAATCTTAATTTTTAAAAGTTCCATTGCTCTTTCTTTATTTTTTAACTGACTTCTTTCCTCTTGGCAAGTTACAACAACCCCAGTAGGAACATGAGTAATTCTAACTGCAGAATTACTTGTGTTTACACTTTGTCCTCCAGCACCGGATGAATGATATACATCTATTTTTAAATCATTTTCATTAATATTAATACTAACATTATCATATTTTGGCATTACAAGTACTGTAGCAGTCGAAGTATGAACTCTACCTTGATTTTCAGTTTCAGGAACTCTTTGAACTCTATGAGACCCACTTTCATACTTTAATTTTGAATAAACATCTTTTCCCTTAACTATATATTCAATCTGTGAAAAACCTCCACTTGTGCCTTCGATACAGTGTAAAACTTCAATTTTCCAACCGTTTTTTTCGGCATAGTAAGAATACATTCTAAATAGATCTCCTGCAAAAATATTTGCTTCATCGCCACCTGCAGCACCACGAATTTCCATAATTACATCTTTACCATCATTTTCATCCTTTGGTACTAAAAGTATTTCTAATTTTTTATTTAACTCTTCTTTTCTATTTTCTAAAGAAGTAAGTTCTTCACTTGCAATATCTTTTAAATCGGGATCATTAAGCATTTCTTTAGTAGTTTCAATGTCATCGATTACTTTTTTATATTCTTTATAAGTATCTACAGTTTCCTCTAAATCACTTTTCTCTTTAGAAATATTTTTTAATAATTCATAGTTATTTAATACTTCTTCACTAGTTAATTTATTTGATAGTTCATCATACTTTTCAAGCATTGCATTTAATCTATCTATCATATTTTCACCTTCTTTTTATATATTATTTTCTTCGTCTTCATCCACTACTACAAAATCAGATAGTTCATCATCTGTTTCTGTAACATCATCTTCTTCAGAGGAGCCATCATAGAAAATATCATCGTTTTCTTCATCCTCTAAATCATCATTTTCTTCTTCATCTTCTTCATAACCATCTTCTGAAGATTCTTCATCATCTATTATTACTTTTGGAGTATGATTAATTCTTAAATCACAAAATCCTTTTTCTAATACTATAAATTCTTTATTCGTAGAAATAAGTTCATAGAAATCAGCTATTTTATCTTCGAAGTCCTTATCTGTTAAATGTTTTAACTCACATATTTTCTTGAAAATATCAATTATTTTCATTTTACCTTTTTTATTTTCAAGTATCATTTTTGCAAGTTCTTCATAACTTAAATTTTCAATTTCTTCATCTGTTAAATTTTTCATTTTACATCCTCTCTTCTGGCACTACGCCTATTAAATTTAAAGCATTAAATAAAGTAATTTTAACTGCCTTTATTAAACAGATATTCTCTTTAGTTTGCTCATCATTTTCAGTAATAATCTTATTTGTTTCATAAAAATTATGAAATAGTGATGATAGTTCATAACTATAATTTGCTAGTATATGTGGTGTTTTCTTAAGTGCAGCACTTTTAACTACATCTGGGAACTTATATATAAATGTAAGTAATTTTTGAGCACTATCACCTGTTATGTAATTATAATCATCTAATTTACTAACTTCTTTATTATATTTATTTAATATAGAACATATTCTTGCATATGCATAACAAATATAATATACTTGATTATCATTTGAACTAGATCTTGCTAAATCAATATCAAAATCCATTTGAGTATCAAGGGAATATTTAGAAAAGTAAAATCTTACTGCATTAACTGATGTATCATCAATTAAATCTTTTAAAGTAATAACTTTACCAGTTCTTTTATGCATGGTAACAACTTCGTGATTTTGAATGATTCTTACTAATTGTAAAAGTTTAATATCAATGTAATTATCATTTAATCCAAGTGCTTTAATAGCTCCCTTAAGTCTTGCTACATAACCATGATGATCTGTTCCAAGTACATCAATTATTTGAGTAAATCCCCTTTTAATTTTATCTTCGTGATATAAAATATCTGGAAGTAAATAAGTATTTGTACCATCACTTTTAATTAAAACATGATCTTGGTCATCATATATTGCACTACTTTTAAACCAAATAGCACCATCTTTTTCATAAATATAACCATTATCTCTCATTTTATTTATAACATCGTCAAAATTATATTTTTGATATATAGATTTCTCTGAAGTTATTACATCATAGTTTATTCTATATTCTTTTAAATGTTCAAAAATAATATCAGTTAAATATTTAGTAGAAAATTCTTTTATAAAATTAAAATCATTATTTACATATTTATCCTTATATTCACTATATAATTTTTCAGCAATATCATAAATTTCTTTTCCTGGATAACCATTTTCAGGAAATTCATTTTCAATACCACATAATGTTAAATATCTACTGTAAACTGAGTTTGCTAATTTATTAATTTGATTACCAGCATCATTTAAATAATATTCTTTTGTAACATCGTATCCACAGAAAGACATAATTCTAGCAAGAGAATCACCATAAGCACCACCTCTTGCATTACCCATATGAAGTATACCTGTTGGGTTTGCAGATACAAATTCAATATTAACTTTTTCATTGTTACCAAATGATTGTCTTCCATAATCACCTTTTAAAGTCAAAACATTATTTAAATTTTCATATAAGTAATCTTTTTTTAATTTAAAATTAATAAATCCTGGCATAGCAACATTAACTTCTTCGATAAATTCACTATGAATTAAATCTTTAAGACTATTTGCAAGTTCCATTGGACTCTTATTAATCTTTTTAGCATTTTTTAATGCTATATTTGTACTATAATCACCATTATCTTTATTCTTAGGAATTTCTAGTGAAATATTGTCCTCAGAAATACCTAAAGTATTTAGTGCATCAGTAATTAATTTAATTAATTTTTCTTTCATTTTTTACCACCTTTCCCGGTCTTTCTCGTTTTTTCTACAACATTATAGCATACTATATCTAAAAATGCACTCATATTTTTTAATTTTTTTACGATACTAAATAAGGGTGAATAAAGTTGCGTATATTAAATTTACTATACAAAATATTTTTATTTTCTTTTTTATCAATAATTATTATAATAATTGGGCTATATTCTTATTCATACTTTTCCCCAAAACTTCAGTTAAATTCTTATCATACTTATGAATTATATGATATAGATGAAAATGTTTTCTATGAGGGTAATAAAAATAATAGATGGACTAATATTAATAAAATATCACAAAATTTAAAAGATGCTGTTGTTTCAGTTGAGGATAAAAATTTTTATGTTCATAATGGATTTGATTATTTAAGAATTATAAAAGCATTATTTAACAATTTAAAAAGTAACAAAATTGTTGAGGGTGGTAGTACAATTTCTCAACAATATATTAAAAATGCTTATCTTGATTTTGACAAAACTTGGGATAGAAAAATTAAAGAAGCCTTAATGACACTTAATTTAGAGGTGCATTACGATAAAAACGAAATATTGGAGGCATACTTAAATACAATTAATTTTGGTTTGGGTAATTATGGGATTGCTGAAGCATCAGCATACTATTTTAATAAAAAACCTAAAGATTTAACTTTAGAGGAATCTCTTATTTTAGCGGGTATTCCTAAAAGCCCAAGTCACTACAACCCAGTATCAGACTATGATAAAAGTATTCAAAGAGCTAAAGTTGTTGCCTTAACAATGGTAAATAATGGACTTTTATCAAGTGAAAAATATAATAACTTATTTAAAAATAAAATTGAAATTTATGGCAAAAAAAATGATAATAACCTGCAGATGCTTGATTATTATGAAGATGCTGTTTATTATGAATTAAAAAATAAACTTGGTTTTGATGATAAAATGATTAACAGTGGTAAATATAAAATTTATACTAATTTAAATCTTGATTATCAAAAAAAGATGGAAGAAGAGCTTCTTAATAATATAAAAGATGAAAAAATTGAAATGGCTTCGATTATTGTTGATCCCAATACTGGAAAAGTTCTTGCTCTTTCCGGAGGTAGAAACTATAAAAAGAGTGAATATAATCGTGCATTAAGTGCAAAAAGACAAGTTGGTTCAACAATGAAACCAATTTTGTATTATGGTGCTTTGGAAAATGGTATGACTTCATCATCAACTTTTTTAAGTCAATATACAACTTTTAATTTAAGTGATGGAAAAACATATGCACCCAAAAATTATGGTAACTTATATGGTAATAAAGAAATAACAATGGCTGCCGCTCTTGCATATTCAGATAATATTTATGCTGTTAAAACAAATCTATTTTTAGGCGTAGATACTTTAATAAACACTGCTAAAAAATGTGGTATAAAAGAAAAATTAAAAAATGTAGTATCTCTTGCACTGGGTACAAGTGAATTAAATATGTTAGATTTTGCTAACGCTTATACAACTTTTGCCTCTTTAGGGTATAAAAAAGACTTATATTTTATAGAAAAAATACTTGATAAGGAAGGAAATGTTATATATTCTCACGAGCCTACTAATAATTTAGTATTAAATCCAAATTATGTATATATTTTAAATGAACTTCTTACAAGTACAACAAATTCATCATTTATAGATTATAATTATCCTACAGCTTTAAATATAGCAGAAAAATTAAATCAAAAATATGCCTTTAAAACTGGAACAACAGACACAGATTATTGGGCTGTTGGCTATAATAAAAATATTTTAATGATGACGTGGGCAGGCTATGATGATAACTCAAATATTGAACTTAAACTTGGAGGAGAAGTTAAAAATGTTTGGGCAAATACAGTTTCTTATATTCAGCAAGATAGTGAAAATAACTGGTATGAAATGCCAGAAAATGTAGTAGGACTTCCTTTAAATGCTATTAATGGACAAACTACAAATGATAAAAAAAATATGGCTATATTCTACTATTTAAAAGGTAGTGAGCCATATTATATAGACACAAAAAAAGATAGTTAGTTTGGAGGTAAAAAATCTAAACTATCTATACTTTCCTTATCACTTTCAAAACTCATATAAGAATTTTGAAATGGATTAGCAGTTTCATCAGTACTCATATTAGCCTGTTCATCCTCAAGGTCATTAAAGAACTTATTTTGTCTTTTTTCTCCTAAATTAATTGGTCCTACATTAGTGTTTGATACAGGATTTATTGGCTGTATAAGAGGCACATTAATATCAGTTGAAGTACTTTTTAATTTATCAATATCTATGTTAAATGAAGTATTTAAATCGCCATATTCTTTAGCAATTTCATTTTCTAACTCTTTAACATTTAATCTTTTATCTATAATTTCATGTAGCCACTTTACTTGATCGCTACTCTCTTTTATTTTCATTAAGGTTTTTGCATGTCTTTCAGATATTTTACCCGCTAAAAGAGCATCTTGTACTTCCTGAGGCATATAAAGTAATTTAAGTTTTGCCTCCAATACTGCTAAAGGTATACCTAATTTTTTAGCAAATACATCTTTAGACATAAAACCTTCATTTAATAAGGCTTGGTATGATTTTGCTTCCTCAATTGGATTTAATTCTTTTCTTTGGACATTTTCACTAATTGCTACTTCTTGTGCACTTTTGTCATCTATTTTAGCAATAACTGCTGGAACACTAGAAAGTCCGGCTAACATTGCGGCTCTATATCTTCTTTCGCCAGCAATTATCTCATATTTTTCACCTAGTCTTCTTAAAACAAGTGGTTGTATTATTCCGTGAGCTTTTATTGATTCTGCTAAATCCTTTAAAGAAGCATCATCAAAAACTAATCGTGGTTGAAATCGATTAGGAATTATATCTTCTACAGCAACATTTAAAACATTAGCATCAAAATTCATATTGGCCCCTTCTTCTACTATATATATCATAATATATCTTGTAAATTTTTTCAAGGGCAAAAAAAGAAGAAACTACTTCAAATTTAGTTTCTTCTTTCTATTTTCGCTTTGTTTAAGTAATTTTGCATAATTAACAACTTTTGATGATTCATTATTTTTCTTAATCACAATTAAAGAGCGATTATTTTCATTTGATAAAATATCATAATTAATAATATCAATACTTGAAATATTAAGCTCATTTTTATATGTATTTAATACTTTAAGTTCCCCTTCATAACTACCTTTCATAAGAATAATTACTCCATCTTTCTTAATAAATGGCACTGATAATGAAGTAATAATATCTGCATAAGCAACTGCTCTTGATAAAACAATATCAAATTCATTTAAATGATCTTTCATATAATTTTCTGCTCTATCACATACAGTAATTACATCTTTAATATTAAGTTTTTCTAATAACATATTTATAAATGTTATTTTTTTATTATTTGAATCAAGAACTGTAAGTTTAATATCTGGGTAAAAAATTTTTAAAACAATACCAGGAAAACCTGCACCTGAACCAATATCAAGTATATTTTGATTAGATAAATTAACTGCTTTGGAAACCATTAAGGAGTCCAAAAAGTGTTTAAAATATACTTCTTTTTCATCAGTAATTGCTGTTACATTAGTATGACTATTATAGTCAATTAAAAAGTTATAATAAATATTTAATTGAGTTAACTTTTCATCATCATAAGGAATATTATTTTTCTGAAGATTTTTAATAAATTCATTAATCATTTTTGTTATACTCCTTTTTTAAATATATTAATAAAAGTGATATATCAACAGGATTAACTCCACTTATTCTTGATGCTTGAGCAATAGTTTCTGGTCTAACAAGTGATAACTTTTGTCTTGCTTCACTAGCAATATTTTTTACTTTATTATAATCAATATCTTTAGGAATTTGTTTAGATTCCATTTTTAATAATTTTTCTTTTTGTTCATACTCTTTTTTTATGTAACCTTCATATTTAACTTCAATAGTTACTTCTTCTTTTTCTTCATTAGTAAACCCAGATATATCAATAAAGTTTGCTAAAAAGTCTATAGATATTTCTGGTCTTTTTAATAGTTCAATAAACTTCATATTTTTTTTAGGAACATCTAAATTATTTTCTTTAAACTTTTCTTTTACTTCTTCATTCATTACAAGATTATTATTTGTAAGAATTTCTTTCAATTTATTTATATTATTCTTTTTATTTAAGTAATTATTATATTTTTCTTTAGATACACTACCTACTTCATATCCGATTGGAGTAAGTCTTTCATCAGCATTATCGTGTCTTAAAAGTAGTCTAAACTCCGCTCTTGAAGTAAGCATTCTATATGGATCTGTAATACCCTTAGTAACCAAATCATCAATCAAAACACCTATATAAGCACTTGATCTTTTTAAAATCATTGCTTCCTTATTATCTAACTTTAATGAAGCATTAATACCTGCGACTAAACCTTGACCAGCAGCTTCTTCATAACCTGAAGTTCCATTAATTTGTCCCGCTGTAAATAATCCTGAAATAATTTTTGTTTCTAAACTAGGTTTAATTTGCATTGCATCTATTGCATCATACTCTATTGCATATGCATATTTAGATATTACTGCATTTTCTAATCCATGTAGAGAATGAACCATTTTTTCTTGAACATCTCTAGGCATTGAAGTTGAAAATCCTTGTAAATACCATTCATCATAGTAAATACTTTCTGGTTCTAAAAAAAGTTGATGCCTTTCTTTATCAGCAAATCTAACTATTTTATCCTCAATAGATGGACAGTATCTTGGACCAACACCTGTTGCATAACCACCATACATAGCACTTTTTTTTAAGTTATCTCTAATAATTTTATGAGTATTTTCGTTTGTATAAACTAAATAACATTTTTGTTGTTCATTAATTTTATATAAAGGTTTAGTATCAAAAGAAAATGTCCAATAAGTATCATCTCCTTTTTCCTCTTTTAAGACTGAAAAATCAATACTTGAAGCTTTAATTCTTTGAGGAGTACCTGTTTTAAGTCTTTTTATATTAAACCCATATTTTTTTAAATTATTTGAAAGATTATTACTTCTTTTTTCTCCATGAGGACCACTTGGTGTATTTTCAGATCCAATTAAAATATTAGCATTTAAATATGTTCCTGTTGTAAGAATCACTGAATTACAATATATTTCTTCTTTATTTTCTAAAATTACACCTTTTATATTATTATTTTCTATTATTAAATCCTCAACCATACCCTCTTTTATATCTAAATTTGGAGTATTTTCTAAATAATCAAGCATTACTTTTGGATAAACTTTTTTATCTGCTTGAGCTCTTAAACTTCTTACAGCAGGACCTTTAGAATTATTGAGCATTTTAATTTGAAAATGTGATTTATCTGCAACTATACCCATTAAACCACCTAAGGCATCTATTTCTCTTACAATAATACCCTTTGCACTACCACCAATTGAGGGATTACAAGGCATATCTGCAATATTTTTTTTATTCGAAGTGATAAGCAAGGTTTTTTTTCCCATAAATGCACTTATATGTGCAGCTTCACAACCTGCATGTCCTCCACCTACAACTATAACATCATACATAATCATTCCTACTTTCCTACACAAAAATCTTGAAACAATCTATCAATTATATCATCTTTATATGTTTTACCAATTATTTCTCCTAAAAATTCATAACATTCTTTTAAATCTGTAGAAATCATTTCAATTGGTATTCCATTACTTAATGAATTTTTAGCATTATTAATTGATAAATATGCTTTTTTTACTAAATCTATTTGTCTTACATTTGATAAATATGTTAGATCTTTGTTTATTTCATTTAAATTAAACATTTCTATTATTTTTTCTTTTAATTTTGAAAGTCCCTCTACTTCTTTTGCACTACCATAAATTACATTATCTTTTAAATTTAAATTAATTTTTTGTGGTAAATCACTTTTATTAACGAAAATAATTGTTTTTGTTTTATCAATACATGTTAGTAATTTGTTATCATTTTCATCAAGTTCTTTTGAACCATCTAAAACAAGAATAACTAAATCAGCATTATTTAATTTTTCTAAACTTTTATTAACACCAATTTTTTCAACATAATCATCAGTATCATGAATACCGGCTGTATCTATTAATTTAAGTTCTACCCCATTTAAGGATATATTTCCTTCAACAATATCTCTTGTTGTTCCTGCAATATCTGTAACAATAGCCTTTTCTTCATCTAAAAAGTTATTTAATATACTACTTTTACCTACATTTGGTTTACCAATAATAGCGACATTAATTCCATCACAAATAATCTTACCAAAATTTGCATTAGTTTTTAAAGTTTCAATTTTTTTATTAATATGATTTAGACTTTCATTAAGTAAATTTGTTGTAACAATAGGATTATCTTCATATTCAGGGTAATCTATATTAACCTCAATATTAGCAAGTAATTTGACAATATCCTCTCTAATATCATCAATGATTTTAGTAACATTTCCCCCTATTTGATTTAAACATAATTTTCTTTTTGAATCTGTTTTTGCTTTAATAAGTTCATTTACCGCTTCAGATTGAATTAAATTTATTCTACCATTTAAAAAAGCTCTTTTTGTAAATTCACCAGGTTCTGCTAATTTACAACCTATTTCTAATAATATTTCAAGTATCTTATTTGAGGTTACATACCCTCCATGAGAGTTAATTTCCACTATATCCTCTGTTGTATATGTTTTTGGAGCTCTCATTACCGTAACTAATACCTCATCAATTATTTCATTTTTATAAACGATATGACCATAAGTAACACTATGAGAATTTACATTTGTTAAGTCACGAGAAAATATACTATTAACTTTTTCTATAGCATCCTTACCACTTAATCTAATTATTGATATAGCCCCCACTCCTAAAGAAGTAGCAATAGCACAAATAGTATCTTCCATAGTGCCTCCTTTTCCTTGCGTTATTGTAACACTATTTTAATTTAATGTAAATAAAAAATAGCCAAAATGAAATTGACTATTTTTCTCCAATATAACTTATAACTATATGTCTATTTGGCTCTTCACCAGTACTTTTTGTGGAAATACCTTTAAATTCTGATAAAGCATTATGAATAATTCTTCTTTCATATGAATTCATATTTTCTAAATGAACATCAATATGTGTTCTTTTAACTTCTTTAGCAGTTTGCTTAGCAAGTCTTTCTAATCTACTAATTTTTTTATCTTTATAATTTTCAACATCTAAAGAAATTATAAAAAACATACCTGTTTCAAGTTGAATTTTTTGTCTAACTAAATTTTCAAGAGCCTTAATTGTATTTCCATTATGGCCAATTAAAATATTATTATTGTTTGAATACATTTTAATAACCACTCTATCTTCTACTTTTTTAGTTTCAAATGTTACCTCAAGGCCTAAATTATTTACTATCTCTTTTAAAAATTCTTTTACAAAATCATAAATATCAGACTTTTTATAAATTGTTACTTCAACATTTGCTGATTTAAATAACCCTTTTTTAATTTCAGTAGTTTTATAAATAACTTCTTCTTGAGTTAAATTATTTTCTGTTAAAATTTCTTCGAATACTGTTTCAAAATTTTTACCTACTTTACTTATTTTTTCCATACTTCAAATTCTCCTTAACCTTTAATTTTTCATTAATACTTTTCTTTTGTTTTTTGATTTTTTTATCAGTTTTACCATTATTTATAAACTTAATTATATAAGTTTGAATAATCATAAATGCATAAGTAACAATCCAATATAATGCAATAGCTGTTGGTAAACTTAATGATGCAAAACCTATAAATACTGTCATAAATATTAACATAAATTTAGTTTGTTTTTCAGCACCTGGTAAACTTGAACTAGATGCAGTTTGTTTCATTGTAAATTTAAATGAAAAATAAGTTGATAAAATAATTAATACTACAAGAATAATAAATGTATATTGATGATTTTTAAAAATTCCAATACTTGGAGTTGTTCCTAAATTCCATCCAAATATTCTTCCTTCGTATATTGCTGGTATTTTATAAATTGCCTCAAGGAAAGCAAAGAATAACGGTAATTGAATTAATGACATAATACAACTTAACATTGGATTTACTTGATACTTTTTATAAATCATCATCATTTCTTGTTGTTTTGCCATCATTGCTTCTTGAGAAGTATCATTACCATATTTTCTTTCCAATTTTTGAATTTCTGGAGTTGCTTTTTTAATTCTCTCACTTTGAGTTTGAGTTTTAATCGTAAGTGGTAATAATATAATTCTAATTAATAAACCAATTAATATAACAGATAATCCTAGGTAAGCATGAGTCATACCTATATTTTTGAATAATAAACCTACTTTTAAAATAATAAATGCAAGTGGCTTAACAAATAAAAATTGCCATAAACTATTTGTTTTATTAGAATTTATTTTATATTTATCACAACTTGGTAACTTTGAAAGTTTAACTTCCATCTGATCTTCATACTTTTCATATAATTTATACATTTCTGTATTTTTTGAAGGTTTACAATAAATAGTTTTTTGTAAACTTTGTCCAGTTTCAGAATTTGTTACTAATTTACCCTTTTCATCTTTAATATAGCTATTAGAGCCACACCCAGTTGTTAACATAGTTATAACTAATAAAACTATGATGTAAAATTTCTTATTTTTTTTCATTTAACTCTCCTATCAAATTTCTTAAAGATTCTAAATTATCTTTATATGCAGAATTTATAAAATCTCTCTTAATAATTATAATATATTTTTTACCATTTTTGAATAGTAAATTACATTCATCTATAAGTGATCTAAGTCTTCTTTTCATTTTATTACGAAAAACTGCATTTCCATATTTTTTTGGAGCACTTATACCAAAGTATTTTTTACCATCTTCACTTGGATAATAAAATATAATATATCTATTATTAGATACTCTTTGTTTATTATTTAAAATTTTATTAAATTCTTCACTACTTTTAACAATGTCTCTTTTTTTCATAATTAACCTCTTTAAAAAAAGCCACATTTAAAGTGGTTTTTATTTACTTAAAACTTTTCTACCTTTTTTTCTACGACTTGATAAAACTTTACCATTTTTTCTTGAGAAAAAACCATGAGTTTTTTTCATTTTTCTATTATTTGGTTGATATGTTCTTTTCATATATATACTTTCTCCTTTTCTTACGCGTTACTATTATATCTATAAATCAAGCAAATAGTCAAGTATTTTTTGATATTAAATTTTAAAGTTGGATTATTTTATATATTTCAACAAAGATATTAACAAATTATCAACATTATTTTTAAAGTATTATAATAGGTTAACCAAGATTTCAACATTATCAACAATTATATTTTAACAAATTCCACATAGTATAATTTTCTTTCAACAAAATAACTAACAAATCATTTTGTTGAAAATGTTGATAAGTGGTTTAAGCCCAGTATTTAAAAGAAAAAAATGTTGATAACTTTTGTTGATAACTTGTTATATTAAATTTTTTCTTTATCTTTTTGTAAAAATGAAGTACAATGTAGGTAAGGAAAGTTTGTATGTGGGGTAAGGTATGGATGTAAATGAGTTATTCAAAAACTTTTTAGAGGAAATAGAGCAAGTTGTTAGCCTAAATGTTTATAATCTTTGGTTTTCTAAAATTAGACCAATATCTTTAGAGGGCAATACCCTTAAAATAGTGGTTCCAATGGATATTCATAAAAGTATGCTATCTGAAAATTATAAGGAATACATTGATAAAGCTTTTATTAATGTAACAGGAAAGACCTTTAATATTGAGTATTTCACGGAGGATGAATTACAAGAAACAAAAGAAAATAAACCTAACAAAGAAGTAACAGAGGATTTTAATGAAGAGTGGGTAACAAACCTAAATCCAAAGTTTACTTTTGAATCTTTTGTAGTAGGGGAATCTAATAGACTTGCAGTAGTATCTGCTCACGCAGTAGCGGAAAATCCAGGCTCAATTCATAATCCTTTATTTCTATATGGACGAAGTGGAATAGGTAAAACTCATTTAATGCATGCAATTGGAAACTATATCGTTAATCATTCTAATAAAAAAGTACTTTATGTTACAAGTAATGAATTTGTTGAGGATTACACGGGAATAGCAAGTATTGAAAAGGGCATAAGTTCAATGAATTATGCTAAAAACTTTAAAGATAAGTATAAAAATGTTGATGTTTTAATTATTGATGATATTCAATTTTTAGTTGGTGCTGACAAATCTCAACAAGAATTCTTCCATACTTTTAATGCTTTATATCAAACAAACAAACAAATTATAATAAGTTCTGATAGATCTCCAGATGATTTAAAGAAAATTGAGGATAGATTAAGAAGTAGATTTATGTGGGGACTTCCAGTTGATATTTATCCCCCAGATTTTCAACTAAGATGTAAAATAATACATAGTAAAATCAAAAATACATCACTAGAAAATAGATTAAATCAAGAGGTTATTGAATATATAGCAAACTCTTGTCAAAATGATATTAGATTTATAGAAGGAACAATAAATAGATTAATGGCTTATACAGCAATGATGGTTCCTGATAAAATAGATTTAAATTTTGCAATTGAAGGTTTAAAAGACTACTTAAGTGTAAATATTTATGCGGATAACTCCATAAGTAAAATACAAAAAGCAGTAGCGGATTACTTTGGAATAACCGTTAGTGATTTAAAAAGTAAAAAGAAAGTTTCAAATATAAGTAAACCAAGACATATAGCAATATATCTATGTAGAGTTGAAACAGATGAAAAACTAGAAAGAATTGGTTTAGAATTTGGAGGGAGGGATCATTCAACAATTTCAGCATCTTATGATAAAATAAATAATGACATCAAAAAAGATGAAAAATTAAACAATACTATTAAAGAAATTAAAAATAAGTTATAATTTTGTGGAATTATGTTGATAAAATTTTAATAAAAATCAATAAAATTATATTAAAATATAAGTAATTCACAAGTTATCAACAAACAAAACATTATAATAAACATAATAATTAATTTTAAAAGAAAGAAGGATGGAAAAATATGAAATTTACAATTAATAAAAATATTATCGTTGAGGCTTTATCAAATGCTGTTAGAGCTTTATCAACAAAAATTACAATACCAGTATTAAATGGTATATTACTAAACTTAACTAATGATGGTTTAGAGGTACAAGCAAGTGATAGTGAACTTACAATTAAAACTACTATTGAAGCAAAAAATATAGTAAATATAGAAAAAGAAGGTAGAGCAGTACTTCAAAGTAGATGTTTACTAGAAATAATAAGAAAAATGCCAAGTGAAATTATTAACTTTGAATTAACTGATAATAATAATATAAAAATTTATTCTGATATAAATGAATATATAATTGAATGTTATAATATTGGGGAATATCCTAATATAGCACTTGAAAAAAGTCAAAATACTATATATTTAGAATCAAAAATTTTAAAAGAAATGATTAATCAAACATCTTATGCTATGAGTATGCAAGAGGTAAGACCTTTACTTACAGGATTAAATTTAAAAATAAATGGTGATATATTAGAGTGTACAGCTACAGATTCATATAGATTATCTAAAAAAACTGTTAAATTAAAAGATTCTATAAATAGTAATATAAATATAGTAATACCTGGTAAAAGTGTTAATGAATTAGTATACATTTTAAAAGATGAAGGTAATGTTGAAATAGATTTATTTAAAAATAAAGTTTTATTTCATTATAATAACATATTATTCCAAACTGCCTTATTAAATGGAACTTACCCAGACACTTCAAATTATATTCCAAAAGATTTTAACTATATGATTAACTTAAATTTAAAAGAATTCTATAGTGCAATTGATAGAGCCTCAACAATTATGGTAAGTAAGGATAAAAATATTATTAAAATGGTAATTGATAACAAGAAAATGACACTTTTTGCTGCATCTTCAGATAGTAAAAGTAAAGAAGAATTAACAATTGATTCAAATAATAAAGAAAAGTTAGAAATTAGTTATTCTTCAAAATATATGTTAGATGCATTAAAAGTTCTTGATAGTGAAAATATTATACTTCTTATAAATGGTGATGATAAACCAATAATTATTAATAGTGTAGATGATGATACTATAATTGAATTAATTTTACCAATAAAAACATACTAAGAGACAAAAATCGACAAAGTTTTTGTCTTTTTTATGTTATAACATCCTTGTCAGGGGGAAATTATGGACAAATATATAATAAATGAGAATACTTTAGCATTATTAACTATAGATAATAAAGTTAAAATAGTAGAAAAATATATAGATTTTTATATTGAAGGATCTTTAAACAACATTATAAATGATAGTTGTATTTATTATGGAAGCACATTTTTAGGAAGAATGCATAGTGCAAAATCACTACTTGGTATATCAACAAAATTACCAATTATTATTAGTGAAAAAAAAGAGTTAATTTTCTTTCCAACAAATTCTTATAAAAATATAAATTGTGTTTGGATTAATTATATTGAAGTAGATAAATATTATTCTATTAATTCAAAAGAACTAATAATTACATTTTTAAATAAAAAAAAACTTGTAATACCAGTATCTAATAACATTTTTACTAAACAATTATTTAAAGCTTCTAGATTAGATACTATTTTTAAAAGAAATATTAAATAGTTCTTTAATTTAACCTTCATTTGTGGTATAATTGTTGTATGTATAGGAGTACCGGTAAGGGGGTAAAATTAATGATTTTAGTTAAAAAGAGGCAAAAATGATAATATCGAATTTAAGATTATATAATTTTAGAAATTATGAACAATTAAATATTGACTTTTCAAATAATTTAAATATTGTATATGGAAATAATGGTACTGGTAAATCAAATTTAATTGAGGCTATTTATTTATTATCTTTGAGTAAATCTTTTAGAACAATGGATGATAAGAATTTAATAAGAAAAAATAGTGATGTTTGTTTAGTAAAAGGGGTAGTTGATAATAAAACATACTTTATTGAATTAAACAAAAATTCTAAAAAGTTATTCATTGATAACAAAAAAATAACAAAAGTTGGGGATTTTATTTCTAAAATTAATATTGTTCTTTTTAATCCGTATGATACAAAAATATTTATTGATTCACCAAGTAATCGAAGAAAGCTGTTAAATATTGAAATATCGCAAATAAATAGTAATTATATTAAATTAATAAGTGATTATAATAAAATTTTAAAAAATCGCAATGCTTATCTAAAAGAATTATACTTAAATAGTAATGGAAGCTTAGAATATTTAAATATATTAACTCAAAAATTGATTACTTTAGGAATGGAAATTTGTAAGATAAGAGAAAGTTTTATTGATAATATTAACAAAAATTTAACATCTATTTATAAAAATATTTTTGATTACGGAAATTTAGAGATTAAATATTGTAGCGATTATAAAAATAAATCATATGAAGATCTTGAAAATGTATATAAAAAGAACATAAAAACAGAGTTAAATTATCGTAAAACTATGATTGGAGTACACCATGATGATTTTGATTTTATATTAGATGGTTACAATATAAAGGAATATGGTAGTGTAGGTCAACAAAAAAATGCGATAATATCATTTAAACTAGCTGAATTAATTTTAATTAAATTAATTAATGGGAGTTATCCTATATTAATACTTGATGACTTATTTTCAGAGTTGGATAGTATAAAAATAAATAACATCATTAAAATGTTAAATAAAGAAGTTCAAACTTTTATTACAACCACTGATATTAATGATGTTGATAAGAGTTTACTTGAAGAAAGTAATATTTATTATGCTAATAATGGTCAAATAGAAAGGAAGAATTAAGTATGGCAGAACATTATGATGCTTCGGATATTCAAGTACTTGAAGGTTTAGAGGCAGTTAGAAAAAGACCAGGAATGTATATTGGAACAACAGATGTTAAAGGTTTACACCATTTAGTATGGGAAATCGTAGATAATTCTATAGATGAAGCACTTGCTGGTTATTGTAAAAATATTGAAGTAATTGTTAATAAAGATAATTCAATTACAGTAAAAGATGATGGTAGAGGTATACCTGTTGATATTCACCCTAAAACAGGGTTATCTACAGTAGAAACAGTATATACCGTACTTCATGCAGGAGGTAAATTTGGTGGTGGAGGCTATAAAGTTTCTGGTGGTCTTCATGGAGTTGGTGCTTCAGTAGTTAATGCATTATCTTCTTGGGTAGAAGTAAAAGTATTTAAAAATGGTAAAATTTATTTTATTAGATTTGAAAAAGGTGGACATACTGTTGAAAAATTAGACGAAATTGGTGATTGTGAACCTAATAGAACAGGCACAACAGTAACATTTAAACCAGACCCAGAAATATTTGATACAACAATTTATGACTATGAAACTCTAAAAGTAAGAATTAGAGAATTAGCTTTTTTAAATAGAGGTTTAAGAATAACTTTAAGAGATGATCGAGATGAAGAAGATACTACTGGAGATACATTTTTATATGAGGGTGGAATATCTGAATATGTAAAATTTATAAATCAAAACAAAACTCCAATTCACGATGATATTATTCATCTTGAAGGTCAAGACTCAGGTGTATTTTTCGAGGTTGCACTACAATACAATGATGGTTATAGTGACAATATTTACTCATTTGTTAATAATATAAATACTCACGATGGTGGAACACACGAAGAAGGAGTACGTAGAGCATTAACAAGAGTTATTAACAATTATGCAAGAAAGGCTAATTTACTTAAAGAAAAAGATGAATCTTTAACAGGTGATGATGTTAAAGAAGGTTTAACAATGATTATTTCTTGTAAACATCCAAATCCCCAGTTTGAAGGTCAAACAAAAGGGAGATTAGGTAATTCAGAAGTTAGAAAACTTGCAGATAATGTCTTTTCTGAAGGGTTTGAGAAGTTTCTTTTGGAAAATCCAGCTGATGCTAAAATAATTGTTGAGAAAGCAATGCTTGCTTGTAGAGCCAGAAATGCAGCAAAAAAAGCAAGAGAGATTACTCGTAAAACTGATTTAGCAGTTACAAATTTCTTTGGAAAACTTTGCGATTGTAAAAGTAAAGATCCAAATGAATGTGAAATATTTATAGTCGAGGGTGATAGTGCAGGTGGATCTGCAAAAAAGAGTCGTGATTCTTTAAGACAAGCAATACTTCCTCTTCGTGGTAAAATATTAAATGTTGAGAAAAACAGGTTGGATAGAGCGTTAAATAATGAAGAAATTAGATCTATTATTACTGCTTTTGGTACAGGTATTGGTGAAGAATTTAATTTAGATAAACTTCGTTATAACAAAATAATAATTATGACCGATGCCGATGTCGATGGAGCTCATATTAGAATTCTTCTTTTAACGTTATTTTACCGCTTTTTTAGACCGATTGTTGAGGCAGGCCACGTATATGCCGCACAGCCTCCATTATTTAGAATAAGGTATGGAAAAACAAGAAAATATGTACTTGATGAAAAAGAGAGAGATGCATATCTAAATAGTTTACCTGAAAATATTAGGAATAGAGTTGAAATAACAAGAATGAAAGGTCTTGGTGAAATGGACCCTGAAGAATTAAATGAAACAACAATGGACATTGAAAAAAGAACTCTTCGTAAAATCGTTGTTGAAGATTGTATGATGGCTGACGAAATATTTAGCAAATTAATGGGTGATGAAGTTGAACCAAGAAGAACATTTATTGAAGAAAACGCAATTAATGTTCAAAACTTAGATATATAGGAGGTTTAAATGGATAATAATGATAATATTAATACAATAGATGATGAAAATATTGAAAATGAAGAACTAATCGAAGATATTGATTACGGTGGAGAATTTCACGAAAAAGATAAGCATATCGAAAATAATATTGTTAGTGAAGTAAAAACATCATTTTTAGATTACTCAATGAGTGTTATAACATCAAGAGCATTACCAGATTTAAGAGATGGGTTAAAGCCCGTACATCGTAGAATTTTATGGTCAATGTATGAAGAAGGTAATACCCCTGACAAACCTCATAAAAAATCTGCAACTACAGTTGGTTATGTTATGGGACATTACCATCCACACGGAGATTCATCAATTTATGATGCGATGGTTAGACTTGCTCAAGACTTTAATCAGCGTTATATGCTTGTTGATGGTCACGGAAACTTTGGTACAATCGAAGGTGATTCACCAGCAGCTTATCGTTATACAGAGGCAAGACTTGCCAAGATTTCTTTGGAACTTTTAAGAGATATTCAAAAAGATACTGTTGATATGGATGATAACTATACTTCAACAGAAAAAGAACCAAAAGTTTTACCAAGTAGATTTCCAAATATTCTAGTTAATGGATCAATGGGTATTGCAGTTGGTATGGCCACAAATATTCCACCTCATAATTTAGGTGAGGTAATTGATGGTTGTGTTGCTTATATTGATAATCCTGACATTGATACATTAGGGTTAATGCATTTCATAAAAGGACCTGATTTTCCAACTGGTGGTATTATTTTAGGTAACTCAGGTATAAAAAAAGCCTATGATACCGGTAGAGGAACAATAACAATTCGAAGTAGGGCTGTTATCGAGGAACAAAAAGGACATAATGTTATAGTTATCACTGAAGTTCCTTATGGTGTTAATACTGCAGAATTAAAAGATAAAGTTGCTGAACTTGTTCATAATAAAGTTCTTGATGGTATCTCTGATTATCATACTGATTTAAAAAATGGTATCAAAATTACAATTACCTTAAAGAAAGATGCAAATCCCCAAGTTATTTTAAATAACTTATATAAACATACAGCATTTCAAATATCTTACGGAATTATTTTCTTAATGCTTGATGGTTTAACTCCAAAAACACTTGGATTAAAAGATATTATATCAAAATATATTGATTTCCAAAGAGAAGTAATTATTCGTAGAACTAAATTCGATTTAGGAAAGGCCGAAGCAAGAGTTCATATTTTAGAGGGATTAAAGATAGCATTAGATCATATTGATGATGTTATTAAGATAATTAAATCCTCAAAAACAGACGAAATTGCTAAAAAAGAATTAAATTTAAGATATGGTTTAGATGATATTCAATCTGAAGCAATTCTTGAAATGAAATTAAAACGTTTAACAGGACTTGAAAGAGATAAAATAGAATCTGAATTAAATGATTTATTAAAATTAATTGATGAATTAAAAGCAATTTTAAGTAGTCCACAAAAAATTGATGAAATAATTAAGAATGAAATGTTAGAAATCAAGAATAAATATGCTGATGAAAGAAGAACTAATATAGATATGACAGCTATTGATTATATTGATGATGAATCATTAATACCTGAGGAAAATATAATGGTTGTATTAACTAAAAAAGGCTATATTAAGAGAACTAAACCAGACGTATTTAGAACTCAAAACCGTGGTGGAATGGGAGTTAAAGGTATTACTACAAACGATGAAGACTTCGTTGATCAGGCTTGTAATTTATCTACTCACGATCATATTTTATTCTTTACGAATAAGGGTAAGGTATACAGAATGAAAGGTTATGAAGTTCCAGAATTTTCAAGGACTTCAAAAGGACTTCCGATTATTAACTTATTACCTTTATTAAAGGATGAATTTGTAACATCAATTGTATCAATTTCAAAAGACTCTACAAAAGATTATTTATTCTTTGCTACAAAGAAAGGAATTGTTAAGAAAACTAGTATAAATGAATTTGAAAATATTAGAACTTCAGGGAAAATATGTATTAGTTTAAAAGATAATGATGAACTTATTGGTGTAAGGCTTGCTTCTAATAATGATTTAATATTATTAGGTTCAAGTAGTGGAAAACTTGTTAAGTTTAATGAAAATGAAGTTAGAACAATGGGTAGAACTGCTTCAGGTGTAAGAGGAATTAATCTTGATGGTGGAGAATGCATTTGTTTAGAAACTGTTGAGGAATCTAATACAATATTAGTTGTTACGGAGTTAGGTTATGGTAAACAAACTTTAGTTTCAGAATATCGTCAAACAAAAAGAGGAAGCAAAGGTGTTAAAGCTTTAAATATTACAGAAAAAAATGGTAATTTAGTATCAGTTAAAGTATCAGATGAAAATAAAGAGTTAATACTAATGACCAATTCAGGTATAACGATTAAAATGCCTATTTCACAAATTTCTACTTTGGGTAGGGCAACACAAGGTACTAGACTTATTCATTTAAAAGATAATCAAAAGGTAACTGCGATAAGTTTTGTCGATAAAAACCTTGATGAAGAATCTACTAATGAAGAATAATAATAGCAATGTTTCACGTGAAACATTGCTTATTTTTTGCCTAACTTATGCCGAAAAATAGCGTTTTTTATTAAAATAATTTATAAAATTTAAATACATAATACAATTTTTACATTATATGATTTTAATATTAAATTGATTTTGTTTAATAGTTTTATCAAGTAAAGTATATATATTGAGCCTAATGTTTCACGTGAAACATTAGGTAAAATTTCCCTGATATATGCTAAAAAACAGCATCTTTTGTTAAAAAAATAATATCATAATCTAATTAAATTATCATATTATAAAATACTACTGTTTACTTAATTTATTTTAATATTATATATGAAAATATGTATTTTACCATCAATGTTTCACGTGAAACATAGTGGATTTTTTGGCTAAAATATGCCTGAAAATGTATATTTATATAGTAACCTGATTTATTATATGAAGTATCATATAAAATAATAATGTTTATATATATAATAATTATATTACAAGTACAATGTTTCACGTGAAACATTGCTTAAAATTCCCCTAAAATATGCCAAAAAACAGCCTTTTTTGTTAAAAAATAATTACAAAATCTAATTAGTTTATATATTATAAAAATACTATTGCTTGGTCAATTTTATTTATTATTATATATAGAAAATATGTATTTCACCACCAATGTTTCACGTGAAACATAGTGATTTTTTTGCCTAATTTATGCCAAAAAATCGACTATTTTTTAAAATTTTTATCAAAAATACTTGCCAATTATTATATAATTTGTTATTATTTATTTGTGCAACAAATATATTGTAAACTGGTCAGGTTAGGAATAAAGCAGCCATATCAATCAATGTTTGTGTGCACTTTTTTTGAGGTTAAAAATGAATGAAAAATTTTTAAATATTTTAATTAAAGAATGTAAAAAAGCATTCAAAAAAGATGAAGTACCAATTGCGTGTATTATAACTAAAAATAGTAAAATAATATCAAAATCTCATAATTTAAAACATAAAACAAATTTTATTTTAAATCATGCAGAGGTTTTAGCAATAAAAAAAGCTGCAAAAAAAAATAAAGATTGGCGACTAAATGGTTATGACATGTATGTTACATTAGAACCATGTGATATGTGTAAAGAAATTATTAAACAATCAAGAATTGATAATGTATACTATTTAGTGAATTCAAATTTTAAAAAAGTTAATACATATAATACAAATTATAAAAAACTAGAGATTGATAATAATTTTTTTAATGAAATAATTAATAATTTTTTTGCTAATAAAAGATAGTAAAATTGTTGATTGATTGGTATAATATATAAAGAGACGGAGGTACAATGAATTATAAAGTTTTATACAGAAAATATCGTCCTAAAACATTTGATGAAATTGTCGGACAAAATAATATTATTACTTTACTAAAAGATAGCATTATTAATAATAAAATTTCTCATGCATATATATTTTCAGGTCCTAGAGGAACAGGTAAAACAAGTACTGCAAAGATATTTGCAAAAGCAATTAACTGTTTAGATAATACAAATGGTAATCCTTGTTTAAATTGTGAAATTTGTAGTAATTTTAATTTAAATAATGATATATATGAAATAGATGCAGCATCAAATACTGGGGTAGATCAAATTAGAGAAATAATTGATAATGTAAAACTATCTCCAATAACATCTAAATATAAGGTATATATAATTGATGAAGTTCATATGCTAAGCACAAGTGCTTTTAATGCATTACTTTTAACTTTAGAGGAGCCACCTTCACATGTAGTATTTATTTTAGCAACTACCAACATTGAGGATGTTCCAATAACCGTTTTATCAAGATGTCAAAGACTTGATTTTCGTAAAATTGCTAATAAAGATATTCATGAACAATTAAAAAAAGTATCTAAAGAGGAAAATATTGATATTTCTGATGAAGCAATCGAGGAAATTACTAATTATTCTGATGGTGGAATGCGTGATGCACTAAGTATTTTAGACCAATTATCAAAACTTAATAAAAGGGTAGAGTACGATGATGTAATCTCTACTCTAGGTACAATATCCAATAATGATATTAAAACATTAATTGATGATATGAATGAAAATAATGCTGAAAATATTATAAAATTTGTTGATAGATGTAGAGATTTAAATGTTGATTATAAAACTTTAGTAAAAAAAATTATAAAAGAGATAAATATACACGCAGTTGATATTAAATTAAATAGAAAAATAGATAATATTGATTATGACACTTATCAAGAATTAAGTTTTAAACTAACAGAATCATTATATAAAACTAATATAAATGTTGATATATTTGGTATGCTTGAACTTATTTTATTAAGTTATATTAATACTAATGTTAATAAAAACACTCAATCAAGTGTCAAAAATGAAGTTAATAATTCTAAAAATATTGTTGAAAATCAAGAGAAAGTATCTACCAATGTTAAAATAGTTGAAAAAACGCAAAAAAATGAATGCAATTTAACTAATTTGGAAAGTATTCGTATTAATAACTGCTTTGTTAATGCTTCAAAAGAAGAAAAAATTAAATCATCTGAAAAGTGGAATGAATTTTTAAACACATATGAAAACAAAAAAATTCTAGGTTTAATTGAAGATGCAAAAGTAGTTTTAGCTTCATCAGAAATTATCGTACTATTAACTCAAATAACTGCATTAGTTAATGAAATTAATGCAAATATTAGTTCGCTTGAAGACGATTTTAATAAATCTAACAATACAAATTATAAATTTATTGCTACAAGTAATGAAAACTGGCTAAATGAAATGGAAAAATATAAAAATAATATAAAAAATAATATAAAATATCAATTTATTGAAGAAAATGCACAAAATATAGAATATGATGATATAATAGATGTGTTCAATAAAAAAAAGATTGAAGAAAGTTAAGGAGGAATTTTTTTATGAATATGCAACAAATAATGCAACAAGCACAAAGAATGCAAAAAGATATTATGAATAAAAAAGGCGAGTTAGATGCAATGACATTTACTGGTAAATCTGAATGGGTTGAGGTCACATTTAAAGGTGATAAGGACATTCAAAGTGTAAATATAATAAATGACAATGCTTTTGACAAAGAAAATAAAGAAATATTATCTGATATGATTTTAATTGCCGTAAAAGATGCTTTAAAACAAATTGATAAAGAAACTGAAAATAAATTGGGTAAATACTCTAATATGGGCGGTTTATTTTAATGTATCCTAAGGTTTTAGAGGAATTAATTAGTTGTTTTAAAAAGTATCCTACAATAGGTGAAAAAAGTGCTGAAAGATTAGCTTTAGCAACATTAGACTTATCCGAAGAAGAACTAAATAACTTTAGTAACACTTTGATTAAAGCAAAAAAAGTACTTAAACCTTGCAAAATATGTTGTAATCTTACTGATAAAGATATATGTGACATTTGTAATGATGAAAATAGAAATAAAAATATAATTTGTGTAGTTGAGGATTATAAAAGTCTTATTTCTTTTGAAAAAGCTGGTAATTATAAAGGCGTTTATCACGTTTTAAATGGGTTAATTTCTCCGATTGATAATGTATCTCCACAAGATATCAACATATCATCGTTGGTGAAAAGAATTGAGAAGTTAGATAAACCAGAAATAATAATTGCTCTTCGCTCATCAATTGAAGGTCAAACCACAACTTTATATATTAAGCAAATATTTGAAAATAAAGGTGTAACAATATCAAGATTATCTTATGGTATTCCAATGGGTGCTGAAATTGATTATTTGGATGTTTTAACGCTTGATAAGGCATTAAGTGATAGAAAAATAATATCATAAACATCCATTTTTTTCATATTATGTAATGATGAAATATGATAAAAAAATTATTTATTGTAGTTAGAAAGGTAGTAATATCTATATGTATCTTATATGCAGTAAATTTATTACTGTCATCTTTAAATATTATTATTCCTATTAATTTAATTTCAATTTTAGTTGTATCTTTACTTGATTTTCCAGGTCTTTGTGGTATTGTAATATTATATTTAATAATTTAAGAGGTTTATATGAAGTTAAATAATGTATTTGAAAATTTGTATACTTTATATCGTGAGAATAAACTTGCTCACGCTTATTTGCTTGAAACAAATGATATTCAAAAATGTTTAATTGATTTAAAAACTTTTGTAAAAAATATATTTTCTGAAATAGAAAATATTGATGCATTAGTTGATAATAATTATTTACCTAGTCTAAAAATTATCGAAACTAGTGAAAAAACTATAAAAAAAGATGTAGTATCTGATATTCAAAAAGCTTTTAATTTATGTTCTTTATATACATCTCAAAATATTTATGTTATTGTAAGTCCTGAAAAAATGAATAGTTCTGCTTATAATCACATGCTTAAGTTTTTAGAGGAACCCGAAGATAATATTATTGGTTTTTTTATAACCAATTCTAAAGAAAATATAGCTCCAACGATTTTAAGTAGACTTGAAATTTTAAAAGTAAACTATCAGGAATCTGATGATTTTAATTCTTACGGATTAAGTAAAGAAGAATATAATCAAGTTTTAAATGATGCTAGTGAATTTTTAAGCAAAATAGAACTAGATAATTCTAATATAATTTTATATAATAATAGTGTAATTTTAAAAAAATATGTTGATAAAACAAACTTGATTACCTTAATAAAGGTTTTATATGATTGTTACCATCAAAAATTGTTTACAAATAATGTCCTGAATAGTAAAATACTTAAAAAGCTTACTATTATTAACGATTATTTGTATAAATTACAATATAATGTTAATTTAAGTTTGTTATTAAGTGGATTAACACTAGAGTTAGGAGAAGTAAATGAATAGTTATGCAGTAATATATAAAGGAAATAATAAATTATATTATTTTAAAAGTTCAGAAAAGTTTGAAATTGATGACGAAGTTATTGTTGATACTGATAAAGGTGAACAATATGCTAAAATCGTAAAGATTGTTGATTCATTAAAAACTGATGATTTAAAAGAAATTTTACGAAAGGCCACAAAAGAAGATCAAGATAATTTCTATACTAATATAAAAGATGCTGAACTTGCCTTAGTAAAAGCAAGAAATTTTGCTAAAGAGTTAGATTTAAATATGAATATAATAAATGCTCAATATACCTTAAATAGAGCGCAACTTCTATTTAATTTTTATGCTGAAGAAAGAATTGATTTCCGTGAACTTGCACGAAAACTTGCTGGTCAATTTAGAACTCGTATTGAACTTCGTCAAATAGGAGCAAGAGATAAAGCAAAACAAGTTGGTGGTATTGGTGTTTGTGGCCGAAAATTATGTTGTTCAAATTTTTTAAATCAATTCGATTCAATTACTATGAATATGGCAAAAGATCAAAATTTAGCACTTAACCCCTCAAAAATAAATGGTTGTTGTGGAAGACTTTTATGTTGTTTAGGTTATGAAGATGATGAATATATTAAATGTGGCAAAAATTTAAAATCTGTAGGTAGTATAATTAAATATAAAGGAAAAGATGCTACAGTTATTGGTGTTGATATTTTAAATAAGAAGTATAAAATAATTGTTGATGAACAAAAGATTTTAGTAGATGCAGAAGAGATTATAAATGATAGTAAAAAATGATTTATATGATTATAAAAATCGATACATTTATCAAGATACTGATTTTTTTAAGTTTTCAATAGATTCAATTTTATTAGCCGAGTTTGTTGATAGAAAAGATTTAAAAGGAAATATATTAGATATTTGCACTGGAAACGGTGCTGTATCACTTATTTTGGCAGAATACACCAAAAATAATATTATAGGTTTTGAAATTCAAAAGAAAATTGCATATTTAGCACAATTGTCAGTTGATGAAAATAATCTTACAAAGCAAATAAAAATCATTAATGATGATGCAAAAAACTTGAATAGATATTATGATTCAGGTTATTTTAATACTATAGTTTGTAATCCACCTTACTTTGAATACAATGGTAATATGGTAAATCTTCAAGAAGAAAAAACTATTGCTAGACACGAAGTTTATTTAACATTGGAAAATATATTTCAAATTGCAGATTATGCTTTAACATCTAAAGGCTCGCTTTATATAGTTAATCGGGCACAAAGATTAGATGAACTAATCATACTTGGAAATAAATATAATATAGGTATAAAAAAAATTCAGTTAATTAAAACAAAAAAAGACAGAGCACCATCTTTAGTAATCGTGAAGGCGGTTAAAAATTCTAAGAAGCACGTTATTATTAACGATGTAGTTAATATAGAAAATATGCAAACATATCAAAATATTTTTAAAGGAGGAAGTAATGAAGTTAATCGTAGGACTAGGTAATCCTGGTAAAGAATATGAAAAATCAAGACATAATGTTGGATTTATTATTTTAGATAGTTATTTTAATGGTGAAAAATGGTATACTAAAGATAATTATGAATTTTTAGAAAAAAATATTAATAATGAAAAAGTAATTTTTATTAAACCATTAACATTTATGAATTTATCGGGTTTAGCGGTACAAAAAGTAGTTAATTTTTATAAAATTCCAACTGAAGATATTTTAATAATTCATGATGATTTAGATTTACCAGAAAAAACTATTAGATTTAAATTTAACTCTTCAGCAGGGGGACATAATGGTATTAAATCAATTATAAATTCCTTAGGAACAACTAATTTTACTCATTTAAAAGTGGGTATTGGTCGAAAGTTTTCTTCAGATCAAAAAGATTATGTTTTAGGTAATTTATCAAAAGAGGAAATAACTTATTTACAAAATGATAAGTTTAAAGAAATGATTAATACATTTATTTGTGATGGTACTACAGTGTGTATGAATAAATATAATTCAAATGGAGAATAAAATGGATTTTCTAGATGATTTTTTTGTTTATAAAAATAATAGTGTTATATGTGGTTTAACTTCCGAGTTAAATGTTTTTTATGTGTTAAATTTATTTAAAAAGCAAAAAAAGAATATCATTTTTTTAGTAAGTTCTACTTATGAAGCAAATAATTATTATAATCTATTTCAAACATATAGTGATGATGTATTATTATTTTTAAAGGATGAATTTATATCTGATGTGGTAGCATCTTCTCCAGAATTAAAATTGACTAGATTAAATACTTTAGATAAGTTAAGTTCAAAAAATTATATTATTATTTGTAACTTAATGGGCTACTTAATGCTACTTCCTAATAATAAAGAATTTTCTCAAAGCAAGATGCTAATAAAAGTTGGTAATAACTTACCTCGAAAGAAACTATTAGATACTTTATTTGAATTTGGTTATAATAAAGATGCCTTAACTACTGCTTCAGGAGATTTTTCTGTTCGTGGAATGATCGTGGATATTTATTTAATAAATGAAAAACATCCAATTAGAATCGAGTTTGATGATGATGTAGTAAGTAATATTAGATATTTTGATGAAAATACACAAATGACGATTAACAGTATTGATGAAATAATGCTTAAACCAATCGTGGAAATAAATACAAATAAAACAAGTTCAATTTATGATTATACTAATAAAGCAACTCTAGTAAATGTGGACTTACCACAGATTAATGCCTCTTATAAAAAAATTTGTGAGGATATAACTGCTTATAAACAGCATAGTGATAAACATGAAAAATTTTTATATGAACTTGATGAAATAAATCCAGAATATGTTTTAACTTTAAATCATTTTAAAACTGATAAGTCTGATATTGAAATAGTTACTCAAAGTATTGATAATTTTAATAATGATATTCCTCTTTTAAAGGAAAATGTTATTAAATGGAAAGAATCAGGAAAAGATATTTATTTTTATTTATCAAATGATAATGAAATTAAAAAGATTCGAGAACTTTTTACAAATGTAAATATTATTAAGAAAAAGATTAATCACGGTTTTATTATAGGTAAATATGTTATAATAAGTGAATTTGATATAGATAATATAAAAAGAGATTATAAATATCAAAATAACTTATATGGTGGTAAAAAGATTTTAGATTATAATGAACTTAACAAAGGTGATTATGTAGTTCATATAAATCATGGAATTGGTATTTACAATGGTCTTGTTAGTTTGACAAGTAATAACATAACTAAAGATTATATTCAAATTCTTTATGAAGGAAATGATAAAATATATATACCAGTTCAAAAAATAGAAAATATTTATAAATATTCAGATAAAGATGGTACTAAACCTAAAATTAATAAATTAAATTCTTCCTCTTGGCTTAAGACTAGAAAATATGTTGAAGCAAAGATAAAGGATATTACAAAAGAATTAATGGATTTATATCAAAAAAGATTGGAAACAAAGACTACGCCTTACAAAAGGTTTGAGGAAGAACAAATTTTTGGTAATGAATTTATTTATGATTTAACTTTAGATCAACAAAATGCAGTTAATGATATTAATGATGATCTAGATAGTGATATTCCAATGGATAGACTTCTTTGTGGTGATGTTGGCTTTGGTAAAACAGAGGTTGCATTAAGAGCAATGTTTAGAGCAATACTTAATAATAAACAGGTTATTTATTTGTGTCCAACAACGATATTATCAAAACAGCAATTTAATGTTGCTAAAAAAAGATTTGCATCTTGGCCTATTGAAATAAGACTTTATAATAGGTTTACCACCTTAAAAGAGGAGCAAGACATACTAACAGGTTTAGAAAATGGAAGTATTGATGTTGTATTTGGAACTCATAAATTATTTAATGACAAGATAAAATATAAAAAATTAGGTTTATTAATAATTGATGAGGAGCAAAGATTTGGAGTTAAACATAAGGAAAAAATAAAAGAATTAAAAAATGATATTAATGTATTAACTTTATCAGCAACACCAATACCTAGAACTTTAAAAATGGCTTTATCTGGACTTAGAAATTTATCTATAATTGAAACTGCACCAAATAATAGATACCCCGTTCAAACATATGTAACTAGTGAGGATGATTACATAATCAAAGATGCAATTTATAAAGAACTGGGTCGTAATGGACAGATATTTATGCTTTATAATAATATTGAGGGTTTAGTGTCAAAAATGAATTCTTTAAAATTGTTAGTACCTGAGGCTAAAATTAGATGTGCCCATGGACAAATGAATAAAGATGCTTTAGATGAAATTATGGAAGATTTTACAATGCATAAGTTTGATATCTTATTATGTACCACAATTATTGAAAATGGTATTGATATTGCAAATGCTAATACGTTAATAGTTTATGATGCTGATAAATTTGGACTTGCCCAATTATATCAAATAAGAGGAAGAGTAGGCCGAAGCGACAAAATAGCTTACGCTTATTTACTTTATAATAAAAATAAAATGTTAAATGAAACCGCAATTAAGCGATTACATGCAATAAAAGAGTTTACAGCATTAGGTAGTGGTTATAAAATAGCGATGCGTGATTTATCAATACGTGGTTCTGGAGATATATTTGGTTCTTCACAAGCAGGATTTGTTGATACAGTTGGTGTGTCACTGTATACTAAAATGATCGAGGATGAACTTAAAAGAGTAAAGGGATTACCTGTTGAAGAAAGTAAAAATGAACAATCACTAATAAATATAAATACTCACATTGATGATAGTTATGTTGATGATGAAAATATTAAGATAGAAATTCATCAAATGATAAATGCAATTGATAGTTATGATAAGTTGCAGCAAATTAAAAATGTTATTGAAGATCGTTTTGGTAAAATTACCCTTGAAATGGAAGATTATATGTACGAAGAATGGTTTGAAAAGACGGCACAAAAGTATAATATTACACAAATTAGACAAACAGATAGATTCATAGAAATAGTTTTACCTGAAAAGTTATCATCAAAAGTTAAAGGAGATAAACTTTTACTTAATGCCCTAAGTATCTCAAGAAATTTCTCTTTTGCTTATAGACATAATCAAATAATTGTTACATTAAAATATGCAAATTTAAAAGAACATTTTATAAGATATATTGTTAGATTACTTAATACGATTAATTAGTATAATCTACAAAAAAGAAAACACACTAAATATGAGGTGTGTTTTTTGAAAAGTACAGGTATTGTAAGAAAAATAGATGAGTTAGGAAGAATAGTAATTCCCAAAGAAATTCGTAATGTACTTGGTATACATAGTAATGATGATTTAGAAATATTTATTGATGATATGAAAATAGTTTTAACAAAATATGAAAAAAGTGATAATATTTTAAATTATTCGAATAATGTTGTAAAAATTATTGAGGAAAAATTAAATATAAAAGTCTTTGTAACTAATAAAGAAAAGATTATTACCATAGGAAATTTTAAAAATAAAGAGCTTGATAGTAAGTTACTTGAACTAATCGAAGAAAGAAAAAGATATGAAAGTATTAATAAAGAAACTATTAATAAAATAAATGGATATTTTGTAATTTATCCAATAATAGTAGAAAGTGATATTTTGGGTTTACTTATGTTTACTAAGGAAACAGCATTTACAAATGAAGAAAAAATTCTTACAAATATTATATTAAAACTTATTGAAAACCGATAAAAATTATGGTAATATTGACTTATTAAATGTGGAGAAGAAAGATTTATAAATTGAATTTATAGAGAGCTTAAGTTTGGTGGAATTAAGTAATAACGATTTATATTGTGAGTCTTTGAGTTTAATGGTTAATTACCTTATAATTAGAAAGTGCATGTAAATCATGAATTAAGGTGGTACCGCGGATTATATTCGTCCTTTAGTTCGTGATTTTTTGTTTTTTAGAAAAGAGGAGTGTAAATGGAAAGAGGATTTGAAAAAATAAGTTTTGAGGAATTTAAAAAAAGTGTAAAGGATGATGAAAAATTATATGAAAGTATAGTTCTTCCAATTAGAAAGACTAGTAAAAGTGCTGGCTATGATTTTATTGCTTTCGAAGATGTTACAATTAAACCCGGAGAAATAAAGAAAATACCTACAGGTTATAAAGTAAAACTTCAAGAAGATGAAGTACTTTTGATTGTTGTAAGAAGTTCAATGGGCTTTAAATATAATATTAGATTATGTAATCAAGTAGGTGTTATAGATGCTGACTACTATAATAATGAATCTAATGAAGGCCATATGTATGTTGCACTTCAAAATGAAGGAACAAAAGATTTTGTAATAAATAAAGGTGATGCCTATGCTCAAGGAATTATAATTAAATACTTAACTTGTGGCGAAGAAAATAATCAAAAACGTACTGGTGGCATTGGAAGTACCAATAATTAAGGAGGGTTTATGGAAAATAAAAAATTTTATATAACAACACCTATTTATTATCCATCTGATAATTTTCATATAGGTCATTGTTATACAACTATAATTGCTGATTCAATTGCAAGATTTAAAAGATTATCTGGTTATGATACATTTTTCTTAACTGGAACAGATGAACACGGTCAAAAAATTGAAAGAAAGGCTAAAGAAAAGGGAGTTACCCCAAAAGAATATGTAGACAAAATAGTGGATAATGCCAAGGATTTATGGGCATCATTAAATATCAGTTATGACAAATTTATAAGAACAACTGATAAAGAGCACGAAGAAGTAGTTCAAAAAATATTTAAAAAGTTATATGATCAAGGAGATATTTATAAGGGAGAATATAAAGGACTATATTGTACTCCATGTGAATCATTTTGGACTGAAACTCAACTTGATGAAAATGGTAATTGTCCTGATTGTCATAGAGAAGTTCATGAAGTAAAAGAGGAAGCATATTTCTTTAAACTTTCTAAATATCAAGCTTGGCTCGAGGAATTTTTAGAAAGTCACCCAGATTTTATTGAACCATCATCAAGAAAAAATGAAATGATTAATAACTTTATTAAACCTGGTCTTTCAGATTTATGTGTATCAAGAACTTCATTTAAATGGGGTGTACCAGTATCATTTGATGAAAACCATGTTATTTATGTTTGGATTGATGCATTATCAAATTATATTTCTGCTTTAGGTTATTTAACCGATGATGATAGTTTATTTAAAAAGTATTGGCCAGCGGATTTACATATTGTAGGTAAGGAAATAGTTAGATTTCACACAATTATTTGGCCTATTATGTTAAAAGCATTAGATTTGCCTTTACCTAAAAAGGTTTTTGGTCATGGATGGCTAGTAATAGATGGTGGAAAAATATCAAAAAGTTTAGGCAATTATAAAGATCCTAGAGAATATATTAATGCTTATGGTGTCGATGCTGTAAGATATTATGCACTTCGTGAGGTACCATTTGGAAGTGATGGAAATTTTTCCGAGGAAGCCCTTATAACAAGAACAAATTCAGATTTAGCAAATATATTAGGAAACCTTGTTAATAGAACTATTGGTATGGTTAATAAATATTTTGATGGTAAAGTTACTAATACTAAAGTTAATGAAGATATAGATAAAGATTTAATTGATTATGCTACATCTTTAAAAGAAAATGTTACAACTTTAGTTGATAATTTAGAACTTTCAAATGCTATAGATAAAATATTTGATTTATTTAGAAAATGTAATAAATATATTGATGATGTTACTCCTTGGATACTTGCGAAAGATGAAAGTAAAAAAGAAAGACTTGAATGTATCCTTTATAACTTATTAGAGTGTATAAGAATTGGTACTGTTTTATTACAAGCATTTTTACCTACAACTGCAGAGAAAATATTTAATCAAATTAATACTAAAGAAACAACATTTGATAGTCTTAACGAATTTGGTAAATATGAAAGCCCAAATACTGTTAATCCACCTGAAGTATTATTTGCAAGGATTGAAAAATAATGTTTATAGATACCCATTGTCATTTATATAAAGAATACTATGACAATATTGAAGAAGTTATTCAAAACTCCAAAAATAATGGTATTAATATATGTATAAATGCTGGTTGTGATAAAAGTACTAATGAAGAAGTTTTAAGTATTAAAAATGATAGTGTTTATGCTGTTATAGGTTATCATCCAGAATTTGCAAACGATATTAATGATGAAGATATTTCTTTGTTAGAAAAAAAGTTAAATAATTCAAATGTGGTTGGTATTGGTGAGATAGGTTTAGATTATCATTATGATGGTTTTAATAAAGAAAAGCAAATTACAGTATTTGAAAAACAATTATCACTTGCTGAAAAATATAATTTACATGTCGTAATTCACAGTAGAGATGCAGGTTATGATACAATTAATATTTTAAAAAATTATAAGGTTAAAGGAGTAATTCATTCATTTTCTGGTAGTTTAGAAATGGCTAAAGAATATATTAAATTAGGCTTTTATCTAGGTGTTAACGGAGTAATTACTTTTAAAAATTGTAAATTAATTGAGGTATATAGAGAAATTGGTATTCAAAATATTATGCTTGAAACTGATAGTCCATATTTAACACCAGTTCCTTTTAGAGGAAAACAAAATTACCCCGGAAATGTAAAATATGTTGCTCAGTTTATTTCAGAAAATCTTAATATTTCAATAGAAGAACTAGAAAGAATAACTAATTCTAATGTGAAAAAGTTATTTAATATAAGTATATGATTAGTAATGATTATATACTTTTTCTTTATTTTGAAAGGTTTATATGCTATAATACTTTGTATAAGAGGATAGTATGAAGAAAGTAATAAAAGTTATTCAATTATTAATATTAGTTTTTATAGTATTTATGACTTTTACAAATAGTCCTATTTATGAAGCTAGAGTTCATAATAATAATCCGAATAGAACTATTGATGAAGTTGCTATGGCATTAAAAATAAATGAATTTGATTATGATGCTCTATATAGTGCAAAAGATACTTTTAATGGACAAATTACAGGTTATATTTTTAACTGTCCTTTATGTGGAGGTACTTTAGCTTGTATGAGTAGTTACAATATAAAAGATGGCACTACTACTTATCCTGATAGTCAATATGGTACTGTAAATATAGTTGCTTCGAGTGCAAATTTACCTTGTGGATCAATTGTTAAGTTTGATGCTCCAAGAATATCAAGTGAACCAATAATTGCAATAGTTCTTGATAGGGGTGTTCCAGGTAATGATTTAGATTTACTTTCTCCAAGTTATGATTATGCTATTGGTACTGTTGGAAGATTTAATGCGAGCTATGATGTTTTAAGAAGTGGTTGGAATAATGAAAGCTAAAAAATATTATGGACAAAACTTTTTAAAAAATGAAGAAATAATTAAAAATATAACTGATTTAGTAAATCCAGGTGAAAATGATTTAATTATTGAAATTGGCCCAGGAAGAGGTGCCCTTACTAAATATTTAATAAAAAAAAATTGTGATTTAGTGTGTATTGAAATAGATACAGATTTAAAAGTTTATTTAGATAAATATCAAAGTAAAAAGTGTAAAATTATTTATGAAGATATTTTAAATGTAGATTTAAATGAAATTACTAAAATATATCAAAATGTTTTTGTAGTGGGTAATTTGCCTTACTATATAACAAGTCCAATTTTAGAATATTTAATTAATAATATTAAATCAAAAAAGATGGTTTTTATGGTTCAAAAAGAAGTCGCTGATAGGTATAGTGCCAAAGTTAATACTAAAGAATATGGTTATTTTACATTATTTTTAAATTTTTATTATGAAGTAAATAATGAAATATTTGTTGGTAAAAATAATTTTGATCCAATACCAAAGGTAGATAGCGAAGTTATTTCTTTATCTTTAAAAGATAAAGTGCCTGATATTAATCCAGAAAAATACTTTGCTTTTCTTAAAGAATGTTTTTCTCATAAAAGAAAAACCTTGAAAAATAATAATGTTTCTTATGATTTTGAAAAGATAATGAATGTATTAAATAAATATGGATTAACTGAGAGTGTTCGTGCTGAACAAATTAGTGAAGATATATTTATTGAGATTTTTAAAAGTTTAGAGTGCTAAAGGCACTTTTTCTTGTTATTTAATTATTTATATTATATAATACAAATTGCTTGAAAGGGGATTTTTATGAGAAAAACTGTTTTAGTAACTGGTTCCTCAAGAGGAATAGGTGCATCGATTATAAAGAAATTTGCGATGAATAACTTTGATGTAATAATTAATTATTTAAATAGTGAAAATGAAGCACTTTCTTTAAAAAATGAAATTATTACAAAATATAATGTTAAATGTGAAACTATTAAGTGTGATGTTTCAAAAGAGGAAGATGTTATTAATATGACTGGTTTTATTAAAGATAAATTTGGTAAAATAGATGTTTTAGTTAATAATGCAGGAATTTGTAATGATATGATTTTAGATTTTAAAACTTATGATGATTTTAAAAAGGTTATTGATGTTAATTTAAATGGTACATTTCTAGTTACAAAATATATATCAAAATTAATGAAAAGTGGGAGTATAGTTAACATTTCTTCGACTAATGGAATTGATACATATTACCCAGAAAGTATAGATTATGATGCTTCGAAGGCTGGTGTAATTTCTCTTACTCATAATTTTGCAAAAACTTTTGCTCCAAAAATTAGGGTAAATGCTATATGTCCTGGTTGGGTTGAAACAGATCAAACTAAAGAATTATCTACAAAACAGATAAAAGGCATTAAGAAGGGTATTTTACTTAAAAGATTTGCTAAACCTGAAGAAATAGCAAATGTTGTTTTCTTTGTAGCAAATGAAAGTTATATAAATAATTCAGTTATAAGGGTTGATGGAGGAAGTATATGTTAGATATTGAAAAAAATATTAAAAAGTATTTAGATAAAGTAGATGATGTTGTTTATTTTAATTCTCAAAAAGTACTTAATGCTTTTATTAAAGAAGAAGTTTCTGAAAATGATTTTAATATTACAACTGGATATGGTTATGCAGATAATGGTAGAGACAAAATCGAAAGAATATATGCAGATATTTTTAAATGTGAGGATGCTTTAGTTAGAAATCAGTTTATATCTGGATCTCACGCTTTAACTGTTTGCTTTTTTGCTTTACTTAGACCAAATGATACGCTTTTATCTATTACAGGAAAACCATATGATACACTTGATGAAGTGATCGGAATAAAGGAAAACCAAAGTTCTTTAAAATCTTTCAATATAAATTACGAGCAAATTGATTTAATTAATGATGATTTTGATTATGAAACTATTAAATCAAAATTAAAAAATAAGTTTTATAAGGTAATTGAAATTCAAAGGTCAAAAGGTTATTCACAAAGAAAAAGTTTAAGTATTGAAAAACTTGAAAAAGTAATAAAATTAATTAAGGAAGTATCTCCAAAAAGTATTGTTATGGTAGATAACTGTTATTGTGAACTTGTTAGTACAAAAGAGCCTACAGAGATTGGTGCAGATATTGTTGTTGGTTCATTAATTAAAAATTTAGGTGGAGGAATAGCAAGTAATGGTGCTTATATTGTTGGAAGAAAAGATCTTTGCTCTCTTGCTGGTGAAAGACTTAATCTTCCTGGCGAAGGTAAAGATGTTGGACCTTCTTTAGGTGCAAATAAAGATATTTTAAAAGGTTTATATTTTGCTCCTTCTGTAGTCGGTTCTGCTTTAAAAACTGCAATACTTACTAGTTATCTTCTTGAAAAGAAAGGTTATGATGTTGAACCAAAGTACTATGATGATAGAGTGGATATTGTTCAGTGTATTACATTTCATAATGAAAATGATATGGTAAAATACGTTCAAAGTATTCAATCAATGTGTGCAATTGATTCAAATGTTTTCCCTGAAAAATCAGATATTCCTGGTTATTCTAATAAAATAATTATGGCAAGTGGTTCATTTACACAAGGTTCATCAATTGAACTTTCTTGTGATGGCCCAATTAAACCACCATTCACAGTTTATCAACAAGGATCACTTACTTATGAATATGGAAAAATAGCAATTATTAATGCAATTTCAAAATTGGATTAATAATTTTTTTTATTTTGAATAAACTTTAATGGTGATATTTTGAATATAGAAAAAGGCGATTTTGTAACGAGAAAAAGTCATAATAATGATATTATTTTTAAAGTTATATCAATAAGCGAAGATACAGTATATTTAAAAGGAGTTTATGATAGACTTTATGCTGATAGTGATATTTTTGATTTAGTAAAAACAGATGAAAAACCAGATGATTTTTTTATAGAATTAGACATTAATAATGATAGAACAAGTTATTTTTATTTGCCGGCTAAAATATTACATATTGATGGAGACAATGAATATTTAGAAAAATGTTTAAAGTTTTATAAAACAAATAAAATCTATGCTGTAGGTAAAAAAATAAATGAAAATGATATAGCAAAACAAATTCCACTTCTTTTAAAAGAAATTAAACCAGATATTTTAGTAATAACTGGGCATGATGCGTATTATGCTAAAAAAGGAAATAAAAATGATATAAATAATTATAAAAACTCAAAAAATTTTGTAAAAGCTATTAAACAAGCACGAAATTATGAAAAAAGTCATGAAAGATTAGTTATTATAGCCGGTGCTTGTCAAAGTGATTATGAAGATTTAATTAAAGCAGGTGCTAACTTTGCTTCGAGCCCTAAAAGAGTTAATATTCATGCTTTAGATCCAGCGATAATTGCTTCGACTATTGCACTTACTAAAACTAATACTCAAATTAATGTACCAGAATTATTGGAAAAAACCAAATATGGTTCAAATGGAATGGGAGGAATTATCACAAATGGTTTAATGTATGTGGGGTATCCAAGATGAATTTAGATATAATAAAGAGGAAAATTTCTTCATCTATTGGTAAAAAAGTTAAAATAACCGTTTATGGACTTCGTAACAAAATAAGTTTTTATGAGGGACCAATTTATAAAACCTACCCTAATATTTTTACAATACTTATTAATAATGAGGAGAAGAGTTTTGCATATCGAGATATTGCTACAAAAGACATAAAAATTACATATTTTTAATAAATTTCTCTTGCTATTTATGTTTTAATAAGGTACAATTAAATTGTGAATAAATAATAAAGGAGTGGTGAGTAAATGGAAATTACATCAGTAAAAGTTCACAAAACTGAAAGAGAAGGATCTAGAATGAAAGGATATGCAACAGTAACACTTGATGATTGCTTTGTTGTAAGAAATATCCGTATTATTGAAGGCGATGAAAAATTATTTATTGCTATGCCTAGTAAAAAGGTAAATGATGAACGTTATGAAGATATCTGTCATCCAATTAATGCAGATACTAGAAAAATGTTCGAAGATAAAATTTTAGAAGAATATAATAATCCTTCATCTAGTGAAGAATAATTAAGAAAAGAGCCTCGGCTCTTTTTAATTGGTAAAAATCATATTTACCTATTTAATTCATATAATTAATTGGTGATGATATGAATGATAAAATAGTAAATAATAATCATGAAGTAAAAATGATTGATAGATGTATTTTAAATATAACGGGCATAAAAAAGATCATAAATTTTGATAATAAGGAATTTATCATTGAAAGTGTTATGGGACCTATTCATATTAAAGGCGAAAATATGGAATTATTAAATCTTGATACTACAAATGGAGTAATTAAAATTAAAGGAAAAGTAAATAGTTATGTATATTTAGAAAAAACTAATAAAAAAGAGGAAAGTATTATAGCAAGGCTATTTAAATGAGCCCATTAAGTATTATTTTAGTTTTATTAATTAGTTTGGTTTATGGAGTTATCTTTTTAATTTTGTCACTTTTAAATTATAAATTATTTGAAAAATTTTCTATTATTTTTCAATTTTTAATAACACTTTTATTTTCATTTGATTTTGGGATGATATATTTACTTATAATATATAAAATTAATTATGGATGTTTTCATATATATTATTTAATTCCAATAATTTTAGGTTTTTATATTGCTTATAAGTTTAAGAATAGAGCTGTAAACTTTTGTAAATATTTTAAAAATAAAAGAAAAAAGTATTGACATATTTACAAAATTAAACTATATATAAAATAGGGAAGGTAATATGAAGACTAAAAAGGAGAAAAAGAGATTATTTTTTATTAGTTTTATCATAATAATTTTGATAGTATTTTTAGGTGTGTCAACATATAAAGATTTTGTGACTATAGTCAACAATAAAAGAGAAACAAAAAAACTAAATACTCAGTACGAGAAGTTATTAGATGAAAAAAAATCCTTAACTTCAGAGGTTACTAAAATGAATGTTCCTGAATATTTAGCAAGATATGCCAAAGAAAAATTTTTATATTCAAAAGATGATGAAGTAATTATTCGTATGGGTGAATAATTATTTTTTTATAATATCATCAATTATTCCGTATTCCTTTGCCTCTTTTGAAGACATATAATAGTCTTTACCTGTATCTTTTTCAATTTGTTTAATAGTTTTTTTAGTGTTCTTTGCCATAATTTTATTTATTTTTTCTTTAATTTTGTTTATTCTATCACTTTGAAGTTTTATATTTCTAGCACTTCCTTCGAAACCACCGAGTACTTCATGAATCATAATTTCAGTATTTTCTAATGCATACCTTTTGTCACCACTTGAAAGTAAAAATGCACCCATACTTGCACATAAGCCCATTCCTATAGTAATAACATTACTATTTATAAATTTTATTGTGTCATATATTGCAAGGCCAGATGTAACAGCTCCTCCGGGTGAATTAATATATAAATAGATATCTTTTTTATCTTCTTTATCTAAATAAAGAAGTTCTCCGATTACTGTATTTGCTAAAGCATCATTTATTTCTCCACTTAAAAAGATTATTCTATAAGTTAATAATAAAGAATATAAGTCATAAGTCATTGAATGATTATCGTTTTGTTTTAAAATCATTGGAATATTCATTTGATCACCTAATTATATAATAATTAAAAAGTTATGAATTTATTCATAAAATTTATAGATTTATAATAAAAAATATAGTATTATTAAAATAGAAGGGATGATAATGTGAGTGATATTAGTATAACATTTAACGATGGAAGACAAGTTTTAGTGCCATATAATTCATCATATTATGATTTGAGTTTGAAAGAAAGTAATGCTAATAATATTATTGGTGTTTTAATTGGCGGTAAAGTTTTATCTTTGGATGAAAAAATAACTAAAAATACAGTTATAAAATTTATTGATATTACAAATCCTTATGGAAATAGAATGTATGTAGCAGGGCTTAAAATGATATTTGAACTTGCTACAAAAAAATGTTTTCCAAATATTAAGGTAAAATATTCTTACAATGTTCCTAATGGAATTATTGCTAATTTAGAATGTGAAAATAATCTTACTGACAAAGATATAGATTTAATTAAGAATAAAGTTGAACAGATAGTTAAAAGTAACTTGCATTTTGAAAAGTTAATAATAAAAAATAGTGATGCTATCAATTATTATGATGATATTGGAAATAAAGTTAAGGCAGATAATGTTAGAAATATAATTGATCCAACGGTTATTTTATATGAATTAGACGATTTAGTAAACTATTATTATTCAGAAATGCCTTACAGTACTGGAACGCTTAATAAGTATGAAATAAAGTATTTAGGTAATAATATGGCTGTAATAGTCGTTCCAAGTGAAAACTCTGATGGAAAATTACCAAATTATGTCAATTATGACGGAATAATAAAAGCTTATATAAATGGACAAAAATGGCTTGATATAATGAAAGTTCCCTTTATTAAAGATGTTAATAAGGAAGTATGTAACGGTAACATTGAAAACTTTGTTAAATCTTGTGAATTAAACTTTAATATTGAAATAAATGAAACCGCTAAAAAAGTATCTCAAAATAAGGAAGTTAAATGTGTTATGATTTCTGGTCCATCATCAAGTGGAAAAACAACAATTACTAAAAGACTTGGTTCGTACTTTAAAATATATGGTTTAGATCCAATTGTTATTTCTTTAGATGATTATTATAAAGAAAGAGTTGATAGTCCAAAAGATGCTAATGGTGAGTATGATTTTGAATGTTTAGAATGCACTGATTTAGATTATTTACAAAAAGATGTTACAAAAATTCTTAATGGTGAAGAAGTTACATTACCAAGATTTAATTTTGTAACAGGATGTAAGGAATTAAGTTCTAAAAAAGTTAAATTAAAAGATAATAGTATTCTTCTTTTTGAGGGCTTACACGCTATTAATAAAGGCATGCTATCATTTATTCCTGATAAAATGAAATATAAAATATATGTTAGCCCATTTATTCCACTTAGCATAGATGAACATAACTATATATCTAATAATGATTTAAGACTTCTTCGTAGAATAGTTAGAGATTTTAGAACAAGAGGTTATGATGTGCCAACCACTATCAAAAATGTTAAAAAGGTTACTATAGGCGAAGATAAATATATTATACCTTTGATACCTGAGGCTGACAAAATAATAAATACTTCATTATCTTATGAAGTAGGTATATTGAAAGTTTTTGTGGAACCTCTTCTTTATTCGGTTCCAAGTACTTCACAATATTATGATGAAGCACGAAGATTACTTAGATTCTTAAATGGTTTTTTCACAATAAGCGGAGAATATGTTCCAAAAGATTCAATTTTAAGAGAGTTTATAGGAGGTAGTGAATATGATTAAAGTTGCAATTAATGGTTTTGGTAGAATAGGAAGAATAGCATTTAGGCAAATGATTACTGATGCTAGTTTTGATATAGTTGCCATAAATAATTTAGATATGAGTGTCGAAGAAGCTGCATATTTAATAAAATATGATAGTGTTCACGGAGCATTTCATGAAAATGAAATATCTTATAAAGATGATAATATAGTTATATCTAATGTAAAATTTATAAAAATGTTTAATGAGAAAGATCCAGTAGTGTTACCTTGGAAAGATTTAGGAGTAGATCTTGTTTTAGAGTGTACAGGAGCATTTACTTCCACTGAAAAAGCAAGCTTACATTTAAATGCAGGTGCAAAAAAGGTATTAATATCTGCACCAGGAAAAGATGAAATGATTACTATAGTTAATGGGGTTAATGATGATAATCTTACTGGTACGGAAACAATAGTAAGCGCCTCAAGTTGTACAACAAATTGTTTAGCACCACTTTTAAAAATAATCGAAGATAATTTTGGTATAGAAAAAGGATTTATGAGTACAGTTCATGCGTATACAGCTGATCAAAATGCAATGGACAATATGCATAAAAAAGGTATTAATTCTCGAAGAGGCAGAGCAAGTGCTCATAACATAGTTCCTACTTCTACGGGAGCAGCAAAATCAATTGGACTTGTTATACCTAGTTTAAAGGGTAAATTAGATGGTATTGCTTATAGAGTTCCCACTATTGATGGCTCAATGATTGATGTAACTTTAGAATTAAAATTTCCAGTTACAAAAGAGTTAATAAATGAAACAATTAAGAATAATCAAAATGATGCTATAAAATATACTGAAGATCCAATTGTATCAAGTGATGTAATTGGTAAAAAAAGAGGTTGTACTTTTGATTCGTTATTAACAAATGTAATTGAAGTTGAAGGAAAACAGTTGGTTAAATTAGTTGGTTGGTATGATAATGAATATGGTTATACATATCAAATGCTTTGCACTGCAAAAAAAATGTTTAAATAAAAGTAGGTTATTTTATGAAATTTATAGATGAAGAAAAAATAGAAAATAAGAAAGTAATATTAAGATGTGACTTTAATGTCCCAATAGAAAATGGAAAAGTATTAGATGATACAAAGGTTGTAAAAAGTTTAAAAACAATTAATTATTTACTTGATAATAACTGCTCATTAATATTACTTAGTCATTTAGGTAGGGTAAAAAGTAAAAAAGACAAAATTGAAAAATCTTTATTGCCAGTAAAAGATGTATTATCTAAACTATTAAATATGGAAATAAAATTTGTTAGCAGCCCTGTTGGCATGGACGTTATTAATGTATGTAAAGAGTTAAAGCCAAAAGAAATAGTACTATTAGAAAATACTCGTTTTTGTGATTACCCAGAAAAGTTAGAAAGTCATAATGATTTAAATTTAGCAAAGTATTGGTCTGTTTTAGGAGATGTCTTTGTAGTTGATGCCTTTGCATCATTACATAGAGTACATGCCTCTGTAGCGGGTATTTCTAACTATTTACCAACTTATTACGGTTTTTTAGTAAAAGAGGAAATATCGAATTTAAATCCACTTATTAATAATATTCAAAGACCATATACTGTATTTATGGGTGGAGCAAAAGTTGATGATAAACTTCAATATATTAAAGGATTACTAGAAAAATGTGATTATCTTTTAGTTGGCGGAGGAATCGCAAATTCATTTTTGTATGCTTGCGGATTTGATGTAATGGAAAGTCTATGTACGAGTGATGAGATAACTTTATCTGAAATAAAGAATTTAATGAATGAATATCGCGATAAAATTGTTCTTCCTATTGACTTTGTTATTGAAGAAGACAAAATATTAGATCTTAATACTAAATCAATAAAAAAATATATTTCATATTTTGAAAAAAGTAAAACGATATTTATAAATGGAACAGTAGGACTTTTTGAAGATAAAAGATATATTGCTGGAACATTTAATTTATTTAATAGTTTAAAAAATATTAATGCATATAAAATAGCGGGTGGTGGAGATACATTAAATGCAATTAATACTTTTAAACTTGACAAGAATTTTACTTATCTTTCAAGTGGTGGCGGTGCAAGTTTAGAATATATTAGTTCTGACCATCTTGAGGCAATTGATTATATCGAAAATAATAAAAATTAGCGCTTTTCGACAAAACTTGACATATTTTTACGTAAAGTGACAAAAACTTACATTTTTCGCTATTGTATTTTGGTAAATTATGGTGTAATATGTACTTGTGTGAGCGATTTATTGGAAAGAGGATAAAATTTATGAGCAAACCCACGAAAGTTGTAGTAGTTGATGATAATACTATTGCAATAGAATCAATTAGGAGTCATTTTTCTAATAATGAAGAAATAAAAATACAAGCATCATTTAATAATGGAGAAGAGGCATTACAATATTTAATTAATCATAGTAGTGATGTAGATATAGTCGTGTTGGAGTTATTATTGCCGAGACTTGATGGTGTGTCTTTACTCGAGGAAATGAAAACCCGAAATATAAAAACAAAGGTTATTGTTACCTCAAGTTATAAAGATAATATTGTTATTAGTAATAGTGACGAATACAATGTGTCTTGTTATTTACTAAAACCATATAGTATGATTTCACTAGAAAAAAGAATTAAGGATGCTATGTCTAGAAAATATAATAATCCATTTGGAGGTAACAGTATAGACTTAGATATAAGTCAGTTACTTCACAATTTAGGTATACCATCTCATATTAAGGGATATAAATATATTCGCGAGTGTGTATTAATTGCAAGTAAAACAAATAAATGCTTACATATTACTAAGGATTTATACCCAGAGGTTGCAGTTATATACGGTACAACTTCCTCAAGAGTTGAAAGGGCAATAAGACACGCAATTGAAATTAGTTGGTCCAGAGGAGACATTAAATTAATGGATGAATTATTTGGATTTAGTGTAAGTTTAGAAAGGTCTAAACCAACGAATTCAGAGTTTATATCTACTCTTGCTGATAGAATTAAATTAGATTGCAAAGTAGGTTAATAAAAAAATTTTACTGTTATCAGTAATTTTTTTTATAAGTTGAAATTATTTAAATAGTAATATATAATAATGTTATGATGAAAGAAAATAAAAAAGGTTTTACACTAGTAGAATTAATTACTGTATTGGCGATTATATCGGTGCTTGGCATAGCCGTTGGTTTTAGTATGACTAAACTAAATCAAAGTACAAAAGATACAAATAATGAAACTGTTATGAAAAAAATATTGAGTAGTGCACAAGCATATTGTATGCTTTCAAGCAATAAGGAAAGATGTAAAAATGGTACTACTATAAAACTTTATGAGTTGGTGGAAAATGGCAATTTAGACGAAAAGGTGTATAAAACTAAAAATCCCGCAAAAGAGAATGCTAATGAAACCTTTATTAGTGAGGATAAAGTTTTTGTCACTGTTAACTCTGGTATTAAAGAATTTTCTTACAGTTGTGGAGCAGCAAAATATAAATTATCAACTATAGATAATTGCTCTAATAGTAAAAATGCAAGTGAAAAATGTAAATGGGGTGTATGTTAATGAAAAATAAAATTATAGAAAAATTAAATAATGAAAACAAAGGATTAAGTTTAATAGAAATAAATGATTTATTAAATTTGACAAGTGTTGAGGATTATAAAGAACTTCAGAAAAATATGGATGCTCTTGTAACCGAAGGAATTGTTCATAAAAGTAAAAAGGACAAATTTATTTTAATGGAAAAGTGTTCTTCACTTTTAACAGGAATAATCCATATTAATAAACACGGAAATGGTTTTGTTGATACAAAATTTGATGAAGATACTTTTGTTAAAAGAGAAAATTTAAATGGCGCAGTAGATGGCGATTTTGTAGAAATTGATGTCCAAAATGATGAGGGAATTGTTGTTAATATTTTAAAAAGAGATATTAATCTTTTAGTGGGAGAAATGGTTAAAACTAAAAATGGTAATTTAGAATTTGCCCTTGATGATAAAAAGAAAAAGATTAAAGTTAAACTTACTAAAGAAACAAGTTCTCATTTAGTTGAGGGACATAAAGTACTTGTAAAAATTCAAAAAGAATTATCTAGTAATCTTTATTTGGCTGATGTAATAAAAGTTTTAGGACACAAGAATGATCCAGGTGTTGATATATTATCTATTGCTTGTAAACACGAAATATCTTTAGATGTTTCAGATGAAGTAAAAAACCAAGTTGCTAATATGGTAACAAACGTTTCTGAAAAAGAATTAGTTGGTAGAACTGATTTAAGAAACGAAGTTATATTTACGATAGATGGTGATGATACAAAAGATATTGATGATGCAGTTGGTATTAGAAAAGAAGATGGTTATTATATTTTGGGTGTTCATATAGCCGATGTTACAAATTATGTAAAAGAGGGAAGTCCTTTATTTGAAAGTGCCTATGAAAAGGGAACATCTTCTTATTTAGCAGATACTGTTTTACCAATGCTTCCCCACGAACTTTCAAATGGAATATGCTCATTAAATGAGGGCGTTGATAGACTTACAATAAGTTGTACAATGAAAATAGATGGCAAAGGTAAAATTGTAGATCATGATATTTTTCCAAGTGTAATTAATAGTAAAAAGAAAATGACATATAAAAATGTTAATAAAATAATTATGGATGATGTTATTCCTGAAGGCTATGAAAATTTTGCTGATGATTTAAAACTTATGCACGAACTTGCTCAAATTTTACGAAAAGAAAAAATAAATCGTGGTTATATTGATTTTGATCTTGATGAAGCAAAAATAATTCAGGATGAAAATGGTAAGGCAATTGATGTTGTAAAAAGACAACAACTTGATGGTGAAAAATTAATCGAAGACTTTATGATAGCGGCAAATGAAACTGTTGCAACTCATATATATAATATGGATTTACCTTTTGTATATAGAATTCATGGTAAACCTAATCCTGAAAAGATTGAGGATTTTGTTAATTTTGTTAAATTACTTGGTTATAAATTAGATGTTTCTACTGAAGATATTACTCCAAAGAAGATGCAGGATATATTAGATTCACTTCATGAAAAGAAAGAATTTGAAATATTAAGTGATATGCTTTTAAGAAGTATGAAAAAAGCTGTTTATAGTTCAAATAATATAGGACATTTTGGTTTAGCTAGTAAAATATATACTCATTTTACTTCACCAATAAGAAGATTTCCAGATTTAATGGTTCATACATTACTTCATAAATATTTATTTGAAAATATGGTTAATATGCCTACAATAAGATATTATGAAAATTATCTTCCTGATGCTTGTGAACATGCAAGTAAAAAAGAAGTTGATGCTCAAAGTGCTGAAAGAGAAGTTCTTGATATGAAGATGGCTGAATATATGGAAAGCCATATTGGCCAGGAGTATACAGGAATTATTTCTGGAGTAACTAATTTTGGATTATTTGTTAAATTACCTAATTTAATCGAAGGTTTAGTACATATTTCAACTTTAAAAGGATTCTGTACTTATGTACCTAATCTTTTATCTCTTGTTTCTGATGGGAAAATAAGATATTCCTTAGGTCAGCAAGTTAAAGTTAGAGTAACTGGTGCCTCAAAAGAAAATTCTACAATAGATTTTGAAATTATTGGAGATACAAATGATAGAGATAAAAAATAAAGCAGCATATTTCAATTATTTTGTAGAAAAAGAAATTGAATGTGGAATAGTTTTAGATGGTAGTGAAATTAAATCTATTAGAAATGGTTCTTGTAATATTAAAGATAGTTATGTAAGAATTAAAGATAATGAATGTTATATAATAAATATGTTTATTGCTAAATATAATGAAGCAAGTATATTTAATCACGATGAATATCATGAAAGAAAACTTTTACTACATAAAAGAGAAATATATAAATTAAAAGAGGAAATTAATCAAAATGGTTATACCTTAATACCATTAAAAGTATATTTAAAAAATAATAGAGCAAAAGTTTTAGTGGGAGTTTGTAAAGGAAAAAAACTTTATGACAAAAGGGAATCTATCAAAAAAAGAGATTTAGAAAGAGAAAGTAGGAAAATGATATGAAAAAATTAACTAAGAAAAATAAAATAATATTAAGTTCTATAGCATTAGCATTAATTGTTATTGCAATAGTTATATCAGTTATTTTATTGAATAAAAACAAAAAAGACCCAGTAAATAATACAAATAAAAAGGATGATAATCAAAGCGTAGAAGTAAAAAAAGTTAAAATAGTTAATGAAGATTCTACATCAAGACCATTTGCCGTAATGATTAATAACATTAGTGTTGCAAGACCTTTACAAAGTGGACTTCAAGATGCCTATTTAATGTATGAAATTATAGTCGAGGGTGGTATAAGTAGATATTTAGCTTTATTTATAGATCAAAATACTGAAAGAATTGGTTCAATAAGAAGTGCAAGACATTATTTTTTAGATTATGCACTAGAAAATGATGCAATTTATGTTCATCACGGACAAAGTCCACAGGCACAAAGTGATTTTTCTAAACTAGGAATTGAACGTGTAGTTGTAGACAACTCTAAAACTGGATGGCGTGATACTTCATTAAATGTATCATCAGAACATACATTATTTACAAGTATTGAAAAATTAAATAAAGGAACAAATAATTTTAGGAAAGAAAGAAATAAAAATTATCTTTTAAATTATAGTGCTGATGAAATTGATATGTCTTCTTTAGAGGGATCTTCATCTGCAAATAAAATTAGTTTAGTTTATTCATCTGGAACTAAAGTATATTATGAATATGATGAAAGTAATAAATATTATTTAAGAAGTACAGAAATTGGTCCACATACTGATTATGTAACTAAACAGCAGTATCATTTTAAAAATATAATTGCTTATCAAGTTGATAATTATACAATAAATGATGGAGAAAATAAGGGTAGACAAGATATAAAAAATATTGGTTCTGGTAGTGGTTATTACTTTAGCGATGGCTATATGATACCAATTAAGTGGAAAAAAGACAGCCGTAGTAGTCAAACAAAGTATACTTATGAAGATGGCACTGAACTTAAAGTTAATGATGGAAATACATTTATTCAAATAGTACCTTCATCTGGAAGTATAAAGGCAGAGTAATATGGAAAATTTAATTGATTTTGCTACAAAATATTATATTTTATTTATTATTATAAGTTCATTATTGGTTTTAGCTTTAATTGGATATATTTCTAATCGAAGTTCTAAAAAAGATGTTTCTATTAAAAAGAAAAAGGAAAAATTAGTTCAAAGTGTTAATGAACAAAGTACTACTGTATCAAATGAAACTCCAAAAATGTGAAAATAAAATTCACATTTTTTTTATGCCTTTATCTTTTAAATAATTTTTGATATAATATAAAATAGTTAAGGAGAGTAAAAATGAATTTAGCAAATATATGGTCAATTATAACGAAAGTCATAGATATATGCTTTGTTTGGATTGCCTTTTATTATATTTTAAAAAATGTAAAAAACAATACAAAAATGGCTTTAATAGTCAAGGGAGTAATAGTAATTTTAATAGTAAAATTTATAAGCGATTTATTAAACTTATATACTGTTGGAGTTATTTTAGAGTATGCCATTGAATGGGGACCTCTTGCAATTATAGTTGTATTTCAACCAGAAATTAGAGCTGTTTTAGAGTCAATTGGTAGAACTCAACTTTTAGGAAGGCATAGAGTCTTATCAATTTCTGAACGTGAAAAACTTGTTAATGAAATAATGAAAGCAATGGATTATTTCCGTAAAAATAGAATAGGTGCTTTAATTGTTATTGAAAGAGAAGTATCACTTCAGGAATATATTGAAAATTCAACAAAGATATATGCAGATATTTCAGATTCATTATTAGAATCATTGTTTTATCCTAATTCAGCACTTCATGATGGAGGAGTAATTATTCAAGGAGATAAGATTACTTGTGCTGGTTCTGTATTCAAAACAAGTATGAATCAAGCAATTTCTAAAAAGCTTGGCACAAGACACAGAGCGGCATTAGGAATTGCTGAAGAAAGTGATGCAATTGCTTTAGTTGCCTCTGAAGAAACAGGCCGCATTTCTATTGCAATGGACAGTGAATTACACTATAATCTTACTTTAGAAGAATTTAGAAGTATTTTATTAGATGAATTAAGTAATAAATCTGAAATATTCTTTGACGCTGATGATAGTGAAGAATTGGAGGATCAAGATGCGTAAGTTTTTTAGAAAATTATATAAGTTAATTGATGTTTTGATAGTTGTACCAATAAGTAGACTAATTTATAATATTCAAAAAGCTCTTAAAAAAAATGGTGGGTTATTAGATAAACTTCTTAATAAACCAAATTTCCTTATATTTTTATCTTTGATATTAGCAATAGTTCTTTTCTTATTAGTGGATTCCAAAGCAATATCTTTTGTTGAGGATAAAACTGAAGTTATAAGTAATGTGCCTGTTAATATTAAATATAATGAAGAAGCCTATGTTGTGGAGGGAGCTCCCACTGATGTAAATATTATGATATCTGGTAGAAAAAGTGATATTTATCTTGCTAAACAACTTGGAGAATATGAAGTTACTCTTGACTTAACAGAGTACACTGCTTCGGATACTGCATATAAAGTATATTTTACTTATGCAAAATCAATAAATAATTTAAAATATAGTTTAGATCCATCTTATGTACAGGTTATGATTAAAAATAAAGTAAGTAGTGTTTCATCAGTTACTTATGAATTAATTAATCAAGATAAATTAGATTCTAAGCTAAGCGTAAAAAGCATAGGTCTTTCTAAATCAGAGGTTGTAGTTAAGGGTAGCGAAAGTGCTCTTAAAAAAATTGCTTGGATTAAAGCTTTAGTTGACTTATCTAACCCGGATTTTGTTGAGGCAGGATCATATGATATTGATAATATTGCTTTAGTAGCGTATGATAATGCTGGAAAACTACTTAATAATGTTGAAATAGTTCCTAGTACATTAAGTGCTACTGTAGTACTTGATAGTTATTCAGAAAATATTCCGATTGAAGTAAAAACAACTGGTAATTTAATTTCTGGTAAGAGTATTGCTAAAATATTAATAAATAATAGTAATGATTATTCAATAACTGCTTATGGTAACGAAGAAGATATATCAAAAATTAAATCAATTCCTATTACTATAAATGTTGATGGATTAGGTGCAGATACTGCTAAAACATATAATGTTACACTTACAAAACCAAACGGTGTTAGATATATGTCTGCAAGCACGATAACTGTATCACTAACATTTGGTAACGAAGAACAAAAAAATGTAGAGTTGACTAATATAAGTAAAAAGAATTTAGGTAGTGGATTAACAGCAAATATTATTTCTGATTCTGCAATATCAGTAATTTGTAAAGGTGTTGCATCATCACTTGATAAAGTTGATGTTAATAATATTAAAGCATATGTTGATTTATCTGGCCTAGGTGCTGGTGATCACGATGTTGAAGTAAAAATTGAGAATAATAACCCACTTGTTACTTATGTTGTATCTTCCGTTATAAAGGTTAGAATTTCTTAAATAAAATAACCACAAGGCATTGCCAATGTGGTTATTTTTCATTTGAATCAAATCTTGTAAATAGGAGCCCTATATTTATGAGTGCACATATACCAACGATTGCATATATAATATTAGTTATTGTAGTTTGTGCACCAAAAAGTGCTTCGACTAAATTGAAATTAAAAAATCCTATTAATCCCCAGTTTAAAGCTCCTATTATAGTAAATATTAATGTAACTTTTTGAATTGTTTCCATAATAATCCTTTCTATTATATATTGTTCTCAAAAATTATTTTTTTATTCATGAATATTTTCAAATACTTAAAATATAGTTTAATAGAAAAGGAGAGTACAAGATGTTAAAAAAGATTGGTATATTTTTTATTTTATTTCTTGTTATGGGATGTTCTAAGGGTGATAATGTTGATGCCTCAAAGGAATTTCAAAAAAGAGTGGAAAAGTCTAAATCTTACAAGATTATTGGTAATTTAGAACTTCAAAATGATGAAGAAATATTTAAATATAATGTTGAGGTAAATTATCTTGATGGCAACTATTATAAAGTTGATATGGTTAATAAAGCAAATGAACATAAACAAATCATTTTAAGGAATAATGATGGTTTATATGTCATTACTCCTTCACTTAATAAAAGTTTCAAGTTTGAAAGTACTTGGCCAGATAATTCATCACAGTCTTATATATTATCTTCGCTACTGAAAGATATTAAAAATGATAATAATAAGGAAATATCTAAAAGTGATGAAGGTTATATAATTAAAACTACAGTAAATTATCCAAATAACGAAGAATTAAAATACCAAAAAATATATTTAAATAAAGATTTTAACTTACAAAAAGTTGAAGTATATGGTAATGATATAGTTAAAATAAAATTTCAAGTTGAGGATTTAGATTTAAAAGCAGGCCTTTCTACAGATTTATTTGATTTAAAAAAATATGTTCAAGTAGAGGAAAATTATTGTCAAGATAATGAATGCAAGGAAAATGAAAAACAAACTATGGGTAGTATAGAAACAGCAATTTACCCGCTTTATATGCCTTCGGAAACGTATTTGAGTAGTTCAGAAACTGTAAATACTGATGATAATTCGCGTATAATTTTAACTTATTCAGGAGGTAAAAACTTCGTTCTAGTCGAAGAGGGTGCTATAAAGTCTCAAGAACACGAAATTATTCCAGTATATGGTGAACCAGTAATTTTAAATGATACAATTGCCGCTTTATCAACAAATTCAATTTACTGGACATCAAATAATATTGATTATTATATGGCAAGCGAAGATTTAACTTTAAAAGAGATGATATCTATTGCCTCATCGATGAATAATTCTAAAAATGTAGTTTCTTTAAAATAAAAAATAAGCATTGGCTAAGATTCATATTGGTCAATGCTTTAATTATGCTTGCTAAAATTGGTATTATTGTTATATAATTAATTTGGGTGGTAAAATGAAAAAGGTAAAAAAAACAAGTTATAAACAAAGTAGTGTACGAGAAAGTTCAGATATTGATATCAAAAAATTTTTTATAATTTTAGTTGTATTAACAATTGTAATTGTAGGATTATATTTTTTATCTAGTTTAATTGTAAAAAAGAGAGATAATACTAATAATAATACAAATACTAATGTTACTATTTCCTATGATACGTTAAATGTTGGAATGATATTTAATAGACCATATGATGAATATTATGTCATCGCATATGATTCAACATTAGACGATGCAATGTATTATTCAACTTTAATTACAAATTATTCTAAAAAGGAAGATGCAATAAAAATCTACTACTGTGATTTAAGTAAAAAAGTAAACGAAAGTTATAAAGCAAAAGATGGTAGTGGCAATTCTAAAGCAACATCAGTTCAAGAATTATCTTTTGGTGATGTAACTCTACTAAAAATAAGAAATAAAAAAATAGTAAATTATATTGAAAATATTGATCAAATAAAAAGTGTTTTGAAATAATTTAAATTTACTTCAAAGTCTTTTTTTTTGCTTTGATAAATGGTATCATTATTATGATAGGAGAGTAAATGAAAAAAGAATATAGTTTATGTGGAGTAATAATTATTATTGTTGCTACAGCTATAATATCTGCATTATCAACTGGTATTTTAATTATGCGTAATTATTCTACGGATGATGGACAATCGTATTCACAAATAATTAAAGATGAGAATATGCAAGAATTTATTGATGTTTATTCGAAATTAACAAATAACTATTACGAAGATGTTGATAAAAAAGCAATGATTGATAGTGCAATTAATGGAATGACTTCTTACTTGGGTGATCAATATACTGGACTTCTTGATGAAGATAAATCAACTTCACTTTATGATAGTTTAAATGCTAAATATGAGGGAATTGGAATAACTATTAAAGAAAACTATATAGAAAATGTTCTTTATAATTCCTCTGCAGCGAAAGCAGGCTTAAAAATGAATGACAAAATAATATCAATTAATGATATAAATATTGAAAATATGAATTCTGATGAAATAAAAAATATTATTGAACAAAATAAAACAAATAAAATCGATTTAAAAATAATGCGAAACGATGAAATTAGAGATTTTAACAATTTAAAAATGACCTCAATTGATTACCCTAATTTAAGATACTTCTTTGTTGAAAATGAAAATATTGGATATATTAAGATAAATTTATTTTCAAATAATATTAATAAACAGTTAGAATATGCTTTATCTCAATTAAACAGTTATTCTGGATTAATAATTGATTTAAGAAATAATGCTGGTGGTTATCTTGAAGAAGCCTATCAAACTGCTGAAATATTTTTATCTAAAGGAAGCATTGTTTATTCTTTACTAGATAAAGATAATAAGAAAAAAGAATTTAAAGATAAAACAAATGATAAGCAAACTGTTCCAATCGTTGTACTTGTTAATGGAAATACCGCCTCAGCAGCTGAAATATTAGCAGGAGCATTAAAGGACAGTTATGGAGCAATATTAATTGGGTCACAAACATATGGAAAAGGTAAAGTTCAACATACTTATTCATTATCTTCAGGAGAAATGGTGAAATATACTACATTTTTATGGTATAGGCCAAATGGAACTAATATTGATGGTATAGGTATTACGCCTGATTATCAAATAGAAAATGATGTGGAAACTACAGAAAGCGGTGAAACTAATTTAATAGACAATCAATATAATAAAGCAATTGAAATTTTGAAAAATAATTAATAGGTAGTAAAGAAATTTGACTACCTTTTTTAATTATAATATAATGCATATGGAGGAATATAAATGAAAGTTGGGGATAAATTAACAATTCACTGTTATAAACATAATGGTAAAATAGATAGAATTAGTGGCGAAGCCATTGTTTTAGATGAAACAGCCGAATATTTGGTATGTGCCAATAATAAAGTTAAGTTAATAGAAAATGATGGTAGAAGTCATCGAACCAAAGAAATAGCCATTTTATTCTTTTACAAAAAAGAATGGTATAATATATTGGCTCAATTAAAAAAATATGGATTATTCTATTATTGCAATATCGCATCTCCCTATATAATTGATGGTAATATAATAAAATATATTGATTATGATTTGGACTTAAGAATTTTTCCTGATGGAAATTTTAAAGTTCTTGATAAAAATGAATATAGGTATCATAAAATTACTATGAGATATTCTAATGAAATAGATGTAATAGTTCAAGATAGCTTGAATAAACTCATAGACAATAAGAATAATAATGCTTTTCCATTTAAAAAAGAGGTTATAGAACATTATTATAAAATTTATAAAGATATAACAAATAACTCTTGAAAGTGGTAAAATGTGTCAATATTTTTAAAAAACCGCATAAAATGTCGATTTTTTTAAAAAAAGTGCAAAAAAGCGTTGACAATAAAAAAATAGTTTGGTATATTAATTTTGCACTTGAAAAAAGGAGTGCGAGAAGTTCTTTGAAAACTAAGTAAAAAAAGTCAATTTGAGAAGCCAAGAAAAACTAAAATAAATGATTTTTAAATAAAAAATCTTTTTTATTGAGAGTTTGATCCTGGCTCAGGATGAACGCTGGCGGCATGCCTAAGACATGCAAGTCGAACGAGATGGCCCACAGATTCAGAAGGAAAACGGAGTGCTTGCACGAAGTTAGAATTTTGATGACGTGGAATTTCCATCTAGTGGCAAACGGGTGAATAACACGTGGGTAACCTACCTCTAAGTTGGGGATAACAGTTGGAAACGACTGATAATACCGAATAAGCTCTACGGAGTAAAGAAGCAAACAAGCTTCGCTAAGAGATGGGCCTGCGGCGTATTAGCTAGTTGGTGGGGTAAGAGCCTACCAAGGCGACGATGCGTAGCCGAACTGAGAGGTTGATCGGCCACACTGGGACTGAGACACGGCCCAGACTCCTACGGGAGACAGCAGTTAGGAATATTCGTCAATGGGGGAAACCCTGAACGAGCAATGCCGCGTGAGTGATGACGGTCCTTTGGATTGTAAAACTCTGTTGTATGGAAAAAATGACTAGGTTAGGAAATGAACCTAGTGTGATGGTACCATACCAGAAAGCCCCGGCTAACTACGTGCCAGCAGCCGCGGTAATACGTAGGGGGCGAGCGTT
>OLHG01000072.1_pt1 | contig 70041 bp, 59 predicted proteins | sample 1605971 | NCBI WGS metagenome assembly OLHG01 (sample SAMN03283289) | human gut metagenome | biome: human-associated habitat; material: feces | host: Homo sapiens | place: Peru | collected 2012 | reverse complement strand
GATTTAAAATGGCGAGATGCGTTGCTGGTCGCACATCGTGTGAACAGTAACAAAGGCTAGTATAGACAATGGCTGAGAGATGAATTAAAATAGAATCATAAAAACTTAAAAAAGACAGCAGAGAGTGAGTGATCATTCCCTGCTGTTTTCGGACGTTATAAAAGGAATAGTGAAAATGTAAAGTGAGCGTGTGGGAGGCGCGGGGGAATGATTACAATACTGATCGTAGATGATGAAAAACTGGAGAGAAGGGGAATCCGTTTTCTGCTGAAAAGAGAGGGAGACTTCCAGATTTTAGAAGCGGCGAATGGAAAGGATGCACTTGGTATACTAGCTTCGAATCATGTTGATATTTTATTTTCGGATGTAAAGATGCCTTACATGAACGGACTGGAACTGACAAAAGCAGTAAGAGAAGATCATCCGGAGATGGAAATCGTGATTTTCAGCGGATATAATGATTTTTCCTACGCGAGAGAGGCTCTGCGATATGGTGTCGTGGATTATGTCCTAAAGCCGGTCGATCCGAACGAATTTCATAAGACCTTTCAACGAGTGATGGAAAATATCTCATCTAAGGAAGAGAAGCAAAAGCAGCAGAACAGAAAAGAAGATTATCTGAAGAAATACTTCTTCCTGAGATATCTATATTCGGGAAAAGAAGAGGATTTTGTTCAACTTGAGAAATTAACGGATGAAACAGAAGACGATGTTTCACAGCTTTCGCGTATGGTTCTTGTCAGTGCATCCAATGGTTTTTTCGAGACGGAGGAGGAACATTTTCTGACAAGTCTGAAGGAAGAGGTGCAGAGAGAATTTTATTATGTGAATCTGAATTCAAATGAGTCCATCTTTCTGTTCGCGGAGAAGTATACAGACTATCATGTGGTTGTAGAGAAAATGTATCGGTTCTTTGCGCATCAGTATGACAGTGAATGTTATTTTGCGGTCAGTGAAGAAATTGAGGATAGAAAGAATCTGGCAGAGGAGTTTAAAGCCCTGGAAGGAATGCTGGAAGAGCAGTTCTACCAGCCACATCAGCATTTATTTTTTCACGGAGAGAAGCAGGAAGAGAAGAAAGCAGACCCGGCAGAAGATTCTGAAATCATGGAACAGATCACGAATGATATTCAATATAAAGATCTGCCCCATCTCCGTCAGGATTTTCAGAAATTGGAAGATAAATACCGTGCCAATAAGCAGTTTTCAGATATGTATGTAAAGTTTGTATTTTCCGGAATTTTAAAAGAATTGCTTGATCAGATGGATGGAATGGATGAGAAAATGCTTTCGAAGAGAGTGGATCGGTTATATCGTTGCAAAAACCTGAAGGATGTGATCGCTATAGTAGACGAAGCACTTAAGGAATATGAACACTGTATACAGGAACAGGAAGACGGATTCCGTTCAGAGATTACGAAAGTAAAAAGTTACATTTATCATCACTACCAGGAGAGGAATCTTGGAGCAGAGACGCTTTCAGCAATGGTATTTCTTTCTCCCGGATATTTAAGTGCTGTGTTCAAAGAAGAAACGGGAGTGACACTGAACCGCTTTATCCGCGAGGTGCGGATGGAAAAAGCGAAAGAACTTCTTGAGACAACGAATATGAAAATCTCCGGAATTGCAAAAGAAGTAGGATTTTCCAATAACTCTTACTTCTGCAGAAGCTTCCGGGAATTTTTCGGAGACACACCGGAAGCATGCAGGAAAGGAACAGAGGCGGATGAAAAAACAAATACGGAAGCTGCTCCATCGATTTGAAAATCTGAAATTCCGTAAGAAACTGTCAGTTTTGATGTTGATTGTAGGATTGGTGCCGGTTGTATTCCTGGCTTTTTCTATGCAATATGGCATGACGAATCAGCTGAGAGAAAAGGAACAGTATAACCTGGAAAAAATACTGGAGCAGTCGGTGAACTCAATTGAGAACCAGTCACAGATTTATGAAAATCTAGTCGATTATTTATCCTATTCACAAAGTCTTAGGAATATTTTCGATACGGAAATGGAATCAGATTATGAGAAATATTTGAAATATGTGAAAGTAGCAGATCCGTTGCTTCAGATGCCGACCATCTATCACAAAGAGATTCGGAGTATTACGCTGTATTCTGACAATATAGAAGTGCCACATGGAGATACACTTCTTCCAATGTCAGAAGCGGAGAATCAACAGTGGTATTCCAGGCTGAATGAAGGAACGCTGATGCAGTGGAGCATTACTCGTGGGGGAAATAGATCAATCATTGCCAGTCGAAAATTCTACGATAATGATACGATCAAAGCAGTATTGGAGATGCGCCTGGATTATGAAAAAGTTCTTAGTCCATTCATGAGTCAGATTACAGATAATACAGGTGGTATGATTCTGGACGATAATGGAAATGTTGTTTATGCGGATTGTTCTATGGATAAAAAATATCGTCCAAAGAATATTGAGAATCTTAAGGATATCAGTGATAAGTATTATATTTCACAGAGAACAATGAAAGATACCGGATGGGATTTCTATATCTATCGTCCGAAGGCGGTAAGTGAAAATGCAATCCATAAGCTTTTGCTTAAAAATATTCCGTTAATTTTAATCAGTGTTCTCCTTTTGAGTCTTTTAGGGTATGTTTTCTCCATCCGTATGGTGTCACAGTTGGAATTATTGACAGAGAATATGAACCAGATCAATATGGGACTTCGCAAGGTTACGGTGCAGAGTAAGTCCAAGGATGAGGTTGGTGTGTTGATTCGGTCATTCCAGCGCATGATGGATCAGATGAACCATTTGATCTCAGAAGTATATGAGAGTAAGATCCAGCTTCAGAATAGTGAGATGAGAGCGCTGCAGGCACAGATCAATCCACATTTCCTTTACAATTCACTTTCTATTATCAATTGGAAAGCAATTGAAGCGGGGGAGGATGAAATCAGTCATGTGACATTGGCACTGTCTACTTATTATAGAACAAGCCTGAATCGTGGTGAAACAATGACTACGGTGGCAAAAGAAATTGATAATATCCGTGCATACCTCAAGATCCAGTTGGTTATGCATGATAACGAGTTCCGTGTGGTCGAACAGATTTCAGACGGTCTTAATGATTATATGATACCGAAGCTGATCCTGCAGCCGCTGGCAGAAAATGCAATCGATCACGGAATCGATGTGTCAGATAATGAGGATCCAACATTGTGGCTGACGATTCGTGAAGAAGATAAGCATATTTTCTTTGAAATCAGGGACAACGGAGCAGGAATGACGCAGGAAAAGGCAGATCAGATCCTGACCTATCAGTCGTCCGGTTATGGCGTGCGAAATGTCTGTGACAGAATCCATGTTCTTTACGGAGAGAAAGGTGAGATGAAGATAGAAAGTACTCCTGGAAAAGGAACGCGTGTCTTTATCCGGATTCCGAAGAAGACGGAGGCAAAGGTGCTATGAAAAACGATAGGAAAAAGCGAATTCTTTCAGCCCAGCTTGTATTAATTTTATTGATGATGCTTTGGTGCGGAACTTGTTTTGAATCAAAAGAAAGTCAAAGACAGATGGAACAGTCAGATGCATCTCAAAGTGAGTCTGGTGCAGGCGAAGCAGCTGAAGTGAAAAGAAAACTGATGTATGAAGCAATGCATACGCCGCTTGGAAAATATCCTGAGACAGTCACGTATACACTTGGCAAGATTGCAGGAGCAAATAATTCGAATCTCCCGGTGGGAAATACGTACGAAAACAATGCGTATACGAGATATCTGAAGAAAGTGCTTAATATTAAAAATGCAGATGTCTTTGAATTGCAGGATGGCAATACGTATGAAGAGGCAGTCAATGTAGCGATTGAAGATCGAGATATTCCGGATGTGCTTGTCGTGAAGGGAAGAGATAACCTGCTCCGCCTGATTGAAGCAGGTATGATTGAAGACCTCACAGAAACTTATGAAGAGTGTACGACAGATACAATCAAAGAAATGTATGACAGTTATGGAGATTCTCTCTTACAATCTGCAACAGTTGATGGAAAGTTGTATGCATTTCCGAATACGGTGATCGATGACGGAGCTCCACTTCTCTGGTTGAGGAAAGACTGGATTGAGAAGTTGGGATTGAAGGAACCGGAAACGGTAGAAGAAGCGTTGGAGATAGTGCGTGCATTTGTAGAACAAGATGCAGCAGGAGACGGTCAGACGATTGGTCTTGCCTGTAGTACAGATGTGATTGCCGGGGCGGACCAGACTTATGGAGTGGATTCAGCGTTTATACATGCAGGCGCAATGCCGTGTCACTGGATTCTGGATGAAAGTGGAGATGTAGTTTACGGGTCAGTAACGCAGGAAACAAAAGAAGCACTTTCAAAGCTTCGTAATCTATATGAGGATGGGATACTCGACCAGAGATTCTTGTTGAGAAAGACGGAAAACATAGATAATCTGTTAAAAACCGGACATTGCGGAGCAATCTACGGACGTTGGTGGGCTCCGAATAATCCGCTTAGTGCGGCATATAGTGTTGATTCAAATGCAGAGTGGAAACCGTATCTTTTAGACAAAGAACAAGTGAATGAGACACAGAAGATATCAGTTTTTGAATCGTATGATCAGTGGATGTATGTGGTGGTACGCAAAGGATATGAGCATCCGGAAATTGTAGCAAAGTATGTGAGTGCTATTTTTGATCAGTCCAGATATGCAAATGATGCTTCAGCAAGAGAGGTGAATGACTATTTTTCCATTAATGTAGATCCGACGGCCCGTCCGCTGAATATTAATGTGGATTATGAGGATGCACTTTATCGGACAACGGAACATATTCAGGCAGCGTTGGACAAAACGCTTGATGTGTCGGAATTGAGTGGACTAGAAAAATCTTATTATGATACATGTAAATCATTTTTGAATGGACAGTTGACAACGGCAAATGGCTGGGCAGCTTATGCATCAAGAATTGAGGCAGTGGGGGAACTGCAGAAAGCGGGAATACGAAGTGCACAGACATTGCCTTTGGAAAACGTAAATGCCGAAATCCCGCAGGAATTACAAGAACTGGAGAATGAAGCGTTTCTTCAGATTATCAGTGGGGAGAAACCAGTGGATTACTTTGATACTTTTGTGGTAGAATGGTATGCGAACGGCGGAAAAGAGCTGACCGAACAGGTACAGAATGCCTATGAAAGTGGAAAGGACTAAAAAGAATGGATATTAATCAGAGACTGACAGAAGAACTGGATGTAAAACGCTGGCAGATCGATGCGGCAGTACAGCTGATCGATGAAGGCAATACGATTCCATTTATTTCAAGATATAGAAAAGAAGCAACCGGAGAACTGAATGACGAACAGTTGAGAAAGCTGTATGAGCGTCTGGTGTATTTAAGAAATCTGGAAGAGAAGAAAGAACAGGTAATCTCAAGTATCGAGGAGCAGGGAAAACTGACAGAAGAATTAAAGAAACAGATTCTGGCAGTGGAAACACTTGTGGCAGTAGAAGATCTGTATCGTCCGTATCGTCCGAAACGACGTACCCGTGCGACAATCGCGAAGGAAAAGGGACTTGAGCCATTGGCTGCACTGATCACATTGCAGAAGACAAAAGAGCCGCTTGAGAAGGCAGCGGAAGCGTATATTTCCGAAGAAAAAGGTGTGGAAAGTGCAAAGGATGCAATCAGCGGAGCATGTGATATTATTGCAGAAAGCATTTCAGATGAGGCAGCTTACAGAACCTGGATCCGGGAGACGACAATGAGAAAAGGAAAGGTTACTTCTCAGGCGAAGAATCCGGAGGCAGAGTCTGTCTATGAGATGTATTATGAGTTTGAAGAAGCCGTTGCAAAGCTCGCCGGACACCGAATCCTTGCATTGAACCGTGGAGAGAAAGAAAAATTCCTGACAGTGAAGGTGGAAGCACCGGAAGAAGATATTTTAAGATATCTTGAGAGAAAAGTGATCCGTACAGAGAATCCTTATACAACACCGGTATTGAAAGAAACAATTGCAGACAGTTACAGCCGTCTGATCGGACCGGCTATTGAGCGTGAGGTCAGAAACGAACTGACAGAGAAGGCAGAAGACGGGGCAATCGAAGTGTTTGGAAAGAACCTTCATCAGCTCCTGATGCAGCCGCCGATTGCAGGCAAGGTTGTGCTTGGCTGGGATCCGGCTTTCCGTACGGGATGTAAGCTGGCAGTTGTTGATGAGACAGGAAAGGTAATCGGAACAACGGTTATTTATCCGACTGCGCCGACAACAGAGAAGAAGATCCAGGCAAGTAAGGATCTGCTTAAGAAGATTATTCCGAAGTATCACGTTTCTCTGATCTCTCTTGGAAATGGTACTGCTTCCCGTGAATCAGAACAGTTTATCGTAGAGCTTCTGAAAGAGATTCCGGAGAAGGTACAGTATGTGATCGTTAATGAGGCGGGAGCATCTGTCTATTCTGCAAGTAAGCTGGCAACAGAAGAATTCCCGAAATTTGATGTGGGACAGAGAAGCGCGGCATCAATCGCACGCCGTCTGCAGGATCCGCTTGCAGAGCTTGTAAAGATTGACCCGAAATCAATTGGTGTCGGTCAGTATCAGCATGATATGAACCAGAAGAAGCTTGGGGAGTCTTTAAACGGAGTTGTAGAGGATTGCGTAAATAAAGTTGGAGTAGATTTAAATACTGCTTCTGCACCGTTACTTTCTTACATCTCAGGAATCAGCAGTGCAATCGCAAAAAATATTGTGGCTTACAGAGAAGAAAACGGTCGTTTTACAGACAGAAAAGAATTGCTTAAAGTACCGAAACTCGGACCGAAAGCGTTCGAGCAGTGCGCAGGTTTTATGCGTATTTCCGAAGGTAAGAATCCACTGGATGCTACAGGTGTTCATCCGGAATCTTATGCTGCAGCAGAAAAGCTGTTGAAGAAGCAAGGGTACGAAGCAGATGCTATCACAGCACATCAGCTGACAGGACTTGGTCTTACAATCGGAGATTATAAGAAGCTGGCAGAAGAACTTGGAATCGGTGAGATTACGCTTCGTGATATTGTCAAGGAGCTTGAGAAACCGGCGCGTGATCCGCGTGATGAGATGCCAAAGCCAATCCTTCGCACAGATGTCCTTGAGATGAAAGATCTGAAGGAAGGTATGGTGCTGAAAGGTACTGTGAGAAATGTAATTGACTTCGGAGTATTTGTGGACATTGGAGTTCACCAGGACGGACTTGTACACATTTCCCAGATTACAGACAGATATATCAAACATCCGCTGGAGGCAGTAAGTGTTGGAGATGTTGTGGATGTGAAGGTGATGAGCGTGGATCTGAAGAAGAAGAGGATTCAGCTGACGATGAGAGGGATTTTAGGTTAAGCAAGTATTTTGGTTTGATTAAGAGGCGTGAGGAAGTTTCTTTATTGCATCGGACACCGGCCCGCTCTACCTCATCCCTTTGACAATCTGTAACGGAAAAGCCAGAACACTCACCGTGTGGGGTTCCTGTCTGGCTTTTCCTAACAGATTCTGCAAAGTGTATTCGGAACGCTCCTGCCTTATATGTGTCCTCAACAATAAAGAAACTACCTCACTTACATTATTCAAACCGCAAGTATTTGCTTCGAGTGGACGGATTCGAGGAAAATATTTAAGTCGAGGACGAAAGTGAAAAAACGCCCAAACAAATAGTAAATATCTGTTTGGACGTTTTTTAGTTTGCAATCATATCGGAGGCTATATCAGAGATGGAGTTATCTTACATCAGATATGACTATCTAATCTTCTGTGTAGCTCCGTAAAGTTTTGGTCCTACGATTGCAGCGATGATGATTTTTGCTGCATCTCCCGGAAGGTATGGGATAACACCCATCATAAGTCCTTCTTTGAAGGAGAGGCTTAACAGTTTGGCAAGCCATACAGTTCCGAATGTATAACATACAGCCATTCCGATGATCATTCCGATGATTGTAGGAACGAGCTTACGGTCAAAGTGATCGAGTGCAAATCCCATGATCAGTGCAAGGAAGATGAAGCCGATCAGGTATCCACCAGTTGGTCCTGCGAGAACCTGGAAACCTCCGCGGAAAGAGGAGAAGACCGGTACACCTACTGCTCCAAGCAGGAGGTAGATAATAAAGCTGATTGTTCCGTTTTTCATTCCGAGAACGAAGATTGCAAGGAAAATTGCAAAGTTTGTAAGGGAAATCGGAACCGGGCTGAATGGCAGTGGGATGGAAAGAGGTCCGAGGACGCAGGTTACTGCAGTCATCAGAGCAATGAGTACCATCTGTTTTGTTCTTATTTTCTGGTTGTCTACGGCAACTGTGCCGGAAGTTTCATTCTGTGACATCTTAATTTACTCCTTTAGATCTTAATAATTATCGCTGTTTCAAGCGAGCTTTAACATCGTTGTCTGAAATATGGCAACGATTGAGTTCTTCGTTAGTATAATTCATGAAAAGTTAATTGTCAACCATAAAAATATAAAAGGTTAACAATTAAAAACTTATTAATTTTATTAATTTTGCAGACATGTGATAGGCAAAATGGAAAGAATAAGGTAGAATAGATAAAGTCAGGAAAATTGCCAGAAGAGAAAGGGATTGCATGTTTGGATATGTAACGGTCTGTGAACCGGAATTAAAAGTAAAAGATCTGAAGAAATACAGGGCATATTATTGTGGACTTTGCCGGACATTGAAAGAAGATTATGGATTTATGGGGCAGATGACATTGACGTATGATATGACATTTGCAGTTATTCTGTTATCCTCTTTATATGAGACAATTGCGAAATATGAGGAACACCGCTGTAAGGTTCATCCAGTGAAGCGGCAACATATGTTGCGGAATGAAATTACATCTTATGCGGCGGCGATGAATGTGCTGCTTGCATATTATCATATGGAAGATGACTGGCAGGATGATCATAAAGTGTCAAGTCTGATGACGAAGAGCCTGATTCAGGGGAAAGCGAAGAAAATCATAGAGAAATATCCGCGGCAGAGTGAGATCATTCGGAAATCTCTGGAAGAACTTGGAGAATGTGAACATGAGAACAGCATGGATATTGACCGGGCTGCAGGATGTTTTGGCAGATTAATGGCGGAGCTTTTTGTCTGGAAGGAGGATATCTGGGAGAAGACGATCAGAAAGATGGGGTTCTATCTTGGGAAATTCATTTACCTGATGGATGCCTATGAGGATCTGCCGGAAGATAGAAAGAAGAATCGCTACAATCCATTGAAAGAACTGGCAAAGCGGCCGGATTATGAGGTGCAGATGGAACAGATCCTTCGGATGATGATAGCGGAGAGCACAGTCCGTTTTGAACAACTGCCATGTCTGGTTGACGTAGACATTTTAAGAAATATATTATATGATGGAGTCTGGAATCATTACAATAAGATTCAGATGAAGAAAAGAGAGGAAAAGAATGATGACAAAAAATCCATATGATGTGCTTGGTGTGTCACCGAATGCGTCGGATGATGAGATAAAGAGAGTGTATCGGGATCTGACAAGAAAATATCACCCGGATGCAAATGTAAACAATCCCTTAGCCGATCTTGCAGAAGAGAAGTTTAAGGAAGTACAGGAAGCGTATGATATTATCATGAGAGAACGTGCGAACGGAGGAAATTCGTACGGAAATAATTATGGATATGGTTCTTCTGAAAGTTATTCTTATGGAAATCAGTCTTATGGAAATCAGAACAGCTCTTATGGCTATGGAACGATGGATCCCAAACTGCAGGCAGCTGCGAACTATATTAACAGCAGACGTTACAGAGAGGCAATCAATACATTGGATCAGGTTCAGCAGAGAAGTGCGATGTGGTATTATCTGAGTGGCTGTGCGAATGCAGGAATCGGAAATCAGATTCTGGCAAGGGATCACGCGGCACAGGCAGTAAATATGGAACCAAACAATCTGCAGTTTCGTCAGCTGTTGAATCAGTTGGATTTCAATAGCAGAAGATATCAGAACAGTCCGTATGGTGGAGGCTATGCACCGGGAGGACAGAATTCCTGTGGCACAGGAAATATGTGTTGCGACTTATGGCTTGCGGACACATTGTGTGAATGTATGGGAGGCGATCTCTGCTCATGCATGTAAAAGCAAAACAAATGGCATTTGGAGGTTTGATCCTTGCGGTGACTGTCGTGTGTATGGCACTTGGAAGCGTGATCGAGACGAATACATTGTTTTTGTTGGCAGCAGCGGCATTTTTTGTAGGGATTGTTATTCGTGAGTTCGGCCTTCGTACAGGGGCAACCTTTTATCTGGCAGCAATTTTATTAGGATTCCTGGTTACGCCGAACAAATTTTATGTAATTACATTTGCTGCAATGGGATTCTATATTCTTGGAATTGAAGCAGTCTGGATGTTTCTTGCGAAAAGACCGCAGATGGGACATCGGATGGAGATATACTGGCTTGCAAAATATGTGATCTTTAATCTGGTGTATCTCCCGTGTCTTTTCGGATTCCGCTCGATGCTGTTTCAGAAAGCAGTGTCAGATCAGTTGCTTTTGGCAGCTGTAATGGTTGGGCAGATAGCAATATTGGTTTATGATAAAGCTTATCAGTATGTTCAGGGAACCCTATGGGAAAAATGGAGAAAACGTATTCTATAAAGAATGTATGAGAAAATCTTGTCGAGATGACAGGATTTTTCTTTATATAAAAGGAATGAGCCACATCTCTGTGACTCAAGGGGGAAAAAGTTTATGAAAAAGTGTTCTTTTTAAGAACAATTATAGTATAGAGGTATTTTGTGAAAAAAGTGTGATGAACTTTTGAACCGAAAATGAACATTATTAAAAAATTTTATTAAGAACACGACAAACCTAGTAGGAAAAAAGGGATATCAATATATTAGTCGAAAGTGCTACAAGTGATATCGATTACGGTGTGAAATGATATTAAATATCGATAAAAGGGGTTGCATTTTTAGTAAGAGAGCGCTATAGTAGTAAGAGTAAAAGGAATTTAATCTTCGGGGTAGGGTGCAAGTCCCAACCGGCGGTATAGTCCGCGACCCGCATATGATGCGGCTGAACTGGTGACTCGTCTGTGATGGCATTACAGAATGGGAATTCCGGTACCGACAGTAAAGTCTGGATGAGAGAAGAAGTTCATGCCCGCAGGATCAGGAAAAGAAGATGTTGGGAGATGATGTGACATCTGATTGCTTGAGAATCTTGCGAGAATGCCATTAAGAGCAGAAAACATGAATCCCGGAAGGTAAGAAACCTTCCGGGTTTTTTCTTGTGAAGATTACCTTTTTCAAAAAGAAAAAATGCTGTTTAGGGTAAAGACAGCGGATAGAAAAAGGAGAGTAACACTATGAGTACAGAGACAAAGACACTAACAAACGCAGATGCGAAGATTCAGCCGAAGCTGGGCGTAAAGGCATTGGTTCAGATCGGAATGCTTTCAGCAATCGCAATCATTCTGATGATGTTCGAAATTCCGCTTCCGTTTGCACCGACATTTTATAAGATTGATTTAAGTGAAGTTCCGGTTCTGGTAGGATGCTTTGCGATGGGACCTATGGCAGGCGTTCTGGTAGAGCTTGTTAAGATCTTATTAAACCTTGTTATGACAGGAACATCAACAGCAGGTGTTGGAGAGATCGCAAACTTTATTATCGGATGTTCTTTCTGTGTACCGGCAGGTCTGATCTATAGAAAAAACAGAACAAGAAAGAGCGCACTGATCGGAATGGCAACAGGAACAGTTCTGATGATCGTGATCGGATGTTTCATGAATGGATTCGTACTTCTTCCAACTTATGCAAAAGCATTTGGAATGCCGATTGATGCACTGGTTGGCATGGGAACAGCAGTTAACTCACATATCACAAGCCTTACTACATTCGTTATGTTTGCAGTAGCACCGTTTAACCTTGTGAAGGGAATTGTTGTATCACTTGTTGTATTTCTGATCTACAAGAAGATCAGCCCGATCTTCAGAATCAGATAATAGACGAAGCGAAAAGTCAAAGATAAAAGAATATAAGCGAAAGAATATAAGTTACCCTGGAACAGATTGCTTTTAAAGTCTGTTCCAGGGAATTTTTGTTTGGATTTATTTATCCAGGCCAGCAATAATAACATACAAAACAGATAGGAATTGCATAGAAAAGAAAAGTGTGTTATGATGTGAAAAACAAATAGCAAAGAAATAGTTTCACACAAAGAAAGGACCGAGAAGATATGACCAGAGAAGAAGCATGGAACTTATTAACAGAATACAATAAAGATGCATTTCATTTGGAACACGCACAAATCGTTGAGAATACCATGCGTTATTTCGCAAGAGAACTTGGCTATGGCGAGGAAGAAGAATTCTGGGGAATCGTCGGACTTCTGCATGATCTTGATTTCGAGCAATTCCCAGAAGAACATTGTATAAAATCACAGGAGATTATGAGAGAGCGTGGGATTGACGAGAAAATCATTCATGCAACAGCAAGCCATGGATATGCGATTACCGTAGATATAAAACCAGAGCATGAGATGGAGAAGGTACTTTATGCAGTAGATGAGCTGACCGGGTTGATCGGAGCGGTTGTATTGATGCGCCCGTCCAAAAGCGTTCAGGATCTTCAGTTAAAGTCAGTGAAGAAAAAGTATAAGAGCAAGGGATTTGCCGCCGGCTGCTCCAGAGAAGTGATCGAAAGAGGCGCAGAGATGCTTGGATGGACACTGGATGAACTGATCCAAAGGACGATTGATGCATTGAAGACATTTCAGGAATAACGGATATCGAAGATTATACGATGTGTTGTAGAAGAGGGAAGCTGCAAGTGAAAGCAGCTTCCCTCTTAACAATTCTCCTTATACCAAGTTCCCCATTTTTTCATGTCATCCAAAATAGGGCGCATAGTTTCACCAAGATCACTTAAAGCATATTCTACATGAGGAGGAACTTCGGGATATACAGTTCGGGTGATAAGTCCATCCTCTTCCATGGATCTTAAGGAATCAGTTAATACTTTCTGACTGATTCCTTCAAGATTTTTCTTTAATTCATTGAATCGCCAAGGGCGTTCCAGCAGATTTCGGATAATCAGCAATTTCCATTTACTGCCGATGAGTGAAACTGTGGTTGCAACCGGACATTCCGGTAATTCTTCTTTTGTTAACATATGATCGCCTCCTAGTATAACATCCTTTTTTATTGTTATATTTAATTTTAATGTAACAGACCAAAAGAAGCAATAGGTTACAAAAAAGTAACTAGTGTCACCTTTTTATGCCTATGTAATAAAAAAGTGCGTACTTTTGTCGGTTAAGAACTCTTGATATTATAATCTTGCAACAAAGATAACAATAAACAAAAATATCAGGAGGTAAAAAAATGTCATTATCAAATCTTTTCGGATGGAAAAAGAAAGCAGAAACAGAAACTAGTGCAGCATGCGGAACAGCGTGTGGAGCAGCAGGTAAACCGGAAGAAAAATCGGCAGCATGCGGAACGGCGTGTGGAGCAGCAGACAAACCAGAAGAGAAACCGGCAGCATGCGGAACGGCGTGTGGAACAGCATGTGGAGCAGGTGAAAAGCCAGAAGAGACAAGTGCAGCATGCGGAACAGCGTGCGGAGCAGCAGGTAAACCAGAAGAGACAAGTGCAGCATGCGGAACAGCATGTGGAGCATCTGACAAGTAAAATAAGTTAAGGAAGGAGTTGGATAGGATGAGTCAGTATTTTTCTTTTCAGTGGCATATTACAGATGAGTGTGATCAGCGTTGCAAGCATTGTTATATATTTTCAGGTGAAGGCTGCAAAGAGCTTAAGAGTATGACTTGGAAGCAGATGAAAGAAGTGGTAGAAAACTGTGAAGATTTCTGTAAAGTGTATAACAGAATCCCATATTTTTATATTACTGGCGGAGATCCTATCCTTCATCCGGATTTTTGGAAACTGATGGTGTTGTTAAAATCAAAAAATATACCATTTACGTTGATGGGAAATCCATTTCATTTGAACGACGAAATTTGCAGAATGCTAAAGGTGTGTGGTTGCGATAAATACCAGATGTCTTTGGATGGAATGCGAGAAACGCATGACTGGTTCAGAAAGCCGGGAAGTTTTGACCTGACGATTGAGAAAATCGGATGTCTGAACAGAGCAGGAATAAAAAGTGTAATTATGAGTACGGTATCCAAAACCAATATGGATGAGATACAGGATATTATTGATGAAGTTGTAAAAGCGAAAGTAAAGGTCTTTGCATTTTCGCGCTATGTGCCTACAGGTGGTGAAGTTGACACAAGCATGACACCGGAAGAATACAGAAAACTTCTGGAAGTCTGTGATGCAAAGTATAAGGCATATGAAAAGGCAGGATGTGAGACCTATTTTAATAAAAAGGATCATTTGTGGACGCTGTATGAATATGAAACAGGAGAGTTTAAGCTTCCTGAGAGCGCAGAGGCAGGAATGATCTATGGTGGCTGTAACTGTGGAAACTGTCATATTACCATATCTTCCAATGGAGATATTATGGCATGCAGAAGGGTGACAGACAGTAAAGTAGCCAATATTTTTGAAGACCGACTGGCAGACGTCTGGATCTGTCAGATGGAAAAGTACAGAGATTACGATAAATTTGTAAAATGCAGCAAATGTGAACTAAAGGCATGGTGTCGTGGATGTCCTGCCGTTGCCAATGGAACAAGCGGTGACTTTTATGGGGCAGATCCACAGTGCTGGAAGACAAGAAATGAGATTACCGGAGAGATATTGGAGGAATGATAAAATGGATTTAGCAACATGTCTGAAAAAAATGGAATTGGTGGGAGTGCTTGCGTTTGCAACAGTAGACAGTGAAGGAGCACCACAGATACGAAATATCAGTGCCATTCATTACGAACCGGATGCACTCTATTTCTTTACCGCCAGAGGTAAAAATTTTTGCAAAGAATTAATGGAAGATGGCAGGGTTCAGATTCTTGCCTATACGAAATACAAAGAAATGATCCGTTTGTCAGGAAAGGCTTATGCAGTAGCAGAGAATGAACAGAAAAAATGGATGGATATCATTTTTGAAGAACAGCCGTACCTTGCGAATGTATATCCGGGAGATACACGAGAAATCGGAATTATTTTCTGTATTGATAAGGCAGAAGTGGAGTATTTTAATCTTGGCGTAAATCCAATTTTCCGGGAGACATATATTCTGGGGAATGTTAATATAAAAGAAAAGGGATATTACATAACGGAATCCTGCATTGGCTGTGGCACATGTATGAAACATTGTCCACAGAAATGTATTGAGAAGGGAACACCTTTTGTCATCCGACAGGAGCACTGTCTTCATTGTGGAAACTGTTATGAAAACTGTCCGGTGAAAGCGGTGATCAGGAAATGAATCAGAATGACAGAAGAAGATATTTAATCGAGGAATTATTGAAAGAGCGACCGGAATATGAGAACATGCAGATTCCATCAGATACAGGCGAGCAGAAAATGTTACTCAGATCGCTTATGAATATAAGAATGCCGAAGGAGATTGATCCTGCATTTTTGCAGATTCAGGATGCGTACCTTTCGGAAGAAAATGAGAAGAAAGGGATTGTCACATTGGCAGATATCAGGGAGGTGCAGCCTGATCTGTATATCTGGAAGGGTGATATTACAAGACTTAAAGTGGGAGCAATCGTAAATGCGGCTAATAGCGGTATGACAGGATGCTATCATCCCTGTCATAACTGTATTGATAATTGCATTCATACCTATGCAGGAATTCAGCTTCGAAACTATTGCAATCATATGATGATAAAACAGAGACATGAAGAACCGACAGGGCAGGCAAAGATTACGCCAGCATTTAATCTGCCGTGTGAGCATGTGATTCATACAGTTGGACCAATTGTGCAGGGAAGGCTGACAAAGAAACATGAGCGTTTGCTGATATCCTGCTATGAATCATGTCTTAGGATTGCTGATGAGAATGAGGTGACTAGTATTGCTTTTTGTTGTATTTCGACAGGTGTGTTTATGTTCCCAAATAAAAGAGCTGCTGAGCTTGCAGTACAGACAGTAAAGCAATATAAAGAAAAGACAAAATCAAAGATAAAGGTGATATTTAATGTTTTTAAAGAGGAAGATGAACGACTCTACAAACAGTTACTCGGATAAGATATTACAGATAAAAGAAAAAATCAGACAGGCAGATGCAGTTATAGTTGGGGCAGGGGCAGGGCTTTCTACAGCAGCAGGCTTTGTATATACCGGAGATAGATTTACATACTATTTTTCGGATTTTGAGAAAAAGTATGGGTTTTCAGATATGTATTCAGGTGGATTCTATCCCTATGCGACTTTAGAGGAACACTGGGCATATTGGAGCAGGTATATCTATATCAATCGATATATGGATGCGCCAAAACCGGTATATCAGAATCTGTATGAACTGGTAAAAGAAAAAGATTATTTTGTACTGACGACAAATGTGGACCATTGTTTCCAGAAAGCCGGCTTTGATAAAAACAGAATCTTTTATACACAGGGAGATTATGGTCTGTTTCAATGTAGTGAGCCTTGTCATAAGGAAACTTATGACAATGAAGAAACAATTAAAAAAATGGTGCTGAGTCAGGGATTTCAGATAAAAGATGGAGAACTGCAAAAACCGGAAGATGGAGAAGTTAAGCGTATGGTTCCGTCTGGTATGATTCCATATTGTCCACGTTGCGGTAAGCCGATGAGTATGAATCTCAGAGCGGATCAGACATTTGTTGAAGATGAAGGATGGCATCAGGCAGCAGAAAGATATGAGAGATTTATACAGGAACATAAAAAGCAGAAAATGGTGTTCCTGGAGCTTGGTGTAGGATATAATACTCCTGGTATTATAAAATATCCGTTTTGGCAGATGACAAACAAATTTCAACATGCATTTTATGTGTGTTTGAACCAGAGTGAAGCATATGCACCTGCAGAAATAACGAGAAAGTCTGTTTGTATGAATGAAGATATTGGAGAGATTCTGAAAGAACTGTAGACTTGTGATAAAGAGCGGTTGTGAACGGAGTGAACAGTGACAAAAGAGGGTATGATAAAATGATAATACAAACAGGAATGAGAACAGATATACCTGCATTTTATTCGAAATGGTTTTTGAATCGGATAAAAGATGGATATGTATGCGTGAGGAATCCCTATAATCCAAAACAGGTGACGAAATACAGCCTTTCACCAGAAGTTGTGGATCTGATCGCATTCTGCACGAAGAACCCTCTTCCAATGCTGCCGTTTCTTGATAAGTTAAAACCGTATGGTCAATACTGGTTTGTAACAATTACGCCTTACGGACGAGATGTTGAGCCAAACGTTCCGGATAAAGAAACTGTGATGGAAGGTTTAAAAAAATTGTCGGATGTCGTGGGCGTAGACAGTATTGGATGGAGATATGATCCGATTTTTATAGATAAAAAACATTCTGTGGAGTGGCATATATCTGAATTTGAAAAAATGGCTGAAAATCTTGCCGGATACACAAAGACATGTGTAATCAGCTTTATAGATATTTATAAAAAGGTGGAACGCAATTTTCCAGAAGCAAAATCAGTACGGGCAGAAGACCGGGCTATGATAGGAAAAGCATTTGTAAAAATAGCATCAAAGTATGGAATGGTTCTGAGGCCTTGTGCAGAAGGAGAAGAGCTTGCCCAATATGGTGCAGATTGCTCCGGGTGTATGACTGTTCATACATTTGAGACAGCTCTCCATAGCAGACTGGAAGTTCCAAAGAGAAAGAAAAATCAGAGAAATGGGGAATGTGCGTGCCTTTTGGGGACAGATATAGGTGCCTATGATACTTGCGGACATTTGTGTAAATACTGTTATGCGAATGTAAATCCTGTTTTGGTCAAAGAAAATATGAGAAAGCATAATCCTGCATCTCCTTTTCTAATTGGTGGACATATGCCGGGTGATATTGTTCGTGAGGCAAAGCAGGAAAGCTGGATTGACAGACAGATTCGATTGGAGTTTTAGAATAAAATTGCATAATAACGGTAATAGAGAAAAGATAATTAGAACATAACAATTGATTTTCAAGTAGCACAACTATATTAGAAAAATGACCGAAAGGAGAACGTCAGAACGGAAAAAGAGTTCTGATGTTCTCCCTTGATTTTATTTAGAAATCTGTAGAGTTTCAGCAGATATTTAATGTAAGTTTTTGTGTGTCTAATCCTTTTCCGGAAACTTTTACAGTGACAGTACCTGGTTCATATCCAGCCCGGATAACGGCTAAGGATTTTCCGTAGAATGTCTTGAAAGTATCACTGCAGAAGCTTTTTTCAATATTCGGTCTTGCAGAGCCATAGCCCTGAAGGGTTGCAGGACCGGAGATTTCTATCTTCAGATTCTGGTCGACAGAAGATTTTGTGATTCCGTTTTCCCCGATAAGATCGATATTAAGGAAGCAGAGATCCTGACCATTTGCGCAGAGACTGGTTGCCTCAGGAGTAAGCTTTATCAAAGTTTTTCCAGTGGCAGAGATCAGTGAGGTGCGGCCTGTTTCTTTTCCGGAGGAGTCATAAGTAACGGCTTCAATTTTTCCGGCTTCATATGGGATTTTTTTGAATTTTGCAATATCTTTTTTTGTTTTCTTTTTACCGGCACTTTTTCCATTGACAAACAGTTCTACTTTGGCTGCATCGGAGTAGACTGTTACAGATGCCTTTTTACCTTCACAGCCTTCCCAGGACCAGCTTTCTACCGCATCTGTGATACGCCACATAGAAAGAGACTGGAAGTAGTCTGCACGTGTATAAGGATCAACGCCAATTGTTGGAGTTTTCTGTAATCCCCAGATGATTTTACTCCATCCGACTTCCGGGCGTTTCTTTCCACAGATATCAATGATACCGGCACCACCGGAAATAATGAGACCTGGATCAGCAGGTTGCTTTGTTTTCTTATCTTTATACTGGATGGTACCGATTCCTGACTCGCCAAGATAATCATATCCAGTCCACATAAAGTCGCCGGTCATAGTGGAAATGGATTTTACAAGCTGCCAGTTATCGTAAAGAGTCTGTGGAAGGGTTTCGGAACCGGTTGTTGCCTGTTCAGGATGATTTTTTGCATCAATTTTATAGCGGCTGGACGCGTAATTATATCCGGGAATATCAAAAATATCGGACATGATTTCAGCAATGGCAGTCGCCTTTTTGGTTTTGGCAGCTTTATTGATGAGTCCGCCCATTTTGTTCATCATGATATTGAAAAATTCAGAGGTTGGAGCATCATCCATTCCTCCGGTACCACTGTTTTTGACGTTGCCGTCTTCGTCTGTGCCATAAATACTTTTTTTACTTTTAGCCATTGTTGCGAGCATCAGGTTGATCCCGGCTGTGACAGGGCGTGTGTGATCCTGTGTATGGCAGAATTCAGTCATGATACGGGCTTGTTCCTGTCCGGTTGCAAGGCCAAGTTCTGTAATCTCGTTTCCAATAGAGTACATCACAACAGAAGGATGGTTATAGTCTTTTGAAATCATGGCAGCAATGTCATCTTTCCACCATTTGGAAAACTTTTCACCGGCGTAATCGTAAGGATTTTTTTTGATCAGCCACATATCAAAAGCTTCGTCAATAACGTACATACCAAGTTTATCACATGCATCCAACATTGCCTTTGAAATAGGGTTGTGTGAAGAACGGATGGCATTAAATCCGGCTTCTTTTAAAATGCGTACTCGCCGAAATTCGGCATCATGGAAGCCACAGGCGCCGAGTACTCCATTATCATGATGGATGCAGGCACCCCGGAAAAGGACGGGATTGTTGTTTACAAGGAATCCATCTTTTCCCCAGGAAAGGGTACGGATTCCGAAAGAGCTTTTTGCAGTATCAATGACAGTTCCGCCTTGCAGAAGAGTAGCCTGACAGGTATATAAATAAGGATCTTCGGAAGACCAGAGGTGTGCATCTGGGATGGTAATTGTGACATCTGTGCCTTCGGCAGATGCAATTTTGCCACTGTCACTGAAAATTTCCAGTACAATTTTTTCATTAGGCTGCATAACCGCATCAGCAAAAATGTGGATTGTATTAAGATCAACAATCTGCACTTTCAACCCTTCTGGGCGAATATAAGAACTTTCGGAACGGTAAAGGTGCACTTCGCGGTAGATACCGGATCCGGAGTACCATCGGCTGTTCGGGACATCTGCGTTGTCTGCAACGACTTTCAGTTCATTTGTTCCGGCAATGACTTTTCCAGTGATGTCAACAAAAAAGTTTGTGTATCCGTAAGGACGTTCGGCAACCTGTCTACCGTTTAAGAATACGATTGCGTTTTGATAGACAGCCTCAAATTCTAAGATCAGAGTCTGTCTGGTTTCATCTTCCGAAAGATTGAAAATTTTAGTGTAAATATATTTGCCACCGGCGAAATAGGCGCTTGCACTTGCAGTTTTATTCTCTTTTGAGCGCTCTTCACGGATCATGGCGTCATCTGGAAGATTGACATGAAGTATTTCGGTGGAGCCGTCTTTCTGCACGGTCCAGTCACGGTTGAAATCTGTTTTTTGCATAAGTTTTCCTCCCCTTTTACTATTGAACAGAACAATTCGGTTATACTAGTGAGTGGTAAAAAAATTTTGACACCCATATCATTTCATATTATTATAAATAATATGAAATGGAGTATAAATGGCATATATGAGGGGATTGAATCCTATATGTATCAGATTCAATTATTAAGAGCTATTCGTGCTAAACAGGAATGATAACTATAAAAAGACGAAAACTGATTTTTATCAGAAAGAGGAATAAACGATGTATTTTCAATCTACGCGTCTTATGATGCATCAGGATTTAATTAAAGAAATGAAGGCGTATGAAAAAGGTTTTGGAGAAAATCATTTTACAGAAGACAGTCTTTCTTTTATTTTAGATTCCTATTATCCGGAAAAAGAAGAAGGAAGAGAGGTGCTTACATTTATAGGACCGAAGGATGTAGGATATTTTTGCATGGACAAGAAGGAATCGGACAAAATTCTTGAAGGAAAAAGTATGCACAGACATAATTTCTATGAGTTGATGTATGTTGCGGATGGAAGGTTATATCAGAATATTGAGAATACCATACATCTTTATCCGAAAGGAAGTTGCTGTCTGATGAATATGAATATTCGCCATCTGGAGGAATTCGATGAGTATTGCAGAGTGATTTTCCTGGAGTTTACACAAGAATATATTTTGAATTTACTACAATTTCCAAGTGTTTTTACCGGGAAACTCACACCGGAATATGAAATGGTAAGGAAGTTCTTTTTACATGAACTGGATAAAGAAGAGGCATCACAACGGGCTTATATCGATTTTATTCCGATGAAAGAGACAAAAGTAGTGCATGATTGTTTTGACAAAATTGCACTAGGCCTGCAGGAGAGAACGCCAAAATCAAATTTTCAGATTGCAGGAGCAATGATTGAAATGTTATCTGCATTGTTTGATAAAGAAGCCTATACGAATACGCCGGTTGCTTTTGGAAATACATCTGAAAGGGAACTGTTTGATCAGATAAGCAGTTACATTCGAGAAAAAGATGGACAGGTACGTAGAAAGGATTTGGAGAAAAAGTTCAGTTATTCAGGGGATTATCTTTATAAAACGGTTGAAAAATATACAGGGTTGTCTCTGTATGAATATAGTACGAAATTTACAATGGAAAAGGCGGGGGAACTTCTTTTGGATTCTGACCTTACAGTGGCGGAAATTATGGAACGGATTGGATTTAGCAATAGGACACAATTTTACAGACTTTTTCAAAAAAATTATGGAATGACTCCGAGAGAATATAGAAAATCGCAGTTTCACTAAATGGAAAGCAAGAACAGCAAATGTATTTGCACGTGTCGAACCTGAAGTAAAAGAACAGGCAGAGTGTATTCAGCAGATGAAGTTGAAGCAGAAATGAAACGGGAATAGTATACGTAGTGCGAATTATGTATGGTGGACGTAATGTTCATAAACAGTTAAGTCAAACAGAAGACGTATAAAAGCACTTCTTAGGAGTTAATCTGAGAAGTGCTTTTTGTGGATATTTATCTTCGTACCTTCATCGCACTAAGTGCAGCACCGATCGCACCGGCGTAACGGGCATCCGGGCAGGAAAAAACATCTTTTCCAAGTTCTTTTGATAAAGCCTCACGGATGTAATCACATTCACACAGACCTCCGGTCAGGCAGAATGTGAACATTTCACCATTCATCCGGCTGACCTGGGCGGCAACTTTACGAATGGTGGAATTTACTACTGCATAAGCAATATTTTCTTTTGGCTCGCCTTTACCGATCAGTCCGATGACCTCAGATTCTGCGAATACAGTACACATAGAGCTGATCGTTGTGTCAGAACCCAGGCGTGCCAGATCAAACATTTCATTTGGGCGAAGGGAAAGTGTGTTGGCCATCACTTCAAGAAAACGTCCGGTTCCGGCGGCACATTTATCATTCATGATAAAATCTTTTACGAATCCCTGTTCAATCTGGATGATCTTCGTATCCTGGCCACCGATGTCAATTACGGTCAGGTCAGGATGCTGAAATAAATGTACGGCACCAAGTGCATGACAGGTGATCTCTGTAACAGTCTTATCGGCATAAGGAACAGAGATACGTCCGTAACCGGTTGCTACACAGTGGGAAGATTCATTAGAAAGATTGATTCCGGCAAACTCCAGTTTTTGACGGATTTCCTCGGCTGTATCTACGCTGCTCCATCCGGTTGGCTGAACGAATTCCTGGATAATTTCTTTTTTTTCGTTCAAAACAACGGTTTTCGCACAGGTTGAACCAATGTCGATTCCAATGTAGTTCATAATAAAAACTCCTTTATAAAAACAGTAGGCTCTCACACGAGAACAGCCGACTGTTCAGAGCCAACCTCCAAAATGCTACGCATTTCGTCGGTGTAGCGTATCCGCCAAATAAAATTTCAAAAACATTCTTAAAAATGCAAGCATTTTATAGCTGTTTTTTGAAATTTTGCTTGGCTCTGAACAGTTACCAGATTATAACATTTCGATAAAGGCTGCTATACGTGTATTCAGCTGTCCAACATCAGTCTGGGAATAATCTGTCTCAACATTCATGTATGGAATTCCTTTTTCCTTGTTTACAAAGCGGCGGATGGAAAGAGTCTCTACGTTATAAGTGTGGCATGCCTGAAGAGTCATTTCAAGGACTCCGTCTACTTTATACTCATCAATCAATCTTCCGAGAAGTTCCAGACGGTTCGGGTTTGGAGTCATAACAGAACATCCGATTGAGAGGTAACGCTCTGCGATTGCCTGGTAAATGTCTTCAGCATCTTCGTCAATCAGACGATCGATGGATTTTGCACCGGAGCAGTTTTCAAATGTAACAACGATTCCACCGTTATTCTCAACAGCGTCGATAATCTTCTCTGTTGCACCACCGATCGGACATCCTGTGATCAGGATTCTCGGTTTCTTATCTTCACGTTTTCCTTCCGCATATTCTTTCTCGATCTTGGCTGTCAGTGCGTCAACTTCATCAGCAATCAGAGTACGGTCAAGCTTAAAACTACTTCCGTACAGAACACGGAAAAGATCATGTCCTTTGATCGGTGCAGGATCATGTCTCATAACTCCGTAAAGATTCTTCAAGGAGGTGCGGACTTCATTTTCAAGCTTAACTGCTTCACGAACCTGTTCCTCCGTGATCGTTACCTCGAATTTTTTTTCGAGATATTCTTTGAAGCGGAGAATCTCAGCCTTCCAGAGATCAAGAACTTCAGCCCGCTGGGACTGTGGCAGTTCCATGATGAAGACATCTTTGAATTCACCCATATATTCATACATTTTCTTCTTTCCGTCACAGGTTGTCTCTCCGACAACAACGTCTGAGAAGTAGAAGAAAGGACATTTGTCTGTCTTTGCAAATCCATAACTGGATTTGATCAGTGGACATAAGTTACGTGGCAGATCCTTCTCAGCAGCAGGGATCGTCTCATCAGATGTAGAACAGAGGCTGACGGTTACAGCGCCCATTGCCATGGCAATCTCCTTTGGAAAATAAGTACAGTAGGATCCAACCACAGGGATTCCTTTGTCTTTTAACTGTTTTACAGCGAGAAATGATTTCTGACGCTGCTCTGCGAATTCTTCAAATACTTCCGGTAAATCTTTAATAATTTCCATAATCGTTCTCCTTATTGTTGGATTTGTAAATGGTTATTGTAGGGGATTGTTTTGTTAAACGTATACTTTCTGAAAAACAAACGATGGGAACAATCTACTCATAACCAAAGTTTTTATAGATAAATTTTATCGCTTTTGAACGAAGTTTTCCAATAGATAATGTATATATGAACGAAAAATTTATAGATAGAATCTATAAGAAAAAAGGAACAGAAATTACAACCGGAAATACGGATCGTAATAGTTGTTCCTTTTTATGATAAGTTGGCAAAATTGGTTTATTTTTTATGTAAAGTTTACTGGCATAAACTTACATTTTTAAATGGTTGATTTTTTAATGACTTAATATATTAATTCATATCATAACAGGTTTTGTATGCTTTAGTAAAATGGATAGAAAATTGGCAGTAAAATCATACTTACAATAAAGCATACAACGCTGACTGCAAGTCCTGGTTTAATGAAATCTTTGAAACGCACATTTCCAGGACCGATGATCATTGAGTTGGCAGGAATTGCCATCGGTGTACATACAGCAACACTGCTGGCGATAAACACTGCGATTACTACAGCTCTAGGGTCAGCTCCAAGAGACTGGGCAATTGTCCATGCAATCGGGCAGAGCAGTGTACAGGCTGCTGTATTGCTCATAACCTGTGTAAGAGCCCAGGTGAGGATCCATAGAGAAGCCATGATGATGAACGGACTGGACTGTCCGGTTAGAGATACAACTGCATTTGCAATCATTTCTCCAGCACCGGTGTCATTAAGTGCTGTTCCAAGTGGCATCATAAATGCGAGCATGAATACGGTCAGCATTTCAAAGGAAGCGAAAGCTTCTTTTTGAGAAAGTACGCCGAATAATACGAGAACAATAGCACCGCAGCATGCAGTTACGTGCATTGGTGGAAGAAACTCAACATAATCTGTAAGCACCATTCCGATAATTGTTGCAATCAAGACAACGATTGTTAAAACTCCGTGCCATTTTGGAATGTCACTGTAGTCTGGATTTTCGAGTGTCTCATCTCCAGCTTCACGGTCATTGATTAATTTTGAACCGAAGAAGAAAAGGAAGATTGCGACAACGATCAACATAGGGATTCCGATTTTGGCGTATTCAAAAAAGCTTACAGTCATAGAACCATTACTGAATTCTTCAATCGTATTCTTAGCAATCAAGTTTCCAGGTGATCCGATAATTGTGACATCTGCACCAATTGTTGCTCCAATGACAAGCGGCATAAGAAGTTTGATCGGACGGATATTACTGCTTGCTGCGATTCCCATAACGATAGGAAGAAGAACAGCAACTGTACCACTATTGGATACAAAACCAGACATGATTCCGCTTAACAGAGTAACAACAAGAATCAGTCCACGCTCACTTTTGGTGTAGCGGAGAAGAAACTGACTTGTTTTGTAAGCCATTCCTGTTTTAAAAAAGGCAGCACCGATAACGCACATTCCAAGAATGAGTATAACATTAGAGTTGATCACACAGGAAAAGATATCATTTGCTTCAATGATCCCTGTGAAATACAATGCAACCGGCACCATAAATGCGACCAGTCCCATAGGAAGTTTATCTGAAATAAACAGAATGATCGCAACAGCGAGTATAATTAAAGTAATTATAGCTTGTGACATAGATTTTTCCCCTCTCGTATTTTATACGAATCTACATACATGATCGACAGCAATATCTGAGAATCCAAAAGCTTCAGCTTTAGTCATCTTTCCGTTGCAGATATCTTCGATGACATGAACAAGTTCTTTCCCACATTCCTGATAAGTTTTTGTTCCTTTTATTATATCACTAAGATCGACATCCATGTTATCTTCCATTTTTTCATAAGTTCTTGCATTAGCTGTTACCTTTAGGACAGGTACGATTGCGTTTCCGGTTGGAGTTCCGCGGCCTGTAGTAAATATGACGGCATTGCATCCGGCAGCAACCATGGAAGTTACAGAAGAAATGTCGTATCCGGCAGTATCCATGACGATTGCCCCTTGCTTAGTCGGATGTTCAGCCTGCGCAAGTACCTCAACGATTGGACGTGTACCACCTTTGCGGATACAACCAAGACTTTTTTCATCCAGTGTAGAAAGACCACCAGCTTTATTTCCCGGTGTTGGCTGTCCAGCACGGCAATCCTGTCCGGCACTGAGAAGATGCTCTTCATAATCTTTGCAAATCTGAATGATCTGGTTATGGATTTCAGGTGTTGCAGCCCTTTTGGCAAGAACATGTTCACCGCCGATCCACTCAATGGATTCGCTCATAATAGTAGAAGCACCGAGGTCAACAAGGTTGTCACTTAATTCTCCAACAGCAGGGTTACTGGCAATACCGGATGTTGCATCAGAACCGCCGCATTCAATTCCAAGCAGAAGCTCAGAAATGTCACAGAGTTCTTTTTGTTGCATTCCAGCTTCAGATGCCATATCTCGTGCAGCACGAACAGCTTTTTCGATAGTCTTAAGTGTGCCACCTTCATCCTGAATTCCGAAAGAAACAACCGGTTTACTAGTCATTGCCTGAATCTTTTCACGAAGTTTGTTGTGAGGAACAGTTTCACATCCAAGTCCGATAATAACAACTCCGTATACATTTGGGTTGCAGGCAAATCCAGTCAGAACTTTCTGAGACATCTCTGTGTTGGCAGCAACATCAGAACATCCTGTATTGAATACAATATTTACAGCACCACGAACCTGACTTGCTACGATACGGCAACTTTCACTGCCACATGCACAGGTTGGTAGAATTAACACATGATTACGAATACCGGCACGGCCTTCTTTACGTTTATATCCCCAGAACTGCATTATTTTTCCTCCTTTATCATTTCACTGTCGTAATCTCTTGGTACACTGAACAGGTTATTGTGTGAAACCCAGTGTCCGGCAGGAATAGCTTCGCTTGTTCTTCCGAGAGATTCTCCATATTTGATGATTTCATCATTTTCAGCAATGTCTGTGAGTGCAATTTTGTGACAATATGGAATGTCCTCTTTCGCAGTAATTGTACAGACTTCATTGTTTTTCTTATAGATGACGGTTTCACCGGCTGCGATATCTGCAACACATGTGACAACATTATCTTTGTCATCCATCATAAGTGCATTTACTTTCATTTACATCCTCCTTTTGGTTAAAGTGATAAGTTTTAGTTGATATATTTCTGTCTGTATTTACAATATCACTAGTTTGATATATAATCAAATTTATAGATTTTATTATTGTATAAATACAATTTATATAGATTCAACATACAATTATTTAAGATGAAGGATAGGAAAAAATGCAGCAGGAATTCAGATATGTATATCAGGTTTACAAAGAGGGAAGTATATCGAAGGCAGCAAAAACTCTTTACATTACACAGCCGGCTCTTAGTATTGCAATCCAAAAGATTGAGGAATCTATAGGGCTTCCATTATTTGATCGTAGCAGACACCCATTGGAATTGACTCCGGCAGGACAAATTTATATTGATGCAATTGAGAAAGTAAAGAATATTGATAAGGAATTGGAACAGCAGATTCAGGATATTAAGAATTTATCAAGAGGACATATTTGCATGGGCGGTTCTCATTACCTGAATGCGTATATTTTGCCGGAAGTACTTGCCCAATTTAGTAAGAGAAATCCGGGAATTGAATTAGAACTGGTAGAGCATAGTGCAGCAACGCTTTCGGCAATGCTATCAGCGCACGAATTAGATTTGACATTTAGTTGTAACGAAAAGTTCATGGAAGATTTTGAGAAGTATCCGGCATTTACAGATCATATATTGCTTGCAGTTCAAGAAGACCAGGAGATTAATAAAGTAATGGAGAAATTTGCTTTGACACCGGAAGATATATCGAATGGGCGTCATCTATTGGAGACTTGCCCGTCAGTGTCTTTAGAACAATTTCGTGAGATGGAGTATATATTGCTTTCGGAGGGAAATAATTTGCACGAACGAAGTATGCGGATGTTTCACGAAGCCGGATATGAACCGGACGTTATTATGGAAAATGCACAATTGGTTACAGCATATCATCTGACGGAGCATTTTCCGGCAGCGACCTTTGTGAGTGACAGACTGGTGAGAAACTCTCAGGCACGACTGAAATATTATAAATTGAATTATGAATGTGCAGAAAGAGAATTTTATATATTACTTCCGAAACAAAATTATATACCGGTAGCAGTGAAAGCATTTATAGATTATTTTAGGGAAAATATTTGAGGTTTTATTGTTTTTGAACAAGGTTTTCCAAATGTTCGAAGCATGTAAGAATAGATCATGGCTTTGTGGCTTTGCTTTATGGGAGTGGGCACCAAAGCTGCCTTCAAAGTCTGAGGCGTGCAAGGATGACAGTTATGAAATATGTAACAAACCGGTGCATGAGGTAATCAGGAGATTCTATGAAAATGAGACAAAAAAATACTTCACAGATTGTACAGAAAAATAGTTTATCTCAGAAATCAGAGCAGGAGCTTTGGAGAGAAGAAGCAGAGATGATGAATCTGTTCCGACAGAACAGAGAAAGTAATGGAAATGTATTGGAGTCTGGATCTTATGAAGAGCTGATGGAGCAAAAGGGTGTTTTTTATCAGATGGAACATTTGTAAAGGAAAGAATAGCTTGTGTGGCGGATGGTGATGTGTTAAACTGATTGATATTAGAAAATGAAAGTGAAGGAGGAAGACGGTAAAGCATGAGATTATTAATAGATGAAAAAGATTTAGCATTGCTATTAGAGAAGAAAAGAGATCTCATAGGAAATAAAGTAACTATTGATACAATTATTGCCGGTGTTTCTTTTTTACTCTCAGTATTTACAGCTAGTTATAATGATTTTTTAGGAATCCGTGGGTTTGGAATTGTTTTAAAGACTATTTTCTGTATTATTGGAATTGTTTATTGCTTGAAAATTGTGAAAGATGTTTCAGAGATGCTAAAGAACAAGTATGATCATGAAGTATTGTTTCAAGATATTGAACAGTTAAATATGATTCAACATAATCATTCATTGGTAGCTGTAAAAGATAATTCCTGTGAAGAAAAGTTGCGTTATCTTGTTTATTATGATGAAAGATGGGACTGTAAATTATTTTTGAATTATAAGACGCAGAACAGAAATAATGAGGCTGTATTAAAGGAGCAGGTTGCTGCAGATTTGAATCTGAATAGTGATGATATAGTATGTAATTATATTACATCACGGGTTCAGGAGAAATATTCTGTTAGTCATCAGGAGATGAGAGTATATAATCATAGATTATATGAAATGTATTTTAATTACATTCCAGATAAATTTAAAAAAGATAATTTCGAAGTAAATGGAAAGCATTATTATTGGATGACAATAGAAGAAATGGAAAAAGATGACAATATAAAAGAAAAAAATTTAGAAGTTGTTGATTTTGTAAAAGAGTACATAAAATAAAAAGTGTTGAAACATGCGAAAAAGGATATGAGTTGAAAATAAAGGGATGAAGACTTTAGGGGATTCATCCTTTTGTTATAGTAACAAAAAGATTTAAAAAAGTTTTCTTTCCACTGGCTTTCCTTGTATTTACCAGTGAAATCGGATATACTAAAGAATAGTCAATCTTTGAAAAATTTGATATTTATAAGAACAAAAACCAAGGAGAAAAAGAATGAGTATATATGATTTGAATGCATATGAAGTGCTCCAGACAGAAGATTTATCTGATCTGAAGTCAAAGGGGACACTTCTGAAGCATAAGAAAAGCGGAGCACGAGTGCTTCTTATGGAAAATGATGATGAGAACAAGGTGTTTACAATTGGATTCCGTACACCACCGTCAGACAGTACAGGAGTTCCACACATTATGGAACATTCTGTTCTGTGCGGATCGAAAGAATTCCCGGTGAAGGATCCGTTTGTTGAGCTTGTGAAAGGTTCTCTGAATACATTTTTGAATGCGATGACTTATCCGGACAAGACAGTATATCCGGTGGCAAGCTGCAATGACAAGGATTTTCAGAATCTGATGCATGTCTATATGGATGCAGTATTTTATCCAAATATTTATCAGAATGACAAGACATTCCGCCAGGAAGGTTGGAGCTATAAGCTGGATGATCCAGATGGAGAGTTGACAATCAGCGGTGTTGTATACAACGAGATGAAAGGAGCATTCTCTTCTCCGGAAGGCGTACTTGACCGCGTGGTTCTGAACTCTCTGTTCCCGGATAATACGTATTCCGTAGAGTCCGGTGGAGACCCGGAGGTGATTCCGGAACTTACTTATGAGCAATTTTTAGATTTCCATAGAAAGTATTATCATCCATCTAACAGCTATATTTACCTGTATGGTGATATGAATATGGAAGAGAAATTAAGATGGCTTGACGAGAAGTATTTGTCAGATTTTGAGAATGAACCGGTGGATTCAGAGATTCATCTGCAGAAGCCATTTACAGAGATGAAGGAAGCCGTTCAGGAGTATTCCATCGCAAGTGAAGAGAGTGAGGAGGATAACACCTATCTTTCTTATAATAAAGTGATCGGTACTACACTGGATGAGAAACTATATCTGGCATTTGAGATTCTGGATTACGCACTTCTGTCCGCACCGGGCGCACCGCTGAAGAAAGCACTTCTCGATGCTGGGGTCGGCAAGGATATCTCAGGATCTTATGACAACGGAGTTTATCAGCCGATCTTCTCTGTGATTTCTAAGAATGCGAATGTAGAGCAGAAGGAAGAATTCGTTCGTGTAATTGAAGATACATTGAAAGATATTGTGAAAAATGGAATCAATAAGAAAGCACTTCGCGCAGGAATCAACTATCATGAGTTCCGTTTCCGTGAGGCTGATTTTGGAAATTATCCGCGTGGACTGATGTATGGCCTTCAGTTGTTTGACAGCTGGCTGTATGATGAGACAAAACCATTTATTCATATGCAGGCGATTCCGACATTTGAATTCTTAAAAGAACAGGTGGAGACAGGATACTTTGAAGAACTGATCCAGAAATATCTTCTTGATAACACACATGGTTCTATCGTGATCATTAAGCCGGAGCGTGGACGTACTGCAAGAATGGATAAGGAACTTGCAGATAAGCTTCAAGCATACAAAGACAGTTTGTCAAAAGAAGAAATCGATGCACTTGTGAAAGCAACGAAAGAGTTGGAAGAATATCAGGAAGAAGAGTCGGCACCGGAAGATTTGGCGAAGATTCCTGTACTCGGACGCGAAGATATTTCCAGAGAGATTGCACCGATTTATAATAAAGAGCTTGAGACAAGCGGAGTGAAGCTGGTACACCATGAAGTTGAGACGAATGGAATTGGATACACAGCGCTTTTGTTTGACCTGTCCGGTATTCCGGAGGAGAAACTTCCATATATCAGCATTCTGCAGAGTGTGCTTGGAATTATTAATACAAAGAATTATGAATACAGTGAATTATTTAATGAGATCAATGTACACACAGGAGGAATCGGAACTTCTCTGGAGCTTTACACAGACGTAACAAAGGTAAAGGAGAAAGAATTCCGTGCGACATTTGAAATCAAAGGTAAAGCACTGTATCCGAAGATGGATGTTCTGTTCTCTATGATGCGTGAGATTCTGATGGAATCTGATCTTGGGGATGAGAAGCGTCTGAAAGAAATCTTAGCAATGTTGAAATCCAGACTGCAGATGTCCTTCCTGTCATCCGGACACACAACAGCAGCCCTTCGTTCCCTGTCTTATACTTCACCGATGGCGAAGTTCAAGGATGATACAGATGGAATCGGTTACTATGAGGTTGTAAAGGAACTGGAGGAAAACTTTGAGGAGAAGAAAGCAGAACTGATTGCAAACTTAAGACAGATTGCACAGCAGATTTTCCGCAAGGACAATCTGATTCTCAGTTATACTTCATCAGCGGATGGTCTTGCACCGATGGAAGAAGCATTTGCAAAGATTGCAGACACACTTCATACAGAGGAAAAGGAAGCAGAGATACCGTGTGAAATTCATTGTGTGAAACGCAACGAGGGATTCAAGACATCTTCAAAAGTTCAGTATGTTGCAAGAACAGGTAATTTTATCGACCGTGGTGTTGAGTATACAGGAGCACTTCAGATTCTGAAAGTCATCTTGAGTTATGATTATCTGTGGCAGAATGTCCGTGTGAAGGGCGGAGCTTACGGATGCATGAGCAGCTTCAATCGTATTGGAGAGGGATATCTGGTATCTTACCGTGACCCGAATCTGGAGAAGACAATGGAAATCTACGAAGGAGTTGTGGATTATCTGAAGAACTTCAATGTAGATGACAGAGACATGAACAAGTTTATTATCGGAACGATCAGTAATATCGACCGTCCGATGAATCCGGCAGCAAAGGGAAGCAGATCAATGAATCTTTATATGAACCATGTATCTGCTGAGATGATCAGGGAAGAGAGAGATCAGATCCTTGATGCACAGCAGTCAGACATCCGTGCACTTGCCGATGTACTTCAAGCATTACTTGATGCACATGAACTTTGCGTGATCGGAAGTGAAGAGAAGATTGAGGAGCAGAAAGAGATGTTTCTTGAAATAAAGACACTTTAAGATGGAAAAAGAAAGGAAAAAGTATGCAGGATAATTTTAAATCAGGATTTGTCACACTGATCGGAAGACCAAATGTTGGAAAATCTACTTTGATGAATCGTCTGATCGGACAGAAGATTGCAATCACATCAAACAAACCACAGACAACAAGAAACCGTATCCAGACTGTTCTGACAACAGAGGAAGGTCAGATTGTGTTCGTAGATACACCGGGAATTCACAAAGCAAAGAATAAACTTGGTGAGTATATGGTGAATATTGCAGAACGTTCTTTGAATGAAGTGGATGTTGTACTTTGGCTTGTAGAGCCATCTACATTTATCGGTGCAGGTGAGAAGCATATTATTGAGCAGTTAAAGAAGGTAAAGACACCGGTTATTCTTGTTATCAATAAAGTTGATATGGTGAAGAAGGAAGAGGTTCTTACTTTTATTGATGCATATCGCAAGGAATGTGATTTTGCAGAAATCGTTCCGGTATCTGCAAGAAGAGGCGATAATACGGATGAGCTTGTAAATGTAATTATGAAATATCTTCCATACGGACCGCAGTTCTATGATGAAGATACAATCACAGACCAGCCGGAGCGCCAGATCGTGGCAGAGATTATCCGCGAGAAAGCATTGCACAGCTTGAATGAGGAGATCCCTCATGGAATCGCAGTAGCAATCGATCAGATGAAGATGAACCACAAAGTGTGTCATATTGATGCTACAATCATCTGCGAGCGAGATTCCCATAAAGGGATCATCATCGGAAAGCAGGGAAGTATGCTGAAAAAAATCGGAAGTACTGCAAGATTTGAGATTGAGCGTTTGCTGGATTGCAAAGTAAATTTGAAGCTGTGGGTGAAGGTTCAGAAGAACTGGAGAGACAGCGATTATATGATGAAAAATTTTGGATACAGGGAAGATGAGATGTAATCTCTAAAATGCATTTGTGGTAAATTCTGAAGAAATTCTAAAGAAAAAAGTGCTGTTCCTTAAAGAATGGCACTTTTTTTTTTAATAAATGCCAAAGCCTATTGTTATTATGAAAAAGTGGGATAAAATGATGTAAGTACATAGCAATGGAGCAATCCGGTTACATCATAAAATGGGAAAAGAATGGAGAAAACAAGAAGTGAGACAAAGGACAGGTGATTTGGACAGAAAGAGAATAATAGAAATCTTACTCCCGCCGGTAATTGCTTTTCTGGTGAATTCAGCTGTCTACTGGGGAGCACCGAGATTGACAGATACCGGTGAGTACCATAACCTGTCGCTTGCATTAGATGCAAAGATCCCATTGATCCCGGCATTTATTCTTGTTTATTTTGGATGTTACATTTTCTGGGTGATTAATTATCTGCTTGTATCATTGAGGGAGGAAGAGATAAAATACAGATTCTTTACGGCTGATTTGTATGCAAGAATCATTTGTTTTCTGTTTTTTGTGTTTTATCCGACAACAAATGTAAGACCAGAACTTGTAGGAAACGGAATTTTTGTTCAGGGCATGCGTTTTTTATATCAGATTGATAAACCGGTGAATTTATTTCCATCAATCCATTGTATGGCAAGCTGGTTCTGTTGTATTGGAATCAGGGGAGATAAAAAAGTACCGGGGTGGTATAAGATCGTATCTGTAATGATTGCAGTGTTGGTCTTTGTTTCTACGCTTGTAACAAAACAGCATGTAATTGTGGATGTGATCGGTGGAGTTGCGGTAGCGGAGCTGACCTGGTTTGTAAGCTGTCGGACAAACGGATGGAAAATTTACAGAAATCTGGTTCGTAAAGTAGGAGGAGAAAATGGAAAATAAAAAGAAAATGATATTTAATGTACTTTTTCTCTTTCTTGTCTTTGCGGCAACAATCTATGGAGTATTCCATGGGGAGGATTTAAGTGAGATTGCAGAAATCCTGAAAACAGTGAATTTATACTGGCTGCTTCCGGGTGTTGCCTGTGTGATTATCTTTATCTGGGGAGAGTCAATTATTATATTTTATATGATGCATACGCTTGGTATTCATCTAAAGAAATGGAAATGTTTCCTGTTTTCCTCTGTAGGATTCTTTTTCAGTTGTATCACACCATCCGCAACAGGAGGACAGCCGGCGCAGATTTATTATATGAAGAAAGAGAAAATTCCAATCCCGGTATCAACGCTTGTATTGATGATTGTCACGATTACCTATAAAATGGTTCTCGTTGTGATCGGTCTTGGACTTATGATCTTCGGCAGGGGATTCATCAGAACGCATATGTATGATATCCGTCATATTTTTTATCTTGGAACAGGATTAAATGTGTTTTGTGTGGCTTCTATGCTGCTCCTTGTATTTCATCCGGTGCTTGCGCGTTCTATTCTTGTGAAAGGAATGGAACTACTGGAAAAAATGCATCTGATGCGACATAAAAGTACAAGAATTGAGAAACTGAATGCATCGATGGATCAGTATCGTACAACAGCGGTTTATCTGAAAGATCACATGATGGTGCTGGTCAATGTATTTGCGATTACATTATTTCAGAGGTTCGCACTGTTTACAGCAACCTGGTTTGTATATAAGGCATTTGGACTGTCCGGAACGAATGCATTCGTGATCATTCTTCTGCAGTCTGTTATTTCCGTTTCAGTGGATATGCTGCCACTGCCGGGTGGTATGGGAATCAGTGAAAAACTGTTTTCGATGATTTTTGAACCGGTTTTTGGAAGTGCACTTTTGATCCCGGGAATGATCTTAAGCAGAGGACTTGGATATTATACAGAATTATTGATCAGTGCAATTTTTACGATCGTGGCGAATTTTACAATAGGAAGAAACAATAGGAAGAAAGCATAAATAAAAGGATGGTTATTCTGATAAGAATAAAAACAAGGGGGAAATAAAATGTTAGGTGTTTATGATTACACAGTTATACTTACATATATCAGTCTGTGGATTTCAATTGGTGGGATGATGCTGTCATTGAATGGACATTTGGATCTTGCAGTATTGTGTCTTGCACTGTCTGGTCTGTGTGATATGTTTGATGGGAAGATTGCAAGAACAAAGAAGGATAGAACAGAAATAGAGAAACGTTTTGGAATCCAGATTGATTCACTGTGTGATATTGTCTGTTTTGGAGTTGGACCGGCGATCATCTGTTATTGTATGGGAATGAATGGGATTGTCGGTGTTCTTATTCTTATGTTTTATGTGTTGGCAGGATTGATCCGTCTGGCATGGTTTAATGTAACAGAAGAGTGCCGACAGGATGAGACAACAGAGAACAGAAAGTGTTATCAGGGATTACCGATCACATCCATGTCGATCGCATTGCCGATTCTTGTTGTGCTTCGCCCATTTCTGCATTGTGATTTCAGAATTGCACTGCATGCGATGGTTCTTCTTGTAGGACTTTTGTTTATTACAGATTTTAAATTAAAAAAGCCGGGGAATAAGACACTTTCTGCATTAGTCGGAGTAGTAGCGGTTGCAGTAGTCTGGACATTGAGACGAAGATTCATGTAAGAGGAGAGATTATGATTTATGCAGACAGAAACGGAAACAGGATGGAGAAAACAACAGGACAGGACAGATTCCTGGAATATATCTATGGACATACATTGACAAGAATGATGCTGAAACCATTGCTTGGTTCCAGGGTATCCCGACTTGGCGGAAAAGTGCTGGACAGCAGAGTGTCCAGGCTGTTGATTCCATCGTTTGTCAGAAAGAATCAGATTGATCTGTCAATCTATGAAAAGAAACATTATTCTTCTTATAATGACTTTTTTACGCGTAAGATTTTAGCGGAGGAACGTCCGATTGACGGAAGAAAAGAAGTACTGATCAGTCCTTGTGACGGGAAAGTGACAGTTTGTCCGATTCGAAGGGATGGACTTTTTCTTATCAAACAGACACAGTATACAGTTCGCAGTCTTCTGAAGGATGAAAAGCTTGCGAAACGCTATGAAGGTGGAACAGCTTATATAATCCGTCTCACGGTAGATGACTACCACAGATATTGTTATGTGGCAGATGGTGTGAAATCTGCACAGCGAAAGATCAGAGGAGTATTCCATACAGTAAATCCGGTGGCAAATGACTATGCTCCGATTTACAAGATGAATACAAGGGAATATTGTCTTGTACAGACAGAAGAACTGGGAACCGTTTTGCAGATGGAAGTCGGTGCTCTTATGGTTGGACGGATTAAGAATCATAAAAAGAAAGTATCTGTTGTACACCGGGGAGAAGAAAAAGGAATGTTCGAGTTTGGCGGGTCTACAGTCGTTCTTTTGACAGAGCCGGGAAAAGTGCAGACGGATGAAGATCTGGTGAGAAACAGTGCAACCGGTGCAGAGACATTGGTAAAGATGGGTGAGAAAATTGGTGAAAAATGTCAGAAAGAACCGTTTTCGGGCGAGAACTGAGGATTTTCTATAGCTTTCTAAAATAAAGTGTGCTAAAATGGCTGTGTTTGTTAAAGAAACATAGCCATTTTTTGCAAATATGCAGAGAAACTGTTACTGTTCACTCCCGTGTCAATCACTCCGCTGATTGACACGGAGGAGGCATGTTTTGGCTTGAATGCATCTCGCCTCATCGCCAAAGGCGATTTAAAATGGCGAGATGCGTTGCTGGTCGCACATCGTGTGAACAGTAACGAGAAACTTTTTCGTATCAATATGGAGATAAGACAGAGAGAAGGAGGAAAATTCAGGTGAAAAAGAGAAGAATACTTGCAGTTCTTTTGATTGTTGCACTTGCAGTTGCTTCTTTTTCCGGTTGTGGAAAGAAGAAAGAAAAGGAAGAGCCAAAGAAAGAGACAAAGCAGGTAGTGCAAAAGGAAGAAGAGCCGGAAGAAGTAGAAGAAGAGCCGGAAGTGAATCAGGAGACATTTGCTATTTTTGGAGTTGACTCCAGGGAAAATAATCTTGGTAAGGGAACAAGATCAGACTCCCTGATGGTGGTAAATGTAGATAATACAAATAAAAAAGTGTATATTGCTTCTGTCTATAGAGATTGTTATGTACAGATTGAAGGTCATGGTCTGGATAAGATCACACATGCACACTCTTTCGGAGGACCGGAGCTTGCAATGGATACATTAAATACAAACTTTGATCTGGATATTCAGAAATATATTACAGTTAACTTCATGAATGTTGCAGAACTGGTTGATGATATGGATGGAATCGAGCAGGATATTACAGAAGAAGAAACAAAGTATATCAATGGTTATATTGATGAGCTTAATGGAATCAGGGGAACATCTTCTGCACACATTACAGAAGCCGGTACTTATACATTAGACGGAACACAGGCGGTTGCATTTAGCCGTATCCGTTATACAGAAGGAGGAGATTATAAGAGAAGTGAAAGACAGAGAACAGTTCTCTTTAAGATTTTCTCAAAAGCACAGGAGCTTGACAAAGCGAAAAAGATCGATATTGCCAAGAGCATGCTTGATAAAATTAATACAAACTATTTAGAGAGCGAAGTACTTCGTCTTTTAAGTACAATCACAGAATACAAGGTGGAAGCAATGGATGCATTTCCAAAGGTATTCTATTCTGGCAAGATTGATGGTGTGTTCTATGAAGTTCCGGTTACATTGAATGACATGAGTACACAGATGCATACATTTTTGTATCCGACAGAAACGTATACACCTTCTGAGACAGTTCAGTCGATCAGTGCTCAGGAAAGTGCGGTAGCGCCAACAGCGAATAATGATTTTACACAGCAGTAAGAGCATTTTAAACTGATTTTTGAAAAGAGTTGTGAAAAATAGAAAATAATTTCGTTTTTCACAGCTCTTTTTTGTATATGAAAAAGTCATGTTCTGGTTACTGTTCTGATATAGAAAAACGTCTACTTGGGTTGCAATTACTTTCAATTTTATAAAATGTGTGTTATCCTAGCATTGGATGTTACTTGAACGTTTAACTAAGACAAGAAAAAAGGTAGATAAGGGGTAAGAAATGAAATACGAGAAGATGAATAATCTCTTCCTGCGTCAGTCCTATCTGGATTCCTGGGAAGATTATGAAAGAAGTTTAAAGAAAAAAAGCTTTATCAAATGGGATTATATTATATTGACAGCATCAAATGAAGCACAGGCAACGGCTTATCGGAATCAGATCGAGAACCGTCTGGAAAAAGGTCTTCTTCCGGAGGAAACAACGTATGCGGTTCTTCCGGATCCGGAGGGAAAACGTGTGGGATCAGGAGGCGCTACATTTCAGGTGATGCGTTATATTGCAGAACAGGAACCGGAGAGAGAGAATCCTTTTAAGAATCGTAGAATTCTTGTGATTCATTCAGGTGGTGACAGTAAGAGAGTGCCGCAGTATTCTGCAATCGGCAAGCTTTTCTCACCGGTTCCAAGAGAATTGCCGGATGGAAGAAGTTCCACTTTATTTGATGAGTTTATTGTAGGGATGTCAGGAGTTCCATCCAGGATCCAGGAGGGAATGCTTGTTTTGTCAGGTGATGTATTGCTTCTGTTTAATCCACTTCAGATTGATGCGCAGTTTGACGGAGCAGCGGCAATTTCCATTAAAGAGCCGGTAGCTACAGGAAAGAATCATGGCGTATTTCTGAATGACGGACATGATTATGTAAAGTGTTTTCTTCATAAACAGACAGAAGAGCGTCTGCGAGAGATGGGAGCTGTTAATAAAGCCGGAAATGTAGACCTTGATACAGGTGCGGTATTGTTTGGCAGCGCACTTCTGCAGGCACTGTTCCGTCTGATTTCAACAGAGGGCAAAGTAGACGAGAAGAAATTCTGTCAGTTTTGCAATGAAGAAGCAAGGATCAGCTTTTATGGGGATTTTTTATATCCGCTTGCAAATGATTCTACATTAGAAGATTTCTATAAAGAGGCAGCAGAAGGACAGCTCAATGAGGCACTGCATGAATGCAGGACACAGATCTGGAATGCAATCCATCATTTCTCAATGAAGCTGTTGTGTCTGTCACCGGCGGAATTTATTCATTTCGGAACAACAAAGGAATTGAGAAGTCTTGTAACAAAAGATGTGCAGGATTACGAGTTCCTGGATTGGAAGATGCAGGTGAATTCAGCGGTGCAAAAAGAAGGATTTGCAGCGCATAATGCTTATGTAGGAAGCCGTGCAAAGATAGGAAAAGAGGCATACCTGGAGAATTGTTATGTTCTTGGCAATTCTGAGGTCGGCGACGGAACCGTTCTTTCCCATGTGCGCATTATGGACCGGAAGATTCCGGAACAGATTGTTATGCACGGAATTGAACTGACAGGTGGAAAAAAAGTGATCCGAATCTATGGTGTACCAGATAATCCGAAAGGAAAATATCCGGGAGAGGTTTCATTTCTTGGTACGACATTGAATCAGTTCATGGATCAGAATGAAGTGACGAAAGAAGAACTCTGGAAAGGGGAAGAGACCTATCTGTGGTTTGCCGATCTTTATCCGGTGTGTGATGACCGGGAAGATGCACTTGATATGGCTGAAATTGTTTATAAGATGGCACACGGTACTGCGACAAAAGAAGAGATTTCCAGATGGCGCGAGAGTGAACGCATGAGCCTCTATTCAAGTTTTAATGCAGCAGATATAGAGGCATCCTGCGATCAGGAGAGGTTTCTTGAAAACCGTATTCTTGCAAGGTGTTTCATCAGAAAACTGGAGCAGGGGATGTATTATGCGGATGCACTTAAGATATTTGGAAAGCGTGGAATATCGAAAGAAATCTTTAAGTTACTGATGGAAGATGCGGCAGAAGCAGACTTCTCATTGAAGATTCGAATCTATCATGCAGTGTCCTGTTATATGAAAAAAACAAGAACGATTTATGATGACTTGCATTATGACGCGCTTGAGAATGACTGTTTTGGAACAATCCAGGAGGTAATTTATGAAGAAGCAGAGAAGAAACTTCCGGATAGTGCAGGATATAGAATTGTAAAAGATCAGGTTGATATCGCCCTTCCGGTCCGCGTGAACTGGGGCGGAGGCTGGACGGATACACCACCACATTGTAATGAAAAGGGTGGAGTAGTTCTTAATGCTGCAATGAAATTAAGAGGAATCTATCCGGTACAGATCACGGTGAAGAGATTAGATGAGCTTCATGTGGAATTTGAAAGTAAGGATATCGGAGTCTATACAACTGTAGACAGTGCAGCTGAGATCCAGGATTGTCATAATCCATATGATTCATTTGCACTGCATAAAGCAGCTTTGATCGCCTGTGGAATTATCCCGGTCAGGGAAGAAGCAGATCTTCAGGAGATTTTAAAGCGGATGGGAGGAGGAATCTATCTTTCTACCCAGGTTTATGGAGTACCGAAAGGATCAGGACTTGGAACAAGCAGTATCTTATCAGGAGCGTGCGTAAAGGGAATCTTTGAATTTCTTGGTCAGGAGCGTACAGATGCAGAGATCTATGATGTTGTCCTTGGTATGGAGCAGATCATGAGTACCGGAGGCGGATGGCAGGATCAGGTTGGCGGACTGACAGAAGGAATTAAACTGATCTCAACAAAACCGGGGATTTCCCAGAATCTTGTTGTAGAGAAGATAGAAATGCCGGAAGAGGGACAGGAAGAATTGAAAGAACGTTTCGCATTGATTTATACTGGTCAGAGGCGTCTCGCAAGAAATCTGCTGCGTGATGTGGTTGGTGGCTATATCGGAAGCAGACCAGAATCATTGAAGGCATTAAAGGAGATGAAGGCAATCGCCGTGTTGATGCGTTTTGCACTGGAGCAGGGAGATATTGACGAATTTGCTGAGCTTTTAAACCAACATTGGGAATTATCCTGTATGTTGGATGCCGGTACAACCAATACCTGTATCGATCAGATCCTTCTTGTATGTGAAGACCTGATCGATGGGAAGTTTATATCAGGAGCCGGTGGAGGCGGATTCATTCAGGTGATTCTAAAGAAAGATGTGACAAAGGAGCAGCTGCATGAACGTCTGCATGGCGTGTTCCAGGACAGTGGCGTAGATGTATGGGATTGCGAATTACTTGTTTAATGTATAAGTAAGACAAGAAATGAAAATTTGACAAAGAATTTCTACATGGTATAATGAGCGAAAAAGAAAGCAGTATATCAGTTAGGAGTAGATTTTTGAAGAGCAATAAGAAAACGAATAGAGAGAAGAACAGGAAATTGACGATGATCTCATTTTTGCCGGCAATCATTTGGCTGATCCTTCTTCTAGTTTTGTCAAGCCAGAATGGACCACAGACAGCGGCAACCAGTCTGCCGATGGCAGAATGGATCCAACAGCACTTTTTTCCGCAGGACAGTGTGGATTATGTGCATATGTATCTGAGAAAATGGGCACACTTTATCGTTTATTTCATAGAATCAGGATTATTGGTTCTGGCAATGAAGAATGTGATGAAAGCCTGGAAAGCGGCGTGTGCGGTATTTGGACTTTGTACGATCCTGGCAATTGCAGATGAGGCACACAAGGTTCTGATCGTAGGAAGACACTGCCAGTGGGATGAAGCTGGAATCAATATTGTTGGTGTAATCATGGGCGTGCTGCTGACCTGGAGCATTCTATGGCTGGTCCGTTGGGCAAAGGGAACACTGGAAGATTAGAAGGAATATTTTCGCAGGAAGCTTCATATAATGACATCAGGAAGACAAGCTGTGAAAGGGGAAATCGGAAGGTGGTTCTTGGATATATTGTCTGTTTTCTTGGAGGTCTGATTCTAGGCGTAGTCCTTATGTGTCTGCTTCAGATAAAGAGATGATTTGTGAGAGAGGTTGAAAGACCTCTCTTTTTTTAATATATTAGGAAAGTTCTTTCCTGATATACAAAAAACACCCGTTGTTGTTTTACATAATCTTAACATTTGGTTGATTTCAGACTTTACATTTCTTACGTAACATATGTACTGTGCTCGAGGGAAGCATAAAAAGCTGCGGAAAATAAGAATAGAAATCGCAGCGGGATTAGAAATGTGTATGAAACGTAAAGGAGATAATTAACATGAAAATGAAAAAGTTTATCGCATTACTTACAGTAGCAGGTATGACAGCAACAATGGCAGTTGGATGTGGAAGTTCATCAAACGGAACTTCAGATAATGCAGCAGATACAAATACAGAGAGCAGTGACAGCTCATTAAGCGGAACAATCACAGCGGCTGGTTCTTCAGCATTGAAACCACTTGCTGATGACGCAGCAGATTCTTTCTTAAACGATCATCCGGATGTATCTATCACAATCGATGCAGGTGGTTCAGGAGAAGGTCTGAAACAGGTATCTGAAGGAACAGTAGATATCGGTAACTCTGATGTGGCAGCTGAGGATAAACTGGATGAGACAGCAGCAAAAGAGCTTGTAGATCATCAGGTATGTGTTGTAACTATGGCACCGATCGTAAACAAAGATGTTGCAGAAGCAGGTGTTAAGAGTCTTACAAAAGAGCAGTTGATCTCCATCTTCACAGGAAAGACAACAAACTGGAAAGATGTTGGAGGACCGGATGAGGATATTGTTCTTGTAACACGTCCTGAGTCTTCAGGAACAAGAGCAACATTCCAGAAATATGCACTGGACGGAAACGAAGAAGCTTCTAACACATCCATGGAAACAGATGATTCCGGAGTTCTTCTTACAAATGTAAAGAGTACAAACGGAGCAATCGGTTATGTAGCACTTTCTTATCTGACAGGAGATGCAGGTGTTGAGACAGTAGCAATCGATGATGTTGAGCCAACACTTGAGAATACTTACAGCGGAAAATATCCTGTATGGACATTCGAGCATATGTACACAAAGGGTGAACCAAATGAAGTGACAAAAGCATTCCTTGATTATATCACAGGTGATGAATATGGCGCTCAGATGGAGAAACTTGGTTATGGTGTTGCATCTAAGATGACTGTAACAGAGCACTAATAGCATAAAGTGAAAAGCTATGAAATGTACTGCGTGTTCCGGGAAAAATCAGAACAGCAGTACATTTCACTGATAAAAGGTGAAAATATGAAGAAACAAAACATGTTTACAAAAGAGTATGCATGGAGAGGATTGATGACAGCGGGCGGTTTGCTTGTTATTGCCATCACAATCTGTATCGGAGCCTTTCTTATATATAAGGGATCCGGTACATTTACGATATTTGGTCATTCCATATTTGAATTCTTAGGATCGACAGACTGGAACCCGGAAGATAATGCACAGGGTGGTGGAACTGTCGGAGCATTGATCTTTATCGTGGGTTCTCTATGTACATGTGGTCTGGCACTTCTGATTGCGACTCCATTTGCAGTAGGTTCTGCAATCTTTATGATTGAGATCGCGCCGAAATTCGGAGAAAAGTTTTACAGACCAATCGTTGAAATTTTCGCAGGAATTCCATCAGTTGTTTATGGATGGGTTGGACTTACAGTCCTGATTCCGGCAATTAAGAAAGTATTTCATTTACAGGTTGGACATTCAGTTCTTGCAGCAGGGATTGTTTTGGCACTGATGATCTTCCCAACCATCAGTAATGTGGCGGCAGATTCCATCCATTCTGTACCGAAGGACTACCGTATGGCAGCCTACGGACTGGGTTCTACAAGATGGCAGTCCATTTATAAAGTTGTCATTCCGGCAGCAGGTTCAGGAATTCTTTCAGGAATTATTCTCGGACTTGCGAGAGCATTCGGTGAGGCACTTGCGGTTGCAATGGTAATTGGACAGACAACAGCTCTTCCAAAGGGATTATTCTCCACAACAAAGAGTTTGACTACAGAAATCGCAGCACAGATGGGAAATGCAACTGAGGGCGGTGAGATGAAGACAGCACTCTGGACAATGGCATTGTTATTATTCTTATTGTCTCTGTTATTCATCCTGCTGATCCATTATTTCTCAAGACCGAAGAAAGACAAAGAGTAAGGGGGAGCAAATAGATGAATCGAGTACAACGTGCGCGTGGAATAAATCAAATAATGACAGGCGTATTTTATCTGATCGCAGTGTTCTTCTTTACATTATTGATTGGATTTGCATCTTATGTAATTATCAAAGGATTTACAGGAGCAACACCGGAGATGTTTGCTTTTGCGAGAAAAGGCAGCATCGGTAATCAGTTGTTTAATACTATTTATCTGGTATTTATTTCACTGTTATTCTCCATTCCGCTTGGAGTGACAGCCGGAATCTATCTGGCAATGTATGCGAAGAAAGGATTTCTCACAAAATTTCTGAGAATCTGTATTGAGACACTTTCTTCCCTTCCGTCCATTGTTGTCGGATTGTTCGGATATCTGGTATTTCTTGTGTTTTTCGGACTTGGAAAGAGTCTTCTCGCAGGAGCATTATCTGTTTCCATTCTGGCGATCCCGGTTATCACAACAACGACAGAGGACGCGATCAATGGTCTGCCGGGACATTACCTGCAGGCAAGTCTTGGACTTGGAGCAACAAGATGGCAGTCTATCTATCATGTGTTGATCCCAGCCTGTATCCCAAGAATCATGACAGGTGTTATTCTGGCGGCAGGAAGAGGATTTGGTGAGGCGGCAGCACTTCTGTATACAACAGGATCAGGAACAGATCTGCGCTGGAACAACTGGAATCTGACATCCCCAACCTGTCCACTGAACATTTTCCGTCCGGCAGAGACATTGTCATTGCAGATCTGGGGACTTCAGATCAATGGACAGGATCCGAACCTTGCAAACCTGTCAGCAGCAATCCTGATGATTCTTGTTCTTCTGTTCAGCATTGGTGCAAATGCATTGAGCCGACACATTAATAAGAAGAATTCAGGAAACTAAAGACAGAAAATGAAAGAGGAAGCTAATTGATAATTTCTATGTCAATCATTTCGTTGACTGGCATATAGAAAGGATAATTAATAAAAATGGAAGCAAAAAAAGCAAATGAGTATAAATTTGATATCAGCCATCTGAATCTTCATTATGGAGACTTCCATGCACTCAAAGATGTGAATATGAAGATCGAGGCAAATAAGATCACTGCGTTTATCGGTCCTTCCGGATGTGGAAAATCTACATTTCTGAAGACACTGAACCGTATGAATGATCTGGTGGAAAATTGTAAGATTGATGGAAATGTTCTGCTCGACGGTAAGGACATTTTCAAGGAAATGGACGAGATCACATTGCGTCATCGTGTTGGAATGGTATTCCAGCAGCCAAACCCATTTCCAAAGAGTGTGTATGATAATGTAGCTTATGGACCAAGAATTGCAGGAATCAAGAAAAAATCCCAGCTGGATGAGATCGTAGAGAGAAGTCTTCGTCAGGCAGCAATCTGGGATGAACTCAAAGACCGTCTGAATAAAAGTGCGCTCGGACTTTCCGGTGGACAGCAGCAGAGACTTTGCATCGCAAGAACACTGGCAGTTGAGCCGGAAGTAATTCTGATGGATGAGCCGACATCCGCACTGGATCCAATCTCAACATCTAAGATTGAAGACCTTGCGATGGAGTTGAAAAAAGATTATACTATCGTTATGGTAACGCATAATATGCAGCAGGCAGTCCGTGTATCGGATAACACAGCATTTTTCCTTTTAGGAGAAGTGATTGAGTATAATGACACTGAGAAATTGTTCTCCATTCCTGAAGATAAGAGAACAGAGGATTACATTACAGGGAGGTTTGGTTGATTTATGCGTAACAAATATGATATGCAGCTGCATCTTTTGGATACACAGCTTACACATATGGGCGAGTTGTGTGAAACAGCAATTGCAAAGGTAACTCAGGCTTTAAAAGAAGGTAACACAGAACAGGCACAGATTGTGATCAAAGAAGATGAAGAGATCGATCAGATTGAAAAAGATATCGAGAGACTTTGTCTGAAGCTTCTGCTCCAGCAGCAGCCGGTCGCAAGAGACCTCAGAAGAATCTCAGCAGCACTTAAGATGATCACAGATATGGAACGTATCGGAGATCAGACTTCTGATATCGCAGAGATCATCATTTCCTCCAAGTGGGAGAAGATGGATGAGAATCTTGACAAGCTGACAGCAATGGCAACCGGAGTAAGCAAGATGGTTCGCAACAGTGTAACAGCATATGTTGAGAAAGACCTTGAGCTTGCACGTACAGTCATGAATGATGATGACGAGATCGATGATTATTTTGATGAGATCCGAGATCAGATCATCCAGCTGATTCGTGAGGCTGATGGCCGTGACGGAAGAAAGCTCTTTGATCTGATCATGGTGACAAAGTATCTTGAGCGAATCGGAGACCATGCGACCAATATTGCCGAATGGGTAGAATTTGCAATTACCGGAGTGCATAAGGATAGTGCTGTAATGCATTAGAAGGAGAAAGAAATATATGATTTTTTGTGTAGAAGATGACGATAACATTCGCGAACTTGTAATCTACACTCTGGAGACAACCGGGCTGGAGGCCAGAGGATTCGCAGACGGGACAGCATTTATGGAGGCTTTGGCGTTTGACACGCCAGAGCTTGTTTTGCTTGATATTATGCTTCCGGGGGAAGATGGACTTGAGATTCTTAAGAAACTGAAAAATTCATCAAAGACAAAGGATATCCCTGTGATCATGGTGACAGCGAAAGGGTCAGAGTATGATAAAGTAGTAGGACTTGATTCCGGTGCGGATGATTATGTGACGAAACCATTCGGTATGATGGAGCTGATCTCCAGAATCAAAGCGGTATTAAGAAGAAGTGGAAAACAGCAGGATAAGACGAAACTTACTGTCGGTGAAATCAGCTTAGATACGAAGAAGCATGAAGTAAAAGTAGATGGAGAGAATGTCGTACTGACATTGAAAGAGTTTGAATTACTTGAGAAACTGATGCGCAATCAGGGAATCGTACTGACAAGAGACCAGCTTCTGACAGAGATCTGGGGTTATGATTTTGACGGCGAGACAAGAACGGTTGATGTTCATATCCGGACACTCCGCCAGAAATTAGGTGAGCAGGGAAGTCTGGTCAAGACAGTTCGTGGAGTCGGATATCGGATCGGTGGAGAAGCGTAATACAAGTCTGGAGGATATGAGAAAGTGAGAAAACGAATTCAGAAAAGCATGATGTTTATACTGATTGCGATTTTAGTTCCGATATATCTGATCATGTCTGTTGTTGTGTATCAGCGGAACCTGAAGATCCTTGAGGGTGAGATCAAACAGGAGGCAGCATATATCAAACGGGCAGTCGATCTGTCAGGAACAGAGTATCTTGCACAGCTGGATGATGTGGATCAGGGAACTCGAGTGACATTGATCGCGTCGACAGGAGAGGTTCTGTATGATTCTAGAAATGATGGAAGTACGATGGAGAATCATAAGACGCGAGCGGAAGTGCAGCAGGCCTTGAAGAATGGGTCAGGCGAGAAGATACGTATGTCAGATACCTTAAGCAAAGAATTGTATTATTATGCGGTTCTTCTGGATGATGGGAACGTTCTCCGTGTTTCAAAATCAATGGACAGTCTGATGTGGACTTCATTAAATATTTTGCCGGTGGTTATAGGAATTGGAATCATTGGACTTGTACTTGCCTGGTTTCTTGCGAAATGGCAGACAAACAGACTGATGGAACCTGTAATTCATCTGGATTTGGAAAACCCATTGGATAATGTTGTATATGAGGAGATGACCCCGCTTTTGGAAGCTATGGATAAGCAGAATAAAGAGAAAGAAGCTGTGGCCAATATGCGTAAAGAATTCTCTGCAAATGTATCCCATGAGCTGAAAACTCCGCTCACTTCGATTTCCGGATATGCAGAGATCATGATGAACGGACTGGTACGTCCGGAGGATATCCCAAGATTCTCTGAGACTATTTATAAGGAGGCACGCAGACTTCTGACCTTGATCGAAGATATTATTAAGTTATCAAAGTTAGATGACGAATCTGTTGAGCTTGAGAAAGAAGATGTAGATTTATTTGAACTGACGAGAGAAATTGTCAGTCGTCTTTCTCTTACAGCAGCTCAGCGGAATATTCACATGGAACTGACAGGAGAATCCGTGAAAATACATGGAATCCGTCAGATTCTCGATGAGATGATCTATAATATTACAGAAAATGCTGTAAAGTATAATAAAGAAAATGGAAATGTAACCATTTGGGTAGGAAATACACTGGAAGGACCGAAAGTCCGCGTGAGTGATACAGGGATCGGAATTCCAAAAGAACATCAGGATAGAATCTTTGAACGATTCTACAGAGTTGATAAGAGCCATTCGAAAGAACGGGGTGGAACAGGACTTGGACTGTCAATCGTGAAGCACGGAGCAATTCTGCATGGGGCGAAAGTTCAGGTGGATAGTGAGTACGGAAAAGGAACAAGAATGGAGATTATATTTCCTGAGAAATAAAATAGTGACGCTTTACGCAGAAGAAGAGGAAGAAAACATTCCTTTTCTTCTGCGTTTTTGCTTGAATCAAACAAGAGGTTGTGCTAGGATGGATATAACAAGTGGAAAATATCCCCTGCGGCTGATTTTACAGGAGATATGTTTTACACGAAAGAGAAAGGGGCTACGCATATGCTGATAGAAGTTGATTTCAACAGTGATGAGGCAATTTACATTCAATTGTGTAACCAGATCATTCTTGGTATTGCTATGTCAGATATTCAGGAAGGGGATTCACTCCCATCTGTCAGGCAGCTTGCGGATACGGTTGGAGTGAATATGCATACTGTGAACAAAGCGTATCATGTGTTGAAGCGGGAAGGATATATCAGTCTGGATAAACGCAGAGGTGCAGTAATCGCAGTTGATGTAGATAAACTTCAGCAGCTCGAAGTGATGAAAGAGCAGTTAAGGATCGTACTTGCGCGAGGGCGTTGCAAGAATATCTCACGGCAGGAGGCTCATGGGCTGGTAGATGAGATATTTGACGAGTATGAGCTGCACGAGAACCGGTAGCAGAGAAGTAGAAAGACATAAGGGAGATATATATGCAGATTTCATATACAAAGTCGGCGCAGCATGCGCTTAAGTATGCGGCTAGAGCTGCCAGAGAGATGAAGCATCCGTATATCGGAACAGAACATTTGCTTCTGGCATTGAGAGAAGAATATACAGGAGTGGCAGGACAGGTACTTGCGAACAGTGGAGTAGAGTCGGAGAAGATCCTGAAGCTGATGGATGAGCTGATCACTCCGGCAGAAGAACATCCGGCAGCGAAAGGAAAGAGATTAGAAGAGAGTCCGAGACTCCAGTATCTGTTAGAGAACAGCGCGAAGGAGTGTAAAAGACTCCGTACAACGGAAATCGGAACAGAACATCTCCTTCTTGCGATGATACGTGATGTGGATTGTGTGGCAGCAAAGATTCTGATCACATTGAATGTGAATCTTCAGAAATTATTCCAGAGCATTATGAATGCAGCAGGGATCGATCCGAAGATCTATCAGGAAGAACTTCAGGAGGATAATCGCGGAAGCGGTGCGATGATGGAGCAGTACTGTACAGATCTGACAGAACGTGCGGCAGAAGGAAAAATGGATCCGGTTGTGGGAAGAAACCAGGAAATTTACCGTCTGATGGAGATTTTAAGCCGAAGAACAAAGAACAACCCATGTCTGGTTGGAGAACCGGGGGTTGGTAAGACAGCAATTATTGAAGGTTTAGCACAGAGAATCGCATCCGGTGTGGTTCCGGAGAAGATGAAAGATAAGAAGATTTACAGTCTGGATCTTCCGGGACTGATCGCTGGTTCAAAGTACCGTGGTGAGTTTGAAGAGCGTATGAAAGGCCTGATCTCAGAAGTAGAGGCCTGTGGAAATGTGATTCTGTTCCTTGATGAGATCCATACGATGATCGGTGCAGGAGGCGCAGAAGGAGCGATTGATGCATCCAGCATTCTGAAACCTTCATTGGCGAGAGGTGAGATGCAGCTGATCGGTGCAACTACGATTGCAGAATATCGGAAGTACATTGAGAAAGATGCAGCACTTGAGCGAAGATTCCAACCGGTGACGATTGAAGAGCCGACACAGGATCAGTGTATTGAGATCTTAAAAGGTCTGAAAGAGAAATACGAAGCGCATCATAAAGTTGTGATCGAAGAACAGGCACTGGAGTCAGCAGTACAGCTGTCAGAGCGTTACATCACAGACCGGAATCTTCCGGATAAGGCGATTGATGTTTTAGATGAAGCATGCTCAAAGGTGAGTCTGAAGGGATATGAGGTTCCAGAGAATCTGAAGCAGTTAGAACAGGCAGTGAAAGAACTTGCTTCGCAGAAGGAAGAGAGCATTGAACGGGGAGATTTTGCAGAAGCGTCCCTGATTCAGAAAGAACAGGATGCAGTGCAGAAGAAATTAGACTCAGTGAAGAAACGCTTTGAGAAGAAACAGGCGAAGGCCAACCCACCGGTAACTGTAGATGCGGTTGCAGAAGTGGTGTCTGCCTGGACAAAAGTACCGGTGAGTAAGCTCGCAGAGAGTGATGCCCAGCGTCTGAAGAATCTGGAGCATGTCCTTCAGAAGAGAGTGATCGGACAGGATGAGGCTGTCGGCGCAGTTGCAAGAGCCGTGAAGAGAGGAAGAGTCGGACTGAAAGATCCGAAGCGCCCGATCGGTTCCTTCCTGTTCCTGGGACCAACCGGTGTTGGTAAGACAGAATTATCAAAAGCACTGGCAGAAGCATTATTTGGGAAAGAAGATGCAATGATCCGTGTTGATATGTCAGAATATATGGAGAAACATTCCGTTTCCAAGATGATCGGATCTCCTCCGGGATATGTCGGTCATGAAGAAGGTGGACAACTCAGTGACCAGGTGCGTACACATCCATATTCCGTGATTCTGTTTGATGAGATTGAGAAAGCACATCCGGATATATTCAATGTACTTCTTCAGGTGCTGGATGATGGGCATATTACAGATTCTCAGGGGAGAAAGGTTGACTTTTCTAATACTGTAATTATTATGACATCAAATGCAGGTGCGAAAGCAATTGTTGAACCGAAGAAGCTAGGATTTGCGACAAAAGAAGATCCAGCGAGTGATTATAAGAAGATGAAGCAGAATGTGATGGATGAAGTGAAACAGATCTTCCGTCCGGAATTTCTGAATCGAATTGATGAGATTATTGTATTCCATTCACTCGGCAAAGAAGAGATGAAGAAAATCGTTTCTTTGTTATGTAATCAGTTTACTAAACGCCTGGAATCACAGATGAATATTCATCTGAAACTGCGTGAATCTGCGAAGGCTCTCATTGTGGAGAAAGGAACGGATGCGAAGTACGGAGCAAGACCACTGCGCCGTGCATTGCAGACAGAACTGGAGGATAAGCTGGCAGATGCAATCCTGAACGGAGAGATTCAGGAAGGGGATCATGTGGCAGCAGGAGCATCCAAAAAGGGAATTCATTTTGTGAAGACAGAATCTTAAAATCACATCGAATTGTAAATGTGAAGAATAAATAAAATCTATAGAAAAACTATTTTAAGTAGTATATAATAGGAACATATATATACCCAGGAGGAAATTAAAAATGGCAACAGTGAAAGAATTATTGCGTGCAGAGAACGACGGAACATTAAGCTTTGGAGATTACACTCTTGCATCCAAGACAAAGAAGGACGGATTTGAATTTAAAGGAGATCTCTATAAAGTAAAGACATTTGCGGAGATTACAAAGCTGGAGAAAAATGGAATGTTCGTTTATGAGTCTGTTCCGGGAAGTACAGTAGAGAACTTCAAAGAGACAGACACAGAAGTTGAGTTCACAGTTTCCGCACCGGAAGACGTACAGTTTACATTGGAACTTGAGCCAGAGAGCGAATATGAAGTATTTATCGCCGGAGAGTCTGCAGGTAAGATGGGAACAAACTTAAGCGGAAAATTAAGTGTAAGTGTTGAACTTAACGCAGATCAGAGTGCTGCAATCAAAGTTGTCAAATGCTAATCAGTCAGGTGCGGATAGAAACAAGAGTAGTGTAAAAACAGAGGGAAAGGAATTGCAAGATGCGCCTTTCCCTTTTCTAATCTATAAACCAGGCAAGCTGTATTACGCTTGCTTCGAACAGAAAGGAAATTATGAATGGCAAAAGGAAAGAAAACAGTTTACTTCTGTCAGAATTGTGGGCATGAGGAAGCGAAGTGGCTCGGTCAGTGTCCAATGTGTAAGGAATGGAATACATTTGTCGAGGAGAGGATTGACAGTGGCATCACGAAAGGAACGACTGTAGCAGCCAGAGCGGTGAATGAAGCGAAAGTGGTTCCAATCACAGAAGTTTCTGCGGATGATGATACAAGGAATAAGACTGGAATTAAAGAATTAGACAGGGTTCTTGGTGGTGGGATCGTGCCGGGGTCACTCGTTTTGGTAGGAGGAGATCCGGGAATTGGAAAATCAACTTTGCTCTTGCAAGTCTGCCAGAGGATGGCGAAGCAGCAGAAGATTTTATATATTTCAGGTGAAGAGTCTCAGACTCAGATCAAGCTTCGTGCAAACCGTATGGGTGAATTCAGCCAGAATCTGTTGCTTTTGTGTGAGACGAATTTGGGGATTATTCGCAGCGTGATCGAGAAAGAGAAGCCGGAGCTTGTGATCATTGATTCCATCCAGACGATGTATAGTGAAGATGTGAATTCCGCACCGGGAAGTGTCTCCCAGGTCCGTGAGTCTACGAATGTATTTATGCAGCTGGCGAAGGGACTATGTATCCCAATCTTCATTGTTGGCCATGTGACAAAAGAAGGAACCGTGGCTGGTCCGCGTGTGCTGGAACATATGGTGGATACGGTACTTTATTTTGAAGGAGATCGTCATGCATCTTACCGAATCCTCAGAGCTGTGAAGAATCGTTTTGGCTCTACGAATGAGATCGGTGTCTTTGAGATGAGACAGAATGGACTTGTAGAAGTAGAGAATCCATCCGAATATATGCTGAGTGGAAAACCGGAGAATGCATCCGGTTCTGTTGTAGCCTGTTCGATGGAGGGAACACGCCCAATTCTTCTGGAGATTCAGGCACTAGTTGCAAGAACGAACTTTGGTATGCCGAGAAGAACTGCAGCAGGAACAGATTATAACAGGGTGAATCTTCTGATGGCAGTACTTGAAAAACGACTTGGTATGAATCTTGGAAATTGCGATGCTTATGTAAATATTGCGGGCGGAATCAAGATGAATGAGCCGGCAATCGATCTCGGAATCGTAATGGCACTTGTGTCAAGTTACCGGAATCGTCCGATTGATGAAAAAACGATCGTGTTCGGTGAGGTTGGTCTGAGTGGTGAGGTACGTGCGGTGAATATGCCGGAGCAGCGGGTGGCTGAGGCGAAGAAGCTTGGATTCGAGACGTGTATCCTTCCGGAAGTGTGCATGAAGACGGTGAAGGATGTTAAGGGAATCAAGCTGCTGGGTGTGAAGAGTGTGAATGAGGCTGTGGCGATTTTTTAGTTATAAGAAACATTGCAAGGTTATGATGAAATAGATCAGATAACGAAAGAAGTTTTTAACATAAGACGAAAAAACTTGTGCTAAAAGCTTCTTTTTATGTCTTTAGAAATGTCTAAATTTACAATGTGCTGGAGAAATAATGAATATCATAGTTGGGGGCTTTTGCCACCAACATCATATAATAAAACAATGCCCTAAAAATTGAAAAAACAAACAGTGTATAACAGTTGACAACAGTGATATACTGTTATATACTGTTTACAATAGGAGGTTGCTTATGAAGATTATAATCAATAATTCATCGATGGTACCAATCTATGAACAGATCATGGAGCAGATCAAAGCGCAGATCATCTCCGGAGAATTAAAAGAAAATGATATACTGCCGTCAGTGAGAACGATGGCAAAGGAACTGAAGATCAGTGCACTTACCGTGAAGAAGGCATATGACAATCTGGAAGCGGAGGGTATGACGGCCACAGTTCATGGAAAAGGAACTTATGTTGCAGCTTCGAATACACAGCTGATGGAAGAAGAGCGCAGGAAAGAAGTTGAGGCGGATCTGGAAGCGGCGATTCAGAAGGGAAGACGCTGCGGAATGAAAGAGGAAGAGATCCGTTCCTTATTTGAACTCATCATGGAGGATGAATAATTATGTTAGAAATCAAAGGGGTAAAGAAGAGCTACGGTGAATTTCAGTTAGACTGTTCGCTAAATGTAGAAAAAGGAAGGATCACAGGTCTGGTCGGAGAGAACGGAGCCGGTAAGAGTACCGTGTTCAAGGCAGTGCTAGGACTCATTTCTTATGATGGCGGCGAGATAAAGATTCTTGGAAAAACACCGCAAGAGTTAAGCGAGAAAGAGAAAGAACAGATGGGAGTAGTCCTGGCAGAAGCAGGATTCAGCGGATATTTAAAAGGAAAAGATGTTAAGGCAGTTCTTGCCAAACTGTATCCAAAGTTTGAAGAAGAAAAATTTCTTCAGATGTGTGAAAGATATCAGATTCCACTGGATAAATTCTTAAAAGAGTACTCAACCGGAATGAAAGCGAAGCTGAATCTGATCATTGCATTGACGCATCAGGCAGATTTCCTGATGCTGGATGAGCCGACAGCCGGTCTTGATGTCGGAGCAAGAGAAGGGATGCTGGATATTTTAAGAACATATATGGAAGAAGAACCGGAGAGAAGTATCCTGATCAGTTCACATATATCTTCAGACTTAGAGCATCTGTGTGATGATATTTATGTGATTCATAAAGGAAAGATCGTACTTCATGAAGAGATGGATAGAATTCTTGAAAAGTATGCCATGTTGAAAGTCAGCGAGGAACAGTATCAGGCTTTAGATAAAAACTATATCCTGAAAGAGAGAAAAGAAAATTTCGGAATTGCCTGTCTGACAAATGAGAAGCAGTATTATACAGAAAATTATCCGGAAATTGTAGTGGAAAGCGGATCACTCGATCAGGTGATTCTGATGTTGACAGGAGGCGGGATGTAATGAAAGGAATCAGAGGACTTTTGGAAAAGGATTTTCGGTTGTTTTTTCGGCAAGGTGGCAATCTTTTTTGTGTGTTAGCGTTTGTGGCGTTATTTTTTACGCTGACGGAAAAGAAGACAGCTACTTTTATTGCAATCTATATCCCATCTGTTATAGCAGTATATGCGGGGAATACAATTAGTTATGATGAAAACAATCATGGATATATGTATTTATTTTCTTTACCTGTAAATAGAAAAGTATATGTTAGAGAAAAATATATTTTTTCCTTTATTATGACAGCGTGTGGATGGTGTATTGGAGTAATCTGTGCAGGAATCACTGTACTCATAAAGCCAGAAGAAGTGTTTGATCCAGAAACGCTGGCAATGGAATTGATCACAATCTTTGTATTTCAGGCAATTGCGGGAATTACGATTGCAATTCGGTTAAGGTTTGAAGGAGAGAAAGGACGATTAGTGCTACCAATTGCAATTTTAATTGTTTTTGCAATTTGTTATGTAATTGGCTCTTTTGTGATGGATAACCTGGGATTAAAAGAAAGTATTTTGTATATGATAGAAGGGATAGGCGATTTTGAAATTGCGATTGCACTTATCGTGCTGAGTCTGCTTGTATGGTTCATTTCTTATATTTACAGTATGAGAGTCATGAAAAAGAAAGAGTTTTAGTTATTGTTCACTCCCGTGTCAATCACTTCGCTGATTGACACGGAGGATGCATGTTTTGGCTTGAATGCATCTCGCCCCATCGCTAAAGGCGATTTAAAGTGGCGAGATGCGTTGCTGGTCGCACATCGTGTGAACAGTAACGAGTTTTAAGATGGAGTGATGAAATCAGATGGTGTCAGCCATTTGGTTTCATCATTTTTATATATTGAATTTAATTAACTATCTAACTTGTTTGTGTGCAAAAAGTATTAAGAAAGTGTGAAAAAATAGAAATAATATTGACTTACTTTGTGAAAAGTACTATATTTTCATTTAGTTAATTAACTAACTAATTTTTGCTATTCATTCTGTGGAAAAAGTGATAGTCAGAATTTTTTGTAGAATGTATCAATAATCAAGGAGGGAAAAGAACGTGAAGTGTCATAAAGAGGATGCCCCATTACTTGGATTGATGGGACAGAGTATGCGCCTGATCGGAAAGAGAGCACAGGAATTGTATGCAGAATACGATTTGAACAGAGCCCAGTCAGGGATCTTATTTGCCCTTCATCAGGAAGATTCCATGTCTCAGAAGGAACTCGCGAAGCGTTTGAATGTAACACCACCGTCGATCACATCGATGATCAAGAAGATGGAGCAGGAAGGTTACATTACAAGAAAGGCGGACGAGCAGGATCAAAGAGTGATGCGTCTCACTCTTGCACAGAAAGGGAAAGATTGCATAGCTTATGTGATCAAGACAGCTGAGAAACTGGAAGAAATCGTGTTTGAAGGAATGAGTGCGGAAGAGAAGATGCTTTTTCGCCGGCTGCTCATGCAGATCTTAGAGAATCTGGAGTAGTGAATGAAGTGGATTACTGTCGCTGAAAATCAGTGATTTGTAATAGATTGTGTAACTTGAAGAGAATTACCAGGAAAGGAAATACGCAGATTATGAAGAACTTATTCAAATACGCTGCATCATACTGGAAAGCTATGATTGCGATCGTGCTGATTCTGGTTGTGCAGGCGTATTGTGATCTGTCCTTGCCGGCCTACACATCAGATATTGTAAATGTAGGAATCCAGCAGGGCGGTATTGAAGATGAAGTACCGAGACAGATTGCAACAGAAGAAATGGAAAAATTGCTTTTGTTTGTATCGGAAGACGATCAACAGACGGTGATGGATGCATATACAGAAGATAATACTTCTTATAAAAAAGAAGCTTATGTCTTGAAAGATTCTGTTGCTGAAGAGGAAAATACGATGGAGAATCTGAAAGATATTCTTCAGATTCCAATGATGATGACATCCGGAATCGAGTCCGGAAGTGATACAACAAAACAGATGGAAGACAAGCTGAAAGAGCAGATGTCCCAGGGAATGGTGCAGAGTATGCCGCAAGGAGCAGACCAGACAATGCCGGAAGGAATGTCACAAGGTGAATCCCAGACAGTGTCATTGGATGATATGTCTATGTTTGATCTTCTGAAAATGCTTCCGGCTGAGCAGAGGGCAACAATGGTTGAGAAGATTGAAGAGCAGATGTCAGAGATGCCGGATACAATTCTTGATCAGGCAGCAGTGAGCTTCTGCAGGAGTGCATATAAAGACCTTGGAATGGATACGGATCAGACACAGATTCATTATCTGTTAAAAACAGGAGGTCAGATGGCTGCACTTGCGCTTCTTGGAATGGCAGCAAGTATTCTGGTTGCATTCCTGGCGTCAAGAGTTGGAGCAAGTGCAGGACGTGATCTGAGAAGTGGTGTATTCCACAAAGTTGTTGGATTCTCAAACAATGAGTTCAATCATTTCTCTACAGCGTCGCTGATCACGAGAAGTACGAACGATATCCAGCAGATTCAGATGCTGATCGTCATGCTGCTTCGTATGGTTCTGTATGCACCAATTCTTGCAATCGGTGGAGTTCTGCAGGTTATGAAGACGAATGTATCCATGTCCTGGATCATCGGACTTGCGGTTATTATCATTGCATTTGTAGTTTTGTTGCTGTTCCTTGTTGTTATGCCAAAGTTCAAAGTGCTGCAGAATCTTGTTGACAAGTTGAATCTTGTAACAAGAGAGATTCTGACAGGACTTCCGGTTATCCGTGCCTTCAGCACAGAGAAGCATGAGGAAGAGAGATTTGATGATGCAAACCGCACACTGACAAAGACGAACCTTTTCGTCAACCGTGCGATGACATTTATGATGCCAGTAATGATGTTTGTCATGAATGGTGTTTCTGTTCTGATTGTATGGACCGGAGCACATGGAATCAGTGATGGACAGATGCAGGTTGGAGATATGATGGCATTTATCCAGTATACGATGCAGATTATTATGGGATTCTTAATGCTTTGTATGATCTCAATTATGCTTCCTAGAGCAGCTGTGGCAGCAGACCGTGTTGAGGAAGTATTAAAGAGTGAGACAATGATCCACGATCCAAAGCAAGAAAAACATTTCCCGGAAGACGGAAAAGGAGTACTTACATTCGATCACGTATCTTTCCGTTATCCGGGTGCAGATGAAGATGTTCTGGAAGATATTACATTTACGGCAAAACCTGGTGAGACAACAGCAATCATTGGAAGTACCGGAAGTGGTAAGTCTACGCTGGTAAATCTGATTCCACGTTTCTATGATGTGACATCCGGAGATATTACGCTGGATGGTGTAGATATCCGTGAAGTGAAACAGCATGAACTTCGTGAGAAGCTTGGATATGTTCCGCAGAAGGGAGTTCTGTTCTCGGGAGATATCGCATCTAATATCATGTTTGGTAATTCACATGGAAGCGATGATGAGATGATCGAGGCGGCAGAGATTGCACAGGCAACAGAATTTATTGACACAAAACCGGAGAAATATAAGAGCCCGATCTCACAGGGAGGTTCGAATGTATCTGGTGGACAGAAGCAGAGACTTTCTATTGCAAGAGCAATCGCAAAGCACCCACAGGTATTTATTTTTGACGACAGTTTTTCTGCCCTTGACTATAAGACGGATGTAACACTCCGCCGTGCGTTGGCTGAAAAGACAAGCGGAAGTACGGTGCTGATCGTTGCACAGAGAATCAGCACGATCCTGCATGCAGAGCAAATTATAGTATTGGACGAAGGCAAAGTGGCAGGTAAGGGAACTCATGCGGAGCTTCTCAAGAACTGTCCGGTATACCGTGAAATCGCAGAATCCCAGCTGTCCAGGAAAGAGTTAGAAGCAGCGTTAAATGAGCAGACAGATGGAAAGGAGGATCAGATTCATGGCTAGAATGCATGGCGGTCGAAGACCGAATGAAAAAGCAAAAGACTTCAAAGGAACAATGAAGAAACTGATCCGCTACATGGCAATTTACAAAGTACAGGTATTTTTCGTAGCCGTGTTTGCTATCTGTGGAACGATATTCAATATTGTCGGACCGAAGATTTTAGGAAAAGCAACGACGGAGATTTTCAATGGACTTGTAAGTAAAGTTTCCGGTGGAGACGGAATGAATTTCGGTAAAATCGGACAGATTCTGCTGACTGTTCTTTGCCTGTATGTAATCAGCGCAATCTGCAGTTTTGTGCAGGGATATTTGATGACGGGGGTGTCTCAGAAGACAACCTACCGTTTGAGAAGAGAAATCTCCGAGAAGATCAACCGCATGCCGATGAGCTATTTTGACACAAAGCCGGTAGGTGAAGTGCTTTCCCGTGTGACAAATGATGTTGACACACTTGGACAGAGCCTGAACCAGAGTGCGACTCAGATGATCACATCGGTTACAACTCTGATTGGTGTATTTATCATGATGTTGTCAATCAGTCCGCTGATGACAGTGATCGCAGTCCTGATTCTTCCACTATCAGCAGGATTGATCGGATTTGTAATGAAACATTCACAGAAATATTTCGTAGGGCAGCAGACATACCTTGGAAATGTGAATGGTCAGGTAGAAGAAATCTATGGTGGACATAACATCATCAAGGCATTTAATAAAGAAGAGGAAGTAATCGAAGTATTCAATGAAACAAATGATAAGTTGTATGATTCCGCATGGAAATCCCAGTTCTTCTCCGGATTGATGATGCCGGTGATGCAGTTTGTAGGAAACTTAGGTTACGTGGCAGTGGCAATCCTTGGTGGATATCTGACAATTAAAGATGTGATCGAGGTTGGAGATATCCAGTCCTTTATCCAGTATGTACGTAACTTTACACAGCCATTGCAGCAGATTGCACAGGTGGCAAATATGCTTCAGTCAACAGCCGCTGCATCGGAGCGTGTATTCGAGTTCCTGGAAGGACCGGAAGAAGATCAGACAGTAGAGAATCCGGTTTCCGTAGAAAAGCTTCAGGGAAATGTTGAATTTGAACATGTGCGTTTTGGATACAATGAAGATAAGATCATCATCAATGACTTTTCAGCTGATGTGAAAGAAGGTCAGAAGATCGCAATTGTTGGTCCGACAGGAGCCGGAAAGACAACAATGATCAAATTGCTCATGCGTTTCTATGATGTGAATGGAGGTTCGATCAAGATTGACGGACACGATGTCCGGGACTTCAATAGAAGTGAACTCCGTGAAATGTTCGGAATGGTTCTGCAGGATACCTGGCTGTTCCATGGTACGATCAGTGACAATATCCGTTACGGAAAACTGGATGCGACAGAGGAAGAAGTGATTCAGGCAGCGAAGGCGGCACATGTGCATCGTTTCATCCAGACACTTCCGGGTGGATACAATATGGAACTGAATGAAGAAGCAAGTAATGTATCCCAGGGACAGAAACAGCTCCTCACAATCGCAAGGGCAATCCTTGCAGATCCGAAGATCCTGATTCTTGATGAGGCAACAAGTTCCGTCGATACCCGTACAGAAGAAATGATCCAAAAAGCAATGGACAATCTGATGAAGGGAAGAACAAGCTTTGTTATTGCCCACCGTTTGTCAACAATCCGTGATGCCGATCTGATCCTTGTTATGAAGGACGGAGACATTATCGAGCAGGGAAATCACGAAGAACTCCTTGCAAGAGGTGGATTCTATGCAGATCTGTATAATTCGCAGTTCGAGAGTACGACAGAGATTGCGTAGAGTGAAATTTTACAAGTAAATCAGTTATATACGAAGGGCAGTCAGAAGGCTGCCCTTTTTAAGAAAGGAATACAAGATGAAAACAAGTACAATTGTTCGAAAAACATTTGCAGCAGGAGATATGATAAGAGATGCCGGATTAAAGACGCCGGAAGATGTTCAGAGATTTGATGACATTGTTTATGGAGAGGATAAAGTCTGGCAATCGCTGGATGTATATCGTCCAAAAGCAACTAATATAGAAGAAAAACTTCCGGTCATTGTCAGCGTGCACGGTGGAGGCTGGGTCTATGGAGACAAAAAACTCTATCAGTTTTATTGCATGAGTCTTGCACAGAGAGGGGTCGCAGTAGTGAATTTTTCCTATCGTCTGGCACCGGAGTCAAAATTCCCGGCATCCATCATAGATACGAACCTTGTGTTTGGCTGGATCTTAGATCATGCAGAAGAATATGGATTAGATTCAGAAAATATATTTGCAGTCGGTGACTCTGCCGGGGCACATATGCTTGGCCTGTATACAAATTTATGTACAAATCCAGAATATGCAAAAGTTTACAAAGAAAAATTTGGAATCCAGACACCGCAGAATCTTAAGATTCGTGCAGTAGCCCTGAATTGTGGTCAGTACCATTTTGGCCTGGAAGAAATGAGTAATGAGATGACAGATAATCTGATGAAAGAATTTCTTCCAGAAGGCGGTACACCGGAGGAATTAGGGCTGGTTAATGTAGACACATATGTGACAGAGAATTTTCCACCGGTATATCTAATGACAGCAGAAAAAGATTTCCTGAAAGAGCAGGCACCACTTCTGGAGAAAGTCTTGAAAGAAAAGAAAGTTCCGTATACATATTCCTGCTACGAGGGAACAAAAAAGAAATTGGAGCATGTGTTCCATCTGAATATGAAGCTGGCGGATGCGGACAGGTGTAATGATGCAGAGTGCGAATTTTTCCGTCATTATAAAGATAGAATAGATTAGTTTGTAAAAAAGATGAAAAAGAAACTCTATCATTTCTTGCACATCGGAATGTGGCGAGAATGATAGAGTTTTTTCTATAAAGGATTGGATAAAAACTCAATCGCATATTGTTCAAGTGAAGCAAGAAGCTTATCAAGTGGAAATACTTTAAGATCATTTACCGCATCTTCGGTAACACTGAGATATCCATGCAATGAATCCAGGATTTGCTGTACATTTTCATACTGAATCTCATTAATCCCGGGATTTATGATCTGCGGGTTCAAATCTAATGGGATCTGATAACGATTTACAAGATAAGTATTCATCTTTGTATAGTCCCCATAATAATATTCCTCAGTAAGATATTTTTCAAAAGGGATATAAGTCTGGAAATTTCTGATATAAACGGTCGCAATCTCTTCTTTTATATCTGTAATCTGTCCGGTTTCATCATAAAAATCAACAATCTCCGGAATAAAATCCTTGAAAAACCGACGGTCGATATATAAATGAAAATAGTAGCCCAAAACACTGGAATCAGAAAGAAGAGAGTCGTATTTAGCAGTAAAACGTGTTAAATCCGGAAATACCATCATCTTATCACGATAAACAGGATTCCGGAAATGTGAAAGCTCTTTTTGGTCTGTTGCATCCGGTAGAAGATTCCCGATCAGAAAATCATTTACAGATTGAATCGGATAAGGAAAATCTAGGTACTCGTGAAGATGGCTTCGTAGCATCTGGGCAGCAGTTAAATGTAAGATAAAACCAGGCATGAGAAAATCCTTTCATATGTAAAGTTGATATTATCTTAACATGAAATAGCGGTATCATACAAGCAAGAAGGGAAAGAGTATTGCTCATTCCCCGAAAAGGTGTTGCAGACATTGCCAATAAATCAATAGTAGGCAAAAATATTTTAAAATCAACGTGTAAGCGCTTACAAAATGTGATATAGTATAAGAAAAGATAAAATAAAAGCAGTGAAAGAACAGATATTTCTGTGGATATTGCTTGAAAAAGAAGAAAGGCAGGTATTTAAAATGAAAGATCAAACTTGTGCGTATTGTATGGAAGGAGAACTTGTTGCAGCATTTGGAATCAAAATCTGTGAGCTGGAGAGTTCAAAAGTATATTTATTTAAGGAGCAGAGTCATCCGGGACGTGTGATCGTAGCACATAAGAAACATGTCAGCGAGATCACAGAGCTTACTGCAGAAGAAAGAGCTTCTTATATAGAAGATATTAACAAAGTTGCGGTTGCAATGCATGAGATTTTCCACCCGGATAAAGTGAATTACGGAGCCTATGGAGATACAGGTCATCATCTTCATTTCCATCTTGTGCCAAAATATAAAGATGAGTATGAGTGGGGTGGCGTTTTTGCCATGAATCCAGGTGAGAAGACATTGTCAGAAGAAACTTATCAGGAAATGGTAAAAAAATACCGTGAGGCACTTACAAAATAATGAAAAATCTGACAGAAGGAAATGTGTACAAAAACCTGATTCTATTCGCATTACCGATTTTGTTTGGAAATTTGCTACAATTAACCTATAATGCAGTAGATTCTGTAATTGTCGGAAAATATGCAGGTGAGACGGCGCTTGCCGCAGTAGGAATCAGTAATCCAATCATGTCTATTTTGATATTAGGTGCATCAGGAGTGTCAATCGGTGCATCTGCTTATACAGGAAAATGTTATGGGGCAGGACAAATAGAAGAACTAAAAAAGGCCTTTGCGACAGTTTTACTGATTGGAATGATTATGTCTGTGGGGATCATGTTTTTGGGATTTGCGCTGACCAGGCCGGTGCTTAATGCTATGAAAGTACCGGAAGAGGCAATGGCAATTTCAGAAATCTATTTGCGGATTATTCTGCTTAGTTTTCCATTTACTTTCTTATATAATATAGTAACAGCAATAGTAAGAAGTGTGGGGGATTCAAAAACCCCAATTTATTTCCTTGCATTATCTTGTGTAATAAATGTATTTCTTGACCTTATTCTTGTAGGAAAATATCAGCTTGGGGCTGCGGGGGCAGGAATTGCAACGTTAACAGCAGAAGTGATTGCATGTATATTGTGTGTTACTTATATTTATAAGAAAATTCCGGTATTATCTTTGAAAAAGGAAGACTGGAAATTTGATAAAAAAACAGGGAAAATCATTCTCTCAAATGGCGGTGTGACAGCATTTCAACAATTTATGCAGCCGATAGGGAAGGTATTGATACAAGGGTGTATAGACAAGTATGGAATAAGCGTAATTGCAGCCTTCAATGCAGTGAACAGAATCGATGATTTTGCATGTATTCCGGAACAGAGCATCAGTCATGCTATGATGAATTTCATCAGTCAATGTGATGGCGCAGGGAAAGACGAGAAGAAAAAAGAGGGATTCCGAAAAGGAATGGTTCTGGAACTAATCTATGGAGTATTGATTTTTGGAGTAGTTTATACATTACGTAGCGTGATCATTGGAATATTCGGTGGTGGAAGAATGGCAGAAATAGGAGAAGATTATCTAAGAGTAATGGCAATTTTCTATATTCTCCCAGGAATAACAAATGGAATCCAGGGATATTTCCGCGGAATTCAAAAAATGAAAATCACGCTGATATCTACCTGTATTCAAATTACGCTGCGTGTGATTGCAGTATACGCATTGACGCCAATCTGTGGAATGAATGGTGCAGCATATGCGTGTGCGATTGGATGGAGCGTTATGATTATATATCAGATCATAATGGTTCGAAAATATAGGCAGGCTTGAAAAAACTGATGACCTTTCGGTTAAGGGCATTCGCCCTATGTTCCCCAACCCTATCAGCTTAGTGCAAGCAAGCTTGCAAAACCTGTTAGTGTTTGGAAACGCAGGTTACGCATCTGCAACAACCGAAAGAACTGATGTCCTTTCAGTTAAGGGCATTCGCCCTATGTTCCCTACCCCTATCAGCTTGTTGCAAGCAAGCTTGCAAAACCTGTTAGTGTTTGGAAACGCAGATACCAATTTTCAGAATATTCTGAATTGCATAAAATATAGAAAAAACATTGACAATTAGAAATGGCTATGATAAGATAACATTCGTCGCTGAGAACGGCACTGAAAACTACAGAACAGACGCTTGAACAAGAGGAAGGCGCGGAGGCGGACAGTCCCTGGGAAAGAAAAAGTTCGAAGAAAAGATTTATAAGTAAAGATGATAAAAACTTATAAGAAATTTTAAAAAGTGGTTGACAGAAAAGTTCGAATGTGATAGCATAAATACACTGCTAGTGAGAAGCAAACAAGCGGATTCGGCAGTGAAAGAAAAATAAAAAAGTTCTTGACAAAGACAAAAGCTTTTGATAAAATATAAAAGCTGTCGCTTGAAAAGAACGACACAGACAAAGAACCTTGATAACTGAACAATAGACAACAACAACCCTTGAAAATTTCTTTAAGAGAAGATTTTTAAGAACGGTTTTTAAACAAACCAAAACAACAGTAAAAAGGGAAGAATTAGCTAGTTAGTTGGTTCTGAACTGGATACAAACACTTTTAACGAGAGTTTGATCCTGGCTCAGGATGAACGCTGGCGGCGTGCTTAACACATGCAAGTCGAACGAAGCACTTTTATTTGATTTCTTCGGAATGAAGATTTTAGTGACTGAGTGGCGGACGGGTGAGTAACGCGTGGGTAACCTGCCTCATACAGGGGGATAACAGTTAGAAATGACTGCTAATACCGCATAAGACCACAGCACCGCATGGTGCAGGGGTAAAAACTCCGGTGGTATGAGATGGACCCGCGTCTGATTAGGTAGTTGGTGGGGTAACGGCCTACCAAGCCGACGATCAGTAGCCGACCTGAGAGGGTGACCGGCCACATTGGGACTGAGACACGGCCCAAACTCCTACGGGAGGCAGCAGTGGGGAATATTGCACAATGGGGGAAACCCTGATGCAGCGACGCCGCGTGGAGGAAGAAGGTCTTCGGATTGTAAACTCCTGTTGTTGAGGAAGATAATGACGGTACTCAACAAGGAAGTGACGGCTAACTACGTGCCAGCAGCCGCGGTAAAACGTAGGTCACAAGCGTTGTCCGGAATTACTGGGTGTAAAGGGAGCGCAGGCGGGAAGACAAGTTGGAAGTGAAATCCATGGGCTCAACCCATGAACTGCTTTCAAAACTGTTTTTCTTGAGTAGTGCAGAGGTAGGCGGAATTCCCGGTGTAGCGGTGGAATGCGTAGATATCGGGAGGAACACCAGTGGCGAAGGCGGCCTACTGGGCACCAACTGACGCTGAGGCTCGAAAGTGTGGGTAGCAAACAGGATTAGATACCCTGGTAGTCCACACCGTAAACGATGATTACTAGGTGTTGGAGGATTGACCCCTTCAGTGCCGCAGTTAACACAATAAGTAATCCACCTGGGGAGTACGACCGCAAGGTTGAAACTCAAAGGAATTGACGGGGGCCCGCACAAGCAGTGGAGTATGTGGTTTAATTCGACGCAACGCGAAGAACCTTACCAAGTCTTGACATCCTGCGACGATGCTAGAAATAGTATTTTCCTTCGGGACGCAGAGACAGGTGGTGCATGGTTGTCGTCAGCTCGTGTCGTGAGATGTTGGGTTAAGTCCCGCAACGAGCGCAACCCTTATGGTCAGTTACTACGCAAGAGGACTCTGGCCAGACTGCCGTTGACAAAACGGAGGAAGGTGGGGATGACGTCAAATCATCATGCCCTTTATGACTTGGGCTACACACGTACTACAATGGCGTTAAACAAAGAGAAGCAAGACCGCGAGGTGGAGCAAAACTCAGAAACAACGTCCCAGTTCGGACTGCAGGCTGCAACTCGCCTGCACGAAGTCGGAATTGCTAGTAATCGTGGATCAGCATGCCACGGTGAATACGTTCCCGGGCCTTGTACACACCGCCCGTCACACCATGAGAGCCGGGGGGACCCGAAGTCGGTAGTCTAACCGCAAGGAGGACGCCGCCGAAGGTAAAACTGGTGATTGGGGTGAAGTCGTAACAAGGTAGCCGTAGGAGAACCTGCGGCTGGATCACCTCCTTTCTAAGGAGTCAGGCAGGAAGGAAGCATCGAAGATGGTTTCTTTCTGGAACAGGTGACAGAGACAAGTAGAGTAGATATTGTTCGATTTTGAGGGCCCTGAAAAGGGAACTCAAAGACGTACCTTGAAAACTGAATAATAACTGCGAAACAAAGATTATAGTAAGTTCTTTTTAAGAAATATTACAATTTCAAAAGGAAGGGTAACATAATCTTCGTTGGCAAGAGAGAATCAAGAGGAAATACAAGCCATTCTCGAAAGAGAATAGTTTGAATGGTCAAGCGAACAAGGGCGCAGGGCGAATGCCTTGGCACTGGGAGCCGATGAAAGACGTGATAAGCTGCGATAAGCTTCGGGGAGCTGCAAATAAGCATTGATCCGGAGATTTCTGAATGAGGAAACTCACCTGGGTTCATACTCAGGTACGATCTACTGAACTTCAAAATAGGTAGATCGAGGGAACCGCCTGAACTGAAACATCTAAGTAGGGCGAGGAAGAGACATCAAACGAGATTCCGTAAGTAGTGGCGAGCGAACGCGGAAGAGGGCAAACCGGGAGTCGAAAGACTTCCGGGGTACGGACTGCTTTTAGGACTTAATCTGTTAACCGAACGGCATGGGAAGGCCGGTCAGAGAGTGTGAGAACCACGTAGGTGAAAACGACAAGAGCTGAGCGAATTCCAGAGTACGGCCGGACACGTGAAACCCGGTCGGAATATGGGGGGACCACCCTCCAACCCTAAATACTACCCAGTGACCGATAGCGTATAGTACTGTGAAGGAAAGGTGAAAAGCACCCCGGGAGGGGAGTGAAAAAGAACCTGAAACCCTGTGCCTACAAGCACCTAGAGCGCGTCAAAGCGTGATAGGGTACTTTTTGTAGAACGGTCCGGCGAGCGATTGTATGCAGCAAGGTTAAGGACTTAAGGTCTGGAGCCGAAGCGAAAGCGAGTTTGAAAAGGGCGTTAAGTTGCATACAATGGGCCCGAAACCGGGTGACCTACCCATGGTCAGGTTGAAGTGGAAGTAAAATTCCATGGAGGACCGAACCGACCTCCGTTGAAAAGGCGGCGGATGAACTGTGGGTAGCGGAGAAATTCCAATCGAACCCGGAGATAGCTGGTTCTCCCCGAAATAGTTTTAGGACTAGCCTCAAGTTAGATATCTGGAGGTAAAGCACTGAATAGCCTAGCGGCCGAGAGGTTAGCGAAGCTTATCAAACTCAGAATGCCAGAATATTGATGCTTGGGAGTCAGACAGTGTCAGATAAATGTCATTGTCAAAAGGGAAACAGCCCAGATCTACAGCTAAGGTCCCAAAGTCAGGTTAAGTGGAAAACGATGTGAAGATACGCAGACAACCAGGATGTTGGCTCAGAAGCAGCCACTCATTCAAAGAGTGCGTAATAGCTCACTGGTCGAGCGTCTTTGCGCGGAGAATTTAACGGGGCTAAACCTGACACCGAAGCTTAGGCAATACAGCAATGTATTGGGTAGGGGAGCGTTGTATACGCGGTGAAACAGTAGCGCAAGCGGCTGTGGAGTGTATAGAAGTGAGAATGCCGGAATGAGTAGCGCGAATGCAGTGAGAATCTGCATGGCCGAAAGCCTCAGGTTTTTGGAGGAAGGTTCGTCCGCTCCAAGTTAGTCGGGAGCTAAGGTGAGGCCGAAAGGCGTAGCCGATGCACAGACGGTAGAGATTCCGTCACCACCAAAAGAGTTAAGCACAGGGACACATATGAAGTCTCAGAGCCGGGTGTTGGTTCCGGTAGAGATCGAGGGAAGTTAGTACCGAAGTCTGGGATGGAAGATGGCGAGAAAAGCTGTGTGGATTTCTGAGGTGCCCGTACCGCAAACCGACACAGGTAGGTAGGAAGAAGATTCTAAGGCCAACGGGAGAAGGGTTGTTAAGGAACTCGGCAAATTGACCCCGTAACTTCGGGAGAAGGGGTGCTCCAGAGATGGAGCCGCAGAGAATCGGCCCAAGCAACTGTTTACCAAAAACACAGGTTTGTGCTAAATCGAAAGATGACGTATACGAGCTGACGCCTGCCCGGTGCTGGAAGGTTAAGAGGAGATGTGCAAGCATTGAATCGAAGCCCCAGTGAACGGCGGCCGTAACTATAACGGTCCTAAGGTAGCGAAATTCCTTGTCAGGTAAGTTCTGACCCGCACGAAAGGCGTAATGATTTGGGCACTGTCTCAACAGCCCGCCCGGCGAAATTGTAGTACCGGTGAAGATGCCGGTTACCCGCGACAAGACGGAAAGACCCCATGGAGCTTTACTGTAGCCTAATATTGGGTTTCGATGTTGCATGCACAGGATAGATGGGACTCTGGGAAGCGATCGCTTTGGCGGTCATGGAGAGGACGTTGGGATACCATCCTTGCGATATTGGAATTCTAACCTGCGGCTCTGAATCGAGTCGGGGGACATTGTTAGGTGGGCAGTTTGACTGGGGCGGTCGCCTCCTAAAGAGTAACGGAGGCGTTCAAAGGTTCGCTCAGCTTGAACGGAAATCAAGCAAAAGAGTGCAAACGCAGAAGCGAGCCTAACTGCGAGACTGACGGGTCGAGCAGTAACGAAAGTTGGAGTTAGTGATCCGGTGGTATGTGAGTGGAAATGCCATCGCTCAACGGATAAAA
>OLHG01000071.1_pt1 | contig 70313 bp, 67 predicted proteins | sample 1605971 | NCBI WGS metagenome assembly OLHG01 (sample SAMN03283289) | human gut metagenome | biome: human-associated habitat; material: feces | host: Homo sapiens | place: Peru | collected 2012 | reverse complement strand
CGGGATACGAGAATAACAATCTTCGAGCCGGAAAAGAACGGCAGCCGCTTTGCGGGCAGTTCAATTTGCAAAAAAAAACAAAATGATTGACTTGATAATTACTTTACGGTATAATAAAGCTGTAAAAAGCGGAATTGAGAATATTTAATATATTGCCACAACTGTGAGGAGGATGTGATTCCAATGGTTTGACCGACCTTTTGCAAAGGCAAAACAGCGCAAAAGAATCAGAAGGCTTCAATGTCCAATCTTTTAACTATGGAGCGAATGATGCCGTAGCCCATGTAATTGCACATAGAAGTATTGTTGCAGGCGCTGACACATCATATGTTTACGAAAACAATAATTCATATTCTGGAGGTAATAGTAATGGATCCGTTAGAACGAGCGTTTGGAGTAATTGTTGTAGCACTTATAACTATATTTGGAATCAGCGGAATGGCAGTAATAGGAATACTGGGCAAAATAATAGAGTGGTTTGCTTAAGCGAAGCCACTAATGAGCAAGATCAATTAAACAACACCAAAAGCAAAACCTTGGTTGTTGTAGATGTCAGAGGTTCTGAAACCTTACAGGACTGGATATGTAACGCCGAACGTATTCACCCTGACCGTGTATTGATATCTAAATTCGTGCTAATGCTTTTTTACTTCGTTATAAAACATAAGCAATAGTGTAATGTAATTAATCTCTTGGCACACGCCTTTTAAGGGCTATGCCAAGAGATTATTTTTTATTAGTAGGTCATTCTTTAAAAAACAAACCAACAAAAAGGCACCACGTTAAGGACTCAACCTTAATGTGGTGCCGACTGTTTTAGAAATTTATTGTCGTTGTAGTGTTGACTATGCGCTGCTTGCTTTTAAGTATACCTAATAACGGCTTTTCTGCATAATGCTCACAGGTAACACGATATGAGTAACCTCGTGGTGCTGATATACGTTTAGTGAAACTACTGCTGGCAGAGTTGCTGTATATATCATAATAACAATACTCAGTATAGTCAGTCCAGTCTCCTCCTATGAGTCTTTGCAATTTAATATATGTAAATCCACATTTTGTTACGCCATCTTTACACTCTGTGATTGCGGTTATAACGAGTTGGTTGTTATTGCTTTTAGCCAATTTAAGTGATTTTGTCCAAATCAGATCCGAACTTTTAGTATTGTCTTCAGTGTTATTTATTCCTTCGGCTGTTTCAACAATAGTTTCTTCTGTATTTTGAATCTCCGGATTACACTGTTCATCGCCGAATGTGATAATTTGTAAAGACAATAAGAGAAGAGTTGTCGTAAGAAATAAGGAAATAATCTTTTTCATCATTAAGCTCCTATGATTTAGATGGTTTTTGCGATTTCAACCGCGTCTGAAAAATCAGTGTCTAAGTACACGATATATTGAGTCAGGTTATCCTGATAGGCAATAGAACAAACATCCCCTTGCTCTATTACAAAGACCGTTAAACCGTTTACAGACAATTCCTCGGCTTGGCTGTAACTTGTAGTGTTTTGGAAATCAACCGAAGGGATAAATTCTTCTGATTTAAATTCTCTTATAGATACTCTGCCGGACAACTTATTTGTACTGTAAGATAAAGATATGATTCTCATATCTTCAGTATTATTTTCTGTTATGTTCTCATAGATACAGTCACTTGATAAAAACATTGCCGGCAGTTTCAAGTCGGAAATATCGTGCTTCCTGAGCTCCGCGGCAATCTCCGTTCCGGGTATTCCGCTTTCATCCTTTTGCTTGTCGAAATGAACCTGTATGTGATTCTCATAGAAAGATATGGCGCTGTTCTTCACTTTTTTGTTAGTGGCGACGGTTGCTATTCCCGTGGTGACGAGCAGCAGTGCGATAGTAGCGGCTATTATCAGCAGGTTCTTTAGCTTGCCGTTGAAGCGTGACTTTTTTAGCTTGTCGGCAGCAGGCGGTTCTGTGATTTTGTCATTGCCTGCGATGTCGGCTTTTTTCTCCTTGCCGCCGTCTGCCTCCGCTTTGCTGATATAGTACAGGCAGTATTCTATAAGGTCCGGATCCATTTCGGAGTCGTCCTTTTGCAGTTCTTCTTCAATTATATTTTCGAGCTCTTCGACGGTGAGCTCAAGGGAGTCGTCATTCAGGATTTTCAAGAGTTGTTTTTTTGTCATATAAATTCCTCCTTACTTATATAGTCTGCGAATTTCAAAAATGTTACGGAAAAATTTTAAATTTTTTGTTTCTCTATCTCTTTTTTCACCATATGCACTATCTTTTTCCGCGCTCTGAAGAGCTTTTGCCGGACATTTGTCTCGGAAAGCCCGTGCCCGGCAGCGATATCTCTTACTCTCATATCCTCCATATAGTAATCCACGACCAGCGAGCGCTCGTCTGCCTTGAGCCGATTCAATATATTGTCCGTCATTTCGTCTATCAGCTCGTCGGAAACATCATTGAGCTGCGGCATTTCGACGGCAGAAATTTTCAGCGCGGTTTCATACTGTATTATTTTGTTTATGTGCTCTGCTTCTCTCGCTTTGTTTTTGTATTCGTCAATTATCTTATTGTTCGCAACTCGGGTCAGCCAGGCCTTGGGATTTTTTATCTCTTTACCTGCGCGTCTGGCCTCGAGCAGTGCCATGAACACATCCTGAACGCAGTCCTCGACACAGTCGGGGCAGTCTTTAAGCTGAAAACTGCAAAAGCTTTTTATGTATTCTCTGTAAAGATGCCAGATCTGCATACACTCTTCCGTAATTTCATCTTTCTCCAAATTAACCAATTTCAAATCATCCCCTATATTAATGTCCGATTTTTCGGCACCGTGACTTTATTATACTACAGTTTGTGCAAGCGGGCAATAACACGGGAAAATATGTTTTCTAATTTGCGGCTTTTGATAGAAATGCGGGAGTGCGCCCCCTACCGCCGAGCGAGTCGGAGACTCTCAAAAAATACAAAAAAATTCAAAAAAACTGTAACATTTTCAGTCTTTGCAGACTATATATATAGGACGTTCAATAAGTCGAAAATCCGCATTTTTGCAAATTTCATCTGCACTTTTGTCCGCTGTATTGATTTGCGGATTGCCTTGTGTTATTCTGTTATAGCTATAACAGAACAGCGATGTCAGATGCAACACTTTAGTTTATGCAGAGAAATGAAGTCAAAACGATACATAATTCTTTGAAGATGATAAAGTATTACTCCAAGAGCACCGCTGCGTATAGAAAGGCAGTAAAAAATTATATTCGTGATGAATTGGATTTTAGATAGATTGCTAAAAGAGCTGGAAATCGATTGTTGAAACGGTTAGGAATCTGTTTCGGAATAATATATGTTGCGGGGCGTTAATTATCAACCAACGGTTCAGCCAAATGCCCCTTTTGGAGTTCCGGCGCCGGGTTGGTAAGAAAGGTTGAAAAATAATGTTTAAAATCATCAGGCTACTATTTTCTCTTGCCGTAATTGTTGCGGTTGTATTGATAATCAGAAAAAATAATGGCAGAAAGAAATGGCTTACGATAATTGTTGGCGTTTTAGTCTTTGCTATAGGCTCGATACTTATGTCGGAGTTCCCACCCGAGAAATTTTTGCGAACATTCTCGTCGCCGCAAGAGGTATTTAACTATTCTCAGCAGGGTGAGATTGTGAAAGTTATAGAGGGCGAGAGGTCGGCAATGGTGCTGTATACGGATGAAGGCGAAAAGGGTCAGTGCCTTATACCTAAAGGGGAAAATGGCTGGCAGTTAGAAACGTTATCGACATTCAAAACGGTTTATTTCAAAAGATCTGAAAATACAAAATGTACGATAATGATTTTTAGAATAAAAGGAACAGATGATTATTACGTTAATGTTAACAGCAACTTTCTTGATAATGAGATTAAGGTTTCGGACAGCAGGAATTCTGATTTCTTTTGCATAGAAACACCTGCGCCGGGAACGGAGATGTGTGCATATACATTTTATACTTATGTCCCGAGGATTCAAAACGGATATGAGATAAAAATTAATGAAGAAGTGTTTCACGTTTCTTTGACGAATTGATGAATGTGAAAAATCAGTTCAATTGAAGAGAGATCCGGTTGGATATCAAATTCAATTAAACTGTTCTTAAACAATATATACCATCATCAATTTTGGGTCAGACGATTGTTTAATTAAGGAGGCAGTGAATTTGATTCCGAAAAAGATTCAACCGTATTTCGAAATAATAAATCAAATAAAAGATGGGGACAACGATATCATTGAAGGAGTACTTACATGTTGCAAGAGCCATGATTTTGAAGTGTTTGTTGCTGGCGAAATAAAACGCAGTGCGTTTTCAAAAATGCACCTATTTTCGGAAAATGATAAAACCGCAATAGAAGTTCGTTGCAGAAAATGCGGTCAGATTATTTTGGTATTTGATAGCGATTCTGATGGATATGATAAATGTGAAGAAAAGCAACATACTCATATACAAATGAAACCTGTCAAGTGCAAGAAATGCCAGAATGGAGGTTTTTCCGTGGGTATCAAATATGAATATCCTGATGCCCACGAGCTTAAGAAGCTTGAAATACCCGAAACAGATAATGCTTTTACTTGGATATGGATAACGCTGGAGTGCAACGAGTGTGGAAGCAAATATAAGAATTTTGTTGATTGCGAAACGGCTTAAATACAAATGGCAAATTGATTTCCATATTGGTAAGCGCCGGACAGTTTGTTAAGCCGTTAGAAATATGTTGTTGTCCGACATTGCAGTCATTGACGGCGTAATTAAAATATCCGACGCATGGGTAAAAACGAGGTGAGACATTGATATTATACAGTGATGTGCATACTAAAATGCTTGAATCTAATGGGCAGTGGTTCACCTGTATCGAGTATTTACATGACCAATGGAAAATGAATAAAGAAGACATTTCATTGTTCTTAAAAATTGCGGTTAATACTTGGTACACCTTGACGTTGGATGGCTCCGAACTGTCATTGAAAAAAGAGGAATTCGATGCATTAAACCAAATGTTGAATCAGTCCTATAGCTTTTTCAGGACATCATTTTCCCATGATGAAAATTGTCAATGGTTGTTTGGCTATATGATGACAGTTCGAACAGATTTATTTCTCAATTCTGGATTGGAGTATACTGCAATAGAACAGCAAGGAGAAGTTCTAATTGAAAAGGCAAGCAAAAATGGGAATATGTTTGCTCAACTACTATATGCAGTGGAGAATTGCTCCAAGAAAGAAATCGAGAAATACAGGGAGAAAGTGAGAGAGCATATTTCAGAATATTTTGATGAAAGCCAGGAGGCAGATAGGTATTTTATTGAGATGTTAACAACGGATTTTTAACATTATGCTGAGATAATCCCAAGCCCTTAAAGGTTTCAGGAAGTTCCTAACAAATGCCGTGGTATGAAGAGGAGAGAAGGACGGTATGTGGTGCATAGTGAAAAAGAAAATTGATTTTATAAACAGTGTTGAACAAAATGATCTTGACAATTCTATGTACTTTAAAATTAATAAATTCTCGCGAAGCCGCAATTCCGAGGTGCGTAACAGGATAGCGCAGGCGCTAAACGGAACAGATAATAAAGAATATATAGAAATTTTAATGCGGCTTATGAATGACGATGATGAGATAGTGCGAGCCAGCGCCTGTGACTCTTTGGCGGGGACAGAGAGCAGAGACGCAGTTGATGAAATGGAAAGACATATTTGCGATAGTTCGGAGATTGTCAGAGAGTATGTATACTCGTCGTTGTTTGAAACTGCCTCCTTATATCCAAAAGACTACAAAAGCGAAATACATAAATTGCTTCTGCCGGCATATGAAAAGGAAAAATCTTACCGGGCAAAAGCCGTTTTAAGTTGTGTTCTATGTGGTTTGGGAGAAAACTTGACAGAAGAAATCAAAAAATACCTACACTGTGAAGATTGCTATGTTCGCAAGGCGGTTTTGGAACAACTTGACGATATCTCTGATAATACTGATATTTCATTGTTGCTGCCGGATCTCATAGAACTGCACGGTGTAGAAACTGTTAATTTTGTAAAATCGTCCTTTGAGAAACTGATTGACAAGTTGAAATAAATTGATTAGTGAAAGCGTTAGGTGTGATTTATGCGAAAGTGTTTTGTTACAGTGTGCGTCATATCTCTATTTCTACTGTTCGGAGGACTAAATGTGTATGCAACGACAAATTATGGATTCGAAACGACGGACTTATCAGAGAATGAAGTTGATCAAATATGGCGAAATATTAATTTAAGGAAATCTTCTGATTTGAAATCTTTAGACAGCATCGAATTGCCTATTGTTTCTTTTGATGTTTCTAAAGATGGTATAATACTTTTGGGCTTTAAAGAAAATAAGATTGCTATATCAAATTCAAATAATGTGTTGACATTCTTTGAATTTGATAATGACGGTTCATTTTATGTTCAATGGAATGATGGCAATATTCTGCTAATGTTGGTCAGAGGTTCCATAGTTATTGAATTTTCACAAGACGGGCAGTTAATTAATATGGTTAAAACTGATGATAGCAGTGTGAAAAACAATTCCCTATGGAATCAAATAGCAAAAAAGAAATCCGTAAATATTGGACAGGCTTCTTATTATGTCAAAAACGACATGGGAATATTTAACTTTTTGGCATCATCTTATTCGCAACTTATAACTGAGGATAGTCAAGGGAATCAAACAATTCTTTATGATGTGAACAATACTCAGATGACAAAAACAATTGTTGTATTTTTTGCTGTTATTGTATTTGCCGCAGTAGTCGTTTTGATGATTTTAGTCCAATTTGTGAAATTTCGCAAGCGATGAGAAATTTGCTCGTCTCTGCAAGCCGGGCTTTTACCATGACAAAACTATAACTGTCATCAATACCACTACGCCGATAGACCATCAGTATGTTTATTGGATGTCAGACCGCGGAAACAATTCGCGCACCACGAAGAGGCAAAAGAACAGGAGGACATGTGTTTTATGTCTGATAGAATATATTTGAATTATGATGATATTGTTAAAGAAGAATCGGTAGTTGTAGACTATTTAGCAAAAAATTCAGACCGATTTTCCGTTACTGCTGTTATAAAAAGACCTTATTCACAATTGCCTCCCGATTTTAATTATGGTGTACAATTACAACCGTTTGTAGAAAACTATATTTTTGAAAGAAAAGATTGGCTTGTCAATTTTTTAGGTTATATGAGGCATCAAATTATGGTGGTTTGCCGTTGTTGCAAGGAAAGCCGTAAACAGCTTTTGCTAATGCCCAATGTTTTTTTGCCTATAGATAACGATATTCCCGAAGATGTTTGCTTCTATCGAAATGGCAAATTGTGGTTCGCAACAATTTCACATGAAAAGATTGCGTTTGCGGTAGATGTTACAAAAGCGGATTTGACATTCTTCAAGGAGAATGGGATAAAATCTTATATTTGACCTGCATCATTTCTATCGGGACTTTGATATAATGCCAAGAGGTCGGATGGGAATCAAGCAAGTACAATACAAAATTCGAACATTATGTTATTGATATGTATCTTGCTTGTACTTTAGGTGTGGGATGGGGATATGATATGCATCTCATATCACCTAAGACGGAGGAGACAGTTTTATTAAGGTCTGCTAAAGAGGACAACAAAACGAAGAAAGGACATCGAAATCGCAAAAAATCTAATGGCTCAAAAGCACATAAGTCCAGTAGTGGAGCAAGGCATGGCGGTTCTGGCGGATCTTTTTAGAATCTATAGGAGTTGAAAATATGAAGAAAATGAGTGATTATACAAAAATAAGTTTAAAAGCTTTGGGCGTTGATTTGATAGCATGGCCGGTAGCATTCATCCTAACGTTTTTGATCGTAACATATGCGAATGCTCTGGCACAGTATATTAGTGGATATTTTTTTGTGAGTGCATGTCTTCTGGCAGACGGTATTTCGGTATATAAGTTTAAGGGCGATTTTTTAAACGAAAAAAATGTTGGAGAAGAGGGTTACTATCTTCTGAAGGTTAGGATGTATGTGGGACTTGGCTTGGGAGCGATAGCTTTTTGTGGCATGATAGTTAGTCTTATCAGGTATTTGATTCATTTGTTGTGATGTAAGATACTTCTTTATATATTGAGTATCTTTATGGCAACAAAGTTGCTAGCATCATTGGATACATCCTCATATTGACAAAATAGTCATAAATATGAGGTGATATGCATAAAGATTGCAACATATTCCTATGACGCTATAGCAAAATTAAAAAGTGGCTACAGCGCGACAAAGGCTATAAGTGATGGGGTGATTTAATGAAAAAGGTATATAAATTGGTTCACAAAAGATTTATTGAATTTTCCGCAGATACAAATGAAAAAGTATACTGCACAAAATTGCTGGGATTTTTTTCCTCTAAACAAAAGTGCAGGGATATAATCAATTGTTACTTGCAAAAACCGGGCTTTAAGGATTTCCTGAACGATTTTCAAGAAGAGATAGTGTATGCCGACACGGACGACTTTAACGGTTCAATAGGCGAATTTAGGGGGTCTGTGTTTTATTTGGCGCATGAATATTTTGACGGCGAGTATGACAATGTATCGGATCTCGGGTATTATTCAACCTATGAAAATGCAGAAAAAAGTCTGTCGGAGTATCGTGAGAATCCGGAATTTATTAGCTACCCTGATGGGTTCTCCATTGACGAATATGAAATAGATAAGCCGGAATGGACTGAGGGATTCTTTACTTTTTAGTACGACTAAAACAAAAGGCGCTTAAAATGCATGATTGAATTTAGGAAACATGTATTCGCATGAGGACCTTGTCAACAACCAGCGTTTCATGTATACTTATGATTTAACAGGCAGGCTTGTTCGACAGAGCGTACTTAACGGCAGCAAAAAGCGCATCTATGCCGCCGAGTACGGATATGACATGAACAACAATGTGTGTTATAACAGTGGCCGTGACCACATCTATATTTTTTATACTTGCAGACGATATCACTGGGATAGGGGTAGTTGATGACATTGCAATTATTCCGCTGATCTACATTTTTGAAGTTTTAGAGGAAATAAGTTGATAAATCATATTTTGGAGGCAATTATGATAGAAATATTAAAATTAGCTATGACATTGAAAAAGAATGTATGTGTCTATACTTGCGATTCGGAAATTTCAAAGTTCTTATACGGACGTATAATTTTTATTGACAATGAGTTCTTCGCTCTGTATATGCTCACTCCAAATGGAGAAAATGACGGTATTTTGGTAAAAAAGATTAGCTGTATTACTTATGTTGAGATGGACGGACAGTATGATGAAAAAATGAAAAAACTATGTCCGAATTTCGACGATTTGATTTCAAAGACTCCGATAGATTTTGAAAATGGAAATGCGCTGTTTTCAATAATGCTGGAAGCGTTAAGAACGGGAAAGCCGATTTCTGTTGAGCTGTTGGACAGTGGTGTTGATTCGGTGATTGGTCAAGTTACAGCGGTTAATGAGAAAATATGTACTGTAAGGCAGATAGATGAATACGGATGCTATGATGGTATCGCGTATGTCAATGTCCCGGATATAACTCAAGTATCCTACGCATCTGCCGATAATAGCATTTTGTTGTTGCTTATGACCAAGTGAAAAAATCACAGCTGCACATATATAAGTTAATGTGAGTGTAAGGTGTTGCTTCACAAAGTGGATCAATTCAAATTGTGCCGCATGAGAAATGATGATGGAAAATATTTGATATTGCAAATAAGATGTAGTGCATTATCTCAGCAAGCATCGCTTTTTTGGGCAAAAGGACAGTTTGTGGGGATACTCCAACCGAATAAAGGTTTCAGGAATACTCCTGATAAGGGCCGTGGTACCACAATGGCGATGCTTGCTGGTACATAGCAAGTTGCTTGTAACAACAACGTGTCAAAGTTCACTTGACCAATTGCTTGCTGATGGTATATCAAAAATATTTGGAGAGTGAGATATGAACAGAAATGAGTTTATTGCACGTCTAAAAGAAAACGAAATACCGCCGGAAATCGTTTCTTTTGATAGCAGTACGAACGATGGCTATAACATTAGAAAAAATCAACTGTGCTGGGAAGTTTTTTCCCGGGAAAGGGGAAAAGAATATGGCTGCATCGGTTTTCCCTCTGAAAGCAATGCTCTGCAATACCTATACGAAAAGCTTTACAACATATATGTAAAATAAGACTTCAATGTGCCGACAAGAACCGACGCCGAATACTGCGTAACTTGTCCGAAACTTCTCGGAGAAAATGCAACTTAACGACCGCTAAGTCGCTGTCAACAGACGGCGGCTTTTGCCTTTTGGGCATTTTGAAGAGGCATAAGCCGTCTCGTGAGCAATGAAAACAGCGGCCGCAGATGCCGAATATTTTTGTGCATAAAGCCCGATATCACCAAAAATATTCGTTTATATCCAAATAACAGGCGCAAATTTGCTTAGAAAACAAACAATCGGAAACAGACCGAGGCGAGGAGATTTTTGCGATTTTGTTCGATATATGCAAGTAATGCGACGCGAGTACGGCAGCAAACCTAATAAGAAAGAACAAAGGTTTATTATTTCGTCGGAATCCCTTGACAGGCTCAAGGCCTTATGCTAATATGCGGACAGAAAGGGCAAGTCCGAACGATTTGCCGCAAGGGGGAAAGACATAACGACTCGGGCGCAAAAGTGCCGATTACCGTTGTGTTTATTGAAGGTTTTGCTGTGCCGGAAAAATGTCAATGCTTCATTTTTAAGCAAAGAAAGGAGGGAAACCGTACATTAGCATTTTTTGAACGGCAGAACACTTTTTAGCAAAAACAACTATAGAGAGGGAGAACTCACATTATGAAAAAAATAATAGCAGTATTATTGAGTGTTCTTATTATTTTCTCATCAATGGCTATTGTCGCTTCCGCGGCAACGCAGGACGATGCAGCGGCAGCCGCCGAGGCATTCAACGCCGCCAAGGTTGACTATTCCGGCGTGTATTGGAAAAATACGCCCGATGCGGTCGTCAACTTCCAGATGAAGAAGATAAACAGCCTTTTGGCTCAGATCGTCGCCGAGAAAAACCTCAAGGGCACGTTTTACAGCGACGAGACCGTAACTGTGATTTCCGCAAAGCTTGCGGGCGTTACCAACACAAAGTTTGACTCCATTGACTTCCCCGGTGTTAAGGCTCAGTTCCCGGAGGCATATGAATATATCACCAAGGCTAAGGAAGAAAAGAAGACTTGGGAGACTCTCGGCACCGTTCCCTTCGGTGTAAAAGACAGAGATTCCTTCGTTAAGGCTCTCGGTGCTTTCTCGGCTAACTTCGGCGGAGTTATTTCTCTCGCCTGTGCAATGTCCCCCGACCTGTACAGCGGCGCTATCATTCCGCTTGTCGAGTCCCTTCATGTCGGCAAGATGCTCTCCTTCGGCGAGTACGCAGCGGCCTCCGGATTTGACGGCGGCAAGACCATGGAAATACTTGCAGGCTATGTGGCAGACGCTGTTGAGGCTTTCGCAAAGAATCCCCTCTATTACATCACAGACGTGCTTCCCGATTTCGCAGCAAGCTATGATGTATTCGCAAAGGCTGTTGAAGCAAATCCGATGGCAGCCGCATTCGGCCCCAAGATGCCCGGCCTCGACACCCTTGTTAAGGGTCTTGCGGCTAACCTTAACGGTCTGAAGCTTCCCGAAATAGACTTCGATAAGCTCGCGGGCATGGCTACCGCAAGAGCTGTTGAAAGCGGCTCCGAAGGCGGCTACGATGTTGAGCTCAACGGCGACAAGGCTGTTGTTTTCGGCGCTATCCTTGATTATCTCAAGAGAGTTCTCGAGGATGATAACAATCAGATGATCATCTACAACTACCTGAGCAAGGTTCTCGGCATCACCGATACCGATTACAGAGATCTCATTGCAGCTATAAAGGCATCCGATATCATCGGAATCGTTGCCGCGCTCAGCTCCATTCTTGATACTCTTCTCAGCAAGGCATTCCCGCTTCCTCCGTTCGTAGACGGAAAGGTTGCCGAGATTCTCAAGACTGTACTCAGAGTTGCGAGATTCCTCAAGGAGTTCATTTCCAGAATTCCCATGCCGCTTGCAAAATAAGTTGAAGGTCGAAGCTTGGTTTTTGACTGATACAATTTAAAAATACGGTCACACGGTTTTAGCGCTGTGTGGCCGTTTTTTTGTGCGTCAATTTATTCCGCGCTTTATTTAAATTTTATAGTGATTGTCTATATAAACTGTTGACATTGCCTCAAATCGGGAGTAAAATATATATGTAATTAATTAACACGATTAACTAATTGCCCGCGGCTCACGCGGGCGAAAGGGGAATGCGAATGAATTTCCGGTCAAAGGGCGGCGCTCTGCTTATAGAAATGCCCGGCGGCAGGTCGATCGAGCTTAATGCCGACACCTTGTTTGTCAGCGTAGGCGAGGTGAAGTCGAGCTACCGTATGAGCCGTGGAAGCTTCAAAATACGGCAGAAAAAGCTGAGTGAAACAAGGCTATTTCTCTCGCGCGTTAAAGACGGCGACGGCGGTGCGGAGCTTGAGCTATCGAGCAAAAACGGCGGCGCGGTGCTCGCGGTTTCCTTGACGGAGGATAACGGCATATTGAAATTCACTCCGCGCGTTCTCGACGGCGGCAATTACAACCGCCTTGCTTTCAGGCTTCCCGCGTCTCCTGACGAGTCCGTCTACGGCGGCGGAGAGACCTTCGCCGAATTTGACTTGCGCGGCAAGCGGCAGAGGGTGTGGGTCGCCGAGCACATAAACGCCGGGCAGATAGCGCGCAAGATAATCAAATCCTCCTTGAACATAAAGGCAGTCGACCGCAAGCAGCGCTATTCAAACTACGAGACCTATTACGCGCAGCCGACCTTTGTGTCCTCGAAAAAATATTTTGTCCACTGCGACACAACGGACTATGCCGAGTTTGACTTTCGCAAAAAGCAGTTTCACGAGATAAGAATAAACAGCGTCTGCCCGATTTATATCGGCATTGCCGAGAGCTTTGAGGAGCTGTCGGAAAAGCTCGGAACACTGCTCGGCAGACAGCCCGAGCTCCCCGAATGGGCATATGACGGCGCGATACTCGGCATTCAGGGCGGCACGCAGACGGTGTACGACAAGCTCGAAAAGGCCGCAGAATACGGCACTGCGGTTGCGGGCGTCTGGTGCCAGGACTGGGAGGGCAGGCGCGTTACCGCGTTCGGCAAGCAGCTCCAGTGGAACTGGGAGTGGGACAGCGAACGCTATCCCGAGCTTGACAAGAAAATCTGGGAGCTAAAGGCGCGCGGAGTACGCTTTTTGGGCTACATAAATCCGTTTTTAGCTATAGAGAAACCGCTCTACGCCTATGCCGCGAAGCAGGGCTACTGCGTCAAGGACGCGCAGGGGAACGACTATCTCGTAAAGATAACGACCTTCCCCGCCGCTATGGTGGATCTGACCAATCCCGAGGCGTATGAGTGGATAAAGAGCGTGATAAAGAAGAATATGATAGACTTCGGGCTCGACGGCTGGATGGCGGACTTCGGCGAATATCTGCCGACCGACTGCGTGCTTTTCAGCGGCGAAAATGCCGAAAAGGTGCATAACTCATGGCCTGCGCGCTGGGCTAAGGTCAACCGCGAGGCTCTCGAGGAGACGGGAAAGCTGGGCGAGATTTTCTTTTTTACCCGCGCCGGATATACGGATACCGTTAAATACTCCACCCTCATGTGGGCGGGAGATCAGCACACGGACTGGACTGTCGATTTCGGTCTGCCGTCGGTCATTCCCGCGTCGCTCTCGCTTTCGATGTGCGGCTTCGGACTGACCCACAGCGACATCGGCGGATACACCACCTTTGCAAAGATGCGCAGAAACCCGGAGCTTTTCATGCGCTGGGCGGAGATGAACGCCTTCAGCCCGCTCATGCGTTCGCACGAGGGCTCGAACCCGGATCTCAACGCGCAGTTCGACGCAAATGAGCAGGTGCTCGCCCACCACGCTAAGTTTTCGCGCATCCACCGCGCGCTCAAGCCCTATCTCATTGATATGGCGGCGCTCAACGCCGAGCGGGGTATACCCGTGACTCGCCCGCTGTTCTATCACTACGACGGCGAGCGCGAGCGAAAGGAGAGCACGGAATATCTGCTCGGGCGCGATTTGCTCGTTGCTCCGATAATAAGGGAGGGCGCAAAGAGCAGGAAAGTTTACTTCCCCGACGACAGGTGGATAAGCATTTGGAACGGCAAAGAATACGGCAGGGGCTGCGCCGAAATAGACGCGCCGATAGGCACCGTGCCCGTATTTTACAGAAAAAACAGCGAATACTCCGAAATATTTGAAAAACTCAAGGAGGCTTAACAATGGCAGCGACGCCCGCAACACTGCAAAACAAAACCTACGGCATAGGAATCAGAGACAAAATAGGCTATGCTCTCGGCGACGCGGCGGGTCTTATGACCTTCGCGCTCGTCGGCTCGTTCCTGCAGGTGTTCTATACGAACGTACTGTATATCGACCCGAAGAAGATAACCATGCTCTTTCTGATAGCGAGGATATGGGACGCGATAAACGATCCGATGTGGGGCGCGGTTGTCGATTCCCGCAGACCCGGCAAGAACGGCAAGTTCCGCCCGTATCTGCGCTGGTTCTCGACCCCGCTCGCTATTTTCGGCGTGCTGATGTTCGTCAAAATACCGGGGCTCAGCGAGGGACAGTATCTCGCCTTTGCCTACATAACCTATATCGGTTACGGAATGCTCTATACTATAGTAAATATACCCTACGGCTCCATGGCATCCGTCATAACTACCGATGAGCTCGAGCGCTCGTCTCTGTCGATGTTCCGCTCGATAGGCGCGGGCTTCGGCGGTCTGCCGGGACAGATACTTCTGCCCCTGTTTGTATATTCGACGGTTGCCGCAACGGGCGAGAGAGTCCTCGACGGCAGCAAGCTGCTCATAGGCGTTGCCGTATTGGCGGCGTTGAGCATACTCGTCTATCAGCTCTGCTACAAGATGACCACCGAGCGCGTTGTGGCAAAGCCGACCGAGAAAAAAGTCAGGGTCAGCAAAACAGTCAGGTCGCTTTTCAAGAACAGACCGTTCATCGCTCTGTGCATAGCGTCAATGCTTTTGATAGCCGTTCAGCAGTATACTCAGACGACTTATCACTACCTGTTCCTCAACTATTTCAAGAAGCCCGAGCTCTATTCGCTCGTCACGGTTTTCACCTATCTGCCCATGGCGCTGCTGCTGCCCGTGCTTCAAAAGATAGTCCGCCGTTTCGGCAAAAAAGAGGCGTGCGCCGTCGGCATGGCGGGGGCGTTTATAGCAAACCTCGTACTGTGGCTCATAGGCACAAAGAGCGTCGTTGTGTTCTTCATATTCTGCTTCCTCTCGGGGCTCGGCATGACCTTCTTCGTGCTTGAGGTCTGGGCGCTTGTGACGGATGTTATAGACTACCAGGAGACGCTCTCCGGTCAGCGCGACGAGGGTACGTCTTACGCTTTCTTCTCGTTTACGAGAAAGCTCGGCCAGACCATAGCCGGCGTTCTCGGCACGGGAGTTCTGACCCTCATAGGCTATGACGCGAAGAACCTTACCTCCCAAGCCGTTGACAAGCTTTACAGCGTTTCAACGGCGCTGCCCGCGCTCATGTGCCTGCTCATGGCTCTTTCTCTCGGAGTGTTCTACCCACTGACGAAGAAAAGGCTTCAGCAGTTGAATGAAAATAAACATCAGGAAAAAACAGAAGAATAAAAGGAGCGATATATCATGAAATATTTTCTCGACAGCGCAAAGATAGACGAGATAAAATTTGCATACAACACCTTCGGCATAGACGGCGTGACAACCAATCCGAAGCATATCATGAACAGCGGCAAGCCGTTTTTGACCGTCATAGCCGAGCTCGCGCAGTGGGTCAGGGACGAGGGGATAGAGGGCTATGAAAATTTCCCCGTTTCGGTTGAAATAAATCCCCATCTCGACGACGCCGAGAAAATGATAAAAGAGGCTGAAAAAATAGCCGCAATGTCGCCGAACTTCGTCATAAAGATACCCTGCACCGAGGCGGGCGTGACCGCCGCGCGCAGGCTCGAAAAGAAGGGTATCAGAACTAATCTCACCCTCGTTTTCTCCGCCGCGCAGTCCATATGGGCGGCGAAAAACGGCTCTCTGTTTGTCTCGCCGTTCATCGGCTGGAAAGAGGCGAACGGCGAGGATTGCAGGCAGTATATCGCCGACATAGTGAAGATATATAAGAATTACGGCTTCTACGGCAAGACGCAGATAATCTGCGCCGCGATAAGAACGCCCAAGCAGTTTGTCGACTGTGCAACGGCGGGCGCCGATATAGTGACCTGCGGACTCGATGTGTATCTCGAGAGCATAAAGCACGCCTACACCGTACAGGGCCTCGGAATTTTCACAGACGCATGGGACAACACAGTGACGGAGTGAGGTGGCAAAAATGAACATAGGATTCATAGGCCTCGGCATAATGGGCGAGGCCATGTGCGCCAACATAATAAAAAAGCATGACGGCAAGGTTTTTCTGTATGACCTCGACGGCGAAAAGGTCGAAAAGCTCGCCGCCCTCGGAGGCTTCGCCTGCGCCGACAGTGCGGAGCTCGCCGAAAAGAGCGACGTCATAATAACCATGGTTCCGAAATCCGAGCATTCGCGCTCGGTCTACGAGGCTGTTCTGCCCGCCTTGGACTGTACAAAAACCTGCATTGATATGAGCACCATAGACCCCGCCGTGTCCGTTGAAATATCGGAGAAGGTAAAGGCGGCCGGTGCTCGCTTCGCGGATGCACCGGTAGTCAAGTCGAGACCCGCCGCCGAAAGCGGCACGCTCGGAATTTACGTCGGCTCGGATGAGGAGACGTTTGAAAAGATCCGCCCGATTTTAGCCTATATGGGCAGCAATATTATCCGCATGGGCAAAAACGGTATGGGGCTCGTGATGAAAATCTGCCACAATACGCTCGTAGCGCAGATTCAAAACGGAGTCAACGAAACTCTCGCGCTCGCAAGGAGAGAGGGCATATCGGTAGATGATTTCGCCCTTGCGATTTCCTACGGCGGCGGACAGAATTTCTATCTCGACGGTCAGGCGCAGAACATAAAAAACGAGAACTGGACTACCGCATTCTCGCTCGAAAATATGCACAAGGATCTCGGTATCTGCGAGCGGCTGAGCGCCGAGGCGAATTTCCCCATGCCGGGCATGGAAAACGCCAAGGCAGTCTACGACAAAGGCATGGCGGCGGGACTCGGCAAGGAGGATTTCCGCGCTACTTACAAGGTGGTCAGCGGTGAATAATATGCTTGAAATTTTAAACGCCGTCAACGATGTGCCGGTGCTCTCGGTCTTTGACCCCGCCTTTGCGCCCTACGGCAGGGTGATCGAGGGCTGCGACTTTTCGCGGGCGGACGAATATATGCTCGAAAAAACCGATATCCCCGAGAGCGGAAATATTTATGTCCCGAGCGTGCCGGAGCTTGAGGAATCGGAGCTTAAGTCCGATATCGAAAACACGCTCTACGGCTCAATGCCCGTGCAGATAGGCTTTTGCAACGGCAGGAACACGACCTATAACGGTTTTGAGTATCACAAATGCTCGGAGATAAACTACGCCGTGACGCCGTTTATGCTCGTGCTCGGTCACGTCTGGGATATCAGGGACAACACCTACGATATCCGCAGCGCTCAGGTGTTTTTCGTGCCTGCGGGCACGGCGATAGAGATGTATCAGACTACTCTGCACCTCTCGCCCTGCCGCGTGTGTGACGAGGGCTTTAAGGATATAGTCATCCTCTCCCGAGGCACAAACACGCCGCTCGAATATAAAAAAACGAACGCCGACCCGGAGTCCGTGCTGCTGCTCCAAAGAAACAAGTGGGTCATAGCCCATCCGGAGCGCGAGCCGCTGATAAAGCAGGGGGCGCACCCTGGCGTTATCGGCGAAAACAAAGAACTATTCTATAAATAAAGGAACTGATGAAATGAGCGATTTCAAGCTTGCGTATGTCCCCATAGGCGTGCCGACCTTCGAGCTGGTCAGCGCGGGGGAACAGTTTGAAAAATCTAAAAAGATGCTGCGCTCGCTCTGCGTGGACGCGGTATGCCCCGAGGAGATGCTCTTGTCCGTTGACAAGCTGACCGCGTTTCTCGACGGGCTTTCGCCCGACCTTATTGTGCTCCAAAACATAACCTTTGCAAACTCGGCGTATGCTTGCGAGGTGCTCAAAAGATTTGACTGCCCCATATTGCTCTGGACGCTCAGAGAGCCGGTCATAGACGGCGGACGCTTGAGACTGAATTCCCTGACCGGCGCTTTTTCTGCTGCGAACACGATAAAATATATCCGCAAAGAGCAGTTCGGCTATGTGTTCGGCTCGCCCGAGGAGGAGAGCGTGATAGCCGAAATCGGCGCATATATCCGCGCGGCGCAGGTCCGAAAAGAGCTGAAGAGCCTTAAAATGGCGAGCGTCGGACATACCCCGCAGGGCTTCGGCTTCGGCAGGGCGCTCGATGCTGAGATATTGAAAAATTTCGGCGTGACGCTCGAATCGATTGAGGCGCGCGAGCTTATAGAAAAGGCGCTTGCATATTCGGACGGCGAGGCGCGCGAGTATCTCGACAGAGCAGCAGGGTGCATGGACGGACTTGAAAACACCCCGGAGAAGAACGCGCTCGATTTTGCGCGGCTTTACAGAGCCTACGACGAATATGTAAAGACAAACGGGATAGGCTCTCTCTCATCGAGATGCTGGCCGGATTTCTTTACCTCGTTCGGCACGCCCGTCTGCGCGGTGCTCGCCATGCTCAACGACATGGGCGTCGCCGCCGCGTGCGAGGCCGACACATACGGCGCGCTGTCGATGTTTATCGGTATGCGCCTTAGCAAAAAGAGCGTGTTCTTCGGCGACCCCGTATCGCTCGACGAAAAGGAGAACACGCTCACATTCTGGCACTGCGGAACGGCGGCGAGCTCGCTTGCCCGCAGGGATACGGGCGCTTGCGTCGGAGTCCACTGCAACAGAAAAATAGGCCCTACAATGGAGTTCGGCTGTATGCCCTGCGACAGAGTCACGGTGTTCAGAGTCGGCAAAAAGCCGGACGGGAGCTTCAGATTTTTTGTCGCCTCGGGCAGTGCGCTCGACAAGCCCAAGCAGTTTTACGGCACGAGCGCCGTGGTGAAAACGGATTCGGATGCTCGCGAGCTCATAATGAACAGCGTCAGAGACGGCTGGGAGCCGCATTTCGTTGTTATATACGGCGATGTGAAGCGTGAACTGTGCGCTCTCGCCGAGATGCTCGGCATGGAGATAAACGAATACTGATATGGTAAAGAAGATACTTTTTCTCTTGGTGGTGTTTTTGACTAACATCATCCAGGGGATAACCGGCTTTGCGGGGACCATGCTCGCTATGCCGCCGAGTGTTATGCTCGTCGGGTTCGACACCGCAAAGCCGATACTAAACGCCCTCGGTTTGCTCTCGGGCATATATATAGTCGCCGCGAACAGAAAGAGCGTCAACAAAAAAGAATTTTTAAAAATTGTCGCCGTGATGTCCCTCGGTATGCTCGCGGGCTTTGCCTTGCGCAGTGTTTTGGCGGGCAGAGAGCGGGTGATGTATATCATGCTCGGGGCGGTGGTTATTCTGACCGCCGTATCCGGCATATACAAAACATTCCTGAAAAAAGGCGGCGGGCACAGCCACGGAAAAGCCGTGTCCGCCGTTCTGCTTATTGCGGCGGGAGTGACGCACGGCCTGTTCGTCTGCGGCGGTCCGCTGCTCGTCTCGTATATGACGGGCAAGGTCGGTGATAAGCAGGAGTTTCGCGCCACGCTCTCCGCGTGCTGGATAGTCCTCAACGGAATAATTTTAACAGACGACATAAGAACCGGACTGTGGAACAAGAATATGCTTTTACTGCTTTGCATATCCGCCGTCATACTTTTTGCGGCGATGTTCATCGGCAGCCTGCTGTGCAAAAAGATGAGCCGCGGGCTGTTTATGAAGATAACATATATCCTGCTGATAGTATCGGGAGCGCTCTTGTTTATAAAATAATTTGATAGGTGCGCCGAAATATAGTATAATAATACATGGAGGAGGCGGCGCTATGGACTACACGGGATTTAACATGAGCCGTATAAAAAATGCAAACAGAGCGTCTGTGCTCTATCTGCTCAACGGCAGAAAGAGCATGAGCCGCAAGGATATTGCGGATTCGCTCGGGCTTACCCCCGCTGCGGTCAGCAAGATTTGCGCCGAGCTTATAGCGGAGGGCGCGGTCAGCGAATGCGGCTTCTCGGACGGCGCGGGGGCGGGCAGGAGAAAGATAATCCTGTCCCTAAACTCCTCTCGATTTGCCGTCCTCGCCGTGAGCATAGACGCAGGCGGCTATTACTGCGGAATATGCACCCTCGGCGGAGAGGAGACAGTCGGCGAATACACGACGCTTCCGAGAGACACAAAGCCCGAGGACTTTCTGCGCGCAGTCGGGGAGAGCTGCCGCAGGCTTATAAAAAACAACCCGACCGGCGGCGCGGAGCTTATCGGCGCGGGAGTCGGAATAGTCGGCGGCGCGGACAGCTTGAGCGGAAAAACGACCGGCAGCTACGGCGTATGGCGTCCGGGGATAAATATAAAGAAAATATTGGAGGACGAGACGGAGCTTCCCGTCTGCGTCGATAACAATGTCAAGGCGTTTGCGCTCGCCTCGCTGATATTTGACAGGGAGCACAGCGCGGATAACATACTGTTCGTGAAATGGGGGCCGGGCGTCGGCTCGGCGATAGTCATAAACGGCGAGGTCTTAAACGGAACGGACAGCGGCTCGTCCGAGATAGGTCACTACATAGTCGACCCGAACGGCGAAAAATGCCGCTGCGGGCGCAGGGGCTGTCTCGAAACGGAGGTCTCGGCGCCTGCGGTTATAAACCGCATAAGGGCGGTGTACTCCGAGAAAGCGACTCCGACGCTGTTCAAGATGACCGACGGCGATGCGGACAGGATAGATATAAGGCTGATACTCTCGGCGGCAAAGAGCGACGGCGCTGTAAAGTCGGAGCTTGAGCGGTGCGCGGACAGCCTTGCAAAGGCGGTCACGAATGCGGCGACGGTCATTGCACCGGACAGCGTTGTGGCGTTCGGCTATATGTTCGAAAGCGATATATTCGAGCTCTTCGCTAAGCGGTGCGCAAAGTATTATCCCGGCTTCGGAAAGGGCTATATCAGGCTCTCGCCGCTCGACGGCAAGCACAGCTTTATCGGTCCCGCCGCCCTGGCGGCAAAAAAGTTTTTCTTCGAAAAATAAAAGCATAAGCCGATAAAAGTTGTTATAAAGCATTAATCCTACCCATGTTTTTTGTTGGGTAGGATTTTTTGCAGCTTGTTTAAAGCTGCGGACAAGAAAAATCGGGCTTTGCGGGGATATGCTGCTGATTGATTTATATGAGTTTTGTGATTTCGCAACAGTTTCCCCGCTTGAAGAAATTGCCGCGCAGCCTGTTTTTTTTACTTACTCCGTTTCCCGTTTCCCTCCGACTGCCTTTCCGAGCTCAGAGAACGCTATGGGGGAAATGGCGAGGGCGGCTACCGTCAGCCATTCGACGGGGGTGAGAGCGGACACGTTAAACAGCGCCGCGAGCGGCGGGACGGTCATGACTGTCAGCTGGAGTGCGGCGCACAGAGCCGCGCAGACGGTGAGCTTTCGGTTCGAGAAGATGCCGATGCTGAAAACCGAGCGGCGCGAGCGCATATTGAACGAGTGAGCTATCTCGCAGAGACTCTGCGCGGCGAAAGCCATGGTACGCCCGAGCTCGACGCAGGAGTTTTTGAACAGCGAGTTGCCCGCGACGAACGCAAACAGGCTCAGCGCGCCTATCAGCATTCCCTCGAGGACTATGTCGAGTCCCGTGCGGTCGGCGAAAAAGCTCTTGGCGCTGTCGCGCGGGGGACGCTGCATAACGCGGCTGTCGGGCATCTCCGCGCCGAGCGCGAGGGCGGGGAGCGAGTCGGTGACGAGATTTATAAAGAGGAGCTGTATCGGCAGAAGCGGCGCGGGCATTCCGAAGAGCGTCGCCGCAAAGACGCAGAGTATCTCGCCGATATTGCAGCCGAGCAGATAGTGTATCGCGCGGCGGATGTTGTCGTATATCCCGCGCCCCCCGGCGACTGCCTTGACTATAGTTGCGAAATTGTCGTCGGTCAGAATCATGTCGGCGGCGTTCTGCGCCACCTGCGTGCCGCCCTTGCCCATGGCGCAGCCGATGTCGGCGGCCTTGAGGGCGGGCGCGTCGTTTACCCCGTCGCCTGTCATGGCGACTATCTCGCCGTGGGCGCGCAGAGCCTTGACTATCCGCACCTTGTGCTCGGGCGTTACCCGCGCATATACGCGGCAGGTGCGCACGGCTTGAGCGAACTCGTTTTCACCCATTTTGTCTATCTGCGCCCCCGTGAGGCATTCGCCGGAGCGCGAGAGTATGCCGAGCTTTTTTGCCGTGGCGCAGGCCGTCCCCGCGTGATCCCCGGTTATCATGACCGGAGTTATACCCGCGCGGCGGCAGGTTTTTACCGCCTCATATGCCTCCTTGCGCGGCGGGTCCTCTATGCCTATGAGCCCGCAGAAGGCAAGACCTGTCTCGTCGGGTTTTCCGTTTTTCGTATCGCCCGCCGCAACCGCTATCACTCTGAGCGCGCGGTCGGCGAGCGAGGAATTAAGGCGCAGTATTTTTTCGCGCAGAGCCGAAGTCATGGGGCTTTTCCTGCCGTTTAATATTATGTCGGTGCAGTGCTTTATCAGCACGTCGGGCGCACCCTTTGCGACCGTTATTGTTTTATCCCCGTCTTTTATTGCGACAGACATCATTTTTCGCTCGGACGAGAACGGGACTTCGTCTGTTCGCGGCATTTTTCGGCGGAGCTTTTCGGTGTCCGTGCCCGACCTCTCTGCCGCCGCGACTATCGCCGCCTCCGTCGGCTCTCCGGAGACCTCGCCCTTGCCCGTATGCTTTGCGTCGCAGCAGAGCGCGGCGAGAGCAAAAAGCTTTTTCGCCGCGTCTCCCGTCAGCGGGATTTCATCCGACGCAGAGCAGGCGGCGGTGACGGTCATCTTATTCTGCGTCAGCGTCCCCGTCTTGTCGGAGCAGATATATGTAGCCGCGCCGAGCGTCTCGACTGCGGGCAGGCGGCGTATGACGGCGTTGCTCTTCGCCATCCTCTGCACGCCGAGCGAGAGAACTACCGTCACCACCGCCGGAAGCCCCTCGGGTATCGCCGCGACGGCGAGACTTACGGAGAGCATGAACGCGCTGAGCACGCCCATGCCGCGCAGTATGCTCAGCATGAATATCAGCGCACAGACCGAGAGCGCGCCTATGCCGAGCGCCTTGCCTATCTTTGCGAGCTTTATTTGAAGCGGCGTTGTCGGTTCATCCTCGGTGTTGAGAAGATGCGCTATTTTTCCTACCGCCGTGTCCATGCCCGTCTCGGTCACTACGGCTCGGGCGTGACCCGCGGTTATGACGGTAGACGAGAATATCATATTTTTTATTTCCGCCTGCTCGCTGCCCTTTTTGACTGCTGCCCTCGCGTCCTTTTCGCACGGCACGGACTCTCCCGTCAGTGCGCTCTCCTGCGCAAAGAGGGAGTGTGAGGTTATCAGCCGCGCGTCCGCGGGGACTAAATCACCCGCCCGCACTTCTATAATGTCCCCCCGAACGAGCTTTGACGCGGGAATTATAGTCTCCTTGCCGTCTCTTATGACCGTGGCGGTCGGCGCGGACATATTTTTGAGCGCCTCAAGCGAATGCTCCGCACGCCTCTGCTGGATAACTCCGACGGCGGCATTCAATATAACTATTATCAGTATCATTATCGGGTCGGCGAAGTCGCCGCGCTCCTCCAGAAAGGAGGTTGCAAACGACACGCCGCTCGCTATGAGCAGCACTATTACCGTGAAGTCCTTGAACTGCTCGAAAAACTCCGCCGCAAGGCTCTTCTTCTTTTTGCCGCGCAGCAGGTTTTCGCCGTCCCTGCCGAGCCTCTTCTCCGCCTCGCGGGAGCTCAAGCCCCTGTCCGTCTCGCTGCCGAGCTTTTTAACCGCTTCTGCGGCGCTCATAGAATACAAGTCCATATTTTCGCCCCTTTTTATTGAGTCCGTGCAATATATATTCAATTTGTCGCCCAAAGTTTACCAAAGTTATTGAACCGTTCATATTTAAATGATAAAATAAGCTATAAGTATGTCCCTTTTTTTGACGGACGGAGGTATCCCTGCCAGTGACTAAGATAGTTAAATTCTTAAAACCGTATATGGGAGCTACTGTGGCGGCGTTGTTTTTCTCGCTGTTTAATAACCTCATGCAGCTCATTTTGCCCGCGATGATGGCTATGATGATAAACACCGGCATCGACGACGGGCGTATAGGCCTTGTTCGGCTTTTGGGCGGCGCCATGGCCGCGCTCTCCGCCATAGCGATAGGCGCTGCTGTTGCGGGCAGCTACTATTCGTCGAAGGTCTCCGCCTGCTTCGGGCTCTCGCTTCGCCGCGCGATATTCGTCAAGGTCGAGTCGCTGAGCCAGTGCGATATCGACAAGATAGGCACGCCCTCGCTGATAACCCGAACGACGAACGATATCCGCCAGATACAGGACATGGTGCTGATGATGATACGCATTATTATCAGCGCGCCTATAGTCATGGTCGGCGGCGCTGTTATGGCGTTCACGCTGAACAAGCGCCTCTCGACAGTCATGTTCATAGCCATTCCGATAATTCTTGTCATAGCGCTCTTTGTCGCAAAGCAGGTCATGCCCATGTTCGACAAGGCGCAGAAAAAGACCGACCGCCTGAACCTCATCCTGCGCGAAAAGCTCAGCGGTATCCGCGTCATCCGTGCCTTCAACCGCTCCGAGTATGAGGACGGGCGATTCCGCAAGGCAAACTACGATTTGACGGGGCTCATGCTCAAGATAAACCGCATCTTCGCGTTTCTTATCCCGCTCGCAACGCTTCTCTGCTACGTCTTGGTTGCAATTCTGCTGAAGATGGCCGCCGACCAGATAGACGCGCTCGACGCCGTTGCGGACAGCGCGCAGATATCCAACACCGTCGGCGATCTCCAGGCGTTCATGGTTTATATGATAATGATAATCTACGCGGTCTCCATGGCGGCGTCGCTGTTTGTCATGCTCCCGAAGGCCGAGATATCGGCAAAGAGAATCAACGAGGTGCTCGACTTGGTTCCGATGATAAAGGAGACGCAGCACCCGATAACCCCCGACCCCGAGCGCCGCAGCGAGCTTGAATTTGACTGCGTGAGCTTCAGCTATCCGGGCGCGGATTCGCCGATACTCTCGCGCATCTCGTTTAAGACCATGCCGGGCGAGACTACTGCCGTTATCGGCTCGACGGGCTCGGGAAAATCGACGCTCGTCAACCTGATACCCCGATTCTACGATGTCTCGGGCGGCAGAATCTTGATTGACGGCGTGGAGATAAAGAATATGTCCATGCAGACGCTCCACGAAAAGATAGGCTTCATCCCGCAGAGCGCGTTTTTGTTCAGCGGCACCGTGGCTGACAATCTGCGCATGGGCAAGCCCGACGCCACGGAGGAGGAGATGTGGGAGGCGCTCGAGACCGCCCAGGCCGCCGACTTCGTCAGAGCCATGCCGGACGGACTCGACAGCGAGCTTTCGCAAAACGGCAAAAACCTCTCGGGCGGTCAGCGCCAGCGGCTTGCAATAGCGCGAGTGCTGATAAGAAAGGCCGAAATATATGTTTTCGACGACAGCTTTTCGGCTCTCGACTTCTCGACCGACGCGAAGCTCCGCAGGGCTCTGCGCGAGCGGATGCCGGATATAACGAAGATAATCGTAGCCCAGAGAGTCGGAACGATAATAGACGCGAGCCGCATAATCGTGCTCGATGAGGGCAAGGTTGCGGGCATAGGCACTCACCGCGAGCTGCTCGAAACCTGCACGGTCTACCGCGAAATAGCACAATCTCAGCTTTCAAAGGAGGAACTCGCATGAGCAGAAAATCACCTCTGAAAAGAAAGCGCACGTTATCGGCAAGAAGAAAATATAAAGAATATTCCGGCGAAAACCGCCGTCCCGGCGAGAAGCCGAAGAATTTCAAGGGGGCTGTCTCGCGCTTTACGCCGCTGCTCAAGCCCTTTGTCCCCGGCCTGACAGTCGTGCTCATAGCGGGCGTTATCGGCACGGTGCTGACCGTCACGGGACCGCTGTTCCTCGGCGACATAGTTGACGCGATAAAGGAGCAGGCGGATATCAAACTTTCGGGCGGCAGCCTCGATTTTTCGAAGATACAGAAAATCCTGCTGACAATTCTCGGCATCTACGGCCTGAGCGCGCTGCTGAGCTATATTCAGCACTATGTCATGGCGGGCATAACTCAGTCCGTCGTGCGCGATTTGCGCGACAGGGTCAACGATAAGCTCACCCATCTGCCGCTGAGCTATATCGACTCGCACTCAAAGGGCGATATCCTCAGCAAGATGATGAACGATATCGACAATATCAGCAACACTCTGCAAAACAACCTCATTCAGATAATAACCTCTGCGGTAAGCTTTCTCGGAATGCTCGCGCTGATGTTCTATGTCAGCTGGCAGCTGACCCTCATCACGCTCTCCGTTTTACCGCCGAGCCTGCTTGTAATTTCGCTCATCTCGAAGCGCTCAAAGCGCTATTTCCGCCGCCAGTGGGACGAGACGGGCAACATAAACGGACACATCGAGGAGATGTACACCGGACATACGCTCATAAAGGTCTTTGACCACGAGAAGCAGGCGATAGACGAGTTCGACGATATCAACGTCAGCCTCGCAAAGGCCGGCTACAAGGCACAGTTCATCTCCGGTATAATCGGTCCGATAATGAACTTTGTCAGCAACATAGCCTATGTGCTCATCTGCGTCATAGGCAGCGTCTATGTCCTGAAGGGCACGTTCACGCTCGGCGACATAACGACCTTCTTCACCTATTCGAAGCTCTTCATGCAGCCGCTTGTCAGCATAGGCAATATTGCCAACAACCTCCAGTCCTCCCTCGCGAGTGCGGAGCGCGTATTCAAGCTGCTCGACGAGCCCGACGAGTGCGCGGACTGCTACGATACGCGCATTGAAGAGCCCCGCGGCGAGGTCGAGTTCAGGGATGTCTGCTTCAGCTATTCCCCCGACGCGCCGCTTATCGAAAATATGAATCTTAAAGTCGAGCCGGGTCAGCTCGTTGCGATAGTGGGGCCGACGGGAGCGGGCAAGACCACATTTGTCAACCTGCTCATGCGCTTCTACGACGTAAACCGAGGCGAAATTCTTCTCGACGGGCACGATATCCGCTCTATCCCGCGCGAAAATCTGCGCAGCGTATTCGGCATGGTGCTCCAGGACACATGGCTGTTTGAGGGCACGATAATGGAGAATATCGCCTACGGACGTAAGGGCTGCTCACGCGAGGAGGTCATCGGCGCGGCGAAGGCCGCAAGGGTTCACCACTTCATAAGCACTCTGCCCGACGGGTATGAGACCATGCTCGAGGAGAACGGCGAAAATATCTCGCAGGGTCAGCGTCAGCTTCTGACTATAGCCCGCGCGATTCTCGCAAATCCGTCCGTGCTCATACTCGACGAGGCGACGAGCTCCGTTGACACGCGCACGGAGGTGCACATCCAAAAGGCGATGAATGCGCTGATGAACGGCCGAACGAGCTTCGTCATAGCCCACAGACTCTCGACCATACGCGACGCCGACGTTATCCTCGTTATGAACGACGGCACTATAGTCGAGCAGGGCACGCACGAACAGCTCCTTGCGGCAAACGGCTTCTACCGAGAGCTCTACGCCAGCCAGTTCGGAGTATAAGCTAAACTCATATAATAAAATTATCCGCCGTATCAATCGATACGGCGGATTTTTGCTATGTTTGGTGCTGAGGACAACAATAATTAAGTTTCACGTGCAGGCGCACGGGCGGATACGCAAGCCGAATGAGCGGCGCGGAGATGCAGGTGCTTTGCAAATCGGGAGCGGGGGATGTTATTATTGGCACAAAGGCATTGACAACTCCAAATTGCACCTCCGGCAAAATCCGTTAATATCCGTCTCGGCACTCCTCGTATCCCTCGCGGATGAGGTTTGTCTCGCCCTTGAAAAGGAAGTTGTCAAGCTCGAGATCGTAGCCTCTGTAATCCAATTCGGGGACTTTGTACTGCGATGAGATGCCGTGTCTTGAATAATAAATTCCGGAGCTCTCTCCCGCGTCGATTTTCTTTATTATTTAGAGCAGCTCATAGGCGGGCATATCGTCAACTATACTCCTACCCTCTCCCGCAAGAATTTTCGGATATGCTCTGCCGTGTCCCTTCGGCATCGGCTCGATTCCCGTGAGCTTTATGTCAAAACGCTGCTCACGGCCGAAGTCGTATATCATCTTTATGCTCTCGCCGATTTCCATTCCCAAAGTGCTTAGCTTGCAGTCAAAGAGAAGGGCGAACGTTTTGTTGCCGTCGGCATATGTGTCGGGAATTTCCTCCTCCGAGAGAAAATACGTCACGCCCTTAAAGCTCATCTCGAAAAGATGATACGCGAGAGTGCCGAAGGCTGCGAGGATGGCGCAGCCCAAGTCGGCAAGCGTGTAATTCGACGACGCCGCGATGTCCCGTCATATGCGGTTGTCGCATTCCTCATATGTCACTCGAAAGTTATATACCTGTACAGCCACGATGATTCTCCTTTCGAAAAACCCCGTATCTTTTTCGATTATTTCAGCCCTGTGCCGGTTTTCACGTGCCTCTTTATCGCGGCGAACGACTCGTCGCTGATGTTGTGCTCTATCTTGCACGCATCCTCCGCCGCCGTTTTTTCGTCAACGCCGAGGCGGACAAGAAAATCAGAGAGCAGGGTGTGGCGCTCGTATATTTTCTTCGCCACGCCAAGCCCCTCCTCGGTGAGGGTCAGAGAGCCGTCCCTGTCCATGATAAGATAGCCGCCCTGCTTCAAAAGCCCCACGGCGCGGCTGACGCTCGGCTTTGAAAAGCCCATATATTCCGCGACGTCGAGCGAGCGCACAACGCCGTTTTTTGAAAGCACATATATAGTTTCGAGATACATTTCGCCCGATTCCTGAAGGTGCATATTTTTTCCTCCCGTGCAGTGTATAGTAATTTTATGATATCACTTACCAAAAAAAAAATCAAGGTCTCGCTATATGTGTGAAATATCCAAAGCAAGCAGTTAGCAGAGGCTAATTGTTTGTGTATGTCGCCGAAATTGCGTTTTGCGGCAAAAAAAATAAAAAAATCCCTTGACAGATGTGTTCCGCGGGCGTAACATATATCACGGTTAGCGAGCGCTAACTATTTTTAAGGCTATTCGGTTAGCCTTAGCTAATTAAGAAAACAAAGTGAAAAGAGGTTCTCGGCATGATGCCTTTGATGCTCGCACAGATAGGCGAAGAAAACATTATCAGAAAGATAGGCGGAAGCCCCGAGATAAAACAGCATCTCGAAAATCTCGGCTTCGTTGTCGGCGGCACGGTCACGGTGGTCAACGCTCTGGGCGGAAACGTCATAGTCAACGTCAAGGAGTCGCGTGTTGCGATAAGCGAAGAGATGGCGAAAAAAATCATGATATGACGGCGCTTTTGCGCGGTTCATACGGTGCTGCGCCCGTCGGCTGCGGCACCTCCGAGACTAATATTAAAAAAGGAGGATACGGGTAATGAAAACACTGAGGCAAGCTAAAATAGGCGAGACCGTCAAGGTCGTAAAGCTTCACGGAGAGGGCGCAACCAAGCGCCGAATCATGGACATGGGACTTACCAGGGGCGTGGAGGTCTATATCCGAAAGGTCGCGCCTCTCGGCGATCCCGTGGAGATTACGGTGCGCGGCTATGAGCTCTCGCTGCGAAAGGCCGATGCCGACATGATCGAGGTCGAATAAGACCTGAGCTCAGATTACTTTAAAGAAAGAGAGGCTGTCAAAATGGATTTGCGTATTGCTCTTGCGGGTAACCCCAACAGCGGTAAAACCACACTGTTCAACGCTCTCACCGGCTCGAATCAGTTCGTAGGAAACTGGCCGGGCGTTACGGTTGAGAAAAAAGAAGGAAAGCTCAAAAAACACGACGGCGTTGTAATAACCGATCTCCCCGGCATATACTCGCTCTCCCCCTACACACTTGAGGAGGTCGTGGCGCGAAATTATCTCATAGACGAGCGCCCCGACGCCATACTCAACATAATCGACGGCACGAACCTCGAGAGAAACCTCTATCTCACCACCCAGCTGACCGAGCTCGGCATCCCCGTTGTTATAGCGATCAACATGATGGACGTCGTCAGGAAAAACGGCGACAAGATAAATGTTGAGGAGCTCTCCCGTCAGCTCGGCTGCAAAATAGTCGAGATATCCGCATTAAAAGGCGACGGAGTCATGACTGCGGCCGAGGCGGCAATCGAGGCGGCGAAGAACACAAAGACCCTCCCGATGCACACCTTTGAGGGCTCCGTCGAGCACGCTCTCGCGCACATTGAAGAGGCCGCCGTCCACGGACTCCCCGAGGAGCAGCAGAGATGGTACGCCATAAAGATTTTTGAGCGCGACGACAAGGTGCTTGCAAAGCTCAACCTCGACAAGGCGACCCTTGAGCACATCGAGGGCGACATTAAAGAGGTCGAAAAAGAGATGGACGACGACGCGGAGTCGATTATCACCAATGAGAGATATGTCTATATCGCCTCGATAATCAAGGCCTGCTACAAAAAGAAGAACGTCGGCAAGCTTTCGACCTCCGATAAAATCGACAAGGTGGTCACTAACCGCTGGCTCGGACTGCCGATATTTGCGGCCATTATGTTCCTCGTCTACTATATCTCCATGGTCTCCGTCGGCTCGTTTGCGACCGACTGGATGAACGACGGCGTGTTCGGCGACGGCTGGCACCTGCTGGGCATCGGCTCGAAGTCCTACTCGACCGACGCGGACAACTACACCGCCGCCACCCAAGCCGTCGGCGCCTTCACGGGCATTGACTTCGGCGCGGAGGATTTCGACGCGGACAAAGCGCTCTCCGAGATGAAAGCGTTTAAGCCCTCGGCAAATACGGCGACAATCGATGTTGAGGACGAGGAGACCCTCGCCGTAAACACCCTGACCGCCTACTATTCGGCAGTTCCCGAGAACCTCTCAAAGGCCGAAAAAGAGAAAACCGTGGCGATGAGCTATGTTGACGCCGTCAAGTACCTCGAAAACAAGGGCTTCGACGAGCCCGACCCCGCCGCCTACGGAGTGTGGGTGCCCGGAATCCCGGTGCTTATAGGCAGCGGACTCGAAAAGGCGGGCGCGGCCGACTGGCTCAGCGGTCTCATCAACGACGGTATCGTAGCGGGTGTGGGCGCGGTGCTCGGCTTCGTGCCCCAGATGCTCGTTTTGTTCCTGCTCCTCGCGTTCCTTGAGGCCTGCGGCTACATGGCGCGTATAGCGTTCGTCCTTGACCGTATATTCCGCAAGTTCGGTCTCTCCGGAAAGTCCTTTATCCCCATGCTTATCGGCACGGGCTGCGGCGTTCCCGGAATTATGGCTTCGCGTACCATAGAAAACGAGCGCGACCGCCGTATGACAATAATGACAACAACCTTCATCCCCTGCGGCGCAAAGGTTCCGTTTATCGCCATGATAGCGGGCGCCCTCTTCGGCGGCTCGGCGCTGGTCTCGACCTCCGCCTATTTCATCGGCATGGCGGCGATTATATGCTCGGGCATCATGCTCAAAAAGACAAAGATGTTCTCGGGCGATCCCGCTCCGTTCGTTATGGAGCTGCCCGCCTACCACTGGCCGACGCTTAAAAACGTCCTCCGCTCCATGTGGGAGCGCGGCTGGTCGTTCATAAAGAAGGCCGGAACGATAATCCTGCTTTCGACTATAGTCGTATGGTTTACCTCCTACTTCGGCTTCGTCGACGGACATTTCGGAATGCTCGCGGAGGATCAGCTTGACGAATCGCTGCTCGCAAAGGTCGGCTCGGCTATCGCCTGGATATTCATCCCGCTCGGCTGGGGCAACTGGCAGGCTGCCGTCGCCTCGATAACCGGCCTTGTCGCAAAGGAGAACATCGTCGGCACTATGGGCATCCTCTACGGTGCAGAGGGCAATGTTTATGCAACCCTTGCCAAGGCGTTTACGGGTCTGACCGCCTATTCGTTCCTCGTCTTTAACCTCCTGTGCGCCCCCTGCTTCGCGGCTATCGGAGCAATCAAGCGCGAGATGAACAGCGCTAAGTGGACCTGGTTTGCAATAGGCTATCAGTGCGGCTTCGCATATGTCGTCTCCCTGATGATAAACCAGTTCGGCAATCTCTTCACCGGAAACATTCACGGCGCGGTCGATATAGTGAGCCTTGTGTTCGCGTTCGCGTTCCTCGCCCTGATAATCTTCATGCTCGTGCGCCCCTACAAAGAGGCCACAAAGCTCGCGTCCGATGTAAAGGTCACAAAATAAACCAAGCTATATGCTGTGAAAGGAGTCTTCCGAAATGCTTGCATGGTTATCAAACAATATCGCAACCGTTATAATAAGCCTCGTACTTGCCGTTATCGTGGCGCTGATAATATTCAGCCTCGTAAAAAATAAGAAAAAGGGCAAATCCTCCTGCGGCTGCAATTGTGCCCACTGCGCCATGTCCGGCTCCTGCCACGGCGCAGCAGAGAAAAAGGGCAAAAAGTAAAACCCATAAAGCAAAGAGAAAGGACGCGGTTTTTTCGCCGCGTCCTTTTGCATATTTTTGAGGTTTCGCGTATAAGCTGCGTAATTTGATAGACAGCGATATCGCCATTCCGACGGACACGAAAAACACCGCGAAAAAATCAACCGTGCAGACAGAATATATCTGCCTGCGCGGTTTTGGCTTTTAATTAAATTATACCGTCTCCCGAAGCTGTATCTCTCGGCTGACCTCAAGCCCGCCGGGAGCGAGAGTGAGGGCTATTCCGCCGCTGTCCGAGGTCGAATAAGCTCTGCGCCCGAATGCCGACATAATGCCGACGAGCACATCGTCCGAAATTTCGGCGAGGCGGTTCGTAATTATCAAAGTATCGGGACGCAGCTTGTCGAGCGCCTCCTGAGGAACGGCGCGTTCGCCGTGGCAGGGAACCTTCAGCGCATCGACCCGTCCGACGGCGTTTGCAAGGCGAACAAGGTCGCCCGTGTCGTTTATCATATCGCCCGCGAGAAGAATGCGCCTGCAGCCCTGCTCGGCAAGCAGCGCGAGCGAGTTATCGTTCTCGCAGATGTTCTTGTGATACGAGTCGGGCTCGGTGTTGAAGAAGCGAAGCGCCCAATTTCCCAGTGCAAACGGCTCGTCCGGCACGCAGTCGATAACCGGGATATTCATGCTCTGAGCCTTTTTGTTGAGCGATTGATACAGCGCGTCGCCGTCATGGACGCACTTGTCCCACTGCGCAAGATTCGTGCCGATAAACGGCTTTAAATATATCTTGCCTATTGTGATATCCCTGTCGTCAAGGAGTGTCTCAAGCCCGCCGACATGGCCGGAATGGAGATGAGTCACCGCCACGAATTCGAGGTCTATTCTCCCGCCCGCGGTCTCCTTGAGATAGCGCGCCGTGTGCTTTGCGTGCTCCGCGTCGCCGCAGTCTATGAGGGCAAAATGATTTCCGCTCTGAATAAGAATGCAGTCCGAGCGTCCGGTGTTCAGAAAATGTATGCGCTCACCCGCAGACGGTGCAGAAACGTCCTCGTCCTGCGCGGGTGCGGGCGGGTTTTTGGCCGTCCTGATAACCTGCGCCGCAGAGGGCTTGAATTTATCTTTCTGTGTAAATTTTTTGACGATTTCGGCAAGATCCTTTATTGCCATATTTTTCAGCCCTTTCGGGAAATTATTTTGTCTTTCGCAAGTCCGAGAAAAACCGCTTCAAAAGAAGGGCACATTCGTCCTGCATGAAGCCGCCCTCGATCTCGGGCGAGTGATTATACGGAAAGTCGAACAGATTGTTTATCGACCCGCATGAGCCCGCCTTCGGGTCATATGCCCCGAACACCACGCGCTTTATGCGCGAGTTTATTATCGCCCCGGCGCACATCGGGCACGGTTCGAGCGTCACAAACAGCTCGCATTGCCAGAGCCGCCAGCCGCCGAGCGCCCTGCACGCTTTGTCTATCGCCTCTATCTCGGCGTGGGCGAGGGCGTTTTTGTCCTTTTCGCGCCTGTTTCGCCCGACGGAGACTATCTCTCCGTCTTTGGCTACCACCGCGCCGACGGGCACTTCGCCGTCCGCCGCGGCCTCTCTTGCAAGCGCGATCGCCGCCTGCATAAGCTCTCTGTCAGTCATTCTTCCACTCCCCGTTTACGAAGGCCATGTTATAAAAGTATATGTCGTATAGAGCAGATAGATGATAGAGAGCATCATCGGGATGTTTATGAAATATGCCGCCGTGCGCTCGCCGCGGGAAAGAGCGGTGCGCGGCTTTTTGAATTTCACGGGAATATTCTGCTTGTGCGCTCTGGTTCTGAAGAGAACAAGGCAGATTATGCCCGCCGCAAAGAACACCGCAACACATACATAATAGATGATATCCACCGTCTTTTCGGGCATGAACTCGTAGAGAATCGAAATGACGCCGGAGAAGAAGTTGTTGCAGAAATGTATCATCACACCCGTCCACATCGAGCCGGTAACTATCACGAAATAGCCTATACCTATGCCGACAATGAACGCAAACGGCGCCTGGACGAGGTTGCCGTGCATCATTCCGAACAGCGCGGAGGAGACGAGAACGGCGAACCAATTGCCGAACTTGCGCGCGGGCATCATGACAACGCCGCGAAGCGCATACTCCTCAACGAGAGCCGGGACGACCGCGAGCTGGAGCAGGTACATCGCGATACCCAAAGGCGAGGTCGGGGTGGGCGAGTCGGGGTATTCAAAGGTTATGCCTGTTGTGGTCTCGACAAAGGTCGAGAGGAAGTTGGTGGCGTAGTTGCCTATCATGCAGATCATCAAGCCTACGGGCACGGCCAAAAACATGAGGCGCATATCATAGGGCTTGCCGAAATTCAGGCACTGTTGGCGCTTATCTTTGAGCAGAAGGCTCGTCAGGAAAAACGGAACAAATATGCAGAAAACCGACATCATTACGCCTATGGCATAGCCGCGGTCGGTGCTGTTTGCGTAGTCGTCAAAGAGATTCAAAAGAAACAGTATTCCCGCGCCGACAAACTGAAACAGGGCGAAAAGAAGTATGCCCAGTCCGCTTATGTTGCCGAGCTTTCTTATCTGACGCTTTTCGCGCCGCATTATTCTGAGCGTATCCGACGGATCGGGCTGATATCCGTATCCGCCCTGTGCGCCGCCGCTGTTATATTGAGTATTGTATTGAGAATTATATTCCATATCTTCACCGTTCCGCTTAAAATTCTTATTAAATTATACCCTACCCCGCGCCATTTAACAATAGCCTAAAAGCGAAGTTTAAAGAAAAAGGGAATATAGTTTAATTTCAGTTAACATTTTTAAAGCCCGAACGCCAAAACGCCGATTAGGCTCCGGACTCGGCTTGCCCGCCGAAGCGGGAGAGAGTCGCACACGCAGCTCCCCAATCTCAATTTGTGAGGACAATCGGATGAGAGATAAACTTGAGGAAGTTTACAATCGCGTTTTATGAACTAAAAACAAACAGATATTATTAAGACGGATGAATATCCGATATACGGAGAAGCGGGATTTGCTGTCGAAAGCATGCCGAAAATAAATGTGTTGCCTGAGCATTTATATTGCGTTGTCAGGCATATGTATCTTGAAAAGTATTTTTCGGGAGAACCCGTATCGCATATTTATGTGAGGAGTTTAGCTTTGAAAATATCGAAAGGCGGATTGATGCAACAGAAACATTTATACTTGAGAAAATTGAATTTATAATTAATTCTCACCGACATCCGCTTCAAAGGCTCGGTGAGCTCGTCAATTTCCGATTTATCAACCAATGTCGATCTTTATAAAAGCCAAACGGCGCGACCGTAAAAGCCGCGCCGTTCCTGTGTGTTCGTTTTTTTATTCGTAGAGCGGATGCGCTGCGCAAATTGCGGCGACTCCCGCGCGGATAGCGTCCGCGCTGTTTTCGAAGTCAGTTGCCGCGAGGTAGACGAACTCTGCGATTTTGTCCATGTCGCTCTCGTCAAGACCTCTTGTCGTGGCGGCCGCCGTTCCGAGGCGCAGACCGCTTGTGACAAACGGGGTCTCGGGGTCGTTGGGTATGGCGTTCTTGTTCGCCGTGATGTTGACTTCGTCGAGTCTCTTCTCGAGATCCTTGCCCGTTACGCCGAGCGAGCGCAGGTCGAGGAGTATGAGGTGGTTGTCGGTGCCGCCGGAGACGAGGTTGACTCCGCGCTTTGCCAGAGACTCGGCAAGAGCCTTGGAGTTGTTGAGAAGTCTCTGCTGATAGTCCTTGAACTCGGGCTTGAGAGCTTCGCCGAAGCAGACGGCCTTACCCGCGATAACGTGCATGAGCGGACCGCCCTGGTTGCCGGGGAAAATAGCCTTGTTTATAGCTGCGCCGAGCTCAGCCTTGGAGAGTATGAGTCCGCCGCGGGGGCCTCTGAGGGTCTTGTGCGTGGTTGTTGTGACAACGTCGGCATAGGGCACGGGCGAGGGATGAAGTCCCGCCGCGACGAGTCCAGCGATGTGCGCCATGTCTACCATGAAATATGCGCCGACCGATTTTGCTATAGCGCCGATGCGCTCGAAGTCGATAACGCGCGGATAAGCGGATGCGCCCGCGACGATAAGCTTCGGGCAGACCTCCTTGGCGGTCTTTTCAAGCTCGTCATAGTCGATATAGCCATCGTCGTTCACGCCGTAGGGCACGAACTTGTAGAGCTTGCCGCTCGCGTTGACGGGCGAGCCGTGGGTCAGATGTCCGCCGTGGGCGAGGCTCATGCCCATGACAGTGTCGCCGGGATTTATGAGCGCGGAATAAGCGGCCATGTTAGCCTGCGCGCCCGAGTGCGGCTGAACGTTGGCGCAGTCCGCGCCGAAGAGCTCTTTTGCGCGCTCGATAGCGAGATTCTCAACGATGTCAACGAATTCGCAGCCGCCGTAATAACGCTTGCCGGGATAACCCTCGGCGTATTTGTTGGTCAGCACGCTGCCCATTGCCGCCATAACGGCGGGAGAGACGAAGTTCTCCGAGGCGATAAGCTCGATGTTGCGTCTCTGCCTGCCGAGCTCGAGATCCATGGCATCCGCCACTTCCGGGTCATACTGTGCGACGAGCTTGGCGCTGTCAAAAAAATCAGGGTACATTGTGATTTCCTCCTCTTGAAAAAATCGGACAAAGATTAACCTAATAATACCATTTACAGCGATTAAAGTCAAAGCCAAAGGGAATAATATTGTCGATTTATGCAAAAAGACGGAATGAGTGAAAATAGTTCTTGTATTTATGTCAATAATACTGTATAATGATTCAATGTAACACTTTTATTAAAAGGAGATGAATCAATGGATCCCATTAAAGTGGATTTTTCAAAAAAAGGCGGCCCCAAGGAGATAGTTATACCTCCCGATAAAGCGGCGCTCAAGATAGTTTTGAGCGTGCTTTGCTCGCTGGTAACTGCGGCCATTGCATTTTATATAATGCTGCCGCCCCTCAACTTCAAGGCATATGAGTTCTACGGGTTTCTTGCGATAATCGTTGCGTCCTATGCGCTGTTTTCGGCGCTGTTCACGAACGTGTTCAAAAGACCCGAATATATGCCGTATTTCAAGCGTCAGCTGATAGTCCCCGGCGTTATTGTCGGCATTATCGCGCTTACGGTGGGCATAGGCTATCTCGTCTCGTGCCCGTTCTTCAGAGCCTCGGCTTACAGCAGGATAATCGATGTCCGCACCGACAGCAACTTCGCCGATGAGATAGACAAGCAGGACGCGGAGTCCTTCAGCAACATCCCGAAGCTTGACGAGGGCGTCGCGGCCACTCTTGCGCCCAGAGCGCTTGGTAAGCTGGCGGAAAAGGGCTATGTCTCGCAGTTCTCGGTCTATCCGCTCTACACGCAGATAAACTACAAGGGCACGCCCGTCAGGGTCGTTCCGCTCCAGTATTCCAATATCATCAAGTGGCTCACAAACCGCACCGAGGGTCTGCCCGGCTATATCATTATAGACATGGCGAACGAAGTGACCACCCTCAAGGAGCTTGACTCGGGTATCAAGTATTCTCCCGCCGAGCACTTCGGCAGACTTCTCAAGCGTCACCTGAGAATGCAGTATCCGACCTATATGTTCGGCTCGAGCTCGTTTGAAATCGACGATGAGGGCAATCCCTATTGGATCTGCGCGAGAGTCGATAAGACTATCGGCCTGTTCGGCGGAACCGACGTCAAGGGAATCGTTATCGTCAACGCAATTGACGGCAAGTGCGAATATGTGCCGATAGAGACGGTCAAGAGCGATGCCAAGTATCAGTGGATCGACAGAGTCTATGACTCAGACCTTCTCGTCGAGCAGTATAACTACTACGGCAGATATCAGAAGGGCTTCTGGAACTCGATTCTCGGTCAGGAGGATGTCTACGTCACCACCGAGGATTACAGCTATATCGCCCAGAACGACGATGTCTATATGTACACGGGCGTTACCTCCGTCACCAACGACCAGTCGATAACCGGCTTTATTATGATAAACCAGCGCACAAAGGAGGCCGTCTATTATTCGGTCGCGGGCGCAAAGGAGCAGTCGGCGCAGGCTTCCGCAGAGGGTCTTGATGAGATAAAGGCGGCAGGCTACACGGCAACGTTCCCGCTGCTGCTCAATATCGACGGCGAGCCGACCTACTTCATGGCTCTCAAGGACGTCAGAGACGACGGCTCTCAGATCATTCAGAGCTACGCGCTCATCAACGTCAAGCAGTATACGAAGATAAAGGTCTACGGCAAGACCCTTGCCGAGTGCCTTGCAAAGTATGTCGCCCAGCTCAAGGCGAACGGTATCAATGTCGATATCGACGCGAACCAGGTAGTTGACCCTGCGGATAATACCGACGCACAGGGCGGCTCCGAGCCGAAGGTGCAGACCGTCAACGGCAAGATAGCCGATATCCGCACCCAGGTCATCTCGGGCGAGACATATTATTATATCAAGCTCGAGGGCGGCGACGTCTATTATTCGATAGCCGCTTCCAAGTCGACAACCGCCGTTATCCTCAACAGAAACGACACTGTCACGATTCGCTTCAACGCCGGCGAGGGTGCAATAGTCCCCGCAAGCGAGCTTGAAAAGGCGAAATAAAATAACATTACAAACAACAGCGCCGCCGCAGATATTCTCTGCGGCGGCGTTGCACTATTTATGTTTACTTTTCTTCGGGTTTATTATCGTTTTCCGTGTTGTCGTTTGTTTTGCTTTTTTCGGAAGGATTATCTTTTGTCTGCTTGAGCAGGGGACTCAGCTTTTTGAGTATCATTACGACACTTGCGAAGATGAGAGCAGCCAAAGCGAGATGAGGATTAAAGCCGTCAAGAAGTCCCGAAAGTTCAAAATCCAGCCATTCGCAAAACAGAAAAATTACAATCAAAAGTACCGCATCTAATGCATCCATAATTGCATTCAGCCGTCAGGCGGCTGTACCTCCTGTGTTGTTTTTGCCATAAACCGTTCCGTGATAAATATAGCTTTTAGCGATATCATGCGTTCTATGCGTTCTATATGTTTTGCTTCCGTAAACTAAACCGTCGGAATCTCCTCCTTTGCAGAAATGATATTTTTTATAAAAGTTTTAGCTGAGAACTTATCGCAACACAATGCTAACACAAATTGCCAGCATTATAATATCTTACGAGAATATTATACATTTTTGTTGCAAATTACAAAAATACACAATTCAATTTGTGTATTTGCACCAAAGAAATTTTGAGGCGCGCAGAACCGCGATGAAAAAAGCGCCCTCGCAGAGAATATCTGCGGCGGCGCGTTTAATATTTGGATTTATTTATCGCTTCTTTTAAATACCTTTCTCCCGCAGATTACGGCGAAAGTGAGATATGAAATTACATATCCTATAAACTCGAAGATGCGCATATATTTGTTTGTTATAAGATAACTCAATAAATACAGCACCATAAACAGCAGCACGACTGCACCTGAGAGAAACATTCCTTTTGTTTCGGCTTCTTTTCTGGGCAGGAAAAAAAGTGCGAGCACCGATGCGGCAGCAAAGGCAAGACCGAAAAAGTGGTATATTATTTCGGAGCCGGTAACCCCGATATCCACGCCGAGCTTGCCGAAAAATCCCGTCACAGCCTCGCGAACCGCGGTGGGCGGGTATGAATATTTGAAAATACCGAAAGCGGTATATGCACCGCTCAGAATATAGAGTATATAAAGGACTATCTTGACGGCGGACTGTTTTTTCATAGTAAAACCACCTTAGCGGAGCGTTAAATTTGATCAAGCACAAATTCGTATAAAAAGCAATAAAAGCCTCCTTTCCAATTATTATAACCCATATCAAATAAAAAATTGGAATGTGTTACGGGAATATAATAACTTAAAAAGCAACCGATTTAATTAGCCTAAAGAAATATTATGCGTTTTTGTTACAAATTACAAAAAAGTATAATTCGATTTGTGCATTTGCACCAAAGAAATTTTAAGACGCGCAGAACCGCGATGAAAGAATCCCCCGCAGATTCGCTCCGCGGGGGACTGTCTGTTTAAATTATTACGGCGTTATTGCTGAGAATGCGTTATGAAATAAATCAGCGCTATAACTCCCGCCGTAACCGTTGCACCGATGATGATGTTGTTCATCAGAACGATAGTGCCGACTCCGGCTGCAACGCCGAGCACTGCGGTGAGGATTATCGGAATCCACATGGCGGGCGACTTGCCGTACTTCGCGCCGATGTACCAGCTGTAAAGTCCCCAGCCGAAAGCGTCGGTGTACTTGTAGAGGTGGGTGTTGTAGCTCCACGGATCGTTCTCGTCGAGCTCGAAGATACGCACGGCTCTCGATATGTATCTGCCGTAGGACTCGAAGGTGATGCCGGGGCACATGATAAGGTCTATACCGTCAACGTTGCCGATGAAGTTGTTGATGTGGTCGTGGCCGAAGGACGCCGCAATGACGTCGCCGCGCGATTTCCATGCCGCGAACTGACCGGAATTGGTGTTCGACGGGCAGGGGAACTCAAGCATCGTGCCGGTGGTTTTGCCGGGCTTGAGCATGAGGAGCTTGTTCTGTCCGTTGAGCTTCTTGGTTATCGCGGTCTCGCCCTTGAACGGGGAGTCAACGAGAAGCTCCGCGACCTCGGGAACTATAATATGCTGGAACGCGATGGAGGGAACGGGATGACCCGCCTTTTTCTCGAGCTCCTCGCTGGTTTTTACATACCAGTCTATCTGATCCTGATGGACATAGTCGTAGCCGCCGTTTTCTCTGTCATAGTCGTTCGAATCAAAGAGCCAAAGGTTGAACTTTATGTCGTTTCCCTTGGAGGCGTAGATGGGCAGGTTGTGCGTGCCGCTACCATACATCTCGGGCACTGCGTCATATGCGAGGCAGCCGGGGAGCGTCTGATAATATGCGAACTGCTCGTCGCGGCTGACGGGGCAGCCCTCATCGGTATCGTGGTTGCCGAAAACGAAGGTGAAGGGGATGCCTCTGTCCGTAACGGGCTTGAGTATCGCCTTTATTCCGGCATAGACTCCCTCTGCGGTCTTGATTTTGCCGCCCGCTATCTGGTCGCCTGTAAATACGACGAGGTCGGGCTTTTCTGCGTCGAGAGCTTTTTCCATGAACATTATCATGGCTTCTCTCGGTATGTCGATATCCTGCGTGTCGGAAATCTGCATTATCTTGAGCTTTCCGTCCTTGTTGAAGCGCAGAACACCGTTGTCGTCGACTGCCGCAAAAGCGGGCGACGCCGCGGCTATAAGCATCGCCGCGCAGAGCACAACGGCGAGCAAAGCCTTGATTTTCTTACTCATGACTCGTTTCAATCCTTTCTCTACTCTGTGCGAGTGAAATATATCTTAGGCGTGACTATTATATAACTAATATGACCAAAAATCAATGAGCAAATGAGATAATTTTTATATGTATTTTTGAGTTAGAATAGACAAACCGGATCTGCGTTTATTCGCGGACCCGGCAGAATGAGCATAAGAATAATGCCGATTTTTGAATTGCTGTTAATTATAGAGTCGGCGGCAGCGGCGCCCCGCTGCCGCTGATTGCGTCGGGCACTCATTCGCCCGAATCCGCTTTCGTCTTTTGGCTGTCGCCCGAGCCCAATTTGTTCATCACCTCGAGCGGGTCTGCCGTCTTGCCGTTTACGGCCACGGTGAAGTGCAGGTGCGTCCCGTCCGCCGCCTCGACGGGGACGGTGCCCAAAGTGCCTATGCAGTCAAACTGCTCCACCTCGTCGCCCTCCTTGGGCAGATTTTTGTCCGCAAGCCCGCAGTACCGCGCCACAAGCCCCTTTCCGTGGTCTATCTCAACCACGTTGCCCCAGAGCGGGTCGGAATAGACTTTGGTGACGCGCCCGTTTTGTATGGCGATAACGTCGTTGCCCTTTGCGCCGCCGAAATCTATGCCGTTGTGCACTCTCCAGTCGTTCGTCGTCTTGTTCTTCACCATCTCGTCCGCGCTGTAATCCTTGCGGATGTCCGTGCCCATCGGCAGGGCATAGCTGCCGGTGTAGGGTGTATTTTTGCCGTCGTCCTCCTTTGTCGTCTGTGCAGGGGCGGTGGTTCTGTCGTCGGGGACGTTCTTTACGGGGTTGTTCGCCTGTGTCGGCATCTCCGACGGGACGAGATAGTCTATATTGTATTGCCTTGAGGACTGCTCGGAGATGTCGACCTTGCCCGGCGCTTTGGATACGTGCACGGCGCCCCAGACTCCCGCGCCCGCCGCAAGAATGCACAGCGCCGCGAGGACGTATATTCCTTTTGATTTTAAAAAGCTCTTTTTGTTGAATGAATTGTCTATCATATCTGCCTCGTTTCTCCGCGTGCGGTGTCACGGTGTTTTTTCATTCCTATTTTTGACCGCGCCGCCGCGCTTTATGCGCAAGGCAAAATTTATGAAAAATAAAAACGAAAAGACGCCCGCCTTTCGGCGAGCGCCCTTTCGTAATGAGGGGTTCGATGCAACTTTTAGCATCTGGTTTGAGGAGGGGTGATGCCTGACGAACTCAGGCACCGCACACTGCAGGGTGCGGCTCCCTGCCCTTGTGTGCAACTATATGATACCCGAGTTTTGTTAAGTCCCTGTGAACAGAGTCTTAATAATCAAAATTGTTTTTGTTAAGAGTTTAGTCCCGTGCGACATTTTCCCGGAAAGTGTTTTTTGTCTTTTGTGTACTTTGCCCAAATATGCGGCTGAAATTTCGTCATTCTCGCGGCGAAAGAATCGGCGGTTATTCTTGAACTATTTATCCAATTGTTTATAATTAAACTGATAAAGAAGGGATATATTAATATACCTTAAATATACGGAATAAAGGACAGGAGAGGCAATATGGAAAGAAAGGTAAGAATAGGCATTATCGGCTGCGGCGGCATCGCCAACGGCAAGCATATGCCCGCACTTAAAAAGATCGAAGAGGCCGAGATGGTCGCTTTCTGCGATATCATCGAGGAGAGAGCGGTAAAGGCCGCAAAGGAGTTCGGCGTCGAGGGCGCAAAGGTCTATACCGATTACAGAGAGCTGCTCGAGGATGAGAGCATAGAGAGCGTCCATGTCTGCACCCCCAACCGCTCGCATTCGTTCATAACGGTGGATGCGCTCGAGGCGGGCAAGCACGTTATGTGCGAAAAGCCCATGGCAAAGACCTATGCCGAGGCAAAGAAAATGTACGAGACCGCGCAGCGCACCGGCAAGAAGCTGACTATCGGCTATCAGCAGCGCTGGAGAGCTGATTCGCTCTATCTCAAGGAGGCGTGTGACAACGGCGACCTCGGCGATATCTATTACGGCCGCGCCATCGCACTGCGTCGCAGAGCGGTTCCGACCTGGGGCGTTTTCCTCAACGAGTATGAGCAGGGCGGCGGTCCGCTTATCGATATCGGCACCCACGCGCTCGACCTCACCCTTTGGATGATGAACAACTACAAGCCCAAGATGGTAGTCGGCAACGTCTATAAAAAGCTCGGGGATCAGAAGCGCTCCGGCAACGCATGGGGCGAATGGGATCCCGCGCAGTACACCGTCGAGGATTCGGCCTTCGGTTTTGTTACCATGGAAAACGGCGCGACTATCTCCGTCGAAGCGAGCTGGGCTCTCAATATTGCCGACCCCAACGAGGCCGTCACATATCTCTGCGGCGACAAGGCGGGCGCGGATATGCGCGGCGGACTTCACTTGAACTATGTCAAGTACGGTCGCCAGTGCATCGAGACTCCGAACTTTGAGGCCGGCGGAGCCGCATTCTTCGAGGGCGCGACCGACGACCCCTCCGAGCTTGAAGCCCGCGCCTTTATCGAGGCTATCATCAACGACACCGAGGTCAGCACCAAGCCGGAGCAGGCACTCGTTGTAACGCAGATACTCGAAGGAATATATGAATCCGCCAAACAAGGCAAACCTTTTTATTTTGAGTAATATCACGCACATTGTGAGCCTTTTGCTCCTTTGCGTATCTCGATACGCGGCAGTCGCAAAAAACTCACACTGCACGCAATCTTACTCAAAATACGTTGAATCATATCACGCACATTGACTGCCTCGCGAGGGGCTTGAGTATCGGCATACACTGCGCCCCTCGCGGCACAGCCACTGCACGCAATCTTACTCAAAATACGTTGAATCATATCACGCATATAGCGAGCCTTTTGCTCCTTTGCGTATCCCTGCGGCGGTCTGTGTGCGGCGATAATCGACCTTTAAATTAATCCCCGACAGGAGTGAAAAATATGAAAATTGCAGTTCAGCTTTACAGCCTTCGAGACATTATAAAGGGCAGCGGCGAGGAACTTCTTGCCATTCTCCCGAAGATAAAGGCTCTCGGCTATGACGGCGTTGAATTTGCCGGATATTTCGGCGTTGACGCGGAGACTCTGCGCGCGGCGCTCGACTCCGCCGGGCTCGTCGCCGTCGGTACACACATCGCCATTGAGAGCTACTCGCCCGAAAACTTCGACGAAACAGCGGCGTTTTGCCGCACTCTCGGCATGAAAACCATGGGCATGGGCGGCGCCGACCACGAGACTCCCGAGGAGCTCAAGGCGACCTGCGCCGAGCTGAAAGCGGCGGACGAGCGGGCGGCAAAAATCGGCATGAGCGTCTATTATCACAACCATTGCTCGGAGTTCGAGCCGATTTCCGACGGCGTTATCCCGTTTGATGAGCTGAAGAAAGCCGCTCATCTCGAGATAGACACCTATTGGAGCTTCGTCGCCGGCCGGGATAACTACAAGCTCATCACCGAAAACCGCGACAGGATAGCTCAGCTCCATGTCAAGGACGGAATAGGTCACACTCCCAAGGCTCTCGGCGAGGGCGAGTGCGATATCCGCGAGGTTGTCCGCGCCGCAAAGGAGATAGGCATGGAATGGCTGATAGTTGAAAACGATGACCCCGTGCCGAACGGTCTTGACGACATCGGCAGGAGCATAAAATATCTTAAATCCATCATCTGATTTTTAAAGGAGAGATAAAAAATGAAGTTAGGCGTATTCACCTGCCTTTTAGGCAATCTTCCGCTCGAAGAGGCACTCGGTTATTTCAAATCCAAAGGTCTTGAGATGGTCGAGATAGGCTGCGGCGGCTATCCCGGCAACTCCCACGCCGACCCCGACACCCTGCTCGCCGACCCCTCGGCTCTGAGCACCTTTAAGTCCACCGTCGCCGACAGCGGCCTTGAAATAAGCGCGCTCAGCTGTCACGGCAACCCCATCCACCCGAACAAGGCCATAGCAGCCGACTTCGACAGAACGATAAAGAACACGATTCTTCTCGCCGAAAAGCTCGGTATTCATCAGATAAACACCTTCTCCGGCTGCCCCGGCGACTCGGAAAATTCGAAATATCCCAATTGGGTCGTCTGCCCCTGGCCGAATGACTTCTCCGAGATACTCGAGTGGCAGTGGAACGAGGTTCTCATTCCCTATTGGACAAAGACCGTCGCCTTCGCCAAGGAACACGGCGTTGACAAGATAGCCTTCGAGCTTCATCCCGGCTTCTGCGTCTACAACACCGAGAGTATGCTCAAAATACGCGAGGCCGTCGGCCCCGAGCTCGGCGCAAACTTCGATCCGAGCCACCTCATCTGGCAGGGCATGGATCCCATCGCCTGCATAAGAGCGCTCGGCGACGCTATCTTCCATTTCCACGCCAAGGACACGAAGATAGACAAATATAACACCGCCGTAAACGGCGTGCTCGACACTAAGCCCTATGCGGACGAGATCCACCGCTCGTGGATATTCCGCTCCGTCGGCTACGGCAACGACTACGCATATTGGAAGGACATGATCTCCAACCTGCGCATGGTCGGCTACGACTACGCCATCAGCATAGAGCATGAGGACTCCCTCATGAGCCAGGACGAGGGTCTTTCAAAGGCCGTCGACTTCCTCAAGGACGTTCTTATAACCCAGAACACCGGCGATATGTGGTGGGTGTGATAAGCTTTTTTGCGAAATATTTTTATATCGGGAGTATACAAAACAATGGATAAAAGTAAGAAAATAGGCTTTGCCGTTATAGGCTACGGCGGAATGGGCAGCTGGCACGCATCGACCTGCGTCAAGGATTTCAAGGACACCGCGGAGCTCATAGGCATCTATGATATCAAGCCCGAGAGATGCGCCGCAGCCGAGGCCGACGGTATTCACGCCTTCTCCTCGCGCGAGGAGCTGCTTGCGGACGACAGAATTGACCTTGTCACCGTTGCAACGCCTAACGACGTACATAAGGAGATAGTCATAGCCGCCATGGCGGCGGGCAAGAACGTTATCTCCGAGAAGCCCGTGGCGCTCAGCCGCGAAGAGCTCGAGGAGATGATAGCCGCGTCCGAAAAATACGGCAAGCTTTTCACCGTCCACCAGAACAGACGCTGGGACCCGGATTACAAGTGTGTCAGAAAGATTCTTGACGACAACGAGCTGGGTCGGGTGTTCCGTATCGAGTCCCGTGTTCAGGGCTCTCGCGGCATCCCCGGCGACTGGCGCAATCAGAAGGTGCACGGCGGCGGCATGGTGCTCGATTGGGGCATCCACCTGCTCGATCAGGCTCTGTGCATCGGCGAGGGCAGGAAGCTTATCTCCGTCTATGCGGAGCTCACAAACGTCACCAACGAGGAGTGCGACGACGGCTTCAGAGCCACGCTCATCTTCGAGGGCGATCTGTCGATGTATGTCGAGGTCACTACGAGCAACTTTATAGAGCTTCCCCGCTGGTATATACTCGGCGAGAACGGCTCGGCGGTTATAAACGACTGGGAGGTAAACGGCGAGATAGTCAAGGTCTCCGATTGGGAGAACCGCGACGCGGTGCCGATACTTGCGGGCGTGGGACTGACTAAGACCATGGCTCCGAGAACCGACGATACCATAAAGCGCTACAGCCTGCCCGAGGTCGACTCGAGGTGGACGCAGTTCTACGAGAATGTTTTTGCTACTCTCCGCGGAGAAGAAAAACAGCTTATAACCCACGACCAGCAGCGCAGACTGCTCAAGCTCGTTGACGCGATATTCGAGAGCGGAACCGAGAACAAGGTCGTTTTCTTCGACAAATAAAGCACATAAAAAAACAGCCTGCCGCCGCGCAGCGAAAGCCGAAAAACTTTTGCCGCGCGGCGGTCTTTATTTTGAGCAGAAAATCCACGTCGAGCCTGTTTGGGTGCGGAAACGGTCGAATCTGTATGCGAATTGCACAAAAACACCTCTGAGATTTTGGGTATAATAATCAAGAAGTAGAGATTTGTGAACAAAAAATGAAAATTTACTTTTTTCGATTGACTAACAGTCATTTTTGTAGTAAAGTATCACACGCAAAAGAAAGTGACCGGCAGTCAGTAAGGAGGCGAGCCTATGCCGACGGTTGAGGAAAACAAGAACGAGAAGCGCTCGAAGCTTATGGATGCCGCGCATTCGCTCTTTACAAGCGGCAGTGCGCTCAAGCCCCCGACGATAGACGAGGTCGTCAAGCTGGCAGGCGTTGCAAAGGGTACGTTTTATCTCTATTTCAAAGATAAATACGAGCTTATGGATCAGCTCTTTTTGAAAAAGCTCGCCGAATGCGTCAATTCCGCGCTCTTTAAAACGCGGCAGCATTTTGCGGGGCGGCAGACGGACGACGCGGAGCGGGTGAATACCTTTCTCGATAACGTCTTTGTGTATATCGAGGAGAACAAAGCGTTTTTGCCGCTTGTCAGAGATCGCGTGTCCTCCTGCTACCGCATGATGCTCAAGGGCAGGGAGGCCGAGCTCAAGGACGCTTACGGCAGCCTTGTAAAGCTTTTTCTTGCGCACGGCTACACCGAATATGAGAGCGAGATGAACATATATATGTTGGTTTCGATGCTCACATCCGTAAGCTGCGACGGCGCGGTTCACGGCGAGCCGTATAAGCTCGACGAGATAAAGCACGGTATGCAGCGTCTTGTCAATAAACTTTTAGCCAATAAGGAGGAGAGGGATTATGATATCTAAAAAGTTAGCCAAGTGGATAGCTTATCATCCCAAAACTGTTCTGATAGTTTGCCTTATACTGATAATCCCGTCAATAATCGGATATTTTCTGACGGGCGTCAATTATGACATACTGTCATATCTGCCCGAAAATCTCGAGTCCGTGCAGGGCGAACAGATACTCGACGAGACTTTCCACAACTCGGCAAGTTCGTTCATTATAGTCAAGGACACGGAGCCCAAGGATATCCAAAAGCTTGAGGAGCAGATACGCAAGGTCGAGGGCGTCAGCAATGTTATCGGCGCTACCGACATAGCGGATGTGACTATCCCCAAGGAGATACTTCCCGAGGTGCTCACCAATGTGTTCTATTCGCAGGACGGCAGCTCGACGCTGATAATGGTTCAGTATGCGAACTCCGGCTCCTCCCAGATAACCATGGACGCAATAGCCTCCATACGCAAGATAATGAACAAGAATATGCTCCTGAGCGGTCTTTCGGCGATAACCGTCGATACCAAAGACCTGACAAACAGCCAGGCTCCGCTCTATGTTGTGATAGCCATCGCCTTAGCGCTCATAGCCCTGTCGTTTACGATGACCTCGTGGGTGCTCCCGTTCGTGCTGCTTGCGGCGCTGGGAACCGCGGTCATATATAACATGGGCACGAATATAATCTTCGGCGAGATATCATTCATAACAAAGAGTATCGCCGCTATCCTGCAGCTCGGCGTCACGGTCGACTACTCGGTCTTCCTCATGGACAGATTCGAGGAGGAGAAGAAGCGCCACGACACAAACAGAGACGCCATGGCGGCGGCGATAGACTCGACTTTTACCTCCCTCATGGGCAGCTCGCTGACCACCGTTTTCGGCTTCCTTGCGCTGTGCTTCATGAGCTTCACGCTCGGCAAGGACATGGGCCTTGTCATGGCGAAGGGCGTTATCCTCGGCGTTATAACCGTCGTCACCTTCCTGCCCTCGCTGATACTCATGCTTGACAAGGTTATCGAAAAGACGCGCCACAAGAGCCTCGCTCCGAAGTTCAACAAGCTGAGCGACTTTGCGATAAAGCACAGAAGAGTCATGGCGATAATCTTCCTGGTGCTCTTTATCCCCGCCTATTTCCTGCAGAACAACGTCAAGAAGTATTACAATATGGATAAGGCGATACCGCAGGATCTGCCCTCGATATCCGCGCTCAACACGATGAAGAAGGATTTCAACATGGCGACGACCCACTTCATCATCCTTGACGACAAGATAAGCGAGGCAAATATAAACGCTCTGACGAGCGAGCTGAACGAGGTCGAGGGCGTCACCAATGTCCTCTCACTCAACAGCTTCATCGGCACGGCAATTCCCAACGCCATGCTCCCCGATTCCATAAAGGAGATATGCGTCCAGGACGGAAAGCAGCTCATGATGCTCAACTCCTCCTACTCTGCGGCAACCGACGAGGAGAATGCGCAGATAGATAAAATAACCTCGATAGTCAAGAAATACGACGAGGGCGGAATACTGACGGGAGAAGGTGTTTTGACAAAGGATTTGATATCGGTTGCCGAGAAGGACTTCATAGTCACCGGAGCCATATCAATGCTTGCAATATTCATCCTTGTTGCGATAGTATTCAAGTCTCTGACGATACCGCTGATACTTGTAGCGTCCATAGAACTCGCCATTTGGGTCAACATCAGCATCTCGACTCTGACGGGTACGACGATATGCTTCATAGCGCCGACCATTATAAGCTGCGTGCAGCTGGGCGCAACGGTCGACTACGCGATACTCATGACCACGAGATTCAGAGAAGAGCTTCAGAAGAGCGGCGATAAGCTCAAGGCTATCAAAACAGCCGCGCAGGAGTCGAGCAAATCTATCTTCCAGAGCGCGCTCGTGTTCTTCAGCGCAACCTTCGGAGTCTACTGCATCTGCGATATCGATATAGTCAAGGGCGTGTGCCTCATGCTCGCAAGAGGCTCCGTTATCAGTGCATTCGTCATTATGGTTATGCTCCCCGGCATACTCACAATCTGCGAAGGCATTATCAATAAAACATCCGTCGGCTGGCGTGCTCCCCGCGTTAAAAAGGAGCGCAAGAGCCGCAAGGCCAAGGCTTGAATAAGGAGGGCAATAAAAATGAAGAAAAACTTTATTCTCAAATCGGCGCTTTGCCTCACCCTCGCGGCGAGCATACTCACCATGGGCGCCTGCAAGAGCACGGGCGATAACGGCGACACCACTTCGGCATCCGGCGACGAGCAGTCTGCGCCCGTATACTATACCGACACCCCCGGCTCCGTCAAAAAGAGCGAGACCGTCTATGTCAACATGGACAACGGCGGAAAGGTCAAGGATATAACCGTCACCGATTGGCTCCATACCGACAAGGGTCAGGTCAAGGTCAGCGACACAAGCTCGCTGAAGAATATAACCAATGTCAAGAGCAATATAAAGCCCGTCAGCGAAAACGGCGGAATTACCTGGCATATGGACACCACCGACCTCTATTACAGCGGCAAGAGCAATAAGGAACTGCCCGTAAAGATAGACATCAAATATTTCCTCGACGGCAAAGAGATGTCCGCCAAGAAGATTTCCGGCAAGAGCGGCAAGGTCGAGATAAAGATATCCGTTGAAAACAATCTCTACAAAACAGAGAAGATAAACGGCAAGAATGTTAAAATCTACAACCCCGTCGCAGTAGTGGGCGGCATGGTTCTGCCCGAGGGTCAGTTCCGGAATATGACCCTGACAAACGGCAAGCTCATCGGCGACGGCACAAAGCAGATAGCCCTCGTCGTCAGTATGCCCGGAATCAACGAGACCCTCGGCCTCGACAAGCTCAATATAGAGGATTTGAACTTCGCCACGGAGTTCACCCTTTCGGCGTACGTCGAGAACTTCTCGCTCGGCAATATGTACTTTGCGGCCGTACCGCTGTCCATGCTCGGCACGGAGTTCAAGATGCCCGACAGCCTCGATGACCTCCAGACCACTCTCGGCCAGCTCAAGGAGCTTGAAAAGGCTCTCAACTCAATGGATCCCAACAAGGTCATAACGAACCTTATGACCGACAAGACGAAGATAAACGAGCTTGTCAGCACCATTAACGAGGCAGTCGAGCTCTATCAGAACAACCGCGTTCTTTTTGAGATACTGCCCAAGTATATGACCGAAGAGAACATTGCGAAGTTCAAAAAGCTCTTTGACAGCCTCGATCCCGATGAGCTCAAGGAAGTCGTAGCCCTGCTCAACAACCCCGTGCTCCAGAAGTTCTTCAAGAACCTGCCCGAGATAGCAGAGAACATGAACGATGTCCTGCCTCTTATTCAGGAGTTCTCAAAGGATATGTCCGACCCCGAGGTCAAAAAGGCCATAGATAACCTGCCTCAGACCCTCGAGCAGCTCTCCAAGATACAGAAGACGGTTGAGGACAATCAGGAGGTTATCGATGAGCTTGCAAAGCTTATGAGCAAGGAAAATGTTCAGAAGCTCAACGACCTTATCGACAGCATCGATTCCGGCGACTATGCGGGCAAGCTTCAAAAGTACGGCGTGCTCGCCGAGGATGCCGATGACCTGATAGCGAAGCTCCAGGCTATGATCTCCTACGGCACGACCTACGATATCTACACCGAGAAGACCCCCGGCACCGAGTCTAACGTCATGTTCATCTATCAGACTGCGCCTATTGCTTCAAGCAGCAGCACCTCTACAACCGCGACCGACACCACCGAGTCGCTTCCGTGGTACAAGAAGATATTCAAAAAATAAAATCAGAAGCCTAAAAGACTGCGAACTGCGGGAGTTTCCTGCGGTTCGCAGCCTTTTTTTGGGGACAAAAACGGAGAAATGTCCAAAAATACGACACTTTCCGAAAGGTGAGATTTTTTGGCACAAAACTAAAATTTTGACCGTGTGAAAAAATAATCGGGACTGCTATAATATACCCAAAGACCGACGGACGCGGCAGTCCCTCTTTTCCATCTTTTCCCTTATTCCTTACAAATTCTGCCAAGTCTGTCGGTTTTATTTACAGCGAAAGGACAGTGTCAAAAAGTGGCTTCCTTAACCCACAAAACCGGAAGAGCGGCTTTTTCCGTCGCTGCCGATGCCGTACTCAAACAGACAGATAAGGACAGAAACAAGGCGTTTCACTCCATTGTGGATCTTGCGGAGAAATTCATGGGCGATGCAATGCCGCGCTCGTCTTATGAAGGCGCCAGAAAAATAATCGACGACCCGAACAGCAAATGGATGATTTATGTCAACCGTATACTCGACGAGGTCAGTCCCAATGTTATTAAAACCGCTGCCCTGAACTTCGGCTACGAGGCCGGACTCTGCGGCACTAAGAAAATAAGAAAGATGCGCGAAAAAGAGCAGTGCAATATCCCGTGGACGATACTTATCGACCCCACGAGCGCCTGCAACCTGCACTGCACCGGCTGCTGGGCAGCCGAATACGGCCATAAGCTGAATCTTACTTACGATGAGCTTGACAGCATTATAACTCAGGGCAAGGAGCTCGGAGTATACTTCTATATGTATACGGGCGGCGAGCCGCTTGTGCGCAAGAAGGATATCATAAAGCTCTGCGAGAAGCACAGCGACTGCGAGTTCAACGCCTTTACAAATGCCACGCTTGTCGATGAGGAGTTCTGCCGCGATATGGAGCGCGTGGGAAACCTGACTCTTTCGATAAGCCTCGAGGGCTTTGAAGAGGTCAACGATATGCGCCGCGGCGAGGGCGATTTCCAAAGCGTTATGGCCGCCATGGATATGCTCAAAAAGCACGGCCTGATTTTCGGCACGTCCATCTGCTACACGAGGAATAATATCGAGACCGTCACCTCCGACGAGTTCCTGGATATGATAATCGACAAGGGCTGCCACTTCACCTGGTATTTCCACTATATGCCCGTCGGAAATTCGGCCTCGGTCGATTTGCTGCCGACAGTCGAGCAGAGAGAATATATGTATCACCGCGTGCGCGAGATTCGCGCCATGGAGGGCGGAAAGCCCATATTTGCCATGGACTTCCAGAACGACGGCGAGTTCGTCGGCGGATGCATAGCGGGCGGCAGAAACTACTGCCACATCAACGCCAACGGTGATGTCGAGCCCTGCGTGTTCATCCATTATTCGGGCGCGAATATCCGCGACATGAGTCTGCTTGACGCGCTCAAGCAGCCGCTGTTTATGGCCTACAGGGACAATCAGCCCTTCAACAACAACCATCTGCGCCCGTGCCCGATGCTCGAAAATCCCGAGCTGCTCGAGAAGATGGTGAGGGAGACCGGCGCAAAGTCTACCGACCTTGAGTCGCCCGAGTCGGCTGAGCACCTGTGCGGAAAATGCGTCGAATATGCCGCCAATTGGGCGGGCGAGGCGCAGCAGCTCTGGACATCGTGCCCGCACCACGTCGCCAAGCACACGAACTACAAGAGCGACTACACAAAATAACCAACCACTTGCGATTACTATCCTCCAAAATAGTTATTGCCTTTCCAAATGACGGCGGGAGCGCATCGGATATCCGATGCGCTCCTGCTGTTTTGTTATTTGCCGTTTTTCTCTTCGAGTGCCTTGCGAAGTGCTGTTGCGAACTGATCGGGGCACGAGGTCTGCTTGAAGCCGCAGCGTATGCCGTCGAACCTGTCGATAACGTCCTCGGCGTTCATGCCCTCGACTATCGAGGATATACCCGAGAGGTTGCCGTTGCAGCCGCCCGTGAAGCGGACATTGTGAACGGTGTTGTCGTCGTCGAGATCAAAGTCGATTCGCCTTGAGCAGGTGCCGTGAGTTTTATATGAATATGTCATATGCGTTCCTCCGTTTTGTTATATTACTCATATTCTAACCTAAAACGGAGGCTTTTTCAATATGTCGGGGAAATTACATCAGGATATACATAAGAGCGAATATCAGCAGCATATCCGCGCCGTCCGCCGCGAGGATTATAATAAGCGAAAGCAGAAGCAGCTTATCGTCGTCAACGGGGGGCGCGGGCGGATTTTGCGGCTTCTGCGGTTCCGGTGTTTTCGGCGGCTCGGGATTTTTGCACTGTGCGCCGCTTTCTTTTATGGCCGCGCGCTTTTGCATCTCCTTTGCGCTGGCTATAGCTCTCTCGCGCATTCGCCGCAGCTCGTTTTCCGTATATGCGGGCATACCTATTTCCTCCCGAGTTCCTCTATCATCGGCAAAAGGTCAATGAGCTTTATCAGCTGCATGGCGTCGTCGGCTCTGCGGCGGCGCGGCTCGCTTAAAAGCGGACGCAGAGCGGCTATGAGGTCGCAGCGGCTGTCGCGGCGGTTCATCGCGCCCATTATCTGCGCTATCTTCGCCATTGCGGTCGGGTCTAAAGAAAAGCCCTGCCCGCCGCCCTCCTGCTCCTGCTCCGCCGAGCCGAGCAGGCTGCGCGCCGCGTCGCCGAGCGCCTTCATGTCGTCGTCGCTTAAAGAGGAGAGTATGTCGCCGATGTTGTCCATAGCTTACCCCTTGCCGTTTACTCCGAATTTCTTCATCAGCCTCTGTGCCTCCGGACTTTGCAGCAGCTTTTCGAGAGCCGATTTGTCGTTCAGAACCTCGTTTAGCCTCTGCCGCTTTTCCTCGCTCAGCTGTTTTGACAGCGCGGCCGCCGCCTTTTCGGGGTCGGGGGAGCCCTTGCCGCCGAGACTGCCGGCGAGCGCCATAAGCTGTTCGGGAGTCATGTTCCCGCTGCCGTTAATATTGCTCATTGCAAAACCACCTTTTTTCATATATAATAAACTTATGCACGCATACGGCGCATAGAACCTGCCGGCGTGCGGTCATTATGCGGACTTGAAGTCCGAAAACGGGGCGAAACAATGCGGATACTTGTTATTTCCGATTCTCACGGTATGCCCTCGCGCATACTCGATGCCGTTGAAGCTCATCCCGAGGCGGAAGCTTTGATTTTTCTCGGCGACGGAGAGAGCGACATCGAAATGCTCGAGAGCTATTGCCGCAGTCTGCCGAGCATGATAAGAGTCGCCGGCAACTGCGACTTTTCCTCAAAGCTGCCGCTCATGCGGGTGGTGACTCTCGGCGGCAAGAAAATTTACTGCACCCACGGCCATACCGAGCACGTCAAGTACGGCACGGACGAGCTTATTTGCCGCGCAAGGCAGGAGGGTGCCGACATAGTATTATACGGCCATACCCACTCGGGTGTTACCGCATATGACGACGGGCTCTATATAATGAACCCCGGCAGCATACGCGACGGGCACTACGGCATGATAGACATAGTGCCCGGCGGAATAATGCTCAACGAAGCGAAACTTTGAGGTGAAAAATGTCTGCTCCGCTTTTCGAAGCCGTTAAGGCGCACGCAAAAAAGCAAAAGGTCAGTATGCATATGCCCGCGCACAAGGGGAATTTCTCCGCGCTCGGGAGTATACAGGACTTTGATATAACGGAGATACCGGACACCGGCAGCCTCTTTGACGGCGAGGGCGCAACGGCTCTCGCGGAGGCGCAGGCGCAAAAGCTGTTCGGCTCTGCGGCGACGTTTATGAGCGCCGGGGGCTGCACGCTCTGCATTCAGGCCATGCTCAGAGCCGCCGCGCCGAGAGGCGGAAAGGTCGTCTGCGGGCGCGTTGTTCACCGCAGCGCGATAAACGCCATGTCACTGCTCGGCATAGAGCCCGTCTGGGTTCTGCCGGACGGCAGCGCGGGAGAGCTGTTCTCGGGGCGCATAACGGCTGAGAATGTCCGCCGCGCGCTCGAAAAAACGCCCGGCGCAAGGGCTGTGTATCTGACCTCGCCCGACTACTTCGGGGTGCTCTCCGATATCGGTGCGATAGCGGACACAGCGCGCGAGTTCGGCGTGCCGCTGCTTGTCGACTGCGCCCACGGAGCGCATCTTAAATTTCTGGAAAAGGATATCTCTCCGCTCGCCCTCGGCGCTTCGATGAGCGCGGAGAGCGCGCATAAAACCTTGCCCGTCCTAACGGGCGGCGCGTGGCTTCAGATAGGCGACGAAAGCTTTGTGCCGGAGATACGCCGCGCAATGGCTCTTTTCGGCTCGACGAGCCCGTCCTATCCGATAATGATATCCTTAGACCTTGCGCGTGATTGGCTGGAGAATAACGCGGGCGAATTTGTCCGCCTGAGCCGCCGCGTGCAAAGGACCGCGGAGCTCTGCCGCTCGTTGGGATTAACTTTGCCCGAGGGCGACTGCGACCCGACGCGCATAGCCTTTGATGTTCGGCGTTTCGGCTTTGACGGCGAGGATGTCGGCGAGCTGCTGCGCGGGCACGGAATCGAGCCCGAATATGCGGGGCTCGGAAAGATAATTCTCATCCCCTCCGTCATGAACACGGACGGGGACTTCGACAGGCTTGACGAAGCGCTGAAATCGATATTTTCAAAAGCCGCGCCGAGCGGCAAAAAGCCCGTTAAGGTCAGCGCATTTTTGCCGCAGACCGCCATGACTCCGCGCGAAGCGCTGCTCGCGGAATGCGAATATATTGATATCGATTTTGCCCTCGGACGGACGGCTGCCGAGGCGTATTGCCCGTGCCCGCCCGCCATTCCCGCCGCTATGCCGGGGGAGATACTCGGCGAAAGGGAAATCGAGGCGCTTCGCAGATACGGTATTTTCAATATAAAAGTTGTAAAATAGCCGAAGATGTTTTATAATATTATTGAGTAAGATATGCAAGTTAAACAGAAAGGAGCCTTTCCGATGAAACTCATCATTGCGATAATCAGCAACGACGACTCGTACGACGTATTAAGCGAACTGACAAAGGCCGGCTTTGACGCAACAAAGCTGTCGACAACGGGCGGATTTTTAAGCGCGGGCAACGTCACCCTGCTCATAGGCGTTGAGGACAGCCGCGTTGACGACGTCATGGAGATACTCAGGGAAAACTGCTCCAGACGCACTCAGCTCATGAGCGCCGCCCCCGCCTACAATGCGGAGAGCTTCGTCACCCTGCCCGTTCAGGTGGCGATCGGCGGAGCGACCGTGTTCGTTGTAAACATGGCGGATTTTTATAAGCTGTAACGCCGGAGAATATATGGGATTTGAATCTTTGCAAATATCGGAGCCGTTGAAAAAGGCTCTGAGTTCTTCAGTGAACTCAGGGCGTTTTCCCCATGCCGCGATACTCGAGGATGAGGACGGCGAACGCCTTATGCAGACCGCAAAGACCCTCGCCGCCGCGCTGGTGTGCTCGGGGGAGGGCAAGCCCTGCGGCAGATGCATAAACTGCCTCAAGGCACTCTCCGATTCTCATCCCGATATAAAAATATTCGAGCCCGACCCCAAAACGGATAATTTCAGGATTGAAACCGTCCGTGAGCTGCGCTCGGATGCCTACATAGTCGCAAACGAGGCGGACAGAAAGGTGTATATCCTGAAGGACGCGCAGAATATGCTCGTCCCCGCGCAGAATGCACTGCTCAAGGTGCTCGAGGAGCCGCCGGAGGGCGTGTGCTTTCTGCTGCTGACGGATGACAGAAACGTGTTTTTGCAGACCGTCCTCTCCCGCTGTGCCGTGTTTTCGCAGGGCGGCGGCAGGCGAGTGGACAGCGGCGTTTTGGACGCCGCGAGGGCTGTGGCGGCGGCCGTGCCGGAGGCTAACGAATATCCCCTGCTCGCGGCGACGGCGGCATTTGAAAAGGATAAGACGCTGTTCAGAGCCGCCTTGCAGGTTCTGCCGGAATTTTTCCGCGCTGCGGTGCTGATAAAATCCGGAGCCGAAGCGCCCGAGGAGTATAGAGACACGGCGCAAAAGCTCGCCGTTAATATAACCACGGCGAATCTCATGCGAATGATAACCTGTATAGACGGACTCGCGGCAGCGTTTGAAAGAAACGAAAATTACACTCTGCTCATTACCCGTATGTGCGCCGAGCTGCGCCGTGCGTCGGGCAGATGAAAGGATGGAATATATGGCTCAGGTCATAGGAGTTAAATTCAGAGAGGTCGGAAAGGTCTATTATTTCGACCCTCTCGACAATAAATTCGAAAAGGGCGATTATGTTATCGTCGAGACTGTTCGCGGAATGGAGTGCGGCGAAGTGGCGCTCGAAAACAGCGAGGTCAGCGACGAGGAGATAGTCAAGCCCCTGAAGTCCGTGGTGCGCCGCGCGACGGACGAGGATCTCAAGATAGTCGAGGAGAACCGCAAAAAGGAGCAGGAGGCTTTTGATATCTGCCTTCAGAAGATAGCCGATCACGGGCTTGACATGATGAAGCTCGTCAATGTCGAATACGCCTTTGACGGCAAGAAGATACTCTTCTATTATACCTCCGATGTCAGAGTCGATTTCCGCGAGCTTGTCAAGGACCTTGCCCGCGTGTTCCGCACGAGAATAGAGCTCAGGCAGATAGGCGTGCGCGACGGCTCGAAGATGCTCGGCGGTCTGGGTATGTGCGGCAGACCGTTCTGCTGCAGCACGTTTATAGGCGACTTCCAGCCGGTGTCGATAAAGATGGCAAAGGAGCAGGGTCTCTCGCTCAATCCGGTCAAGATAAGCGGCACCTGCGGCAGGCTCATGTGCTGCCTGAAATACGAGCAGGACAACTACGAGTATCTTCTGAAGATAACCCCGAAGCAGGGCGCTCTCGTTGAGACTCCCGAGGGCAGGGGAACGGTGGTTGAGGTGAATCTCCTCTCCGGCCAGCTCAAGGTCAGGCTCGACCGCTGCCCCGATGCCGCGCCGCACGCGTTCGGCCGCCGCGAGGTAAAGACCATAAAGGACGGCAAAATCAAGGTTGAACGCTCCGAGCTTGAGGCTCTCAAGGGAATAGAATAAATACGGGCATAATTTACTCTTGATTTTTCAATATAATGTGTTACAATGATTATACAGCATATGCGGAGATTCTCCGCCGATTGCTGACAGATAAATTGATTAAGGAGGATTGACTAATGGCTTATCATATCAGCGACGATTGCATTTCCTGCGGCGCTTGCGAGGCTGAGTGCCCCGTAGGAGCTATTTCCGAGGGCGACGGCAAGTATGAGATCAACGCGGATCTCTGCACCGAGTGCGGTTCCTGCGCAGATGCTTGCCCTGTTGGAGCTCCCCAGCAGTAATCAATCTTTACATCGGAAAAGTCTGTACAGCTTATGCTGTGCGGACTTTTTACTTTTATATATAAAAAATCATCCTCCGTATGGTGCCATACGGAGGACGTTTTATGCTTTTGAATCAGCTGATCAGCCGAGCTTCGGCTTGAGAACGGTCTCATAGAAATTGTCGACTGCCGCATAGAAATCCTCGACGCCGCCGTCGTTCTTGATGACATAGTTCGCCATCTTCTCGCTCTCGCTGGTGTGGAAGATCTCCTCCTCGTGGAGATCGTTCTCGCGGAGCTTCTCAACGCTCTTGCCGTCGCGCTCGGAGCCGCGGGCTATCATTCTCTGATAACGAACCTCGTCGTCGCTGATAACAACGTCAACAAGGATGAAATCCTCGCCGAAGGCCTTGCGGAAAATCTCTATATCCGAGGGCGGACGAATGCCGGAAACAAGGTAGTTCGGAGCGTCCGACTCCTTTATCTTCTTGACTATCATCTCGGGGAAGAAGGTCTGGCCGAACTCGCCCATGTACTTCTTGCTGGTGGCGTGAAGATTGTCGCGGGTCAGCTCAAGGCCGTCCTTGGTTGCGAGCTCGCGGACAACGTCGCCGATGGAAATCATCGGGAAGCCGTACTTCTGAGCAACATAATCAAGGAAGAAATCCTTGCCTGTGCCGTTCTTACCGACAGCTGCTAAAATCATAATTTATACCTCCAATTTGTTTTCGCAAATATTATATATTATGCTGCAGGCTTTGTCAATTCCCGATTCGGTCGGCGCCGTGAACCCGCACGCATATCGCGGTCATATCGTCGGATTTTTTTCCTTTGCGGCGGCTCAGTGCGGCGGCGGTCAGCTCCTCGGCGAGCCCCTGAGCGTCCCCGCGCCATGAGCGAAGGAGCTTCAATATCCACTCGCTGCCGTCCGCAGCCACGCCGTCCGATATCATAACCACCGTGTCGCCCTCGCGCAGCTCGGTGCCCGCCGTTGAAAAACCTATGCGGCTGAGTATTCCCGCCGGGAGCGACGGCAGCTCGAGTATCGCCGTGCGCCCCGCACGCTTTATGAAGCACGGCGCAGCGCCGGCCTTGAAGAAGCTTATCTCGCCCGAGTAGGGGTCGAGCGATGCTATGTCGAGCGTTGCAAGGCTCTCGTCCTCGCTCTTTGCTATGAGCGCGGTGTTGACGGTTCTGAGCGCCGCCTCGCAGGAGAGCCCCGAGCAGATGAGCGAAGCGAAAAGGTCTGTCGCCATAGCGGAATCGACGGCGGCGCGTCTGCCCGTCCCCATGCCGTCGCTCAAAATTATCACGTTCCGCCCGTCCTCGAGCCCCACGCAGTCGCAGCAGTCGCCGCAGTCCCCGTCGTCCGAGGCGGGGCGCTGATCGGAGCCTATTTCAAAGCAGAAGCGCGGCTTTTCGCCGAAGGTCAGCTCGACTCCGCCCTCCGTGTCGCGTATGGCGGGGAGAGCCAAAGCTGCTCCGAGCTCTTGAGAGAGCGTGTCGGCGGCTTTTCGCAGGACGGAGTTTTCCGGCAGCTCTGCAGCTTTCGCCGTGAGCTTAATATGCCCCTCGCAGTCTCTTTTGCAGCAGGCGGAGATAATGTTCAATCCGAGTTCGCCGAGCACGTCAACGGCGCAGGAGGTCTGCGCGGGGAGGAACATTTCACTCCTTGCCGTCTGCGCGGCGATTTCGCCTATGATATCGGCCATCGCGCCGAAGCTGTCCGCAACGGCACGGCGGAGCTGGTTTGTCTTTTGCGCCGCGCAAGCCGATGCGACGCTGCCCGCAAAAATTCGGTTGAAGCTTTCGGCTACAGCGTAAGACTTCGGACATTCGACGCAGAACTCCGCGCCCAATTCCTCCGAGGTTATATGATTTTCCTCGCGCAGTATTTTTATCGCGTCCGAAAAAGCTCGCTCTCGGAGCTTTTCTCTCTTTCCGGCGCACTTCCCGCACCCGGCGCAGACGCTCTGCTTGACCCTCGCGGTCATTATCTCCGCCCCGTCCGGGCGCACGGAGTCTATTCTCTTGCCAGCCCGTTCGATGCATCGCTCTACGCCCTCGAGCGCACTCTCCGCGTCGTTGAGGCGGCGGCACAGCTCCCCTCGCTCGCCGTCGGGCGCATATTCCTGCACGGGGCTCAGCTTTTCCCGCAGCTTTTCGAGCCTTGCACGCGGTATGAGCACGAAAATCAGAGCCGCCGCCGCGCTCTCGGCAATAGCCGCCACCGCCTGCGGGCTCGGGGAGATGACCGCGCTTATTCCGCAGATGCAGATAAACGCCGCCGAAATACCGAACTGACCGAATTTCGAGAACAGCCCGGCACAGAGCCCCGCAGCCGCGTATACGGCACCCAGAGCGGGCTCGCCGCAAGCCGCCGCGAGCGCCGCGCCCGAGCAGATTCCGCCTATTGCGCCGCCCGATTCACGCAGGGCGAAGCACAGCAGCATGACGGCGAGAGCCGCCGCAGTCCCGGCGGGACGGAAATTCAGTATATTGAGCCGGGCGAAGGCGGTCAGCGCCGCGCAGCAGGAGACGGCGATGCAGATTATATCGTGCCTGCCGAGAGCGTTTGATTTATTTTTGTGCTCCGTAAGACGGAGGGAACGCGAGAAAAAATATGTCATCCCGCCCGCGAGAATGCAGTCGGAGAGGAAGCTCACAACGCCGTTTAGCGTGAAGCCCTCGACGAGCAGCACGGCCATGCCCGTAGACGCACAGCACAGCGCGGCGGAGACGGGAGCCGTGCGCCGCACGCAGTCCTCGCCGCGCAGACGGTTGACGGAAAAATTTATCAGCGCTGTTCCCGCGACGCACGCCATGTATCTTATTCCCTCCGTGCCCGAAAAGGACAGCAGATAGCCCGAGAGCGAGCCGACCGCCGCCGCAAGGGCGTAGGGCTGAACCGCCGCCGCAGAAAAAGCGAGCGCGAGAGGGGACAGTCTGCCGAAAATTTTTGCGTGCGCGAGCAGCAGCCCGGCGGCGCACGAAAAAACGCATTTAAACGCGTGGATGAGCTTCCCGCGCTTTTCTTCATCTATGAATTTGAGCTTGTCCGAGGTTATCCTTGATTTCTCCATTTTTTTCACTTCTCTTTTAGATATTGCGCCGCGCCGAAAACCTGTGCGGGCTGTTTTGACACAATTATTATTTTATATTTTCACATATAAAAAATCTGTCAAAAATACCGCGGCAAAAAACACAAGCTTTTGCCGCGGTATAGCGAGAAGTGTCAATATTGAATTTTAACGGTAGAACAAGTTCGCAATAAAGCTCACGGCATGGACGATGCCGAACAGCAGGCTGCGAAGAACGAAGAACGTGCGCCCGAGAAAAGTGAACGAAGTTCGCTCCGAATATTCGGTGGCGGCGTTCGGTGCCTCGGTCATTATTGCGGAATTTGTCATGTATATGTTCCTGCAAACGTCCTCGGGGACAAAGTCCATGGCGATTATTCCGTATGTCTTGCCGTCCTTGAAGTCGTACTTTTTGAGTCTGTGGTTGATTATTCTCGAGTTCATCAGCGGCAGCCCCAGTCCGACGCAGCTTGACAGGCATATGTTGAAGTTCTCGGGGTCTAACTCGGATTCGAGGAATGTTGTGACTGCCTGCCATTTTTTGCTGCCGCCGAGCTTATACGAATCCTGAACATAGAGGTGCGAATAGGTTTTGCCCGTTGAGGCTTTTTTCATGCTGCCCGATATGAAGTTTATGACCTCTTTTACGGGGACGTGCGGATATGCGCCGAAATCGAGGCCGCTGTTCTGATCGTCGAACTTCGAGCGGTCGGCTTTGACAACGCGCAGGAGAACTATCTTGCCGCGCACCTCACCGAGGGTCGGAATACGGTTTTCAAGAAACCATATATCCTCTTGACCCTTTATGCACTGCTCGTAGAAGGCGTCGAAGAAAACCGTGCCCGTCTTGCCGTTTCCCTCCTTGAGCTGGAAAAGCACGGTCTCGCCGGGATTCTTCTTCAAAAAGTCGGCGCACATCTTAACGGCGTCCGCTGCCGTGAGCTTCTCGGCTTTTACGCCGTAAGCCTTTCGGCAGGAGGCCGCCGAGTGAACGGCAACCAGCCTTTTATCCTTTTGAAGCTCAAAGCGCATATCAAAGTAGCGTGCGCCGCGGTAGAGCTGCTCCGAGACGGAACCGTCCTGTGTCTTGAATATCGGACTGATGTCAACATACTTCGTCGAGCTGTCATGCGTGCCGGGCATATTTACGGCTGTTATCGGCACATCCGGCTTTATCGCGCTCATCCAGTTCGACCCGTCGATTTCACTCTCCGATTCTTCGGCAAAGGCGCAGGTGCTTATGCCGCCGAGTACAAATGAAGCGAGCGCGAGCGAAACGAATCTGAGAAGCTTCTTTTTCATGTTATTCTTCCTCCTTGAGATATATCTTGACGCTCGAATAAGTTTTTGCGGTGGAGCGGGTCAGATTGAGTCCGGCGTTCATGAGATTGGAGCCGGAGTAAACTCTCCCGTCGAAGTCGCAGCTGTAGCGCTTTTCGGGGTCGAGACCCTTGAACTTGAGAATGAAGAACGGCACTTCGGGCGCGCGCATGGTTACGACCGTCGCAAGAGCCTCGCTTTTGTCCTGCGCGACAAAGCTCCACGCGCAGCGATATCCGTCATCGTAGGGGCTTTTGAGCCGATAGAGGTCGCCCGAGTGAATGAGGTCATAGTATTTGCGGTATTCGTCAATCTGCTTTTTTACCTGCCCGCGCTCCTCTGCGCTCAGCTCATTCGGGTCAAGCTCGTAGCCGAACGTGCCCCAGAGCGCGACGTCGCCCTTTACTTTGTAATCCGTCCTGTCGCAGGCGGAGACGTGAGCGCCCATAGTCGAGGCGGGGTAGCACATCGAGGTGCCGAACTGAATCGTCAGCCGCTCTATTGGGTCGGTGTTGTCGCTCGCCCAGATCTGCTGAGAGAATGCGAGCATGGCGGGGTCGAAGCGCCCGCCGCCGCCCGAGCAGTTTTCAAAGAGCATATCGGGGAACGCGTCGCGTATCCTGCCCATTAGCTCATATGTGCCGAGAATGAAGCGGTGGAAGAACTCGCCCTGCCTGTCCGCGGGGAGCAGAGCGGAGCCCGCGTCGGAAATATTGCGGTTAAAGTCCCATTTGATATAGTCTATTTTATATTTCGAGAGCACGGAGTACATCTGGTCGAAAATGTTGTCGCGCACATCCTTTCGGGACATATCGAGAACATACTGATGCCTGCCTATGCAGGGCTTGCGGTTCGGAACATGGACGCACCAGTCGGGGTGGGCGCGGAACAGCTCCGAGTCGGGGGAGATCATCTCCGGCTCGTACCATATTCCGAATTTCAGTCCGAGAGCGTTTACTCTGTCTATAAGCTCGCCCAAGCCGCCCTTGAGTTTGCTCTCGTTTACGAACCAGTCGCCCAGGGAGCTGCGATCGTCGTTGCGCTCGCCGAACCAGCCGTCGTCCATGACGAGCATATCCATGCCGAGCTCCTTTGCACGCTCGGCGAAGGAGACGAGCTTTTCCGTATCAAAATCAAAATATGCCGCCTCCCAGCTGTTTATCAGCAGGGGACGCTTTGCGGTTTTCCATTTGCCGCAGACGAGATTGTTGTTATAGAGCCTGTGATATGTGCGGCTCATCTCGCCTATGCCCGCGTTCGAATAGACGATAACCGCCTCGGGAGTCATAAAGCTCTCGCCGGGCTCAAGGCGCCAGGAGAAGTCATTGGGGTTTATGCCCATGACTATGCGCGAGGTGCCCGAGAAGTCGCATTCGGCGCAGAACTCGAAGTTGCCGCTGTAAACGAGATTGAAGCCGTAGGCCTCGCCGCTGTCCTCGTCGGCATTTTCGGAGACGAGAGCCGCAAACGGGTTTTGGCAGTGACTCGAAACTCCGCGCTTGCTCGCAATTCCCTGAAGTCCGTGGGCGAGCGGGCGGCGCTCCTCGGAGCGCTCCTTGGCGTGTCTGCCGTAGAGAGTTATGAGGTCGTAATCCATGCTCGGCAGGTCGACGCACAGGCTCATCGCGCGTTCGATATCCGCAGGCTTCTGCGACGCGTTCTCGATTTTTGCGCTGCGTATGATTACATCGAGCGCGTTGAATACGGTATATATGAGCGTGACGCGAATATCGGTCGCTCTGTCCGCCATATAGATTTCGAGCGTGTCCGCCTCGCTGTCGCTGTTGAGATAAACAGACGGCAGGGGCTCGGCGGACGGCTTGCCCGCGTATATCCTGTGCCCCTCGTAGCGCATATCGGTGACGGTGTTGCCGTCCGCATTTTTTATTGATAACGCGCTAACCCTGAAATCTCCGCAGCCGTTGCAGCCGTATTCCATGGGCGCGCAGTCGGGTGAAAAATCGTGCGAGTCGGTATAGTGCTCATTGGTCAGCGGGCTGAACGACGCGCAGCGCGGACGAAACGAACGAGCCTCAAGCCCCTCGGTGTCGGCTATCTTGCTGCCGTAATATAAATTGACGAGCTGGTCGGAGTCGACGACTCCGATAACATAGCTCGAATTGGGAGTGTCAAGCTTGAATATCCTGTTCTTGCTGTCAAAATTTATCATTGTATATTATCCTCCGTTGCAGTTTTATTTTTCGGCAAAGCGTTCGGGAGCTTCGTGTTATGCCTCTACCTCTCCGAGAGAGGGCAGGCCTCCGCGTCTTAAAAAATCCTCAAACAGCTGTTTCTTGTATTCTTCGGGGTAGTCGTAGCCCCAGAGCATTTTTATCGCGGCGAAGTTTTCAAAGGTTTCGTCGGGATAAACTTTCGCGCTGCCGACCGAGTAGGGCAGGGGGATTTCAACCGTGCCGTCGGAGGCTATGAAATATTCCTCGGCTATAGAGCAGGCGACTCTGTTCGCCTCCTGCTTCGGATATTCCTCGTCGAATTTTATTTTTGTTATCGGAAACATTACTGTCTTTGCCTCAGCTCTGCGGTAGAACTCGGGCGAAGCGCCGCTGTGCCCGTGGTGGGACTGCTGCATAATGTCGCAGCCGAGCGTTTTTTCTGTGTAGCGCGCCGTCATTATGTCGCTCTCAACATCTGCGGCGTCGCCGGGGAATATTATCCTCGTCCCGTCTGCCTCAAGCGCGAGCACGCACGAGGTGTTGTTGAAGTTTTCGAGACTTTGAGGCCAAACGTCCTCCTGAGTGCAGAGCACGTCAAAGCGAAGGTTACGCACGAAGAACCGCTGCCCCGTGTGGAGCTTCACGGCGGGAATTTTGCAGGAGCGGGCGCAGTCCTCAAACCGCCTTATATATTTTTTATTGGACTCGCCCCAGCTCATGCTGTCGCGGTGGTCTATGGGCGCGTCGTTGTAATATAGCCTTTCGATTTCGACCGCCGAGCCGTATTCGCGGATAAAATCGACAAATTGGCTCACATGGTCGTCGTGCGCGTGGCTGAAAAACCAGCCCGCAATAACCGTCCGCTCGCCGTCGGGCGTGCGCTCGCGCAGAAAGCGGTATATCCTCTTGTGGTCATTGGGCTGAAGAAAGTGCCCGCTGTCTATAATAAAAAAGCTGTTGTCCGCGCAGCGCAGGATATAGCACATCCCGCAGTCAATATACGAGTGGTCGTTTTCAAACTGCCAAAGAGCGCTGCCGCACCTTCTCTCGTATTTCGGTTCCTCGCACTCGAACCGAGCCGAGAACGGGTCGCATATGACGCGCAGGCTTTTTTCCGACGGGCAGAAATATATGTGGATGAGCATATCCCCGTGATATGATGCGTGTCTGTTTTCTTCGAGGTCGTTGCGCTGAAAAATCGTATAGCCGAGCTTTTCGCACTCGCCGCAGATTTTTAAAAAATCCGATTCCGTCGCGCCTTTTATAAGCCGCATATAAGCGCCGTCGCCGCAGTCGTAAACGGAACTTTCGCCGCATATTGCATTTTCGCAGAGCCTGCCGAGCAGTTCTTTTGCGTTCATATATTCCCTCCGTCGTTCGGTATGCGATAATCATATCACAAATTGCTACATTAGGGAAGTTGTTTATTGATCAAATTGGTGAAAATAACAAAAAAAGACGGCAAATATAAAAAATGCAAGAGCGAATACCGAGCAGAAAAGGAAAGAAGATGAATTTCCCGAGCGAAGAAAAGAAAAACAACCCGAAGCAAGAAAAGCCATGCCCGCAAAGAGAGACAGAAGCATCATTACAAACGCTGAGATCTCAAAGGCTTTTAGTTTCCTCTGACGAGATTTCTTGTTGTTGTACTTTTCGGACTTGCTTTTTTTGAACATATAATTTTGCCTCTCAACTGTGACATTTAGTGAATGTCAATATTTATCTAATCATAACATATAATAGCCTTATTGACAAGCACTGAATGTCTCGGAGGCTTTTTTATGTTTATCAACAAAGCAAAAGACGGGCTTAACAATGTCTGCGGAAAAAATATAGCCGTTCTGCGTAAAAATATGGAGCTTTCGCAGCGGCAGCTCGCCGATGCATTTCAGCTCGCGGGGCTCGATATAGACAAAAACGCCGTTCAGCGCATCGAGTGCGGTAAACGCTTTGTGACGGACATCGAGGTTATCGTGATAGCCGACACCCTCGGAGTGAGCCTTGAAGCCTTGCTCAGACAGGATATCGGAAAATAAAATTCACACAAAAAGCGTTGACAAGGCATTTGATTTGTGTTAGAATAACTTACGCTTTATGGAGAGATACCGAAGCGGTTATAACGGAACGGTCTTGAAAACCGTCGTACGGCAACGTACCGTGGGTTCGAATCCCACTCTCTCCGCCAGCGACAACAACAAAACTTTATAATATAAGTTACCATGCAGAAGTACTCAAGTTGGTGACGAGGCGCCCCTGCTAAGGGCGTAGGTCGGGAAACCGGCGCGAGAGTTCGAGTCTCTCCTTCTGCGCCAAGAAGAAACGGCATTTTTCGAAAGAAGATTGCCGTTTCTTTGTTTTTTCACTTTTCACTCATCGTTCTTCTCTTTTGTATTTGAAATCGTCGTTTTCAAATACAAAAGCACTTGCGATGCAGGCGCTTTTTTCAATGAAATTCACCCTGTCAAAGACTGCCGCGCGGCCGTATCCGCCCTTTTTAACTTTAATGTGCAAAATTTTTATTGCACAAGGCGCGATATAATGATATTATATATATTAGTTTTATTTTTGGGATGTGATGACATGGATTCAAGCTATCTTCCGGCAGGATATAAGCCCCTGCTTGATATCAGGCAGACTCAGGTGGCTATCAAGAAGGTCAAGGATTTCTTCGAGAGGGATCTCGCAATTCAGCTCAACCTGACCCGCGTCTCCGCGCCGCTTTTCGTGCGCTCGGATTCCGGACTCAACGATACATTGAACGGCGTCGAGCGCCCTGTGGCGTTCGACATAAAGGATATGGACTGCGATGTTGAAATAGTCCAGTCGCTCGCAAAGTGGAAGCGCCGCGCCCTCAAGGACTACGGCTTCAAGCCCGGTGAGGGTCTCTATGCCGACATGAACGCCATACGCCGCGACGAGGATACGGATAATATCCATTCCGTCTTTGTCGACCAGTGGGATTGGGAGAAGATAATAACTCCCGAGCAGCGCAACGTCGATTCCCTCAAGAGAGCCGTCCGCGCCATTTACAGAAGCCTGCGCCATACGGAGACGTATATAGCCGAGGAATATGACATTGTCGGCAAGTTTCTGCCCGACGAGATATATTTTATCACCACGCAGGAGCTCGAGGATATGTATCCCGACCTCACCCCAAAGCAGCGTGAGAATGAAATCGCCCGCGACAAGGGTGCGGTATTTATCATGCAGATAGGCGGCAAGCTCCGCTCCGGCGAAATCCACGACGGACGTGCGCCTGACTATGACGACTGGAGTCTCAACGGCGATATCGTCGTATATTATCCTCTGCTCGATATGGCATATGAGCTGTCGAGCATGGGCATTCGCGTCAATGCCGAGTCGTTGGCCGCTCAGCTCGAGGAGAGAGGCTGCCCCGAACGCGCAAAGCTCCCGTTCCAGCGCGACCTGCTCAACGGCAATCTTCCGCTGACCATGGGCGGCGGCATAGGCCAGTCGCGTATGTGTATGTTCTTCCTGAGAAAGGCACATATCGGAGAGGTTCAGGCCTCCACCTGGTCGCAGGAGACAGTGGATGCGTTCAGAGCGCAGGGCATCTGCCTGCTGTAAAAAAATATACGACCGTCGGCGGCGCTCGTAAAACAGTTAAAGAATATAAAGAAAGCCAAGCAGCATTTTTTTCTGCTTGGCTTTTACTGTTCGCTATAGTTGTTTGCTATATATTCGGATTCCGTGTAATAAATGCGCCTTAGATTCACTCGGAAAAGTGGGATGAAAGAGATACAAACGCGTCAAGCAAACAATTTTAATATTGTAAATTAACATCATCATCATGTAGAGACGGATATTATCCGTCCGCAGTTTTTACAGTGATTTACGGCTTTTAAAAATTCGCAGAACACGAAAAAACGGATGAGGACATTTGCCAAAAGGTAAAGCAAGCGACTTTATAAAACCCGATGAACAAGTTTCCAATAGCCGCGCCGCAGTGGTAGAAGC